>Ga0182213_1000009_pt1 | contig 35338 bp, 60 predicted proteins | sample G5R1MG_22_FD_128399 | JGI IMG/M metagenome (GOLD analysis project Ga0182213, IMG submission 128399) | Switchgrass phyllosphere microbial communities from Michigan, USA - G5R4_MAIN_03OCT2016_LD1 MG | ecosystem: Host-associated > Plants > Phyllosphere > Phylloplane/Leaf | place: USA: Michigan... | reverse complement strand
ATGGCAGGCATAGTCGCCCTTGATGGATAGGCCAACGCCGACATCGACCGCTTCGCTTTCAGCGATGCCGCCGCAAGCGGGGCACTTCATGAATTGCTCACCGTAATTCATTTCAACCCCCAGCTTTCACTAGCCTTCCCCCGGAAAGCTGCGACGTTTGCACCCGGCGCATAATGATCGAGCGCGGACTTATACGATACACTCCCGGCCTTCTTTGTCAGCGTCAGCTTACGCCCGCCGATCAACGCGTCCCTTGAGCCCGCCAGCACCACCATCTCCGCTAGAAGGTCTTTCTTCCTCTCTTCTGCCAGCGAAATAGCCTCCGATAGCTGGTCGTATTCAGCCACCATCTTCGCGGCGTCGGGGGTGTCTATGACGATGCGTAGCGGCGCCAAATGCTCTTCTGGATTGGCGATAGCATCTTGCAGCTCCGCCCAAAATTGCCGCAGACGCGGTACGTTCTCATTGCACCACGCTTGGTCGAGCTTCACCATGTCTAGCCGGTGGCCGTGCGATGTCCACTGCCACAGGTGGCCCCATTTGCGCCCCGTGGCCAGCATCTCGATCTGCATCTGCGCATAGTAATGCGGCTGCTCATCAAGCGTCTTGAAGTCCGGTGTTTCCTTCTTACGCTTGCCCCACGGCGTCTTGATTTCCAGAATACCGTCGTCGTCAATCAGCCCGTCAGGGCTGGCACCCGACCATTCGCCCAGCGGAAAGAAACCGCACGGCTGCACCGTGTTGCCGGTTTCCATTTCGTATTCCCACAGCGCACCTTCCTCGTAGTGACGCCCGTGGGCGAGAATGGTGTTTTCCAGAAAGTCGGCGTTTTCGCGTTCCGCACCAAGGGCATCGCGCACCAACATGCGCAGCGCTTGCTCGCGCGTCATGTTGGGAGACGCACCCAGCACGGCCCCCGCTACGGAGCCGGTGACGCGGCCTATCCTCTGCTGGTGCCATTCGGGGGAGCGTTGGGGGGCGGTCATTCCTCTTCCTCGATAAAGAGGCTGGCAATCTGTTCGGCATAGCGTTCGATGGTTTCACCATCGCCTCCACCTGCACAAATTAGTTCCCAAAGCTTATCTGAAACAGCTTCAACGGCTTCATCGTAAGTCATCTTCTCTCTCCACTTCTCATCCTCGCCCCGGCTTGTGGCCGGGGTCCGGTCAGGGGTGGTCAGAAGGGAACGTCGTCATCCAAATCATCCGCCACGAATGCCGGGGCCTTCTTCTTCGCCGCTACCGGCCCCGGAGATACCTCTGCCGTCTTGGGCCGCGCGGTCATCAACCAGTTGCCACCGGGCGTCTTGCCGCCTGCGCCGTCGTCCTTGTCCCACACGCCCAGTGTTGCCACGAACTGTGCACCGATCAGCGCCATGGAAAGCTGTTCATTGGTGGGTCGCGCCGCCAGCTTCGCCAGCCGCCCCTTGGCGTTCGCATCGATCGCCATCAGCATCAGTTTGTGCTTGTCGCGCTTGGCAATCTGCTTGTCATGACCGGTCGTGCCGGGGTCGAGGTCATCAATCCACAGCTTGAAGAACAGAACGCGGTTGGCGTAGCCTTCCGGCTTCATCACGCGAACCTTGAGATTCACGAACTCTTCCGACTTCTGATAGGCTTCCTTCCAAGCCGCGTCCTCTACGACAACCAGAACACTTGTGCCCTTGGGAATGACTTCGAAGTCACCTCCGCCCGCGCTGTATTCCTTTTCGCCGCTGGCTGCCGATGCGCCGTCGCTCAGGTTCCAGAATGACATTATGCTTCTTCCTCTTCATTGATGCTGTCGGGGGTGGTGTCTTGCGCAACAGGAATTGCAGACAAATACGGCGCAAGCGGGTTCTCGCCCTTCACCACGTCCAAATCTTCGGTGATGCCGTAGCGGTTTTTCGACGCCATAGCGGGCGTCAAGTAAGTCACCAGCACGCGGTCGCCGGTGGTCATTGCACGTCCCGGCTTGGCGGCACGGTCGCTCTTCGCCTCCACGGCTCCCCGCACGATGCGCTCCTGTTTCAGGAACCCCACAAGGTCCACGCTGTCGAGGTATGGGGCCATCGACTTCTTCGGCAGACGCAGCGAATAGGACGAATATGGATCACTGTCGGGCGGTGATACGTCCACGATTTCGGCGTGCGCCAGGAAAATGATGTTCATCCCCTTCTGCTTGCGCAGCATCTCTGCCGCCTTGCGAACGCGCATGTGCATCGCCGACACCATGCTTGCACCGTTCCCATAGCCGCCGTGGCTCTGGTTCAAACCGCGCGCGTTCGGGTCTGCTGCTAACACATCCTGCGTGAACAGGATGTCGAGGCCGGTGGCCGTGTCAAACGCCAGCGTCTTGTACGGATGCTCTTCGCGCAGCAGCGCTTTCAGCGCATCCCACAATTCCGCCGCCGTCTCGATTTCCAGAGTCGTGGGCGTCTGTTCCGGCGGAATGTCGTGGGGTGGTTTCTCGCCCTGCGTGCGGATCATGAACACATCGGGGAAGGTACATGCAAGACTGGTCTTGCCGGTCCCCTGTACGCCGACGATAGTGCCGACGAATGGTTCGGCCTCCGGTTTGGAGGCGCGCGATAAGATTGACATTGACTTCCTTTCTTCCTTGCACCTTGACAATCGCGCGTCGAAGTTGGATTGTCAACCCAGCTTTTTAAAGAAAGGTTTATCGGTGAAGAAACAGGAGGCAATCAATGCGTTCGGCAGCGTGCGAAAGTTGGCGGAAGCGATTGGCATTACCGAGCAAGCGGTACACCAGTGGGGCGACATGGTGCCGGAGTTGCGAGCCTATCAGATCAAGGCAGTCCTAGCGGAGCGGGCAGCATGAGAGGCCATGACTTCGCCGCCATCAAGCAGACATACCCGCTGGAAGAGGTGATCGGCAGCGCGGTGAAGCTGCGCAAGAACGGTGGATGGAACTCGGGACTATGCCCATTCCATCACGAAAAAAGCCCGTCGCTGAAATTCAAGGATGGCGACGAATACTGGCATTGCTTCGGATGTGGCGCTAGTGGCGACGTGATAGATTTCGTGTCTAAAATAGATCACATTACGACCACCGAGGCAGTCGCAAAGTTGACCGGCGGACAGTCGGTGACGCTCTCCGATGCCGACCGCTTGAAGCGTGAGCAATGGCTGGCGGAACAGGAGCGTCAGCAAGCTGAGCAGCGGCGCATTGCCATCCAGAATGCTGAACGGCGATGGGAGCGCGCTACCGATATCGACGGCGCAAACGCCTATCTCGACCGCAAGCAGATTGCGCCATGGGGCGCCAAGGCAGAGGGGGAAAATCTGCTGGTTCCCATGTGGGACAAGGATGGAGAAATCATCAATGTGCAGGTGATCCCACCCAGAGATGGTGGCACCAAGCTTTTTCAAGCAAACTGCCCCACAGTAGGCGCGCGCTTCTATATCGGTCTTGGCTTTGGCAAGATTATCATCTGCGAAGGATATGCCACAGGCGCGTCCATTTTCGAGGCCACCGCCGACAAGGTATGTGTGGCGTTCAGCCAAGGGCAGATCGGCAATATCGCTCGCGAAATGATCGCCAACGGCCTGTCGGTCATCATTGCCGCCGATCGCAAGGCGCTGGATGCAATGCAGCGGCTTGGCGCAGAACTGGACGTGCCGGTGATCGTGCCCCCGGTGCTGGAAAAAGGAGACGACTTCAACGATCAGATGATCGAGCAGGGCGTGGAGGCGGTAGCAGCTACTTTCCGGCAAGGGCTTATTGATTACGCCAATCGGCCTGCGCCGCCCCCTGCTGCGCCTCCATGTGCCATATCCTTCGTGGATGCGATGGATTTCACCGAAGCCGATATTCCTGTGCGTCCATGGATCGTTCCCGGCGCCTTGTTGGCAGGATCGACGCATATCCTCGCGGCTCCAGGCGGCACCGGCAAGTCGGTGTTTACGCTGCAAATGGCGCTGATGCTGGCGTCGGGAAAGCCATGGGCAAAGTGGCGCCCAAAGAAGAAATGCCGCGTGCTGGTCATCAATGCGGAGGATGATATCCACGAACAACGCCGTCGTATGGTGGCGGCTCAGACGGTTATGGGCTTCACGGCAGAACGCGGCATGGTGATGCTGGCGGACACGCCCGACAATATCCTGATGTCCAGTGCTGACCCCGTGAAAAAGTCGCTGATTGCCACGCCTTTGGTCAACCAGCTGGTCGACGTAATCCGTCATTATCAGATTGACGTGGTGATAGTGGACCCGTTCGCCGAGACGTTCGACGGCGACGAAAACAGCAACGGCGATACCAAGTGGGCCATGAAGATATGGCGCGACCAGATCGCCCGCCCTACCGGCTGCGCCGTCTATCTGGTCCACCACACCACCAAGGGTTCGGAGGACAAGGCCGGTAGTGCCGACGCTATTCGAGGTGGCGGAGCGATCGTCAATTCGGCGCGATTGGCGGCGACGCTTTTTGTGATGACCAAGGGCGAGGCATCGCCGCTCAATGTCAAGGAAGAAGACCGTTTTCGCTACGTGCGGTACGACGATGCCAAGTCGAATAACTCTCTGGTGGGCGGAAGGTCGTGGTTCGAGAAGGTTTCCGTACGCCTACAGAACGGACCTGTAGGCGATAGTGAGGGCGGTGATGAGGTCGGGGCGCTGCGGCCATGGACCCCGAACGGACTGGGTGCCTACGAGCCTGAGCGTATCATGGCGCTGCTGTCAGCGGTGGACACCGGATATATCGATGAGGATGGCGTGGTGACGGATATGCCGTTCGGACGTACCAATTCCGGCGGCTCTAAGCGGTGGATCGGTCACCTTGTCGCAGACATGATGGCGTTGGAAGAGGACGAGGGAAGACGGCTTACCGGGCTGCTGATAGAGGCCAAGCTGCTAACCGAATATGAGTTCCACGATGGCCTCAAGGGTCGCGCTGCCAAGGGTTTGAAGGCCGATTTGGAGGCTGCAAAAGCCGCTTTGGGGCTTACCCCAAACGGGTAAAATTCTTGGGGGTCTGTTTGGATTCTTGGATTTAAAAATGGCGGAAAACCGCCAATCCCCAAATCCCCAAATACCTCCCCCCTAAAGGGGGGGGAGGTAGTTTGGGGAATAATTTGGGGAGGCTGGCTGGTTTTCCAGATGGGGATTGGGGATACATGGGATGCTAATAGCGCTTGACGACAAGCGGCGTGGCGCTTATGTGGGTGGGGAAGGAGATGTGTGATGGAACGGTATTTTGGAGGGTTTGCTGAGAAAGGGTGGCGCGAAGGTTCCGAACCGGGCTGGGGTCGCGTCAAGGAAGAGTTCGACATTGATATGCCCGAGCCGGAAGAGGTGATTTTCGCAGCGTACGACGAGGGTAACTACGAAGGCTCAGCCGATGTCGTCTATCGTCAGGGTGATACCTTTTTCTACGCTTCCGGTAATCATTGCTCGTGCTTCGGTCTGGAGAACCAGTGGGCGCCAGAGCCGTACAAGCGCGAGACGCTAGCAGCCGCTTTGGAGCGGGGTTGGATGGATGACGATCGTCGTAAGCTGATCTTGGAGCGCATCGCATGAGCCGCACCATCGCAGACGCATCACGCGATTATCGCAATCGGCGGAAGGAACGAATGGAGCGGTATGAGCGCGCTCTCAACGATATTGTCGCTCTGTATCATGAGACATGCGACAAGATGTGCACGCCCAAAGATGCGGTCGTTCAAATGAACGACATCGCCGATAAGGCGCTAAATCCAGATTGGTAATGTTCGCCCATCCCGGAGCTTTGTGATGATCGCTCAGACGGGATGGGCTGGCCCTTAACGAAGGAGACAGGGTTGTGGGTATGGATAGCATGGATCAGGGTGGGATCAAGTGGGGGGCGGAGATTGCCGTCAGCAATTGCAAGCCGGATTGGGTGGTTCAGGATGATACACCTGTTTGGTGGCAGGATGAGAGGGGCCAGAGCAATGTCTCTACCACTGCGCGGCTTTTCTGGCAGCAGAGTGGCGGCGATCTAATAAAGATCAAGCTCCCCGCCAATCATTCCCACTATCAGAAGCAGGCGCAGCAGGAGGTTGCGATCGACCCGGCGCTGGTTGAGCGGATGCGATTGCTGTTGGTGGATGTAGCGGGCCTTCATGGCCAGATGCATCAGTACCAAACCCGAGCAAAAGACATCCTCAAGGCACTGGAGCCGGTGGACCCTGATGAGGAGGCTGCCGCCACGATGGCGGATGAGTGGCGCCAGAATAGCTCTTCGCTAAAAGAAACTATTCTTGCCGCCATCCGTCGCGGTCGCGCGCTGGAAAGGGGGGAGTGATGCAGTGGCGTGTCAAGCAGCCGCATGGCCAAGAACTGTACTACGTCGAGCGCTTGGACTGGTGGTTCCCATTTTGGCGGTACATCAAGGTCTTTGGCTCCATGGAGGCGGCTTGCAATTTCATTGAGGACGGAGGCAAGGAACGCTTCCACATCTGGAGGCCGCGATGACCCCCTGGAAATGGTTCAACCAGGGCTTCTTCAACGGCCTAGGAAGGGGCTTGTCATGGCGGCTGCTTCGGGGCATATTTGGTAAATGACTGCTGGCCGTCCTTCGACCTACGATCCTGCATATTGCGAGCGCGTCCGTGAACTTGGTGACACGGGCGCGTCCGTCGTTCAGATGGCGGTAGAAATTGGCTGCTCGCGTAACACGCTTGAGACGGTTTGGCCTGCTGCGCACCCTGAATTTTTGGAAGCCATGGAAGATGCGCGGATGCGCTCCCAGGTTTGGTGGGAAAAGAAGGGGCAGGACAACCTTGCAACGCAGGGCTTTCAGTCTTCGATGTGGTCGCGTTCCATGGCAGCGCGCTTCCCGAATGATTGGCGTGAGAAGTCAGAAGTAAAGCAAACCCTCGACCTCACTGAGGAAGCCGCCGCATGGCTGGGTCACAAGTCCTAACACTTGCGGCGCGCCGCTGGCCTAACAAGCGCGCCCGACTTGCTGACGGTTTCTACAGCATCAAAGACAAAACCGGAGCCACCGTTCCCTTTCGGATGAACGAAGATCAGGCGCGGTTCATTGATGAGCGTCACGGAATGGACGTGGTGCTTAAGGCGCGTCAGAAGGGATTTACGACTGTCATTCAGCTAGACATGCTGGATGATTGTCTATTCATTCCTAATACCGCTGCCGGTGTCATCGCGCACAACCTGAACGACGCCAAGGCGTTCTTCGCGGACAAGATCAAGTTCGCGTACGACAAACTGCCGGTGGAGTTTCGCGCTGTCGTGTCAGCTGAGCAGGATGCAGCGGACAGCATGAAGTTCAGCAACGGGTCAAGCATCCGCGTCGGCACGTCGTTGCGATCGGGCACGCTCCAACGGCTTCATGTGTCGGAATATGGCAAGCTGTGCGCAAAGTACCCTGAGAAGGCCAGGGAGGTGCGTTCAGGCGCGTTTAACACGGTTCAGGCAGGACAGCGCATCACGGTTGAAAGCACGGCTGAGGGGCAGGCTGGGCACTTCTACGACCTGACGCAGAAGGCGCAGCAGAAAGCGGATGCTGGCACGGCGTTGACCGCGTTGGATTTCAAGTTCCACTTCGCGCCTTGGTGGACCTCCGACGAATACCAGTTGCATGAGGACGTGACGATCACGACCGAAATGGCGGCGTATTTCGAGGACCTCGCCGCTAAGCACGCTATCAACCTCACCGACGCGCAAAAGGCGTGGTACGTGAAGAAGGAAGAGCAGCAGGGCGACGACATGAAGCGGGAGTATCCGTCGACCCCGCAAGAGGCGTTCGAGGCCAGTATTGAAGGCGCGTACTTCGCAACGGAGATGCGTCGGGTTCGCAAGGAAGGTCGTATCTGCCGTATCCCGATCATGGACGCGCCGGTTTATACGACGTGGGACCTGGGCCTGAACGACAGCATGACGATCACGTTCTGGCAGGATCATGGGTTCGAGCGGCGCGCGATCGACTATTACGAGAACAGCGGCGAGGGCTTTGCGCACTACGCGGCGGTGCTGAACCGCAAGGGATACAACTACAGCCGCCATTACATGCCGCACGATGCTGACCAACGCTCGCTGACCGATGTAGCCGAGCCGCGCCGGCTGCACGCTGAGCGCACTGGTATCAAGCCTATCGAAGTGCTGACACGGATCGAAACCGAACAGGCGGGAATTGATGCTAGTCGTTCGTTCCTGTCACAGGTGTGGTTCGATGAGGTTCGCTGCGCACGGTTGATTGCCTGCATGGACAATTACCGCAAAGCGTGGGATGACAAGCTAGGGCAGTTCAAGTCATACGCATTGCATGATGAGTTCAGCCACGGCTATAAGAGCTTCGAAAGCGCGGCTATTCGTCCAACCAGCAGCGGCAACGGCAAGATTGATCTTAGTCGGTTGAAACGAGGGATTGTTTGATGGCAACTGCGTACGATCCCGAACTGATGGCCGTAAACGCCTGGGAGCCAGAACCCACGGCGGAAGAGCGTATTACGGAAGAGGAACTGGTCGACGCGCTAACCCGTGAAGCGGATGCGGCTAATTCGGAATGGGATCGATTGCGCGGGCTACAGGACTTGGCGCGGGATTATTACGAGGCGCGTCCGTTCGGCAATGAGGTGGATGGGCGTAGCCAGATCATCCTGCCCGACGTGCAAGAGACGATCGATTACATGGTCCCGTCCGTGCTGCGGACTTTCATTAGCGGCGATCGTGTCGTAGAGTTCGAAGCTACCGATGAAGCCGACGAAGCCATGGCGGATGAGGCTACGGCGGCGATCGGCTACAGCTTCATGCGCGATCAGGATGGCTATCGTGTGCTGCACGACTGGCTGACTTGCGGCCTGATGGAACGCTACGGCGTCACCAAGGCGATGATGGTGGACGAAGAGCGTATCCGCCGGGAGCGCGTTACCATCACCGATCCTGTCGAGCTTGAGGGATTTGAGGGCGAAATCGAGGACGCCATGCCGAACGAGGACGGCAGTTATACGCTGTCGTTGAAGGCTGAGACGCGCATCAAGCGCTTTGTAGCGGAAGCCGTGCCGGCGGAAGAGTTTCGTTATTCGGCGCGTGCGCGGCATGAGGACGAAGCCGACTATTTGGCGCATTGTCCGATCAAGACGCGTTCGGAACTGGTGGACATGGGGTTCGATCGTGAGCAAGTGTACTCGCTGCCAGTTTATTCCCGGCTGCCCGATGGGCGAAACGACGACCGCTACGATCCTGATCCCGAAAGCACCGCCGCCCTCCAGCAAGTACAGCTTTGGGAAGAATACGCCCGCATCGACATTGACGGTGACGGGATAGCCGAGCGCGTCAAAGTGTTCCGCGTGGATCGTGAAATCCTGCGCTGGCAGGATGGTGAACTTGCAATCGAGACGGTCGACGAACAGCCCTTCTCCGTGTTTTGCCCGTTCCCGCGCCCGCACCGGCTGGTGGGTTACTCGCTCGCCGATAAGGTGATGGATATCCAGTTGGCGCGGTCCACGATTGCCCGTCAGTTGTTGGACGGCATGTACAACGCCAACATGCCGCGTCCTGTCGTGTCGGAGCGGGGCTCGAACGAGAATACGATCGACGATTTGCTGTCGCCCATTCCCGGCGCCCCGATCCGCGTTGCTGATGCTAGCGCGATCGTGCCGTACACAACGACCTTTGATATCGGACAGTCGCTAACCGTCATGGAATGGATGACGGGGGAGCGTGAGTCGCGGACCGGCATCACCCGCCTGAACCAGGGGCTTGACGCCGACGCGCTCAATAAGACCGCCAGCGGAACCGCCATGATGCAGGCACAGGGGCAGCAGCAGGAAGAATACATCGCCCGCAACTTTGCAGAGGCGTTGTCCCGGCTGTTCGCCAAGACCTATCGCCTGCGCCGCCGTGAAGGCGAGCCGTTCAAGATCAAGGTGGACGGCAAGTACAAGACCGTGGACCCCGCGCAGTGGCCGGAGGACGTGAACGTCACCATCCGCGTTGGTCTGGGTACGGGTAGCAAGGATAAGCGCATTCAGGCGCGCATGATGCTGGCGCCGTTGCTGGCGGAGGGCGCCGCCACGGGCAAGGTCACCGACAAGCACCTGTTCAACGCGATGGACGGACTGGTGCGCGATTTGAGTATCGGTCAGGGTGATGATTTCTGGAAAGACCCGGATGCGCCAGTTGACCCGAACCAGCCGCAGGAACAGGAACAGCCCGATCCTGAAATGCTCGCCACGCAGGCAGAGCAGCAGCGGGAACAGGCCAAGCTACAGTTCGAGCAGGAAAAGGCCGCAGCGCAGTTGCAGTTGCAGCGTGAGAAGGATGCAGCGGCTATTGAGGCACAGCGTGAACGGCACATGCTGGAGATGGAGCAGTCGCGCGAACGTGCCGCGCTACAGTTGCAGCTTGACCGCGACCGGGCAGCGGCGGAGGCTGACATTGCTATCTATCGCATTGACCGTGAGGCGGAGGTAAAGCGTTACGCTGCCGATCGTCATGCGGATAGTGGCGGGGGGATTGGTTCGAACCGCGAAGGTGGGGATTTGGATAAGTGACCCTAGCAGACCGCATCGCAGCCTATTTCGGCTATACCCGCACCGTCGCCCGCCCTCTTGAGCGCATCGCCAACGGCACGGACGCAATCGCGCGTGGTCAGCGGTGGGAGGCTTTCGCAGAGGAAGAAGGCGGGCTGTATGACATGATTGCTTCTCTGCGCCGCGATTACTTCACGAAGGTAGGCCAACTTAGCCCCGGCGATACGGATAAACTGTTGGCGCTGGGCATGGCTGACAAGATCGTGCAGGAAATCGAACGTAAGGTGCAATCTGTAATTGAAACCGGGCGTATTCGTGCTAATGATAAACAGCACACGTCTAAGATTGCCGGCATTCGGGGATAAATAATGGCATTCGGAACGGACACTATCGACGACATGGACAGCGCAGCAGCTGCCATCGGCGAGCTTAATCTAGGCGCGGATGACGATATCCGGCGCATTGAAGGCGATCAGGACGCTGACGACAGTGATGATGACGCCGATGAAGAAGATCAGGACCAGGGCGAGGGCGACCTTGAACTGGAAGATGATGAGGATGGTGACAGCGACGAACCGGCAAAGCCGGCCATTGACGCTCCCGCCAGCCTGACGGCAGAGGAAAAGGCCGCGTTTGCTGACTTGGACCCAAAGTCCCAGAAGTACGTAGCCGATCTGGAGGCGCGCCGCGCCGTACAGGTACAGACTGCCACCACGAAGGCTAGCGAGGCCCAGCGAGCGGCAGAAGTCGCAGCAGCCCGCGCCGACGCACAAGCACGGGCGCAGTATGCCCAGCAGGTAAAGGCATTTGCGGATGCGTATGCACCGCAGGCGCCCGACCCGACGCTGGCGCAGACCAACCCGGCACTCTGGATTGCCCAGAACGCGCAATACGAGGCAGCGAAAGCCCAGCACAGCGAGCTTGTGCAGCAGGTCGATGCCTTGGGTCAGGAAGCGCAGCAGCAGTTGAGCGAAGCAGAAGTCGCCCAGCGTGATCGCGAGTTGATGGACATTCCCGAAGTTGCCAATGAAGCAACGCGGGATGAGTTCTTCGCCAAAGCGATCGGCGAGGGCCAGAAGCTGGGGCTGGACATGGCCAATATCGGTCATGCCACCGCAGCCGAACTGAAGGCATTGCGCGAGATTGCTACACTGCGTGAGAAAGCCGCCAAGTATGACGACGCCCTAGGCCGTCAGATGCAGCGTGTTCGTGAAGGCAAGAAGACCCGTACCGCCAAGCCCAACGCCGCCCAGCCTAGCAGCGGCCACAAGCAGGGTTACGGGGATGCGCGGAAGAGACTGTCGCAGAGCGGCGATATCAAGGACGCTGCGGCTGCACTGGCTCGCCTCTGAAACCAACGGATTAGCCAACGTCGTGAGACAGTAGGCGATCCCTTCGATGGATATTCACCATGGCAGTACCTAGCAATACCATTCAGACGATGACCCGTGTGGGCAATCGTGAAGACCTGTCGGACATCATCTCGAACATCAGCCCGACCGAAACTCCGTTCGTTACCGCGATCGGTCGTGAAACGGCGTCGGCGGTGTATCATGAGTGGCAGACTGACGCGCTGGTCTCGGCCAATGCGCAGAACAAGGCCATTCAGGGCGATGACCTGAGCAACGAAAACCGCCCGTCGACCACCCGTTTGGGTAACTACACCCAGATTTTCACCAAGGTGGTGGGCACCTCGACCACGCAGCAGGCCGTGCGTTCGGCAGGCCGCTCGAACGAGCATTCGTACCAGCTTGCCAAGGCGGGCAAGGAATGGAAGCGCGATCGTGAAGCCCGCTATACCGGCAACTTCGCGGCGGTTCCGCCTGCGGCGGGTACGGCTGGTGAAAGCGCTGGCGCTCTGGCGTTCATGCGTACCAATGCCTCGCGTGGCACTGGTGGCGTCAATCCGACGCTTTCGGGCGTCACCACCGGCTATCCGAACGCAGCGGCTACCAACGGCACGCAGCGGGCGTTTACCGAAGCGCTGTTGAAGGCCGGTATTGCGGCGGCGTGGAACGCTGGTGGCGAACCCACGCTGGTCATCATGTCGCTGGCACAGAAGCAGACGGCGGCGACGTTCTCCGGTCTGGCGCAGCAGCGTCGTGAAGCAGGCAACAAGCGCCTGACGATCGTGGCGGGCGCCGACATCTACGTGTCGGACGTGGGCGAACTCCAGTTCGTGCCGGATCGGTTCAGTTCGGCCCGTGATGCGCTTATCATCGATCCCGAAATGTGGGCGATTGCCACGCTTGACCCGCTCCAGAAGCGCAAGCTGGCGACGACCGGCCTTGCGGATCGTGACGCGATGTACTCGGAAGAGACGCTGGTTTGCCGCAACGATGCCGCATCGTTCGTCGTCGCTGATCTTCTGTAACCAACTCCGGGGGCGCTACGGCGTCCCCACTTTGTAGGAGAGTGACCATGGCTCGACCCCGTAAGGACGTGAACCCGAACACCGGCGTTCCCGAAGACAAGATGGAAGACTCGTCGCAGGGCAAGGAACTGCCTGCCACCAAGGAAGGTGGCGAAGAAGCCCCGTCCGTGCGCGATCTTCCGCCGGCCAATCCACTTGGCGAACCCGTGAAGCCGGTTGAGGAATACGCCAACATTTCGGAAGCCGGCAAGCAGGCGGCTGCGCTGGGGGTTGATACCGAGGAGACGGTTGATGGCTACGTGGCTGGCGAAACGATCGTCGAACATCCGCTGTCGCCCACCGACGCCAATCCCAATCCCCACGGGCAGCGTTCGGACCCGGATGCGAACCTCGTTGTCGAAACGGACGACAAGGGCCGGGAAACCCGTGTGGCGCGTGATGAGGCTGATATGGTCGAAGTCACCGCATCCGACGACCTCGCCGCCCCCGTTCATCTGGGCGACGGGCGCACCCTTGCCTCTGGCGAAAAGGCAAAGGTTTCGAAGGAAGCCGCCAAGGCCCTGCGCGACAACGGGCAGGTGAAGTAACGATGGGGGGCGAACGCCTGTTAGATCATGACCCGCATACGGGCATGAAGACGTGGTTTTCGTCCTCCGACGATGACGGCGGCACGTGGAACCTGCGCTATGAGCAGGACGTGTCGCCGTTATTGGATGCGAACAAGGAGGCCCAGAACGAGGGCTTCGATAAGCGCGCCGATATGTGGCACGCTGCGTCCGTGCCGAACGTGGTCCTGATGGAATGGATCACCAAGCACGGCATCGAATACTGGAACCCCAATCATCGCGACGGTGTGAAGCGGTTGTTGAACTCGGATGAGTACCGGCATCTTCGCGTCAAGCATTTCATCATCTGAGAGGGCGGCATGATCTACGGCACTTTCAATACCACGCCGCCTACTCTGCCGAATGGCGGTCAGGCCCCATTGCAATTTGACGCAAATGGCCGTTTGATGGTCACGGCAACGGGCACGAGCGGCTCGAACAGTGCGCCGCTCGCCGCTGGTACTGACCGCAGCGGCACCGCTGGCACCAGTTCCACGACGCTTGCAGCGGCCAATGCCGCTCGGCGTGGGCTGAACATCCAGAATATCAGTGCCAACAACATCGGTATCAACGAAGTGGGCAGCACAGCTGCTATCGGCACGCCGGGTACGTATACCCTTGCTGCCGGCGCTTCGTTCAACGTCCGCACCAATCAGCAGGTTAACGTTATCGCGTCTGCTGCTGGCAGCGCCTACACGGCGACGGAGTTCTAGCGGTGGGTGAGGTTCTAGGCGGTCTTAGCGCTGGAGAAGTTCAGGCGTTGCTGAACCCGGTATCGGCCAAAGCAGATGCAGCAATGGCCAAGGCCGACACGGCTATCGCGGATGGCTTGACCGGTGCTGATCGTCAGCAGGCGGTGCGGGTGCAGCGTACGCCCGATGCCAATGGCAAGGTCGTATTCGTCTACCCCAAGGCTTATGCCGCCGGAACCGTCCCAGCGGTAACGACGACTGCTGAAACGCCCGATGGGGTGGCTTACCGCAATGATGCTTCGGTGTTGGAGGCCAGCGCAACCAACACGCAGGTTACGATCTTGGTGCAACGCATTCCACGAACGCTGACCGTTACCATTCTTGGCGCGGTACTGAATGTGATTGCACCCGTTACGACTCCCGTTTGGATCAACATCCTTGTTCGGGCGCCGGTTTGATGCCGGCCCTCATTTTCGCAATCTATAAGGCGACCTGAACCATGGTTGATCGCGCACTAATCAATCAGTCCTACGGCGGACGGCAGTCGATGCTGGATGGCGAAGCCATTCAGGCGTCGTTCGGCGGCGGACAGACGAACGTCGTGTTGAACATGAAGCGGTCCAACACGGTAGCGCTGCGAGCGGCGCTTGCGCAGTCTGGCCGAAATGTGGTCGTAGCTTGCATTGGGCCTTCGACGACTGCGGGACAGTCGACCGGGGCCGGTACGGCGCAGGCAATCATTTCGTGGCCGATGCAAACGGCTGCGTTGTTGCAGCAACGGGGTATCAATGCGGGAGCGGGCAACTGGTTTGGGGATAAAGGCCGCTGGGGTGCTGGGGGCACCATTTCCGGCTTGCTCGGCGGCGATGCGCGCTTGACGGCAACCGGTGCAACCGATCGGGCTGGGGCGGATAGCGCCGGCGGCAATCCGATTGCGTTCACCGCTGCTGGCACGCTGACATTCACGCCGCAGATTGGTGTCACCAAGTTCGATATTTTTCTGCGCAACAGCGCGGCCACGGGCCAGATTGACGCCACGGTTGACGGTGGCGCGGCTACGGCAGTGACCGCTACCAATGCCACGCCAAACATCAAGAAGGTGACGATTGACGCTGGCGCGCTCGGCACCCACGCCCTGACGCTGACCTGGGTGTCGGGAACCGTGTTCGTCATCGGCGTCAGCGGATACGACGACACGGGCGGGCGCCGCGAAGTAAGCTTTTACAATTGGGGCATCTCAGGGGCTCCGTCGTCACGCTTCTTGCTGGATGCGTCGAACGGGATTGGCAATCTGTCGTTCACGAACTTCATCACTCCCGACCTTATCATTATTGACGATTGGCCGATTAATGATTGGCGTCAGTCCGTGCCGCTTGCAACGAGCAGAGCCAATATACTGACGCAGATACAGCAAGGCAAAGCACTTGGCGCAACCATAGCTATCACGACTCCGCTATGGGATAGCAATACCGGCGGGTTGTCTTTGCAGCAGGATGCTTATGCGGCGATGGTTACAGACATCGCTGCCAATGAAGATATTATTCTCATTGATGTACGAGCCTCTTTTGTATCCTATGCCGTAGCTAACGGTTTCGGTTTCTATAGCGATAGCGTCCATCTTCGCCCGCTCGGTTACCAAGTCAAAGCCCAGCTTATTGCCGATTTCATTATGCGCGCCATGAATATGCCGGTCGCGCCGTGACCATCGCAATCCCAACCTTCGCCCCAGGCTCTATCTCCAGCTATTCCGAGCTGGTGACGGAAGTGCGCGACCTGATGGACGATGCCGACTATTCACAGACGGCGATCGACCGTGCGCTGCGAAAGGCGGAGGCGGAGTTCAATCGCACGCTGCGCACGCCTGAGATGGAAACGCGCTCAATCCTGATGGTCACGTCGGAGCTAACCACGCTTCCGGCTGACTTTCTGGAACTGCGTTACGTGTTCCAAGAGGGAGCCCCCGACCGGGCGCTAAAGAGCATGTCGCCGGCTGGTATGCTGGCGGCATATTCGGGCGTGGCTGGCTTTCCTGAGGCCTATGCCATCGAAGGCGGGCAAATGCGTGTCGGGCCGGTGGGTAACGCTACGCTAGAATTGGTGTACTATCGTCCGCTATATCCGCTGTCCGATGCCGTGCCGTCGAACTGGCTGCTGGCCAAGCATCCCGACTTGTACGTGGCGGGAGTGATGTATCACCTAGCGCGGCGTGAGCGGGACGCGGACGGCATGACACAGGCCGGGCAGGAGGTGTCGGCGCTGCTAGATGCTATCAAGCTATCCGCCAGTCGCAATCGTTGGGGTGCTGCGCCGCTGACGCCTGTTGGGGTTCGGCAGGTGCGTGGGGCTCGGGTTTAAAGGCTCCGGCCCACGCGGTTCCTGTGGGGAAAAAGAAGAAGGAAAAGAATATGTTCAGTGTAAAGCAAGTAACCGACTGCTGGGAAATGATCTGGCCAGATATCGATATCGTCACGGCCCATGGAGAATGCGGAGTGTCGTCCGTATCCGCCAAAGGCAAAATGATAGATTTGTCTTTTGACATTTCCAGCAAGCGCAACGAAATTTATGTGATGAATGAAAACGGCTCTACTGTTTCAAAATATAATCTGGGGTATAGGAACGTACCTGAAACGGCAAAACAGCCCGTACAGTAAACTACACCAACGCCTTGGGGTGCGATCCCAAGGCTAATGGGAAACCAAATGCCTAAAAAGCGCTACCCCTTCCCCGCATATCTACCGGACCAGCTACCGCGCGATGTGCTGACGGTGGCAACAAATGTGCTGCCTGCGGCGAACGGGTATCGTCCGGTGCGCTCCATTACGGCTATCTCCGAGCCATTGGCGGCGGCATTCCGTGGCGGCGGCGCATTCATCGCCACCACGGGCGATACCGCGTTGCTGGCGGGCACGGCGAACGGCTTGGAACGGTTTACCGGCGGGTCGTGGAACGTGCTGCTGACGGCTATGTCTGTCCCTAGCCGCTGGCGGTTCGCTCAGTTCGGCGACTTCGTGGTCGCGGTCAATGGCGTGGATACTAAGCAGGTTGATCTGCTATCGGGCGCTGCATCCGATCTGACCGATTGCCCTAGTGCCAACGGGGTTGCGGTTGTTGGCGATTACGTCGTCATCACGCAGGCTGGCGGCGACAAGCTGCTGGTGAAGTGGTCGGGGTTCAACGATCACACCAAATGGACGGCGGGCGTTGACCAGTCGGGGTTTCAGCCAATGCTGACCGGGGGCGAGGTCAAGGGCATTGTCGGTGGTGAATATGGCGTAATCCTTCAGCGTTTCCGGTTGGTGCGGATGGAGCGCACGGGAGACGACAAGGCGCCGTTCGCGTTTCCTGAAATCACCACCAACGTGGGGTGTGCATCGTCGGGCTCTATTGCCCAGGCGGGGCGTACCGTGTTCTTCCTGTCCGATCGCGGCTTCATGGCGCTGGAGGACGGGCAAGCACTGCGCCCCATCGGCAATGAGAAGTTCGACCAGTCGTTCCGCGATACCGTGGGGCAGGACGATTACGAGAAAATGTACGCGGCGGTCGATCCGAAGCGTTCGCTGGTGCTGTGGGGCATTCCCGGCACGCCAGGGCGCATCTGGGTCTATAATTGGGTGCTGGATCGAGCCTCTACCATTGAACTACCGTTCAGTGGCTTCTTCGGCGGCTATGAGAGCAGCCTGTCACTAGAGGACGTAGCGGCGCTGTATCCCGATCTGGATACTATGCCCTACCCGCTTGACGACCCGCGCTTTCAAGGGGGCGACCCGCGCTTGTACGTGGCGACGCGGGCAAACGAGATTGGCGCGCTGGCGGGACCGAACATGCAGGCCACGTTATCCTATGGGTGGCAGGCCCCCGCCGATCCTGACGTGGCACGTGTGCAAGCGGTGTGGCCAATGTCGGATGCCACGGACGGAATTACGGTGTCGATCGACGCGCGCCAGCAGATGGGCGGGCCGCTAGGGATTGTAACCGAAGGCAATATGCAGCCATCGGGGCGCGTACCTATCCGGGCGCGGGGGAAGTATCTGGCGATTACGCTTGGATATGCTGCTGGCACGCGCTGGACCTATTCGCAGGGGTTCGATCTGGAGTTCTCGCAAGGGGGCGCGCGATGACGCCGGTTCCGGTCGATAACAAGCGCCTGGATTGGCCGCGACTGGTGGCGAATGCTATCAACGCCCTGATGCGCCCGCAGGAGGGGCAGGTACGCTATAACGGCAGCGCGCTGGAGTATTGGGACGGCCAAGAGTGGCAACCTGTCCCGTGATATTCCCGCCAGCAGCATGGGGCGAATACCGCCAACACCGCGAACAGATACGCACTTTGCTGGACCCGCGTTGTCACCGGATCGAATGGCTGGACGTTCGCATTCTGAATGGCGATGCGCTGGCGTTCGGTAATGCCGATGCGGTGATCGTTGTAGAGGTGAAGCGTTATCCTGCTGGTGCCACCGAACTGCACGGACTGGTTGCGGCTGGCGAACTAAATGCGATCTTGCCGCTGATAGAACAGGCCGAACAATGGGGGCGGCAAAGCGGGATAACTTTTGCATCTATCGCCTCGCGTCCCGCATGGTCGCGGGTATTGAAAGACAAGGGCTATTCGGTGTATCAAACGACGTTGCGCAAGGATTTGACCAATGGGGCTGAGTAGCAAGACTTCGAAGTCGTCGACCAAGCCCGTCTACTCGGGGCAATTGGAAGGCGCGGCGAACAACGTCAATAGCGCCTATCAGATGCAGGCACCCAAGATCGGCGGCATTTCGGATCAGCTTGGCGGCTTGGTTCCCGGATTGGTAGAGCAGTATCAAAAAGGACAGCCCAACGTTGCGGCGGCACAGGGGTATAATGCCGATGTACTATCGGGCAAGTATCTCGACGCGGGCAATCCCTACCTACAGGCGCAGATTGATGCGACGGGCGGCGATGTGCGCAATGGGTTGTCGGCGTCGCTGGGAACGCGCGGCCTGACCGGCGGCTCGGCATTCGGAGACATCATCACTCGCAACCTCGCCAATAACGCCACGAACCTGCGCTACACCGATTACAGCAACGAGCGGTCGCGGATGGATAGCGCGGCAGCACAAGCTCCTGGGCTTGCCGCTGCCAGCTATCAGCCGATCAGTGCTATTCAATCCATCCTGCAATCGCAACTGGCACCGTTGCAGGCAGCGCAAGGGCAGGCGAGCAGCATTGGCGGGTTGCTGGGTCAGTATACGAACCAGAAGCAGACGTATAACCCGTCCATCGTGGATGGTATCGGGCAGGCGCTCAATATCGGTAAGTCGATTGCGGGGTTGTTCTGATGCAGATGGGTAAGCGCAAGGGTGGCATTTTCGGCGCGCCGATGATGGGCGAGGGGCAGGGCGTTGGTCCGTCCGCTTCTCCCGCTGCTTCGGCATTGGCGCCCTCGACCACCACCAGCGCGTTCGCACCCAAGCGCAGCTTTCTGGATAAGCTGGGGCTGGTAGCGGATGCGTTCAGCGGCAATAGCATGAACGCGCAGCAGCTTGCCGCGCGCGACGACGACGAATACCGTCGCTACACCATGGACCAGCAGCGCTACAGCCCGCAGCAGGTCGGCAGCAACATCGTACGCCTGAACCCGCAGACCGGGCAGTATGAAACGCTGTATAGCGCGCCGCAGAAGGATGGCGCTGGAACGGCGTTGCAGCAGAACTATGAGTACCTGAAAACCATCAACCCCGCTGCTGCCGAAAGCTATCTGTCGGCGCAAACCACCGCCCCCCCGATCGTGCAGACGAACCCGGATGGCACCAAGACCATCTACCCGGCGGGGCAAATACCCCGCGCCGGGGCCATGCCGCAGCGACAGGTGATCCAGCAGCTTCCGCCGGGTGCGCGGCCTATCGGTGGAGGTGCGCCCTCGCAAGGGGGCGCTACGTTTCGCTGACCCGTTCAAGGCTCCAGGCGTAATGACCAGCGGGCGGCGGACGGTTGAGGGCAATCGCTTGGTGGGCGGAAAGCCCAACAGCCATCACCTGACAGGCGATGGCGTGGACTATGCCGGCACTAGCGTGGCTGCGCTGCGCCAGTATTTCGGCAACAGGGCGCGGTACCTGGACGAAGGCGATCACGTTCATGTCACCCTTCCCGGCTATAATCGGGTTCCTTTCTTTGGTCGACGCGGCACAACCGGGATGAAGCGATAATGGCACAGCAGCGGTATCAGGGCGACGACGGCACGATTTACGAAGCGCTTCCCGGTGGCGGCTATGCGATCGTGACGCCTGACGTTCAGTCGGGGCCGTACACCATCGGTACGCCTGACCCGGCGGCGCGGTATGAAGCGCCTAAGGCGGCTGCTGATTTGCAGCGCACGCAAGAGCAGATTGAACGAGACCGCATTGCGTTTGCCGAGCGCAATAAGCCGACGTTGCCCGCCGGGTACGTGATGGGACCTAACGGACAAGCTGTGCGCATCCCCGGCTTGCCCGCTGAAAAGGACGGTGACGCTAAGGCCACTCAGGAGAAGGCGGGCCGTGTTGGCAAGCTGACTTCGCTTGCCACGCAAATTCAGCGCGTGCGCCAGTTGTACGATCAGAGCGTTGGACAGACCAGTGGTGTTGGCGGCATCGCAGACTACTTCCCTACCGAGGCCAACCGCCAGTTTGACACCGCCAGCGCGGGCCTTGCTGAGCAGGGCTTGGCGGCGTTCCGCGTGCCCGGTGTCGGCGCTCAGTCGGATACCGAATTGCGCCAGTTCACGCAGGCCAACCGCCCGCAGGCAAGCGATTATGACGTGTCGATCGAAGAAAAGTTGCGCCAATTGCAGCTTCGCACGAACACCGAATTGCAGGCGTTGGGCCAGCCACAGGTTGACTTTAGCCAGCAATCCCAGCCCGTAGCCCCCGCTATCGGCGGCAACCAGCAGCAGGCAGCAACCCCCGGCGCGCGTGGCCCGAATTACTTTGATAGTGGCACTGGCCCCGGTGGCCCGACGCTCAACGGTGGTGGCGGTACGCAGACGGTCGCCGATCCGACCAAGGCGGGTGTAGCGGCACGGCTGAATGAATTGCTCAAGTCGGGTGCGCCGGATGCGCAGGTGCAACAGTATGCGGCGTCGGTAGGCGCTGATCCCGCCTCGCTGTCGGCTGTGCTGGCATTCCGCAAGCAGAACCCCGGCTACCGGGGCAATTACAACGCGTCCGATCTGGAGTTGAAAGACGAACAGCTTGGCGGGTTTCGCGGGCTGGCGAACAGTGCCGCACAATCGCCGATTGGGGCCTATGCCATCAATGCTGCTGACGCGCTGACCGCCAGCAATTTGGACAGCCTCACCGCCAATCCGGCGCTGGCACGTGCTGGGCTTGAAGGCGTGCGGCAGGCCAATCCGTATTCCTCGCTTGCCGGCACGGTAACGGGTTCGGGCCTCGCCGCTGCTGGTGCAGAGTTGGGACTAGCACGTGCTGGCTTGGGGGCTGGCGCAGCTGCTCTTGTGGGCGATGGGCTGTACGGCGCTGCCTACGGTGCGGGATCGTCGGATGATGGTAGCCGGTTGCTGGGCGCTGCTGTTGGCGGCGTCGGGGGGCTTGGCGGCGGTATTGCGGGGCGTGCGGCTGCGCGTGGTGTCGGCAATGCCCTTACCGGTGTTCGCAATGCCGACGTGCAGGGCCTGCGCGCTGCTGGCGTGCCGCTGACGGCAGGACAGGCAACCGGGGGCGTGCTCAAGGGCGTAGAGGATCGTTTGTCCGGGTTGCCTGTGATCGGCGACATGGTGAATGCGCGCCGTCGTGAGGGATTTGAAGGCTTTAACCGCGCTGCGTTTGGTGAAGGGCTGGCGCCGATCAATGCCGGCACGGGCGGCGTGATTGCCGAACAGGGGATTGATGCGGCGCGTGCTGCACGGTCTCAGGCGTATCGTGACGCGCTTGACCCGGTACAAGTGCAGGCGGATGCGCCGTTCGTGGCGGATATGCAGGGAGTTCTTCGCGCAGGTGAGGCTTTGCCCGATCCCATGCGGGCCAATGCAGGCTACACCCTAAATACCAGAGTCGGTAATTCTTTTAGCGATGGTTCGCCTATCCAGAGAGTAGGCGAAAATGACGGTTGGAACCAATATGTATATCAATCTAGCAAAGGCGATATTCCATTCGAGGTATGGCCCCCTTCACGAGGCAGGAAGGGAATAGAAATTGCCATTGACGAAAATAATGTTTCGGGGGCTAACCGACTTGGCCTCCGTGAGTTGAGAGAGGCGGCTTCTCATTTGCGCGCGGAGTACCCTAACGCCGAATATGTTTATGGAACTCGCACCAGCGGGGCCGGGCCAGGGCGCATCCAGAATATTGACCTTTCCTCTATTCCTGTCGCGGAAGCTGCTTCCGGAAGTTTGACCGGAAACGGTTTCCAGCAGTCCATCCGTGGGCTGCGGCGCGATGCGCGTGCGATGGAAAACCTGCCCTACGGCCATGACTTCGGCGACGTGACCCGTCAAGCAGAAGGCGCACTTGAAGGCCTGCTACAGCGCCAATCTCCGGGCACGCTTCCGGCTTACAATGCCGCCAACACGGCCAATCGCAACGTTGAGGTGTTGCGCGATGCGGTAAACCGCGCCCGCAATGGTTCGCGTTCGGGTGAGACTGGCGTATTCACTCCGTCGCAGCTTGCGGATGCAGCGGCAGCGAACGCACGCAGGTTCGGCAATGGGCAGGGAACGACCAACCAGCCCTTCTTCGACCTGTCACGCGCAGGACAGCGAGTCTTGCCCAACAGCGTACCCGACAGCGGCACGGCAGGGCGTGCGGTCGTAGCAGGTGGCTTGGGGCTTGCCGGTCTAGGCGGTGGAGCTGGCTATGCAGCAGGTGACACCACTACCGGCGCAGGCGCGGGCTTGGGTCTGGCGGCATTGCTTGCTGCTGGTGGCACGCGGACCGGGCAGCGGGCGCTAACTGCGGCGCTGCTCGATCGTCCTGATGTGCTTATCCGCGCTGGCGAAGGGGTACGGCGTAACGCGCGCCTTGGTGGCATCTTCGGAGCGCCAATGCTCGCTGGTGCTGGCGTTGGCCTTCTTCCGCAATGACCTATCACGCAACATGGCAATCGCCGTAAAGATTGCGCCCTTGATCGTAACGCCTAGTATCATTGCCCACATGTCGCTACTATAGCACAAGACGCGGAGTAACGCACATGCCAAGTGCTACTGAATTTTCTACCGATCCTTCGCAGAACACGACTATTGGCGGGATTGATGTTGCGGAAGGCTGCTCGCCTGCGGGTATCAATAATGCCATGCGTTATTTGGCGGCAGTGGCGCGAGACACGTCGGACAAGGCAATCGGTGGAACCGCGCCGATGCCGATTACTGGCGGAACTTTCACCGGTGATATTTTCCGCCAGAGCCGTGGCGGTTATTTGCATCACGCTAATTCGGCGCAAACGGGCGGACAGGTCTATTTTCTACCGGAGGGGTCTACGCGACCAGCTGCGGTAGAAGGTACGGTCGTGTTCTATTATAGCTGATGGACGCTTTCGTAGCAGGCGCATGGCGCACCGCTCGCAGGGGTGAGATATATATTGGCGGGCAGTGGCGCCGACTGACCCGCGCAGAGGCGTATATATCTAGTGCGTGGCGTGGCACGCTGTCGTTTGTTGCGCCTATGTCGATATCGGCCACGCCAAGCGTGGCGGGGTATCGCTCTACGCCCAAGCCTACAGCTGGCACGGTGACAACCGATATCGCGACCGCTACACCTAGCGGTGGCGCCATGCCCTATCAATATTCGTGGACGGCATCTGCGGGCGTTACCATCGGCTCGCCTGCCAATGCTTCTACCAATTTTAGCGCTTATCTGGCTCGCGACAGTGAACTGGACGCCACGGCTACGGTAACTTGTACTGACACGTTCGGAAGTGTTGCCACGGCGAACGTATCGCTGTATTTCGTAAATCAATCTTCGGGGAACTAGGGGTCGCTTGTGCCTTATAATCATTACTTCCAAGCGATCACCAACCGCACCGGCGATAGCCTTGTCGGCTATTTCGTGCGGGTCATCAATACCGTGTCGGGTAACACTGTTCCTCTCTATGCCGATTTGAACGGTACGCCGATCGTTACCGTGTCGGGCGCCGCCGACATGGCAAAGACCGATGAGAACGGCAATGTCAGCTTCTACAACGACGCCGGCACGTATCATCTCGACATTTACCAGCCTGACGCCACGACGTTCATTCTGCGTGTGCCGAATGTCGCGATGCAGTCGGGCCAAGGGCCGCAGGGCGACCCAGGGCCTACGGGTGAGGTAGGCGCGTCGGATAGCGCGTTCCCGGCGCTTGCGGCGTTGAAGGCGATTGACCCTGTCCTATACCCATCGCCTCGTCTTGCTGCTGCCAGCGGTGAGGATGGCGGGACACCCAATGGGCTGTTCACCTACCAAACCGCAGGCGCCCCCTACACCGCCGATAACGTGAACATCATCAAGCTCGACACTGTGCCGCTGACGACGGGCGCGCTGGTGCGGCAGCGGGCGGATAGTATTAGTTTCCGACAGGCTGGCACGGTTGCAGCGGTTCGCGATGCTCAGGAAAAGGCGCGCGAGACGGTTAGCGTCACCGACTTCTATGTAGCGGGTGACGTGGACGACAGCGCCAGTTTCGTGCGTGCGATGGCGACGGGCGCCAAGGTATATGTCCCCGGCGGCAAGGGGCATGGTCCGGGCGGGCGGTATTACGTCAACAACGTCATGCTGGTATCGGGCGCCTATATTTTTGGCGACGGGCGCGAGAAGACGATCATCAAGCAGACCAGCGTCAAGCTGCGGTCGTGCTTCAACGCCAACAGTGGGTCTGCGACTGCTACGATCGACAATTTCGTTATGGAAGACGTTCGGCTTGAGGGCTGGGTCGTCGAAGATGCCTTCTTCGAACAGTCCCACCTTTTGTGCTTGTCGGGTACGCGAGGGGCGATCGTCCAGCGCTGCACCTTCTACGCCTTCCAGGGTGACGGCATTTACGTCGGTTCTGGCGATCAGGGCACGAACGAGCGGCACAATTACGACACCACCATTCGTGACAATATCTTTGATGGCGGCAACAGCGACAACCGGCAGGGCATCTCTGTTCTGGATGGGACTGGCGGCGTCATCAGCAGCAACCTGTTCATCCGCTGCACCCGGCCTGACATGCCGGGATCAATCGACTTTGAGCCGAACACGAACGCGTTCCACGTCATCCGCGATTGGGTTGTCGACAACAACGACTTCGACACCTGCGGCGGAAATTTTGGCGTTATCTCGGTCTACATCCCGCCCGTTGTGCCGACGCTGCGAGGGTTAATTATTCGCGGCAATCGCTTCCGCAACACGACGGGCGACACGGCGGAAATCTGCATTGAAACGCGGCGGATCGCAGCTGTTTCCGACCCGTCAATGCAGATCGTCATTGACGGTAATGTTGGCCGGAACGGCAATCGCCCGGTGCGGCTACTGTCGTGCAAAGGTGCGCAGATTACCGGCACGAACGATTTCCAAGACTACACCGGGCCGGCCATTCTTGGCTTTAACGGCGCTTCGGATGTGATTGTCGACGTGGAGTATCGCGCCAAGATGCTGCGCGTTGCTCCTACGGGCGTTTCCGCCATACAGGTTGGCAAATGTGATGGCCTCGTGATTGGCGCCACGATCGCAGAAAGCGCAGCCGACTCCGCCAGCGGCTTCCCTATCCAGCATATCAGCGTTGCGCAGGAGAGGGTGTCACTTGAGGGCAACCGCATTACCAAGCGTCCCAATCAGGTCATTGCTATCAATAAGGCTGGCACAACCTGGACTGCCGCTGGCAACCGCTTCCGCAATAACGAACTGAATGGGCTGTCGTCGCAGTTCGAGAGTGTGTCGACTGATCCGAACACGATCGCGCTGTCGAATGGCTGGACCGGAGACGCCTTTATCGACCGGCTGAACGTGTCGGCGGTGCTGAACCTTTTCATCTCGGGCGGCACGCTGACCGCTGGGACCGTCGTCGGTGTCGTGCCGGTCGGGTATCGCCCGCGCATCGCATCGCGCGCAGTTTTCCGCTCGGGCACCGGCATGGTGCAGCTGCGTGTCGACCCGAACGGCAACGTTCTGATTGAAGGTAACGCTGCCCCCTCCGCCGCCATCGCTGGTTCCATCACCTACGCATTGGGAGTATAATATGCGTGTCGTTTTCCGCCCGAACCCCGACAGCCGCAGCCGCGTCACTGGCGAGGTGCAGTCGCGCACCGGGACCGTGTTGACTATCCTTTATAACGGGCAGGCCTACACCCGCGATTACATGGTCGACGATGTTCGCGAGACGGATTATGGACCCGAAGGTCCGCAGGGGTTCGAGAGCATCCCTGAGACGACTGCCAATCCAACCCAAGGAGCATGATATGAAGAAAGAGGAACCCAAGAAGCCGCGCCCGACCAACCGCACTGCCGACAGCGGCGGTGGCGGCAACACCAATCCTCCGCAGCCGGGTCAGCCGCCCAAGAAGCCAAGCAGCCGGTGATTTCTGTCGCGCTCTTCGGTGGTATGTGCGTAGCGGCGATTATCGCTGCCTACTTGGCACGTCTGCCCGCCGAAGAGCGCGGGTGCGCTGTCACCGCAGCGTGGGTGCTTGCTGGCAACTGGCTGCTTTTCGCGTCTGCATGGATTTATGCGCCTCTGTCGCCTGCCTTCCTGCTCTACGGCGTAGGGATCAAGGTTAAGCAAGAGGACATGTGGGCGCTGGTAGACCTGCTGAGCTTGATCGTCGTTGCCGTCAGGACGCGCCATATATGGTGGGGTCCGCTACTGTGGACGCCTTACCTTGTCACGCTTTGCATGCACGCGGTGGCATGGGGCGCGTCGCTGGAGTACATTGAATACCGGGCAGTTCTGGATGCGTCGCTTTTGATCCAGCTTGCCGTTCTCTTTACGCTTGGGGGTGGTGGCTGTGCCGATCGTCTGTCTGATATGTGGGGTGGCCTTCGTGGTGTGGTGCGGTCTGCCGTCCGCCGTCTGGGAGTGGTGGCGTGAACGACCATAACGACTACCGCGTCTTGTATATCATCATGAGCGCGATTGCCGGATCGGTGACCGCGCTTTCTTTTATGAAATACAAACAGATGACGTGGGTCGAAATCGGTTTCACGTTGTTTGTTGGCTTCGCCTTCGCCGTAATCGCCGTCCCGTACATCGCAGCGGACTGGCTGAAAATGGACATCGGCAACCTTCGCGCGGTATGCTTCGCGGTGTATACCGGCGGCACCGCCTGGAACGTCCTTATTCCGGTCGTCATCAAGCGCTTCAAAGCCGCTGTCGGAATGGAGGACGCGGCATGAGCATATTTGATATCGCGAATGTGATCGGTCGGTTGATGCTGACGGTGATCGTCATCTACAAGCTATCCCAATTCCGCGACCAAATGATTGCGCTGGAGCGCATCGGGTTGGGCGTGATGGGAGCAGGATCATTCCTGACGATCCCCATCATTATCGACCGCAACGGCAATCCCTTCAACGGATGGGCCGTGACGTTGCTGACGTTTGGCGCTTTGGTTTTCATCACCGGTAGGGTCATACGGGATCGCAAGCACGAACGCGCCAACCGCGAGCAAGTGAGAATTAGCGAAGAATATTTTCGGAGTAAGGGGCGGTGATCGACTGGAAAGCCACGCAGACCCGGCTAGGTGTGGCCGCTGACGGCATCCCAGGGCGCGGCACTTACACGGCGCTTCTACGCGTCATAGGGCCTGATGCGGACGCGGCGGTCATAAAGTCACTTGCCAATGCCTGCGTGGCCCACTTGCCCGCCTACGGCGTCGACCAGTCGGTGACGCGCCTTGCCGATTTTCTGGCGCAAACGGCGAATGAGACGGGTGGCTACCGCGTATTCGTCGAGAACCTCAATTACAGCGCAGACGCGCTTGTCAGGACGTGGCCTAACCGTTTCACCGCCGCCAGTGCCGCGCAGTACGCGCGGAAGCCTGAATTGATTGCTGGCAAGGTGTATGGCGATCGGATGGGTAATTCAGGGCCAGCGGACGGATGGGCATTCCGAGGGCGGGGCATGCTACAGCTTACTGGCCGCGCGAATTATGAGGCAGCAGACAAACGTTTGGGGATCGGGCTTGATACTAATCCCGACCTTGCCGCTGTACCGGCGCTATCGCTGCTGATCGCCTGCGACTTCTACCGTGATCGCAAGGTGTTCGCGTCGCTAGATCGTGGCGACACGGACGGGGCGCGGCGCATTACGAACGGCGGTTCGATTGGGCTGTATCACGTCAACGCGCTGCGGGCCAAGCTGCTTGGAGTGCTGCGGTGAGCATGGACGAAGAAACCCGCGACCTGATCGCTTTCCTTGCCACGCTGGTGTCGATCGTGCTGCTGTCGAAGATTGGCGGCACCGGCAGCGACCTTGCCATCATGACCGGTCTGGTCGGCGTGCTGGGTATGCTGGTCGGGTCGAAGCGGTCAAAGCGCGGGCCATCTGGGACGCCCACTGACCCCGTATCTGTGGAGGAAACTAAGCCATGAGAATCAACGTCGGCAAGCTCGCCAAGACCGTAGCCACGAAGGCAAAAGAGAACCCGGAAACCGCACTGGCTCTGGTCAGCCTGATCGCACCGGGCCTGTTCCGCAAGCTGGCGCCCAAAGTCGTGCCGATCATCGTGGCGGCGGTCGGGAAGCGGTAAGGCGCTGCGACAAAGGTCTGGAAACCCGTAGCAGTCGCAGCGCCGTACCAAGACCATCCATACCGGTACCAATGCTGCGGCCAACCTTGGTAAGGCGAGGCCCCGTTCTGACCGGTTGGCCGCAGCCCCACCACCCTACACCATCCGCCCAATTCCGCAAGTGGCGCTCACCCCTCCACCTTCGCGCACACAGGAGCGGCGATAAACACATGCACGTCGTATCCCTCATTATCAGCCAGCGCCTGCTGTATGCCGATACCAATAGCCTCGTCCTTGCTAGAGGCGCTTAAGACGCGAAGCCAAGTCATAATGCCGATACTACCTGGCTTCTGTTTTGTGAGCGTAACCGCTACAGCGAACTGCATCATTCCCCCTCCACCTTCGCGGGCGGGGATTGCAGGGCGAGGATGGCGTCGGCGAGTTTGCGGCAACTGTCGCGACCATCGAAGCCTCCATTAACGGCTACGTGTCGCTCCCAATCGTCCCAGTTAGTGCCGGTCGGGTGACGATCTTCCCAGATCAGCCGCGCAATCGCCTCCCGCTCCCCCACCGCTGCGCGCGGGCGGGCGAGGGCTGCGGCGAGAATAGCGGCGCGGGCATGGGAAAGGTAATCCTCCCACTCGTCGTCCACGATCTGGTCGGCGTATCGGAGTTCTGCAATTCCGCGATAGGTAAGCGTTTCGCGGCATATGGCACGCGCTACAGCTTCCTCCACCCCATCCCCGGCAGGCGCGGAGGCGAGCGCGGCAAGGCGGTGGCGGGCGAAGGCTTGGACCATTGCGCCGTCGTCGGCCTCTCCACTTGCCACCCGCCTTTTCCATAGGTGATCTTTCGGGCGGTAAGCGTGGATCGCATTCCACGCCGCGTCCCGGTCGCATTGCTCCACCGCCACCGGCGCGCCGTTCGTGGGGGTCATGCGGGGGTCGGTCATTCTTCATACTCCCCAATCTGGGCGATGGCGTGGTCGTAGCGCGTGAGACACTTGCCGCTCTCAGCCTTGCACGCCTTGATGATGCGGTTGATTGTCGTCTGGCAGTCGGCAGAAATCGTGCCGCCCTCAAGGATGGCAATCACGCTGTAGAGGGTGTTCAGGTCACACCGGGCAATCGCCGCTTCCCTGCACCATTCCCGCTGTTTCTTCGGGCGCCTCACTTCGCATTCTCCTGTTTCAGGTGCTGGGCGACGCGGGCCATGCGGATGCCGCCTTCAATCGTCGCAATAGCCGTCCGCTTCGGGCAGCCTGTTTCGAGGTCAATTTTGGCGTTCATCAGGTGGCCGATTGCCGCTGCTAGTGCGGCTTCAAGCACGGCGATCCGCTCCACGTCATCCATCTGATTTGTCCTTGGCTAAGGCTGCGCGGGCGGTGGCAGACACGCCGGCTAGTGCGCTCGAAGCATATTGTTGATCCGGGTCCCAATCGGAGAAGGCCATGCCTACCTCTCCGAGCACCTCCCGCAGCTTCCGGTTCTCACCCTCAAGCGCTTCGATGCGGGCGAACAACAGCGGCACCTGCGCCAACACATGGCGTTCGGCGTGCGATGCGTTGGTCAGCATCATGAACTTTGTGTCACCGGGCAGATGGTCCAGCGCTTGCTGGCGTTGCCTTTCGGCATCCGCCAACAGACGCCGCAGCCGCCCCACAAGATCGTCCGTCATGGGCGGGGTCATGCTGACAGCCCTCCCAGTTGCAGAGCGCATTCCTCACCAATGTCGAACAGTGCATCCCGGGCGTTATCCACGTCGTTCGGTTCATGACCGCGAACGTCTAGGTCGCCTTCCTTCATCAAGGCGCAGATTGCCATCAGCCGCGCGCCTTGCTCGCGTGTTAGAATGATGTTGTCCGGATCATTCATCATGCTTTCCTTGCGTCAGGTGAGCGCGGGCCCTTTGTTCCCAATCAGCAAGGTCGCGCTCATATTGGTCCTGCACCCACAAAGGGATCGTGCCGGAGCGCGTCCCGACCGGGCGGTAGGCATTATCGTCCCAAGCGTTATGTCTTGCCGCGTATCGCTCCAGATCGGTGTCGGGTGACATCTCGGCGACGACGTTGGTCCGTTCCTGCATGTCGAGCTTCCGCGCTCGAACGCACAGGTCCAGCCCTTCCGAGAGCAGCTTTCTGCAACAGTCGCTCACCCCCGTTCTCCGAGGGCTTGGAGGGCGGCGCGGGCGCCATCATAGCAGCGGCGCAATGCCCCGGCCTGTCGCGGGGTAAGGAAGCATTCACCACCGAAGCCAAAAGACGCGAACTGGCGGCCTTGAAGATATAGCTTGCCGTCCTCGACCATTCGCGGATCGGTCCAGCCCATAGCCGCGATTGCCGCCGTCCTTGCCCGCTCCACGTCCGCATCCAGGCTATGCGGCGGGGCGGGGGTGGCGTCCAATGCCTTGCGCAGACGAAGGCGCGCGTCCTGCTCGTCACGCATCGCCGGCACATGCTTGTGGCCGCGCAACGCCCGCGCATCCATCGCCAGCAGCAGTGCCTCTGCCGCCTCTCGCACACCCCCGCTCATGCCGAGGGGCCTGATAGGCGGTAGGCGATGATGTCTTGCTCTGGATCGGCGGGCTCGTGTGACCAATCGAAGGTCGTCGCTCGGTCGCCGATATACGCTTCTGCGCCATACCGGAACCGAACTTCTATCTCTTGCCCGTCGTCCACCGGACACTCCCCGCCCTTCCACTCAATCCACGCATTCTCCCTCATGCTGCGGCTCCTTCGGTGAGGGTGGCGATAGCCACAATTTGATCTTTGCGCGCGACGATGGCGCGAAACGTTTCAGCATTAACAATTTCGCGCGTGGCTTGTGCAAAGGCTTGATGCTGGCTTGCCTGTGACAAGTCGTGCAGCCGCGCGTTGATAACTCCCAGACGCGCCCCAAAAACTCCGATACGCGTACCAAGGAGCTTTGCCTGTTCCTTATCCTGCACCACCTTAGCAGCTGCGAGGTCTGCTTTCGCGCGTGCCAGTTCAAATAACAACGTCTTACGTTCAGCCTCGCACTCCGCGCGGCTCATGTTGCCTGCGCTGGGAATAAGGTCATCGTTCAACGCTTCGGCACCAATATAACCGCCAGTTGGCAGCGGGGCATTAACCCGATGCGCGTGCTGCAAATTGCGGCTAGCTCTTTTGTACATTGCCTACCTCATCAATAGGTAATTCGCTGGTGGGCGGATCATCACAAACGCCCGTACCGGCACTATGCGCTATGGCGACGTGTCGCGCAATGGCTTCGTGCGTGTTTATTGCGGCTTGGGCTTGGATGTCTAATCCTGCCTCACCCACGCCCCACCTCCCCCGTCGCCGGCAAGGCGAGGATGGCGGCTTCTACCTCGCAAAGCGCGCTGTCGATCGACGACCCGCAATGCGCGCCTATGATCCCGCTGACTTGGCGCGGTACGGCAGCCGCCCGCTCGCGCATGGCTGCGGCTTCTGCGTCGGCGAAGGCAGACAGCTTTTTGAGCGCGAACTGGTCGAACTCGGCAGGTGTGATTTCCGAACGATGCAGCCGGTTGTGCGCCACGACGATGCGGTTCAGCACCGCCTTCGCTTCCGTTTCCCGCGTCATGCCAATGCCTCCGCTTGGGCGCGTAGGGCGGCGGCGCAGAGGGCTAGGGCGGGGTTCGCACCATGCCCGCTGTATTCGTCGTAGGGCTTGCCGCGTTCGTGGAACACGGTAGCGCTGTGCCGCCTTTCGCTTGCTGGCCCGTCGAAGTTGTCGACCATCCAGTCGCGATCCTTGATGACCAGTGTCATCGCGGCGTCGAGACTGGCGGTGAAACGCGGCAGATACAGCCAGATCGAATTATGGCTATTCTTTTGCACCCGATCAATCACCGCTTCCACGCTGTAGCTTTCGATGCACAGATCGCCCTCAACCCAATCGTCCCAGCGCCATTTAATGGCATGGGCGATACGGGCGTCAGTTTCCCGCTCCGGCCCCGTCAGCTTCTCCACAGCCTCAGCCAACGCCAGCAGCTTGCTCCGATCGGTCATGCCGTCGTCTCCGGGGGTGTGGGGAGGCTTGCCGGGTCAATGATGCGGCCATCCTTGGTCTGCCACGTCAGTACGCCACCCTTGATCCATTCCTCACCCCAGTCGAACGGGTTCTCGTCGCCGTCAATGAACGCCTTCAAGCGCTCAGGATGCTTACCGAGGTAGGACACGATGGCACCAGCAGTCTCCCGACCACCGACACCGGCCTGCCAACCGATCGCGACCGAGGTAGCGATCATTCGGCTTAGTAATAGCTCCGCACTGTCCATATCCATCCTCCTAAAACAAACAAACGCCGCCGACGAAAACAGCGGCTACAAAGACCATGCCGATCCAATCACCGGCATTAGCCCCGCGCACCTTCTCCACTGCCAGCGGCATATCGCGCAGCCGCTGGTCACGCAGGCGGCGGGCTTCGGACACCCTGGATGCTTGCCAGTTCATTTTCCCTGTTCCTTGGCGAGAGCGGCGGATGCAAGAGCCTGCGCGGCCTTGATCTCTGGCGGATATTCGAAAGGCACGAAGCCGCCACGATCATCGGCCCATTTGGTGTCACAGTCGTCGCAGATCGTCCAGATTGCGCCGCCCCGGTGGGTGTTTTCATGGTGGCAGATGTTGCGCTCGTAGTGATCCAACACGTCGCGCAAAGCGGCCTGCAAGTCAGCAATCGCGCCAGCCCACTGAACTGCGGTCGGCTCTGGATGTGCCAGCGCGAAAGCTTTCTGGATCAAGCCAGCATTACCCGACCACATAGCTATGTCGCCTAGCAAGCTGACGATACCGCATGCTTCCGCCTCGCTCAGCACCTGCGATACGGGCGCGGTCATGCGGGCTGGCCTTGGGTGATGCTGGCGGCAAGACGTTCCGCAACGTCGGGCGACATTGTAATCTGATTCCCGCCCTGCTGAATATAGACGCAGCCGCCGCACAGGACCGATACAGGCGCAAAGCCGTCCTCGCCCCGATCTTCGAAGGTCTGCGCGTGCTTCCCTAAGCCATGCGCTACCCGCTGCGCTTCGGTAGCCCGGCGCCTGTCCACGGCAGCGATAGCGGCGCGCATAACATCGCGAGCGGTTTGGTGGATGTGATGACCGTCAGCCATCGGAAGCCATGCGAGGACGCTGGAACCGCCGGGCACATACGCACCCAACGCAGCTTCGACTTCGGCCTCCTCCACCTTGTCACGCTCTTCCCACGTCAACTGTGGCGAATTGCGCATGATGCGGTAGATGCTGTCTGCTTCGATTGCGTCTGCGGGCTTACCCATGCCCATTCTCCCGTTCGACACCCGAAGCGTCGGTGAATTGATGGCGACCGCGTGCGAGGCGTTCGTCTGCTAGGCGGTCGAAGTGGTCGCAGACCTGACGGAAGCCGTAGTCCGGTGCGGGGCGCAGGCACTGGAGGCGCAGCGTGGCGACCTTGGCAGCGGCGCTGTCGCCATTGCGGCGAGCGTCGGCCAAGTCCTCCAGCAGCATCACCCGCCGGCTTTCCGCAGCGCGCTTGAAGATCGCGCCATAGCCGTCCGCGCTGTCGCGGTTCGTGGTTTCGAGTATCATGCTGCGATCCTCGATTTGATGGCGTGCTCAATGCCGACGCCAATATTGCCGAGACCGATAAGCAGGATCGCGAGGTGCATAAGCTCATCGCCGAAATGTCCGGTGACGAAAAGCGAAGCCACGGACAGCGCTGCGCCCATCATGCATGTGAATACGCTCATACCGACGCTCCCGTGGCACGGGCGATGGCGGCGCGGGCGGCTTCGCAGTCTTCTATTGAAGGGAAAGACCGTCCGTTATTCTTGCCGTGATCTAAAGCAGCAAGTCGCTTCGCCACTTCCAGCAAATCAGGAGCCGCCGCGATCAGGCGAGCGTTGGCGAGCGTCTCTTCCTCTGAGCGCGCGACAAACTGGAAGCGGGTCAAAGCCACGGCGCTACCCGTTGCGTCATCGCAATGGACGTAGCCGGAAAATCGGACACCGCCCGCCATTCCGCGATCGTCGACTTCCCAATTACCTTTCGTATGCATGCTCAATCCTCCATTCCCACAGGGCGCGCGACTGCACGGCGCTCTCCTGCGGCGATTGCTGCGTCGATGCGGGGGCCGTGGGCGTTTTTGCCTAGCCAGATCAGCGCGTTGGTAACGGCGAAGTGCTGGCGGGCGGCGATGGCCTTTGCCCAGCCTTCGACCTTGGCTTGGCACTGGCGGGCTTCCTCGCGGACGCACTGATCGGCGCCATGCTCGATCGCCACAGCCAGACCAGCGCGATACCGCTCGATCAGCAGCGCAGCAGCACGCGCCTCGCGGTCATCGGCGGCTTCGCATAGGGCGGGGGTGATGCGGGCGTGGAAGGTCATGGCTGCATCACCCGCGCAGCGATGGCCTTATTCAGAAGGCTGATCGCACGATCGCCGCCCCACATCGAAAAGAACGGATCATGCGCGAACGCGATGGCGTCTGACCATGCTGATGTCCGGCTCTTCGCGATCACATCATAGATATGGCCGGCGTCATTGGCGGTAGTTCCCTTGCGGAAGCCCGCATGAACGCCTTCGCTAAGCAACT
>Ga0182213_1000008_pt1 | contig 40605 bp, 52 predicted proteins | sample G5R1MG_22_FD_128399 | JGI IMG/M metagenome (GOLD analysis project Ga0182213, IMG submission 128399) | Switchgrass phyllosphere microbial communities from Michigan, USA - G5R4_MAIN_03OCT2016_LD1 MG | ecosystem: Host-associated > Plants > Phyllosphere > Phylloplane/Leaf | place: USA: Michigan... | reverse complement strand
CGCTGTCCTGTTCGGGATGCAGCGGAAAGCCAGGGCGCGACGCATCCGGCCAGCCGCACGCCTCCAAAGCCACAGCCGCGCTGATCTGTTCGTTCTCGCTCATGGTCAGCGCTCCAGGGTTCGGGCGTGGGCGACGAGGTGCTTCCACATCGCAGCGAAAGCGCCGGCAGTGATGCCGCCCGCCTTGGCGGCCTCATGGCGCAGGCGCGGGGTGGGCTCGGCCGGCATCAGCACCAGCCCGGCATCCCTGATCGCGGCCAGCACCGCATCGGTGATGCCCGGGGATGCGACGTTCTCGCCGGCATCCTCTGCGCCTTGCTCGACGCCTCCTAAGATCACATCGCGATGCGTCACCGCTCGTTCTCCCCGTCCATGTAGCCCTGGAGGTAGGCGAAATACCCCTCCCCGATGGGCGGCAGGGGCGCCAGGCGGGCGCGGGCATCCTCGTACCCGGCGCGGCGTGCTTCCTCGGCGGTCATGGGCGGGCTTCCTTCTCGGCCAAGTTCAACAGGTGGAGGACGGCGCTCACGGGCAGCCGGATGATGGGCGGATTGGCGGCCCCGGCATGTTCCGCGGCGGCTGCCTCACACACACCGCGCAGGGTCCGCATGTCGTCGGCGGTCATCAGAACAGCTTCCCTTGGCGGGCTTCAGCTTCGATGCGGCGGCAGGCGATATCGAAATAATGGGGTTCAATTTCGATGCCCACGAAGCGGTGCCCGAGAGAGAGAGCCGCCACACCGGTCGACCCGGAACCAAGATAGGGGTCCAGGATAAGGCTCCCCGACCCCAGCTTGGCTTTCAGAATACAGAACCTCATGAGGGCCACCGGCTTCTGCGTTGGGTGCTCTTTCCCCTCGGTCGCCAGTTGGCCGTGCGAGTAATCGAAAGCATCGACCGGCATGGGAATATTGGTCCACGCCAGTTCGCAGACGCTGGTGCTGAAGTTTCGGATAATCTTATTCCAGACCAGCCATCCCCTGCTTGTAGGTAACGGGTAAAACTGCCCTCCCCACAAGATGACCTTCTCCGCCATGCCCGGGAGAGACAGCACGAACTCGTCGTATTTGTCCCACTGAGCGATGGAACTGCCCAGGAAGTTGTTCCAGCGCCCTTTCTCGCTAGGCGCCCCCGACCAGAGTTCGGAGGTGCCAAACGGCGGGTCGGTGATGATCGCATCGGGCCTCGGCAGCGTCGGCGCGATCTCCCGGCAGTCCCCCAGCCACAACTCCGCATCCCCGATGACTTCGCGGCGCGGCGAATGGCTCACGGCGCTGATAATGGCGGCGGTCATGGGTTCTTCTCCAGGTTGTCCAGCTGCTGCCGGTCCATCGTGTCGAGTTGGATCTGCGCCAGAGCGCCATGCGGCCCACCCTCACGGATCAGGGCGAGCAACGCCACGCGCAGTTCGGCCGGGGTCAGATACCGCGGCTTGGGCTTGGGACGGTCGCTCACAGGTTGCCCCCACAGTACATGTCGCTGCGGAACCCAGGCACGCGCTGGAGCGGCGCGACTTCGACGGCCTGCCCCTTGGCGGGATACGGCACTGCCGCGCGCACGGGCAGAGACGTGTCGGCCCCGTCCGCCACCGCCTGATCCAGAATGGCGGCCAGTAACGGCACAATCCACGGCCGGGGATGGCTGTCCGGCTGGTTGACCTGCAGGTTGATTTCCGAGGCACGCACCCAGCGGTAGTTGGCATTGGGCCGCTCGGCCAAGTTGGCCAGGGTGTCCTCCCACCAGTCCCGGTCCTCCTGATCCTTCTTCGCGCGGTACTCGGAGGGGGACAGAGGCGCCGGCCCGGCGAGGCGCGGGGCATCAATGGCGGGTTTGTTCTCGACGCACCACGCGGAGAGAGCCACGCACAGTTCGCCATAGGCTGGCCAGAACTTGGACGCACGGGCCACGTATTCGAGGCTGGAGCGGCAGAACGCCCACGGCTGGTACTCGGCCCGCAAAAGTGCCGAATAGGCCTTCACGCGCTTCTCAGCCTCGTTTTCGGGGATGGTTACGGCGCACAGGGTGCCGAGGGCGGACAGCCACTTGGCTACGGGGTCAGCGCTCATGGGAGCGATCCTCGATCAGGAAGGGGTTTTCATCGTCACGAGAGGAGCCGCGATCATCCGCGATCCGCTCGGCATAGGCGGTGAAGCCGTTGCGGTATGGCTGTTCGCGGGAGCGGGATTGGCTTGTGCGCTCGGCATCCCGCCGGCACCAACTGCGCCAGGTGGCCAGCCAATCCAACTTGGTGGCGTCTTTTCCCGACTTCGCGTGCCAGTAGTCGCGGAAGTTGGCGGCGACCCGCTGCGGATTGAGGCCAAGATCTGCGGCGAAGTCGATTGCTTCGGGAGGTGGCGACCAGTTGGTTGGCAGCCGCGATGCCTTCGGCGCAGCCGGCCGTGGGGGGGAAGCCTCCGCAGGAGGCTGGGGGCTTTCTTTCTCTATCCTGTCCCTGTCCCCTGTCCCTGTCCCCTGTCCCTGTCTCTTGGATGCAGTAACAGTCTCTGTGACAGACGGTGTGGCAGGCGCTGCGACAGCATTGCCACGGGCGGCTTTCGCGGCTCTGGCAGCCTCTGTGCGGGCGCGCATTGCCACCCGCGCGGTCCAGGCATCACGCGCCTTCTCAGCCACAACGCCATGGTATAGGCGGCCATCCGATGCCTTCGCCCAGCCGCGCAGAGCAATGCCGCGCACCTTGGTCCAGCGAGAGCCGGCGCCGCTGAGATGGGCGAGGATGCGCTCGTCATCGGGCAGGCTGCCGGCGGGCACCTGGAGGAAGGCGCGGCACCAGAGTGAAAGCGCCGCCTTGAACTCGTCGCCGGTGGACAGCGCATACAGGTCACTGTCCAGAAGGCGCACGATGTCCAGCGGCATGAAGGGCATCCCCCGCAGGTCACAATCCGGCGGGGTCATAGGGGGGATTTCGTCTGGCACGCTCGCTCCTGTTGCAGGAGCCGAAGGGGCGTGGCAAAGAGGGGTGGCGCTTCCTCCGCCGAGCCGTCCCCCGGCTCGTTTATCACCCCCGGCCCGGCAAGGCTGGGGGTGATCTCGTTCTAGGCTACGGCGCTGTGACGCGCCAGCCCTCATAAGCCGCGCCCCTGCATCCGGCCGCTGCCATAGAGCCCGATCAGGGCAGCCTCGGCCCGGCCGTCATCCTTCACGCGCCGGAACTGTCCGGCAGCCCCTGGCCAGAGCTGGCAGGCGCGGATGCGGGCTTCCTCCTTGCCCTTCTTCATCTTGAGTTCCCGCTTCCACTCGCCAGGCGGCACAAGGGTGTGGGCAATGCCCATGCCCACCAGCACGCCGCGCAGCAGGCCGGCAGTCATGCCGAAGGCGAAGGCACTGCCCGCACCCATCGACCGCCGCTTGCCGTCTGCGCCGGGCAGGGAGGGCATGCCGTTCACCTGCTCCAGGAAGGCGTGGACCGGCCGGCGCCCTTCCAGCAGGTCCGCGAACAGCTCGGGCATGAACCGGGTGCGCTTCTTCCCGTTCACAGTCTCGCTGGCCGTGGGCAGATCCAGCACCTCGACCAGATGGCCGTCATCACTGAGCCACGCCACCGCGCCGGACGCGCCGGGATCAATCCCAATCAGCACCGCTCACATCCCCAGCGCGCGGCGGTACAGGTCCAGCAGCGTCTCGCGTTCCTCGACCTCGGCGGGCTCGGCCTTGCGGATGCGAAGCAAGGCCACGATCACGCCCACGTCAAAGCCGGCGGACTTGGCCTCTGCCTTGATGTCGCGGATGTCGTCAGCCAGGCCCTTCCGTTCTTCCTCCAGGCGTTCGATGCGCTCAACGATGGACCGCAGCCGGTCGGCGGCGATGCCACCCGGCACGGTGTCTTCGATGTCATTCTGGCGGGGGTCCATCACGGTGTCAGACATTCGGGGTTCCTATCGGCACAGATCAGGGCGGCGACGGAAGAATTTCCGCTGCTCGCTCTTGCTGGTGGGGGAGAATTTGCTGGGGCCGGTGAGGACGAAGCGAGCATCATCCGGCGGGAGCAGCGTGAGCACCCTTTTCTGGCTGTGGCTGAAGACGAGATTGACCAAGTGGCCGCCGCAGCGAACCCGAACGCGCGCGGTGTCCCCGCGCCCCTTGCCGAATATCCGCGCGCGACCGGACAGGATGGCCGCCATGCACTCGGCGGCTTCCTCGACCGTGGGCACGAAGCCGTACCGGTCGAAGCACCGGTTCAGGGCATGCGCGCTGAACCCGTCATCGGAGTGGTCCATCAGTCGTCCCTCTCGCGGGGATTGATGAACATCAGGCCGATCGCCAGCAGCGCTACCACGACGGCAGCGCCGATCGCCAGCTGGGCCAGCCCGTTCCACAGGGGGTCAGCCGGCATCGGCTTCCACCTTGGGCACGAAGTCCATGGCGGTGACGGCGCCGCCGGTGGCCTTGGTGATGCCGGGGATGTCGTTCCAGCGGGGACAGCGCGTGCCGTTCTCCCACGGGACGACGGTGGAGAAGGGCTTGCCGAGCAAATCGGCTAGCTGCTGGAGGGTCAGGCCCTTGTAGGCCCGGAATTCGCGGAGGGTCATGGGCACAGATTATGCCGCCAAAAATTATTCGGCAACCGATAACTTACCGCTTGCGTCACTTACCGCTTGGTGGCAATCATGGCTAACCATTGATCAGCCATGGAGCACCACAGTGACCGAATACGAAGCCGCCCGCGCCGCCCATGCCGCCAACTTCCCCGCCTATCAGGCCGCCATCGCCGCCTACCGCAATCGCGAGATTGGGGACGCCGAATATCTCGCCGCCCGCGCCAAAAACAGCGCGCTGGCCAAGGCGTGCGACGACCTGGAACACACGGTTTAAGGAGGCCTGAAATGCTCAACGTCCGACCAATAACCGACACCGCCGCCCGCATTGAAGCCCTGTCAGCCGGCATCGCCGACGTTCTGCGGACTTACCCGGACAAGGACGGCGCCGCGCTTGCGTCCCGGATACTCAGCGTGGACAGCGACGTGACCGAGGAAGGCTGGCTGGCCGAGGCCGAGCGCCGTCTGGCCGCCATCCAGCCCCTCCCGCGCTACCGCTGACACACCGGCCGCCGGGTGTAGCGCCCCGGCATCCCGTGCAGCAGCACGCCACCACAGGAGCCACCATGCCCCGCAAGAAGATTGCCAAGGTGCCCGGCGCACCGACGCGCCGCGCTGGTCCCAAGCCCCCGCCGGCCCAGAAGGCGCCGCCGCTGCAGACCGCCGAGGCGCTGCCGGAGCCGATGCCCGAGCCCGTCCCTCTGGCCCCCTCCAGCGAAACCTACTGGCCCACGCCCGCGCCAGTCACCGTTCCACACGGGTTCGAGGTGCCGCCAATCGACGGTGCGCCCCATACCGCCACCGAGCACGCCGCCCTGCTGGCGCAGCAGCGCGCCGAGGACCGGGAGCGCACGCAGCGCGAGGCCGAGGACCGCCGCCGGAAGGAAGCCCCGCCTGGCGCCACGCTGGTGGACCAGCTGGGGAGCATCGCCGCGGCGCATGGCCAGGAGGCCAAGGAGACGGTGCAGCTGCTCCACGGCATGGAGGCGCTGGCGCTGCTGGCCGACCTGGACCGCCTCTGGATGCCCGGGCAGATGACGTTCGAGGAAATCGAGCGCCAGGGCCTGTACGACGAGCCCACCTTGGGCATCTGGCGGCACGCGCGCCGGCTGCTGGTGGCCAGCGGGAGGACGCCGGCATGATCCCCGCATCTTGGCCGGATGACGCCTTCCACCGCACCGATGGCGGCCCCGCCTTTCCCTCGTCTGTTTCTGACGAGCAGTTTTCCCGCGAAGGTATGAGCCTGCGCGACCACTTCGCCGGGCTGGCGATGCAGGGCGAGATCGCCGGCATGGATCAGGATGCGAGCCTATCGCGGAACGAGGGCGAGACGTGGGATGAGGCGATGGCGCGCGATGTGAGGCGGCGCGCCAAGTTCGCCTACCAGAACGCCGACGCCATGCTGGCCGAGCGCGCGAAGGGGCAGCCGGTGGACCCGGTGGCCGAGGCCGCGCAGGACCTGCTGGCTGCGCTAGAAGACGTGCTGCCGCTGGCCATCGAAACCATGAAGCCGGTGTTCAGCGCGAACCAAGACAGGCGACCGGGAGAGGAATGGAGCGTCGCGGCGTCTATTGCGTCCGACCGAATGAAAGCGCGGCTTGACGCCGCCCGTGCCGCCATCGCCAAGGCGCGCGGGGCATGAGCTGGTTCCGTCTCGCCACCGCCCTGTCCTGCGCCATCACGTTCCCCGGCCTGTTCTGGGTGCTGCTGGTGGTGCTCCCATGAGCGGGTTGCGGCCAGTTCTCAAAGGGGTGCCAATCCCCGCTAGCCGCCCGCCCGTGGTGAAGACCGACGAGTTCGTTGGCATGGAGGTGGGGGACGCCAAGGACTTCCGCTGTGGCTACGCCGAGCGCCACACATGGAAGTCCCTGGCCCACATCTACGGCAAGAAGACGGGCAAGAAGTTCCTCACCCGCACCCTGACAACTGGCGGGCGGCAGTTCCTCCGCATCTGGAGGACCGAATGATGCCCGGCCCTGAGATCGAGCGCGGCATACCTATCCCCCTGCCGAACCGAGAGCGCTTTGGCACCAAGGCGGCCCAGCTGCGGGACATGCAGGTGGGCGACAGTAAGTTTTTCCCAGCGGCGACCCCCGCCGAGCGCGGCAACTGGCAGTCATCGGCGGCCAGCCTCGCCAAGACGGAAGGCTGGGTGATCACCACTCGTACCGTGATGAAGGACGGCAAGATCGGCCTTCGCATTTGGAGAGCAGCATGAACAAGCGCACCGACATGGCCATACCGCAGCGCCAGGAGGTGGCCCAGCAGCCCCTGGAGAACGCCGCCGGCGACAGCATGATGAATTTCGTGGCCCAGGCGCTGACAAACCCGGAGATCGACGCCAACAAGCTGGAGGTGCTGCTGCGGATCCAGCGCGACGTGGTGGCCGACGCCGGGGTGCGGCAGTTCACCATGGCGCTGCATGAGGCGCAGATGGAGATGCCCCGGGTGCAGAAGAACGGCACAATTTCGCTGAAGGAGAAGGGCTCCATCCCCTTCGCGACATGGGAGGATGTGGATAGCGTGCTGCGCCCGATCATGCGGAAGCACGGGTTCAGCATGTCCTTCACCATGGAGACGAACCCCGGCGGGGGGTTCATTGTCCACGGCACGCTGGCGCACGCTGCCGGCCACTCCAAGCAGTATTCCATCCCCCTGCCAAACGATGCCGGGCCAGGCCGGAATTCTGTTCAAGCGGCAGGGTCCACCCTCTCCTACGGCAAGCGCTACCTGGCGGAGATGGCGTTCAACATCGTTCGCACCGGGCAGGATGATGACGGCCGGGCCGGCGGCGGGGGCGGCGTCATCAGCGACGAGCAGAAGACCGAGCTGGTGGACCTCATGGCCGAGCGCGGCGCCGACACGAAGCGGTTCCTGGCGTTCTTCCAGATTGCCACCCTGGACGACCTGCTGGCGGCGGATTTTGACCGGGCGCGCACCATGGTGCTGGCGAAGAAGAAGGAGCCGCAGGTGTGAGCGCGAAGCATACGCCGGGACCTTGGGAGGTGATCGGGCCGGACCTGTTGAAGCAGCTTGAGGCGGCCTTGCCGCTTGTTCAGGCGTGGGAGAGCCACCTTGGGATCAAGTCCCGAATGAGCCATGAGATCCGCCAACTCATTGCAAAGGCGCACGGCCAATGAGGGTCCACGCTGTCGAACAGGGCACCGACGAGTGGCGCAAGCTACGGATGGGCATCCCCACGTCGTCCGCTTTTGAACGCATCCTGACAGCCGGCGGGAAGCCATCCATTCAAGCCCGCGCCTACGCCTTCCAACTGATCGCGGAGAAGATGCTGGGCCGGCCCCTGGATGACTTCGGGGGCACCTACTGGATGCAGCGCGGCACCGAGTTGGAGCCGGAGGCCGCCAGGGCCTACGAGTTCCAGCAGCAGGTGGACACCCAGAAGGTGGGGTTCATCACCAACGACGCCGGGACCATCGGCTGCAGTCCAGACCGCCTGGTGCTCGGCCACCCCGGCGCGCTGGAGGTGAAGTGCTACAGCCCGCAGAACCACATCGCCGTGGCGGTGGACGGGTTCGGGGACAAGCACATCCCGCAGGTGCAGGGCCAGCTGCTGATCGGGGAGTTTGAATGGGTGGACCGCTGGGCCTACCACCCCGACATGCCGCCGGTGCGGGTCCGCACCTTCCGGGACGAAGACTACATCGCCAAGCTGGCCGAGGCGCTGGAGAAGTTCCAGGAGATGATGGCCCGCATGGAGGACAAGTTGCGAGCGGATGGCTTCCTGGAGGCGCTGCCATGAGCGAGATGGGGGACATGTACCGCGAGATGCGGAAGGGTCGGCAACGGCTGCGGCAGGAGGCACTGGACAAGGCCGACACCACCGGGTTCGTGCAGCTGACGCCCTGGCACTTCCAGCGCATGCACGATGGCGACGTGATCAACTGGTGGCCTTCCGGCGACAAGTGGCAGTGGCGCGGCCGGATCTACTATGGCCGGTGGATGGCAGCCTTCCTGGAGGGTGCCCGCAGCGCACCGCGGCGCCGCCCGAAACGAAAGCCATAAATTATCGCTTCGCGGTAGGTATTCCCTTGCATGGGGTATCCGCGAAGCGATAAAACGGCGGGGCAACATCAGCACCGGGAAACCCCGCCATGCTCCGCTTTGTCCTCTACTGCCTGCCCATCGCCCGCCGCATCGCGCGGCCCCGCATCCGCCCCGTCACCCGCATCCGCCGCACCGTGTCGCGCGGCGCCGGCATCGCCACCGCTGCCAAGATTGGCGCCGTGGCGGTGGCCGTGGGCGGGCCGGTGTGCTTCCTGCTGCCGGTCTGGGGCGGTGGTGCCCCGCAGCCGCTGCCGGTGATCGCAGCCCCCGCGCCCGCGCTCTACGGAACCGATGGCTACCTGGACGGGGTGGGGCTGGGCGGTGCCGGGTTCGGCGGGTTCGGTGGCCCCCTCGACGGCCGGGACTTCGCCGCGCTGGTGCCGAGCCTCCGCCCCACCGAGCTGCTGACCGGCACCACCCTGCTGCCGCTGGAGCCGGTGCCGCCCGTCCAGATCGGGACCGGCCCCACGCCGCCCGTCACCGATGTGCCCGAGCCGTCCACCCTGTCCATCCTCGCCGCCGGCATCGCCTCCATGCTGTGGTTCGGCCGCCGCCGCGGTGCGTGGACCCCGACCGGCCGCACCCGTGCCCGGCTGTTCGGCGCCCAGCGCGAGGAACAGCGCGTGACCTTCCGCCCGGCCGCCGGGCTGGAGGACCGCGACACCTGGATCGCCAAGACCCGGTGGGTGCGGGCGTGAGCGACCTTTTCCCCGCCACGCTGCTGGATCTCCCGGCGCAGGAGCGCGAGGTGCGCCGGGAGATCGCCATGCGGGAGGCGAACTATCCACGGTGGGTGCGCCAGGGCACGCTGAAGCAGGCCACTGCCGACCGCCAGCTAGGCGCCATGCGCGCGGTGCTCGACACGCTGGTGCGGCTGCAGTTGCCGGCGGCGCCCGATGCCTGACCCCCTCATCGTCCCGGAACAGCGCATCACCGCCAGCGACGGCAATGCCACCGCCGTCGTCACCTGGACCAACCAGCCCACCGCCGAGCAGATGCAGCGGATGCTGGCGTTCGTGGCCAGCGAGTGGGCGCGCAAGGCGGGAGTGAAGCCATGAGCCACCCTTGCTGTAACTGCCGTTTCTTCCTGCCCCGCGCACCTGGCGCCCGCCCGGCCTGCCTGCGCGTCCCCGCATTCCCGGTCAGGCCGCCGAAGGCGAAGCAGCGCAGGGGCTGCCAGCGCCACGCATTCATCATCCCCGAGCGCCAGGAGGATTGCGCGGAGTGCGAAGGCGGCGGCTGGGTGCTGGCCAGCTACCAAGGCAGCCACGCTCCCAACCTGGAAACCTGCCCGACCTGCGGGAATGAAGAAGGATTTCCCTGCCCGTGAGCCTGCACCTCACCCGCCGCGCCGGTACCGCCTGCTGGTGGATCTCCGGCACCCTCGACGGCAAGCGCATCCGCCAGAGCACCGGCCGCACCGACAAGCGCCAGGCCGAGGATGTGCTGGCCGAGGTGTCCGCCCGCGCGCACCGCGCCGCCGTGTTCGGCCCCGCCGCCACCGTGACGTGGCAGGAGGCCGTGGCGTCCTATGCCGAGGCCAACCCGCCCAAGCCCGGCACCGCCGCGCTGCTGGCCCGCCTCGCCACCGTGCTGGACGGCCGGCTGCTGCGCGAGATCGACCAGCGCGCGGTGGACGAGGCCCTGCGCCGGCTGTGCCGCCCCGATGCCGCCCCCGCCACCCGGCGCCGCAACGTCATTGTGCCGGTCCAGGCCGTGCTAAACCACGCCGCCGCGCGGGGCTGGTGCGCCGTGCCCGCCATCCAGAAGCCCAAGGGTAGCGCCGGCATCAAGCGCACGCGCTGGCTGTCCCCGGTGGAGTGGTCCCGCCTGCACGCCGCCGCGGCGCCGCACCTGCGCCCGCTGCTGGCCTTCCTGGTGGGCACCGGGGTGCGGCTGTCCGAGGCCCTGGAACTGGACTGGCGCGCGGTCGATCTCGAGCACGCCCGGGCGGTGGTGTGGCAGAAGCAGGGGAATGAGCGAGCGCTGCAGCTGCCGCCGCTGGTGCTCGAGGTGCTGGCCGCGCTGCCGCACCGGGATGGCCGGGTGTTCCGCACCGACGCCGGCACCCCGTACCGGGACACCGGCCGCACCAGCGGGGGCCAGATCGCCACCGCCTTTGCCGGCGCCTGCCGCCGCGCGGGGCTGGAGGACGTGACGCCGCATATCCTGCGCCACACATGGGCCAGCTGGCGGCTGGCCATTCTGCGCGGCAACGTGTTCCTGCTGCGGGCAGAGGGTGGGTGGGCCAACACCCAGCAGGTGGACCGGTACGCCAAGCTGGTGCCCGACACCATGCTGCCGGGCATCCAGTCCGCGCTGGCCGGGACGCTACCCGATCAGCCCGTGCGCCTTGAGCGCCCGGATGATGCTGGCCACGGCCTGGCGCACCTGCTCCGGCCCCGCCGCATCCGCGTCAAACGTCGCGGTGCTGCCCGTGCCGTTCACGCCGCCCACCCAGATCTCACGCGGCCCGACCACCTGATGCGGCCCGATGCGGATGCTGCCGAACGGCGCGGCCGGCTGCCCCAGCTGGATGCGGCCACCGCCGTCCCCCTGGTGGTCAATCTCGACATAGGCTTGCTCCGTCACGGGATCGACACCCCGGAACGCCGAGCCATTGCCGCGCGTGAGGAAGGCCACGGCGGGGTCACGCGGCCCCATGTACCCGGTGCCGAACTGCGCCGTGGCAGCGTTCTCCACCACGAAGCCGGCATCCATCGCCTCGGTCACGCGGAAGCCGTAGCGGTGGTTCCCGCGCGCCACGAACGCATCCCGCACTAGCTCGCGGAAGGACACGCTGTCGAAGCCCCGGTATTCCTTGTCGTCGTCGGGGTTCACATGCGGATGCGTCACCCAGGTGCCCAGCTCGTACCCGCAGAACTCGCGCACATTCGGGTTGAAGGTCAGCGCGAAAACGTTGGTGTTCTGCCCCCAGATTTTCGTCATGGGGTTCAGCCGCACCGCCCCGCCAGTCGGCGGCACGATGCCCGGGGCGTTGCTGCCCGGGGTGGCTTGGTTCTTGGTGGGGGCCAAGCTCCAGCGGTCCACCTCCACCCGGGTACCATCGGGGGACCAGCCCGTGATCAGGGCGCTGTAGCCCTGCGGGGAGTGGGTGGTGTCCACGCCCATGCCGACCCGCAGTCGCTCGACATCCACCGGCGGCACCGGGCTGAAGCTGGTGGCGGTGTAGGCCGAAACTTCGACATCGGGCTGCACGTAGGGCGGCTGGCTGTCGATGTAGAAGGCGACATGGTCGCGGCTGTGCACGTCGCCCAAGAAGTCGCGGTTGAACTTGTCGTAGCCGACCGGCACCCGCCACTTGTGCGAATTGGCGAACACCCCGGCGGACACCATGTTGTCCTCCCACCCGAAGGTGCCCTGCATGGCGGTGAAGGAGGGCGTCACCACCCGGCCCGGCAGGATGCCCGGATCGGGCAGGATGATCGCGCCGTCATCCAGCCGCCAGGTCACATGCCGGCCCAGCGTCTTGGGCGCCCGGGACAGGTTGTAGGTGCCCCCCGTCACCCGCACCGTCACCGGCCCTTTGCCGGGGGACTGCGCGCCGGAGGCCAGCACTGCGGTCTCGAAAGCGCCCACCGCATCCGCCACCCCGGTGGGGTCCGCGCCGCATTCCCGGGGCGTGGGCGGCACGTCGCGCACGCCGCCGGTCAGCTGCAGGGAGTTGACCTGCGCTTCGACGCCCGCCACCAGCTGCTTGGCCTCGTTCACCTGCCGCTCCAGCGACAGGTCCCGCTCCACGCTGGCGCCCTCCACCCCGTCAATCCGCGCTTCCAGCGCGGCATCGGTGGCAGCGGTCTGCTCGCGGAGCGTGTCCAGGGCCAGGCCGATGACGCGGATCTGCGCCAGCGCCCGGTTGGTCTGCTCCACCCCCTCCTGCGCCAGATAGTACAGCCGATCGAGATCGCCATTCAGCGCGCGGATATCCAGCACGCGGGAGGGGAATGGAAAGTCCACCATCCGCACCGGCACGGTCTGGCGGAACACCAGCACCAGCGCGCCGGCGGGCTGGGCTGGTATGGTGACGGTGCCGCCGGAGAAGCCCGGGTTGGCCTCGATGCCCGAGAGGGCCACGGGTTCCACCGGCACCTCTCCCACGATCACGCGGACATCGGATAGTGCCGAGAACGGGAACGCGACGGGAAATGTCGTCTGTCCCTGCTGGGCTGTATACGTTACGCGGCTGGGAGCGCTGCTGTCGGGCATGGCGACCTCTCTTTTTCTGCATCGGGTATTCGCAGGACTATCTAGTATTGCAAGCGGAAAGCACGCAGGAGGCGTTGGTGAACCGGACCAAAATAGACGTGGCCAACGAGGCGCTGGTGCTGGTGGGCGCCGATCGCATCGCGACTTTCGACGACGGCAGCGCCGAGGGGGTAGCCATCGCCGGCTGCTACGAGACGGAAGTAGGCGCCGCGCTGGTGAACCCCGGCGGCAGCCCCTTCCGCTGGAGCTTCGCCACCCGGCAGGATGTGCTCACCAAACTGGCAGCCCCGCCCACGGCGCGCTGGCAGCACGCTTTCCAGATGCCGACCGACTGCCTGCAGCTCCACGCCGTCACCAGCCACGACAACCCCGTGTCCTACGCCACGCACCGGGACACCATCCTAACCGATTGGGACGGGCCGCTGGTGGCCGACTACACGTTCCGCGCCGCCGAAAGCGAATGGCCCCCGGCCTTCATGCAGTCGGTGGTCAGCCAGCTGGCCGCCAAGCTGGCCCTGATCCTGTCCGAGAATGGGGACCTGGCCGCGGCTATGACGCGCATGGCCAACTGGCCCGGCGCCCGCACCGGCGACAGCCAGGCGCAGACCTCGCGCATGCTGCGGGCCACGCGGCTGACCAGCGCGCGACATGGCGGCGGGGGGCGGCGGTGGTGAAGGCATGGATGGCGCAGACCTCGTTCGCGCTGGGCGAGTTCTCGCCCCTGCTGGCGGCGCGGTCTGACCTGGCGCAGTTCCGCAATGGCGCGGAGCGGCTGCTGAACCGGCGTCTGCTGTCCCAGGGCGGCACCGACACCCGGCCCGGACTGCGGCAGTTCGCCACCGTCCCCGAGACGAACGGCCGACTGGTCCCCTACATTTTCAGCCTGACGCAGCGCTACCTGCTGCGGTTCGGGCACAACTTCTTCCAGCCCTACACCATGGACGGCACCGTGCTGCCGGGCATCCAGGGCGCGCCGTGGAGCGCCGACCAGCTGCGGGACCTCCGCATCATCCAGTCCGGCGACACCATGCTGATCTTCCACCAGGACTGGCCGCCGCGGCGCATCCGCCGCTTCAGCGCCACCCAGTTCGTGCTGGACGAGATGCCCCTGGAGTACGTGCCGTTCTACCGGTACGCCAATCCCTCCATCACCCTGGCCCCGTCAGCGCTGACTGGCCCCATCTCGCTCACCAGCAGCGCCGACGTGTTCACCCCGCAGTCGGTCGGGCAGCTGGTGCTGTTCCGTGGCTCGCGCGCGCTGATCACGGGCTACGTGAGCCCCACGCAGGTGCAGGCCGAGTGGGTGGATCCCACCGACAACCTGAGCACCGACGCCAGCACCGAGTGGGCCGATGCGGCGTGGTCCTCCATTCACGGCTGGCCCCGCACCGGCGCCTTCTTCGGCGGACGGCTGGCCATCGGCGGCTCCCGCGACCTGCCGAACACCATCTGGCTGTCCAAGGCCGGCGCCTACTTCAACTGGAAGGTGGGCACGAACGACGATGACGCGCTGTCCGAGGTGGCAGCGGGCGAGCAGTCCGGCGCCATCATTCACCTGGTGGCCGCAGCGCGCCTGCTGGTGCTGACAGACACGGCAGCGTGGGCGCTGGTCGGCACCGGCAACGGCCCGGTCACGCCCGCCACCGTGGCGCTGCGGCCGGCGGCGGCGGTTGGCGCGGCTCGGCTGATCCCGGCGGAGGTGGACGGTGCCACGCTGTTCCTGGACGCGACCGGCGAAGTCATGCGCGAGATCCAGATTGACGAATACCTCACGGGCTTCAGCGCGAACCCGGTATCCCTGCTGGCGGAACACCTGATCCGCCAGCCGCAGGCCATGACCGTGCTGCGCGGCAATGCGGCCCGGCCCGAGGTGTACGCCGTGCTGGTCAACAACGACGGCACCCTGGCCATCTTCCACTCGCTCCGGCAGGAGAAGATCGCGGCCTTCGTCCCGTGGGAAACGGCCGGGCTGTTCAAGGACGTGTGCGCGGTGGGGCCGGACCTGTTCGCGCTGGTGGACCGCGGCGGCGTCTGGAGCGTGGAGCGCTTCGATGACGGCGCGGCGCCCCTCGATGCCTCGCGCATCTCCACCCTGCCCAGCGCCGGCCGCACCTTCTCCGGCTTCGGCTCCCTGGCCGGCCGCACCGTGGGGCTGTGCTCGCGCGGGCACGACCTCGGGGACGCGCTGGTGGCGCCCGATGGCACCATCACCCTGCCGGTGGGTGTGCCGGATGTGGACACGCTGGAGGCGGGACTGCGCTATCAGCAGATCATCCGGCCCATGCCGGCGGACATGGACATGCAGGACGGCCCAGCGCGGGGCAGGAAGAAGCGGCTGCTGGAGGTGCTGGTGACGGTCGATCGCTCGGGGCAGTTCTCGGTGGCGGGGCGCGACATCTTGCTGCAGTTCCAGGGGGACGACATCACCAGCACCGCCGCCCTGCTGACGCAGACCCTGCGGAAGAAGATGACGGGCATCTCCACGGACGCGCAGTTCAATCTGGAGGTGCAGGGCGCGCAGAAAGTCACGGTGCTGGGCATGAGCCGGCGCCTATCGGTAAACGGGTAGGAACGGACACATGGCAGAGACAGCGCTCGCGGTTTCCGCGGTAGTCGGCGCCGTTGCCGCTGTCGGCGGTGGCGTCATGGCCTACGACAGCAGCCAGCAGCAGGCGAAGGCAGCCCGGCAGTCGGCAGCCCTGGAGCAGCAGCAGTACCAGGAGCAGCGGCAGCAGGCGGCGAAGGACGCCACCGCGCAGCAGGCGGCGAGCCTGCGGGACACCCAAGCCACGGTGTCCGCCATCGTGGCGCGGCGCGCTGCCAACGGCTTGGACCCCTACGGCGGCACCGGGCGGGCGCTGCTGGACGCGGCGCTGGACGATGGCGCGGCGGACCTGGAAACCATCGGCTCCAACCTGAGCCGCGCCGATCGCCAGCTGGCCTATGGCAGCCAGGCCACCTCGATGCGGACCACGGGCACCCTAACCAGCCTGCGCTCCAGCGGGCAGGCGGCGCTGCTCCAGGGGTTCAGCGGCGCGACTGCGGCGGGCGGCCGCTACCTCTCCACCAGCAAGGCGGCCTGATCCATGAGCGGCAGCATCCCCACCTCCCAGCGTCGCGTCCGGTCCCAGGGGCCGGGCGGCGTCGTCTCCATGCCCAACGCCGCCGGCGACACCTCCGCCCTTGGCCGCGCCATCGCGGGGCTGGGCGAGGTGGTGTCCGGTATGGGCAGCCAGTACGGCGCCACCCTGCAGCGGCGGGAGGAACAGAAGGCGGTATTCAGCGCCGACGAGGAAGCCCGCACCGTCCCGCTGCGGGATGCCGATGGCAACTATGCGGTGGAGCAGCGCGACTTTCTGACCCCCGCCGGCCGCACCTTCAACGCCGGTATCGCCAAGCGCATCCTGGACGACATGAGCAACCGCGCCTCGGTGGACGCGGTGACGCTGCGCGGGCAGGCGGAGAACGACCCGGACAAGTTCCGCGCGCTGTGGACCGGCCGCACCGAGGGCGTGCTGGCGGCGGCGCCGGCGTGGATGAAGGGCGAGGCCCAGGCGCAGCTGGACCGGCTGGGCGCCGAGCACCTGCAGGGCGTGGTGCGGGAGACGATCGGCACCGAGCGGAAACTGCAGGCGGCGACCTATGGCGACCGGCGCGACCGGCTGACCCAGGACGTGATGGGCATGGCAGCCGCCGGGCTGGACGGCACGCCGGCCTATGTGCAGGCCATGGGGCGGCTGACCTCGCACATCGCGGACGGCGTGACCACGCGGCAGCTGTCCCGGGAGAGCGCCGATATCCTGCTGGAGACGGTGCGGGAGAACACCACCGGCGCCGCCACGGTGCGGAAGTACTCGGATCTGGTGGCGGCCGGCGGCACCCGGGAACAGGTGCTGGGCGCGCTGGATAAGGAACTGGACAACCAGCGGCTGCCCACCCAGCAGCGCGAACGGCTGCGGAACCTGGTGGAGGGGAAGCTGGCCGAGCAGGTGGCCATCCGCAACGAGGGCCGCACCGAACTGCACGGCACGGTGGAGGACTGGCAGACCCGCATCACCGGCGGCGCGACGGTGGCGCCGGACGAGGCGGTGGGGCTGGCAGCACAGGCGGACAAGCTGGGCCTGCCCCGGCTGGCGCAGCAGGTGCGCGACATGGCCGCGGTGCAGCAGGATGCGCGGATCTTCGCGCAACTGCCCACCGCCGCCCTGGCAGCCAAGGCGCAGGAGGCCAACGGCCGGCTGCTGCGGGATGGCGCCACCGCGCGGGACGTGAAGCTGGCCGAACTGACCAACCGCATGGTGGTGCAGCGCCGCGCCGCGATGGACGCGGATCCGCTGGCGGCGGGCGCCACGATCTACCGCGAGACGGTGGGCGCGCTGGCGCCGGTCAACTTCCAGGACCTCTCCACCCTGCCCGGCGTGCTGCAGCAGCGCGAGCGGCAGGCGGGCATCATCAGCCGGCGGGAGGGCCGCCCGGTGTCGGCGCTGACCAAGGCCGAGGCGGAGGGGCTGAAGCCCATCCTGGAGAACGGCACCGCAGAGCAGCAGGAGCAGCTGCTGCGCGGGCTGACCTCCGGGCTGACCCCCAGCACCATGGCGGCGACGCTAGACACGCTGACCAAGGGCACTGACACCAACCCGCGCACCCAGGCTTTCGCGGTGGCGGCAGCGCGCAGCGGCAGCAACCCGCGCCAGACCACCGAGATCCTGCGCGGGCTGGAGGTGATGCGGCAGACCAAGCCGGCGGCGGTGGAGGGGCCGGACTGGTCCCGTGCGTTGGCGGAGGAACTGGGGCCGGTGCTGTCCACCCGGCCGGACACGCTGTCCCAGGTAGGCGAGGCCGCGCGCGCCATGTACGCGCAACGCACCGCCACCGGCGACCGGCCCGGCGACCTGGCGCAGAAGCTCGACGTGGAGAAGTTCCGCGGCATCCTGCGCGAGCTGGTGCCCACGGTGACGCAGGGCGGCGGGTTCTTCGGCGGCGGGAACCGCATCCCCGTGCCGCGCCCTGGCATGACCCAGACCGAGTTCGACACGGAGCTGGCCCGGATGCCGGCAAGCGCGCTGGCTGGGGCACGCGCGGCGGATGGGCGGCCCATCACGCCGGACATGGTGCGGCGGGACGGGCGGCTGGTGGCGGTGTCCGAGGGCACCTATGAAGTCCGCATCGGCGGGATGGAAGTGCTGGGCGAGAACGGCCGGAACTTCCGGCTGGACATGCGGCGCCCGTTCGAGCCGGACCCGCCGGCAGCCACCACGACCGGCGACGCCAGCGGGCCGCGCGGCCTCCGCAACAACAATCCGCTGAACCTGTCCTTCGCCAACCAGGATGGCGCGGTGATGGAGACGCACAGCAGCCCGCGCTTCGCACGCTTCGCCAGCATGGAGGACGGGGTGGCCGCCAGCGTCCGACAGCTGGTCCGGTATCAGGAACGCGGGGTGGCCACCTTGTCCGCCATGATTACCCGTTGGGCGCCGCCCAGCGAGAATGACACCGCCGCCTATATCCAGCAGGTGGCCAGGGAGACGGGCATAGCCCCGGACGCAGTGGTGAACATGCGAGATCCTGAGACGGTGGCGGCCCTGGTGGCGTCCATGGCCAAGAAGGAGAACGGGCGACCACTAGACCCGGCGGTGGCGCTGCGCGGCGTGCAGAAGGCGCTGGCCTGATGCTGCTCGACATCGGCAAGGAGCGCGTATCCGACGCGCCGCTCAACCCGCTGAACACCGCCCCCGGCACCTTCATGGAGCGGATGGCGGCCGAGTGGGACAACCAGCGGCTCACCTATGGCACGGGGTCCGGCGCGCGGTCCCTCCATGCCGCCTACGAGCAGCAGCGGGAGAAGCTGCGGCAGCTGGGGTTCGACGCCCCCAACCCGGTGGACGCCGACGCCACCGCGCTGGGCGGGATATTCCGCAGCACCGCCGGCCGCGATGTGGTGGCGCAGGAATATTCCGCCATCGTGGCCAAGGCCCGGCAGCAGAACCCGGAGCTGCAGTCCTATCTGCTGATGCCCGACGAGGTGCAGGCGCAGGCGGACGACCTGGCGCGCGGCGCCCGCACCCGCGCCGAGGAACTGGACAAGGTGGGCGGCAACGGCGCGGCATCCCTGCTGTCCCAGGTAGGCGCTGCCGTCATCGACCCGGTGAACGTGCTGACCATGCCGATCGGCGCGGGGGCCATCGCCGGCGGCGCGGCGCGGCGCATCCTGCTGGGCGCGCTGGCGGAGGGCGCGGTGGGCGCGGGCGCGCAGCTGGCCGTGGACCTCAACCCCTTTGGCGCGGGCGGCGCGCGGGAGCGGGCGCGGCTGGGGCTGGATACCGAGATCGGGGCGGGCGTGCTGGGCGGCTTCCTCGGCGGCGCGGTGCTGGGCGGCGGCGCGCGGGCGGTGGCGGAGGGGGTGCGCGCCATGCGGACCACCCGGCCGGCCCTGGACCCTGGCGCGGCGCTGGCGGAAGCCGACGCCGCCACCATCCTGGACCGCGCATCCCGCGACCTCTCCAGCAGCCCCGGCGGCGCGCGCACGGCGGAACAGCACATCGAGCTGACAACGCGCGCGGTGGAAGCGGTGGCCGCCGGCCGCGTGGCGCCGGACGAAGTGCGGTTGCCAGTTGCTCCACCACCGCCGCGCCCTGCCCCGCCCGCATTCATTCCTGGGGCGAACGATAGCCGCGTAAGGATTGGCCAGCATGAGCGTGGCTCACACTTCCTCAACCCAGAACAAGATGTCGGCGCATTTACCTATGAAGTCCGCCGCGGGGAGAATGACACCAACCCCCTGGCCATGGTGCTGGACCGAGACGGAAAACTTATCGAGAGAGACAAAGCACTAACCGAGGATAACGGGTCCTCCGGCCGCGCATGGATACCGCCGAACAAAGCCGCGGCGGACACGGTGCGGGGGCTGCTGGAACGCAGGGCCCAAACAGCCATCGGCTCTGCTGAACGTAAGGCAGTGGACGCTGAAATTGCGGCAGCAGTCAAAAACGGGCGGGCAACGACTGCTGCACGATCCGTTACGCCGGGGGTCACCGCCGCGCCGCCTCGCGCACCAATCACGGCCGGGACCGAGCAAATCCGCATCCACACGCCGGCCGGCCGCAGCATCGCGGCGGAACCGCAGGTGGTAGAACTGCGCGACCTGGTGCCCAGCCACACCGACGACATGGCGCTGAACCCGGCATACCCGCACGGGGAAGGTGTCCAGCCCCGCGACCGCACGCGCGATGCGAGCATTGCCCAGATCCGGGACATCGCTGGCAACCTGGAACCGGAGCGGCTGCGAACCAGCCCGGAGGCGGGCAACGGCGCCCCCATCGTGGACGGCGAGAACGTGGTGGAGAGCGGTAACGGCCGGGTGCTGGCGCTGCGGCAGGTCTACGGTGACCCGGCGCTGGCGGAGAAGGCCGCGGCCTATCGCGCCATGCTGGAGGCGCAGGGGCTGGACGTGGCCGGGTTCCAGCAGCCGGTGCTGGTGTCCCGCCGGGTGACGGCGCTGGACCCCGAGGCGCGGCGGTCCTTCGTGCGCGAGGCGAACTCCACCACCGCGCTGACCATGGGCGCCGCCGAGCGGGCGCGCCTGGATGCCGACCTGGCGGGCCGCGCGCTGGACCTCTACCAAGGCGGCGACGTGACCGCCGCGGCCAACACCCCCTTCGTGCGCGCCTTTATGCAGGGGGTGCCGGCGGCGGAGCGCGGCTCGCTGATCGCAGGCGACGGCACGCTGTCCGGCGAGGGTGCGCGGCGGCTGCGCGGCGCCGTGCTGGCGCGGGCCTACGGCGACGAGATGGGGCCACTGCTGGACCGCATTCTGGAGGGCGAGGCCGAGGGGCTGCGGAACATCGCCGGCGCGCTGCAGGACGTGGCGCCGCGGTGGGCGGCAATGCGCCTGGCCAGCGAGCGCGGCGAGATCGCGCCGGGGCTGGACACCACCGCCGACCTGCTGGCCGCTGTCCGCACCGTCAGCCTGTCGCGCGAGAAGCGCATCCCGGTGGCGGACCTGCTGGCCCAGACCGACCTGGACGCGCCCCCGCTCACCGACCAGTCCCGCGCGCTGCTGGCCTCGATGTACCGCGACCCCGGGTACCGCAACGCCGCCGGCCGCGAGAGCCTGGCCAACCGGCTGGCGGGCTATCTGGACGAGGCGATGCAGACCCGGCCGGAACCCGACCTGTTCGGCGCCCCGCCGCCGTCCGCCGGCGACGTGATGGCGGCGACCGACCCGGCGCGGGGGCAGCAGCGCGCGCTGGTGCAGGCGGCCGAGCGGATGGCAGAGGTGCAGGCCCAGCCGCGCGTGCAGGATGCCGAGTTCCTGGAGGCGCAGCGCATCGCGGCGGCGCAGGACATCGCCATCCCGGTGGACGAGAACGGCGGCACGCGCGGGCTGCGGGAACTGCTGGACGAGGCAGAGGACGGGTTGGCGGATGCGGCCCAGGCTTCGGCCTGTCTGATCGGCGGCGCTGGCTCGCTGCTATAACGCAAATGCGCGCGGACAAATGCCGGATAACGCAAGAGGCCTAGTGTCGAGGCGGAGGGCCGGATTTGAACCGACGACCTCCTCTTAAGCTATAGGATCTCTACCTGACTGAGCTACCGCCGCCCCGACCCGGCCACCCTAGACACCATGCCAGGAGGCCGCAATGGCCCTGATCCCCGAACCCCGCTCCCGCCCCGGCACCATGGGCGTGGAGAAGTGCCTGAACGACGGGGTGGAGGCGGGCCGCGTGTCGCGCGCCGGCGCCGAGAAGGCCCTGGCCGCCGTGCGCCGCATCATGGAGGAAAACCCCGGCGTGTCCGAGGGTGCCGCCATGGCCGAGGCCGCCGAGACGATGACGCGCGAGGCCGCCCGGCAGAAGCGGCAGGTGGCGCTGCAGGCGCTGGCCATCAACCGCATGCTGCAGGACGTGGCCGCGCACCCGGATGGCGTGGCCGCCGGCGCCCGCGGCATTCTCGCGCGCGACATCAGCGGCAAGGGGTCGCAGTTCAACGTCGAGGGGCGGCAGCAGGCGGTGCGCGGCATCCTGCACGGGATGATGGCCGACGCCCTGGAGGCGTACCGGTCCACCGCGCTGGGGCTGAAGCGCGACACGCTGGGGCTGACGCGCATGGTGCGCGAACTGTACGGCGAGGCGACCGGGGACGGTGTGGCCGGCGCGGCCGCGCGCGGCTGGACCAAGGCGACCGACTATGCCGTGGACCGCTTCAATGCTGCCGGCGGCGACATCGCCAAGAAGCAGGCATGGCGCCTGCCGCAGACATGGGACGGCGACGCGGTGAAGCGCATGGGGCGCGAGCGGTTCCTCGACTACATGGAGAAGGCGGTGGCGGACGGGCGCCTCCGCATCTGGGATTGGGAAGCCGACCGCGCGGTGGACCCACTGCGCCGCGCCGAGATCCTGAGCCAAGCCTATGTGCGGATCACCGACCCGCTGTCCGAGCTGGTGCCGGGTGCTGCCGGCGGCCCGGGCAAGCTGGCCAACTCGCGCGACCAGCGCCGGGCGTTCGAGTGGACCAACGCCGATGCCTGGCTGGACTTCAACCGGACCATGGGCAAGGGCGACGCCGGGATCTGGGACGCCATCACCGGGCACATCGACGGCATGGCGGCAGACATCGGCATCATGGAACGGCTTGGTCCGAACCCGAACGCTGCCATCCGCCACCTGATCGACACGGCGCGCAAGGGCGGCGTGGAGGGCTTCGGCCTGCTGCGGTTGCAGGCGAGCGCCGACTACGTGACCGGGCTTGCCACCACCCCCGTGTCCGACACGCTGGCCAAGGGCTTCGCCGGCGCCCGCGCCTGGCTGTCCGCCGCGCAGCTGGGCAGCGCCGTCTATTCCAGCGTCACCGACTTCTCCACCCTCCGCGCCACCGCCGCTTGGAACGGGCTGGGGAGCAACGGGGTGATGGGCGAATATCTGCGGCTGCTGAACCCCGCGAACGATGCCGACCGCAAGCTGGCGGTGCGCGCCGGCCTGATCGCGGACGGGTGGGCGCAGCGCGCGCGCGCGGCGCAGCGCACCACCATGGAGGAAATCGGCCAGACCCTGCCGAACCGCATGGCCGGGTTCATCATGCGGGCCAGCGGCATGGAGGCGCATACCCAAGCGGCGAAGTGGGCATTCGGCATGGAGTTCCTGGGCCACCTGGCGGACGAGGCGGGCAAGAGCCTGGACCAGCTGGCGCCACCGCTCCGGCGCACGATGCAGCGGTATGGCATCAGCCCGGCGGAGTGGGACCTGATCCGCACCAAGGGCGTGGCGGACCTGGACGGCACCACCATCGTCTATCCCGAGCAGCTGGCGCGCGACGTGAAGGACCGCGCCGGGCTGGAGGCTGGCACCAAGCTGCTGGAGATGGTGAACACCGAGCGCGGCTTCGCCGTCATCGAGCCGGGCATAGCCGAGAAGGCCATGGCCATGGGCAGCAGCCGGCCGGGCACCATCGAGGGCGAGTTCCTGCGGAGCGCCATGCAGTACAAGGCGTTCCCCATCGCCATGATGTCCCGCCACCTGGTGCGCGGGATGGAAGCCTACCGCGCAGGCGACCACGGCAAGTACATGATCGCCACCGGCGTCAGCCTCACCGCCATGGGCGCGCTGGCCATGCAGCTAAAGGACATCGGCAAGGGCAAGGACCCGCAGGACATGACCACCGCCACGTTCTGGGGAAAGGCATTCATCCAGGGCGGTGGCGCGGGCATCTTCGGGGATTTCCTCAACAGCAACCTGACCCGCAGCAACCAGAGCTTCTACATGGCAGCGCTGGGCGGCCCCATGGGCGGGCTAATGGACGACGTTGGCAAGCTGACCGGCGCCAACATCACCGCCAGCCAAGAGGGGAAGGACGCCCACTTTGGCCGGGACATGGCCAACTTCATGCGCCGGAATACGCCGGGCACCAGCCTCTGGTACACGCGCACGGCCATGGACAGGATGATGTGGGACCGGCTGCAGGAGATCGTGGATCCGCAGGCTGGGCAGCAGTTCCGCCGCATGGAGGACCGGGCGCGGAAGGAGACGGGGCAGCAGTTCTGGTGGCAGCCAGGGCAGGCGCTACCCCAGCGCCTGCCCGGCCCGACTACGGCGCCCGGGCGGTAAGCTGCACCTTGGTGCCGGGCGGTGCGAAGGCCACCACCGGCAGCAGGGTGCCCAGCAGCGCGTTCACCACGCCGGGGCTGGTCACGGCCACCTCCAGCACGCAGCCGGTGTTGGTGGGATCGCCCACCACCGTCACGTTGTAGGAGCCGCCAGCAGCGGTACCCTTGATGGCCATCGCCTGGACGTTCGGCACCACCCCGGCGGCGAAGGGCGTGGGGAAGGTGACGGTGATGCGGCCGGTGGTGCTGCCGGCGGGTACGGCCACCGTCATCTTCACCGGCGCCTCGGCATCCTTGCCTGCCGGCCCCGTGGCACCTGTCTGGCCGGCAGCTCCTGCGGCGCCGTCCTTCCCAGCCGCGCCGGCCGGACCCTGTGGCCCCGCCGCTCCATCCTTGCCAGCCGGTCCAGTCGCGCCGGCGGCACCATCCTTCCCGGCGACACCCGCCGGCCCCTGTGCGCCCGCTGCGCCGTCTTTCCCGGCGGCTCCGTCCTTGCCGGCAGGCCCGGCAGGACCGGCAGCACCGTCCTGCCCCGCCTCACCGCGTGTACCGCGCGGCCCCTGCGCGCCATCGGCGCCGTCGCGCCCATCGGCGCCGTCCCGCCCCGGAGCGCCCGGCTGCCCGTCCGCGCCGTCCGTGCCGGCTGTCCCGCGCGGGCCGCGGAACATGCGCTGGTTCAGCCGCTTGGCCTTGCCCTTGTCCACCGCGATCACGTCGGTGTCCGCATCCATGCTGGTGGAGGACGGTGCATCCAGCAGGTTCTGGCGAAGGATGCTCACCGGCGGGGGTCCTCCACCAGCGCATAGGCGGCATCGGCGGTGCCCTGGTTGGTCAGGCGGAGGCGGCAGCCGCCGGCGGTGGCATCGAGGGGGAAGGCGCGGCCCATGGCCACCGTCTCGCTGCAGATCCAGGTGGGGTTCGGCCCCTGCTCGGTGGTGTATTCCACCAGCGCGGGGCCGTCGCCGTAGAGAAAGAGAACCGCTGGCCCGCTGGTGATCCATTCCGTGGGGCTGTTGAGGGGCAGCGGAACGGGTGTCTGGGCCATCGGGTTCTCCTATCAGCCGCCGAGCGCGGCTTTGGCAGCAGCCCAGTTGTTGGGCCACTTGTCGGGGTGGGGCTTGCCGGGGCGCCACAGCACGTTGGCGTAGAGCAGCCACGCGGCTTGGCGGTCCAGCGGCACCGGATCCATGTCGGTCAGCAGCAGCAGCCGGGCACAGGCGAAGGCCAGCAGGTCGTTGCCCTCGATCGCCCGCCAGATGGCCGAGCCGGTGGGTTCGATAGACAGCGCGTCGCACACCACGCGCAGGCGCGGCGCGCTGGTGCCATGGATCAGCAGCCCCCACTCGCGCCCCTTCGCCGGGCGGGCATGGATGGCGTTCTGCTCGAACTGCCAGAAGCCGCGCGCCGGGCCGGGCACCCCGTTCCCGATCTGCTGGAAGCGATGCACCAGCCCACTTTCCTGCAGCGCCACGGTCATGAGGAACTGCTGCGCGGCCTCGTTGGTGTGGGTGCCGGTCAGCGCCTCCAGGAAGGCGGCGCCGGGCGCCAGCACGCGGGGCACGAACTCGGCGGGCGTCACAGGCCGACGTTCCGGTTGGCCGGCACCGGCGGCGCCGCGGGGCTGGGGAGCAGCAGCTTGCCCACCTCGCCCTGGATCATGGCCGACAGCGTGGTGTCCGGGACCACCAGCTTCTTGATGGTGTCAGGGAACTGCCGCTTCATGTTCACCACCTCGGCGGCGGCCTGCGCGGCGATGACCGTCCGCAGGCTGGCCCCAGGCCGGGTCATCTGCTCCGCCACCGCCACCATGATGCGCCCGGCGGCGCGCGCAGCACCGTCAGCCAGCAGCGCCACATCCTTCTGGTGGACGTTGGCCGAGATCGCGGGCAGCGCCCAGGCCAGCAGCACGGGAACGCCCGCAGTCACGACCGCCGCAGCGGTCAGCTTGAAAAGGTCCAGCACGAAATCCATGGGCGTTCTCCTAGATGGGCGCCGGCACCGGCCACCAGAAGCGGGCCGGTGCCTCGTCGCTCTGCGGCTGCGGGCGGGTTGCCCCCAGCCGGTTTTCCAGTCGCTCCTGGCGCCGCAGTATTTCCTCCAACCGCGGCAGAATGGAAGCGATGGTGTTGGACAGCTGCGCCAGCCGCTCGGTGGCCTGCTGGTCCGCCTGAGACAGCCCGCGCACTTGATCCGCGATGCCCTGCTGCTGCTGATCCCGGATGCGGCCGGCGGTGGTGATGGTGGTTTCCATCTGGGCCACCTTGTTCTCGGCGGCCGACAGGCGGTTGCTCAACGAGGTGATGGTGGCCAGCTGCGCCACATCGTTCTTTTCCACCATGTCCAGGCGCGTCTGCACCGGGCCGATGGCGACGTTCCAGACGATGCCGAGCACCGCAGCACCAGAAATGAACAGGGCGCAGAAACCGCCCGTCACCTTCATCCACGCAGGCATGTAGTCCTTTTCCGCAGGCTTGCTCGCCGCCAGCAATGGCGCGAGCGCTGCCGCGATGGCCTGTGCCGCCGTCTGCCCTTGCACCTGGTTGTTCACGTCGTGGGTCTTCTGGTCCCGCCTCGCAGCCTGGCGGATTTCCTCCACCTCCTCGGCGGTGTAGGTGCGCTGGCTGTCCGGCATGGCTACATGACCTTGCGAAGGTGGACCGGGCCGATCTTCACCACCCCGGTGGCTGCGGTGCTCGCCAGCCACTCCACAGTAACCTGAACCGACAACGCGCGTTCACCCGCACCGCCCGATGGCCGTACCGAAACTGTGGGGGTCTGGAGCACGCCGCCCCATGCCTCGGCCGGGTTCCGATAGGGCGAGGTGCCATCCAACTCGGAATAGGCAACGGTGGAACCGGAACCGTCTGTCTCGTTGATCAACAGCGAGGTGGCGATGATGTCGGTGCTGGCGCCCACCTCGATGTCGCAAGTCGCCATCACCCGATCGCCGGGCAGCACATTGGTGCCCACGATCACTTTCTGGGTCATAGCAACCGCGCCGTTGGTGGCGCTGGTCGCGCCCGTCAGGGTCAAAACCGCGCGCTGGCCAAAGCCGGTATCGGTGCGGGGGTTCTCAACCGAGGCCACCACGGTGCCCGCCGTCAGCGCGGGGCTGCTAGTGAACCAGCCAGATGGAACCGTGCCCGTCGTGCCGCCACCGATGCCGCCGCTGGTGCCAGCGCCATATCCCGGGTTGATGAGCAGTTCGCCCGTGGGATTGTCCGTTGCGTCGAAGGTGTCGAGCGCGTCGAAAAACGGCGGCTCCACCGGGGGAAGAACCGCGCTCAGGGTCCGCCAGATCGCCTTGGCGATGTTATAGGCGCCTTCAGGCGAGGGGTGCAGGTTGTCCACCAGCATGGGCCGCGAGCCGCCGCCGCCCGCCAAGCCGGTTGCCGGCGCCGTCAGCACGTTGCGGGGGTCCGCCACCAATACCGCAGGGTTGATGCGCGCATAGGCCAAAATCTGGTTGTTGATCCAGGACACTCGAAGCTTGCGCTGAACCGCAGCGGTGCCCATCGCGTCCCAGTTCGCAGCGCCGCGCGGCGTGATGGGCACGACCACCACCCTCGCCCCAGCATCGTTAAACCGCTCGATGATGGTGCGAATGCGCGTCCAGATTTCCGGTCCCGTAGCGCCTGCGCTGATGTCGTTAGTGCCCGCCATCAGCACCACGATGTCCGGCTTGCGGGCGATGGCGGAAGCGATGCGAGCCAGCATCTGGGTCGTTGTCTCGCCAATGACGCCGTGATTGTCGCCCAGCGCGGGGAAGCCGTTCTGTGGGCCAGCGTAGGGGTCATAGGCAAAGCGCCGCCGGCTCAGGACGTTGAGCCAGGTCATATGCCCAGCGCTTTCATTGGCAATCTTGCGGAGCTGTCCGGCCGTCGCGTCGGAGTAGGCCAGGGAGGTGATGCTGTCGCCGAAGCCCAGGAGCCGAGGAAGCTGTCCGCGCGCCGCCTGCTTTCGGAAATCGGCACTGTCACTGAGGCGGAGCGTGCCGCGCGCTTGGTAGCTACCGGACATGCGGGGGTTCCCCTTTACGGAATGAGAAGAAAGCCGTCATCGGTGACAAGAACGTTTCCGGCCTCGTCAACGACTAGCACATCCACCAGCAAGCCGCCGGTCAGCAACCGGCCAGCCCGCCGGCGGCGCCGGGTCCGAGCGCGCTGCTCGGCCTCCAGCTTCCGCATCAGCGCGCCGAGATCTGGTTCATCGGCCATCATCACGGGCTCCCGTACTTGGCCTTCATGTTCGCACGGATAATGCCCAGGTCCGCCGGCGTCGTCACACCCACCAGCTGCAGCTCGTAGATGCCGCCGATCATCTGGTTGTGCTCGCCCACGTCGGGGAAGCCGACCCGGAACTGCACGTCCGCAAACAGGGTGGACCAGACATATTCACCAGTGCCCGTGAACCCGTCGATGATGCCGAGCGCCGGCTGGCCCGCGCGGTACGCTGCGCCCACCACCATCTTGGAAGGGCTGTTGGTACTGTCGCTGGTCCGTAGTTCCTGCGCGCCGTCGCCGCCATCGTTGACGCGGTACGACACCTTGCTGCCCTCCCACATCAGCATGGAGGCCACGCCCGGCAGGCTGTCGCTGTCCTCGCTGCCCGGCGCCAGCACCGACAGGATGCGCCCGTTGAAGCGGAAGTCGTCCACCCGCACTGCGGCAATCGCGCCCAGGTTCGCATTGTTCACCGCCACCGTGCCCGTCCGCATCCATCGGCCGGCATCGGTGCCGCTTTCGAGGGTCAGCACCCCGCTCGTGTTAGTCACCACGAACTGCTTGGTGGGGTCCGACTGCACCAGATGCGAGCCGCTGCCATCCTGCGCGTACCAGATTTCAGCCGTGACGGGGCCACCGTTGGCGAAGGTGGACAGGGTGGCCAGATCCACCGAGCCGTTGCCCAGGAACCCGATGTCCTGATGCATGCCATCGCCGCGGCGCGCCCAGAAGGCCGGCCCGGTGTAGTTGCCCACCATCTTGCGGTTCATGCTGTAGGGCTGCCGGTAGCCGGTGCCGGTGGTCGCGAATATGGAGGTGGCCGGCTGCGCCGCCGCCACGATCGTGCAGCCGACCGCCACGCGCGCGCTGGTGCCGCCCGAGTTGGACAGTTCCACCGTCAGCTGCCGCTGGCCCAGCGTCTCGGCGGACAGGTTGATCAGCGCCACCAGGTCGTTGCCGTTGACGATGCCGAACGCCGCCGACACGCCGCCGCCGACCTCGCGCACCGTGCCGCCGGACGGCGGACCGCCCGTGCTTTCCACCTCCATCACCTTGGTGCCAGCGGTCACGCTGCGCGCCGCCGTGAAGTTCTGCCCGGCCTTGGGCACCGCCAGAGGCGAGGACGGCGGCACGAACACCGGGGGCGCCACGCCAGCCTTCCAGGCCAGGGGGCGGATGTACTCCAGCGGGTCATCGCGCAGCCCCGCCGGCTGGGCCTCGGCGCAGCCCTCACTCACGAAGCGCGTGATCGTGGCCGCCGCGTCGGGGTCCTTGAACAGCGAGGCATAGATGCCATCGGTGCGGAGGCCGTGCCGCTGCTCGGCGCCGATCTTCCACCCGTTGGCGTCGTAGGACCCCGCGTAGAGATTGCCGGTGAACCAGTCCAGCACCCCGTCCTTCGCGTATCCGGCCCAGGTGGTTTCGCTGGGCGGGTAGAGGTGGATTTCGTTGGTGCTCTGGATCAGGAACACCGCGGCGTTTGCCTTGCGGTACGGCAGCGCGGTCTGCAGCTTGCGGCCCACATGGAAGTTCCGGCCCCAGGCCATGAACTCGCCCACGCCCGGCACGCCCGCCATGTAGAGCCGCGCCTGGCCGACCACCCAATGGTCCTGCATCCAAGCCTTGAGATGCGGCTGATCGTAGGGGTTCGCCCAGGCCAGCCAGCCGTAGGGCTCGCCCTGAATGGCCTGCCACTCGATGGCCCGCGCGTTGAGCCACTGGAAGTTGAAGGTCATGGCGTCCTGCACGTAGCCGCGCAGGAACCAGTCATCCGGCAGCGCCCACAGCGCATCGCCCACATCGCGCGCGAACCAGCCGGCCTCGCGCACCTGGTTGTCGCTGAACACCAGATAGTCGTTGCCGGCCTTCTGGCGGTTCTGCACCGAGATGGCGATGAATGGCTGAATGCAGGACTGCGACACCCGGTCCTCGTAGAACCGGGCGCCGGTCATCAGCAGCGGGGCATAGGCCAGCTGGGGGTGGTGGCCGAAGTCGACCTCCCAGCCCAGCCCGCTGTTCACGATGTTCAGGTTCTCCGTGCCCGGCACCCTGTCCGCCCGGCCGTCGTAGTGCAGACCCGGATAGCCGAAGGTGGGGTGGCTGTTCAACTGCACCCCCTTGTTGGGGTCCCAGTAGTTCCAGGGGACGGCGCCCGCCGTGTCGCCCGCGCCCAGCACGTTGCGGCGCATCACCGCGTCCTGGCTCAACAGCCAGGTGGCCACCCAGCCAGGATGCGCGCCGATGTCGTCGCGCGCGCCGGGGCCGGACATGCCTTGCGAAACAGCATTGGTGCCGAGCAGCTGGCGCCAGCCGGCGTCCGAGGTGCGTTCCGTGCCCTTCGCCAGCGCCGCCGCCGACACGCCCAGGTCAAAGCCGTACGACAGGAAGGCGCCGAGCTGCACCCAGCGCTGGGCGTCCACCTGGATGTTGTGCGCCGGGGGGTCGTTCAGGGCGTTGGAAGCGGCCGGCAGCGCGGTGCTGATCTGCTTGCGGCCGACCGTCGCGAGGTGCTGGACCTTGTTGGTCACGGCCAGCACCGAGGTGCCGCCCTGCGCCAGCGTCAGGTCGTACACCCAGGACGTGTAGTCGCTGGGGTTGGAGAAGATCACCACATCCGCGCTGGGCTGGTAGTCCAGGTCAACCTGGCCGTTCGCCCACACCCGAACGTCCACCACCATCTGCAGGGCCTCGGGGCCGTCCAGCCGGTAGCGCCGTTCCGTCACCAGCGGGCCGCGGGCAAAGAAGTCGTTGGCCACCGGGCCGGCCGCAGCCAGCGCCGCCGCGCCCACGTCGATGGTGGCCGCCAGCGTGACGTTGGTGGTGGTGTCGCGCACGCGGTGCGCCTTGATGGCCCAGCTGCCCGTGATGGGGGCCGAGGCCAGGGCCGCGTGGGTCACCTCAGAGCCGGCCGGCGGCGCGCTGGCCTTCCGCAGCATGGCGGTGACGTTCTGGCCCTGGGTCATGGCCGGGAACAGGGTGGCGACGATGGCGCGGCGCACCGAGCCATCTGGCCACAGCCGGCGCACGATCAGCTGGGCGGGGAACGCCGTGCCGCCGCGGAACACCTCCACGGCCTGGCTGGGCTGCAGCAGCCCCTGCTCGAACACCATGCCCAGGTAGTCGTAGCGCGCCACCTGCGCCCGATCCTTGGCGTCGAAGGCGAAGCCCTGCAGGTCGCCGGTGGCGCTGGGCTGCGGCACCTGCGGCGCGTAGGTCACGCCCGGGGTGCTGCCGATCGCCGGCCGCTCGTAGTCGGTGCTGCGGTACCGGCTGGTGAACGGCTCGGGCGTCTCCTGTTCCTCCACCACCGTCAGCGTGAAGGTCGCCGTCTTGGGGGTGTCGGTGCCGCGCGAGACGCGCACGGTATAGACCTGCTCGCCCTCCGCCGAGACGGTGCTGCCGCCCACGATGCGCGTGCTGTTGTTGGCTAACTGCAGGCGCCCATCGGCGGGCAGCAGGTCCACCACCGCATCGCCAGGAAGCGCGAAGGAATAGCCGATCTGGGCCAGCAGCTCGCCGGGAGTGATGGTGCCCACGATGCGAGTAGCGGCGGAGGGGGACAGGCTCGGCTGCGGCAGGCCGGTGGGCGTGGGCGGGGTGACGACACCACCGCCGCCGCCGGGCAGATAGCCGAGTTCCTCCAGCACCGTGTCCAGCACGCCGTCCAGCGCGGCGCGGCGCAGGATGCCGCCGGCGTCATATGCCTGCGGGCCGCTGGTGCTGCTGGTCCGCACAGCGAACGCCGCCCCCGAGGGGGGGACGGCGCCAGGGGTAGCGGGGGGGATTTTTGCCATGTCAGAACTCCACCGGCTGGCCATCGGGCCATTCGACCGTGGACCCATCGGGCCACAGCAGCGCATTCGGATTGCCGGGGTTCGGGGGCAGCGTGGGGTCCACGGGCTGCCCGTGATCGCCACCACCCACACGCCGGCGGCGACGGCGGCGGCGTCGGCGCGCGTGCGCCTTCGCCTCCGCCACGGCCTGGCGCATCAGCGCCGACCAGTCGGGCTCCCCCTCCATCGGGGGGAGCCTTAGCTGACGGTCTGCTGCGCCGTCGTCACGACGCCGGTCGAGGCGTTCACCGTGACGATGTACTCGCGCATGACCGGCGTGCCGCTCGCGCTGGTGACGGCGGTGATGATGTCACCCGTCTCCAGGTTGGAGGTCTTCACCGCGTCGTTGAAGTAGCCGGACGTGGACACCGCGGTGTGCGTGTCATCGGTCTTGTAGTGGAACATCTTGTGTTCCGAGAAGTCGGCGTGCTTGTTGATCCGCTTCCAGTCGAAGGCCATCAGACGCTCTCCCGCGTGAGGGTGTCGATGCGGACCACGCCCTGGTCGTCGATGACCAGCGCCGCCTGCGACATCATGTTGTTGACGAAGTGCGCGGCGCGGTCGCCGTGCCAGGTGATGTCCGACTGCACCTCGCTGCCGATGGCGTGGCCGACGACATCGGCATGCCACAGGAAGTTGTGCGTCACGGTGCCATCCACCGGCAGGCCGGTGAACATGGTCCACCAGATCCCGCGCCAGGGCTTGGTCTGCGAGGCGCCGCCCTGCAGCCAGGGCAGGTTGCCGTCCCCGATATAGTCCGCGTCCGCGAACTCGGGGATGTTCATCAGGTCCTCGTAGACCTCCGGCGCGATCACCGCGAAGCGGCGCCCGTCGTCGGGCACGTCGGCCTTGTTGAACTTCAGGATGGCGGCCTGGACGAGCTGCTTGGTCAGCGCGGTGGTGCCGGTGCCGACCGTCTGGGTGGAGGGCACCGTCTGCAGCGCGTCGGTGATCATCTCGTCCGTCTTGCGGCCCAGCGCATAGGCGCCGAGGCGGGACAGGAGATCGCGCTCCGCAATGTTGGTCTTGGCCTCGTCCAGCTTGTCCACCCAAGAACCGGCGTACCAGTCTTGCAGCGTGACCTCGCGGAACCCGTGGTCGGGGTTCATCGGGATGATCTCGCCGTTGCGCGCCTTCCGGGTCGCCTTGCCGCGGCCCATGATCGGGAACTGCGCGGTGGAGCCGGTCACGCTCTTGCTGCGGACCATCGGGCGCAGCTTGGACCCCATGCGCTGATAGGCGAGGTGGACCTCGCTTTCAAATTGGCGCGTGAATGCGGTGTCGATCGTATTGCGCGGCATCGGGTGCCCCTCGGTTCAAACGGTTTCCCGCCTCAACTTCGGGTATCCCTGCGCGCTTCCCTGGCGCCGGTTGCCCATGGGGCCGGCAGGGAGGGGGAGGGGCCTACGTTTCAGCCTCTAAAGTAGGCATATCGGACTTTCCCCTGCCCCCCGTCAAGCATCCTGCATCAATCCGGGTACAGGATTTTGAAACCGCGCGTCACCTGCTCCCGGTACGCGGGGTCGGTCTGGTACTTCGGGTCCTTCATCATCTCCTTGAGGCTGGCTTCGGTCAGCGGCCCGGTGCCCTGGCCCGGCCCCGGCATGGCGAACCGATCGGCCCCGGCCTGCGCCAGCAGTTCCTCCACCGCCTCGATGGCGCGGGCGTCGGTCAGCACCGCCTCCAGGTGCTCCGCCCGGTCGCCCAGCAGGCGCTTCATGCCGCCCCAGACGTGCTGCGCGCGGCGCTGCCCGGCCTCGCCCAACTCGCCCCACACCTTTTTCTGGTCAGCCTCGATGTCCGCCGGGCTGGGCACGCGCACCCCGTTCTCCCGGGCCACCTCCACCAGCAGCTGCTGGAAGTCCTCCGGGCTGGTGCCGGCGCGGTGCGCCATCTGCTGCAGCCCCTTCAGCGCCTTGCTGTCGGGGTTCAGCTGCAGCACCGACTGACCCGGCTGCGGGGTCCAGTCCGCCGGCGGCGGGCCGGTGAAAATCACCACGTCCTGCGCCTCGGCAGGGGCAGAGAGGGCATAGGCTTCCGGCTTCTCCGGCCGCTTGCCGAACAGCTCCGCCTCGTACTCGCTCCGCACCGCCGCGCGCACGTCGTCGGTCTTCCTGCCGATCAGCTTCTGGGCTTCGCCGTACGACTTCAGCAGATCGTCGGTGCGGAGCGTGCCGGTGCCGGCGTCCCAGAACTTCTCGGGGACACCCTCAGGCCGGGCGGCGGCGGCCGGCGCGGGCGCGGGGTTGGGCGACGGTGCCGGGTTCGGCGCCGGGCTCGGGGCGGGTTCGTTCAGCGGCGCGGGATCGGGCATTGTGCATCCTCATGTCGATGATGGCGACGAGCGCGCGGCGACCTTCCAGGTCCCGCAGCTCGGCATCGGTGGCGGTCGGCGGCAGGACGCGGCCGAACGTGATCTTGCGGAGGTAGCCCAGGGCCTCGGCCCCCGCCCCGGCAGAGAACACGCCCAGCAGCGCGTCCTCCACCCGGGCCTCAGTCTCCGGGCTCCAGCTGGCGCCGTCCTCTACCCGCGGCATCAAGCAGGTGCCCCAGCCGGCGCGGCCCCGCCAGGCGGCGCCCCCTGCGCGGCAGCCTGCTGCTGCTGGGCCATGGCAATGGCCTGCTGCAGCACCGTCTGCTGCTGCTCGTTGGTGCGGAGGTTGGCGCTGTCGTACCCCATCTTGTCCGCCAGGTAGGGCACCAGCTTATCGGTGTTCGCCACCAGCAGCGGCGCCTGCGGCCCGAACAGCTGGGCCATGGTGGACAGGAACGTGGTGGTCCGCACGATGTCGTCCTGCGACTGCGCGCGGGTAATGGGCGACAGCGCCCGGCACTTCACCATGTTGCCGTCGATGCCCGGCAGCCCCGCCGCGCCCTTGCTGGCCTTCAGCAGGAACCAGACCCGGCTGATGCAGGGGAACAGGAACTCGGTCAGCAGCCGGCCATAGGCGCCGGACTTGCGCCGGGCGACGTTGGCCGTGCGCTGGGCAATCTCGGTGGCCGTCTTGGGGGAGCGGTTCACATCGCCCAGGTCGTCGTAGTAGAGCGCTTCCTTGATGGCGCTCTGCAGCCGCTCCACCTCGATGCGCGCAAGGTTCGCGTTGCCGGTGGGGGCCACGTTCTCCAGCCCCCGGCCACTCTTTTCGCCGGGCAGCCGCGGGATCATGGCGCCTGGCTGGATCACGGCGGTGTCGGGGTTGATCACCCCGTTGTCGTCATAGAGCCAGATGCCCGCCAGGTTCAGCTCAATGCTTTCCAGGTTCATCTCGGTCAGGGCATTGAGGGTGCGGATATCCGGCAGGGCCATCATCACCGGCCCGCGCCCCATCGCCTCGCCCGACACGCGCGAGAAGGAAGGCGCCACGAAGGGGCAGGACCCGGTGCCCTTGGTGGTGCTGGTGGACAGGAACCCCTCGTCGTCGTTCCCGTCCATCCACAGAACCCGGGTCATCCAGACCTCCTGGTTCCGCTTGCTCCAGTCGCGCTCCACGCCCTCCACCACCAGCACCTCGGCCTCGGGCTCGCGCTCCCTCCGAGACTGCAGCCGCTCCGGCATCTTGGCCTTGGGCCACAGCTCCATGATGTGCCCGATCTGCACCTTGCGGGGCATGAACAGGGCGTCGATCTCGTTCCGCGGCCCCATGCCGAACACGCATTGCGTCAGCGGCACGGAGCGGAAGTTGATCGGCCGGATGGCGTCACCTTCCTCGATCAGCATCACGCCAGTAGAGATGCAGTAATCAAGGAAGCACTCGTGGCCTGCGCTTCGGAAATTACTGTTGTTCATCACCTCAATGACTTCAGCCGCCACCGCTGACAGCTGCACGTCCATTTCGTCGCGCTTTTCCTCCGGCACGTCGTTGCCGGCCTTGAGCACGAAGGGGGTTTGCTCGGCCGGCCACACGTCGTCCAGCGTCTGGGACGCCAGGGCCTGGATGCACATCTGCGCCGTGCCGTCGAACATGCGGCCCAGGTCGGGGGTGTTCCGCTGCTCGTCCATGTAGCCGCGCTGGCGCAGGGGCAGCGCGAACTCGTAGCAGTCATCGACGATCGATCGGAAGCGGTCCCGGTCAGCCCGCGCGCGTTCGTAGCGCTGGCGCATCCGGCGGGGCGCCGGGTCGTCCATCACCTGCGCGTCGCGCTGCAGCGGGATGGTGGTGTCGACCACCTTCCCCGGCGAGGGGGGCGGCTTCATACGCCACCCAGCCCGGTGGTGCCGAACCCGGCCTCACCCGCCGCCGACAGCAAGGAACGACGGCCCCGCAAGCCCGCCGCCAGGGCCTGCGCCTCGTTCTGCTGGTTCCGCTCCGCCTTCAGCTTCTCGTCCGCTGCCCGCCTCTCCGCAGCCGCCGCCGCTTCCGCCGCGATCCGCTGCTGCTCCAGCTCCTCCGGGGTCGGTCCCCGCGGTGCCTGTACCTTCGGTGCTCCGCCCATCTTCCAGCCTCCCTACCTCGACCGCGCCCAGCTTGCGGAGCGCCCAGAACAAACCATGCGGCGTGATGGGGAGCCGCTTCAGCCCCAGCACCGCGCCAATCGCGCCGGCGCACGTTACCATGAAGCGCGGCCGCACCACCTCATTCAGCGGCGGCCGCACCCGCAGAATGCGAAGGCGGCCGGCATGGGCCAGGGTCAACCACCCGTGCACCACCTCCGGCCGCGCCACGCCCACGAACAGCCCCCGGATCAGCGCTTCCTGGAAAATCCAGATGCCCGTGTCGCTGCCGGGGTCCTCCACGAAGCCGAACATGTAGCAATGGCCAAAGCCCGGGCTGAGGTACTTCCCCCACCACAGGCTCGTCTTCGGCTCGAAAACCACGAACCACTCCTGTGGCGTCACGCCCAGGGTATCCACCATCGGGTGCGTCAGCGCCGCCTCCTGCTATCCATTCCGCCCCAGCCGCCGGCGCGCGGCGCCTGCGCCATCGGCCGCCGCATCTGCATGCCGCCATTCGGCCCAATCCGGGACGCCTGGCTGGGATCCACCTGCGTGATCAGCGCCGTCCCCTCGCCGCCGCCGACCACCGCATACTGCAGCGCGTCCGCGATGTGCGAGTGCCGGTTCTTGGCCGGCTGCTCGCTGTACCGCTCCTGGCTGGTCTGCAGCCGGGTGTACTGGTACCCGCCGCCCACCGCCGACAGCAGCACAGGGCAGGAGGGGGAGATGGTGATGGCGCTCGCGCCCCCCTCCAGCCGGCGGAACAACTGGTCCACCGAGTTGAGCCGGATGGACACGTCATTCGTGGGCGCCGGGATGATCTGCAGCCCGCGCGCCCGGAACACCAGCATGGGGGTGCTGTCGTCGCTCTGGCTCTGCTGCTCGCCCGCCGGGTCCCCGAACATGACGAACCGGAAGCCAGGGAACCGCGTGGCCATCACCGGCTTGAGCAGGTCGGCATAGGCCGCCGCGCCCGTGTTCTCCGCCCAGAACTCCCCCAGCACCAGCCACCGGCCGGACACGTACTGGCAGAACACCGTGGCGGGGGTCCGCCCGAAGTCCTGCCCCACGATGATGGGGTGCCCCTGCACCGGCACCAGCGGCTGGGCCGCGCGGTGCAGGCTTTCCGTGAAGGAAGGCCATACCGGCTTGCCCGCCACCGATCGGCCAGGCTTGTTCATCAGCTCGGTGCGGATCTCGGTTTCCGACTTGCCGCCCAGCGCGTCCGAATAATACCCCGGCCGCAGGTTCCGCAGGTTCTCGGCATTGGGGTTCTCGACGTAGCCCGTCACCCGGTCCCCGTCCCGCACCTCCAGCACGCCAGGCGGCTGCAGGAAGAACCGCCAGTTCGCCGGCTTGGTCAGCTTCCGCTTGTCCTCCGCCGCCAGCCCCTCCGGCATGGGAACCTGGCCCGACATGATGGAGCTCCAATGGTCCTCCATGGGGGCATTCGTCTCGCCCAGCACCTGCGGCTCGGTGCAGCCACCGGCGCCCATCGGGGGATACCGGCCAGTGCGTTCCACCAGGGTGCTCACGATCTCGAAGGGGATGTAGCGGTATTCCGACACCCAAGCATCCGAGCACTCCAAGGACTTGAGGTCCTGCACGTCCTCCGGCTTGTCGGTGGCGTAGAACAGCAGCTCCCAATCCAGCCCAGGCAGCTTGGTGTGCCGCCGCGGCCGGCCGGAAACAGTGATCGGCCCCCAGAACTCGTCCGGCAACTTCTGCCGGATGGACGGGATCACGGTGTCCACGATCTGCTTGTACGAGTTCCGAATGATCAGCGTCTTCCGGTACCGCGTCCCCTTGCGGAACCCCATCAGCCCGTTGGCCGGCGCCTGCAGCCGCACCGCATTGAAGGTCAGCGTGTCGATCACCGTGGTGGTCTTCGCGCTGCCCACCGGCCCCTGCATGAACTTCGCCCGGGCATCCGACGCCAGGAACATCTCCAGCGTCGCGCCCGCAGGCCGGATGTCGATGACGGGAAGATCAGCCACGGGGGTGCCTCGGCGCCCGCCTCGGAATAGACAGCTCCAGGCTCCCCGCCAGCACCAGGAACCGGCCATCCCGGAACGCCAGCGTCACCTGCTCCGCATCCGGCGCAATCTCCCGCGCCGTCCGCATCGCCTCGCCCCACTCCGACGACGTGGGGGGTGTCGACAGAGGCTCGGCAGCAGGAGGCGGGCCATGCCGCTCACCGTCCCACGTCCGCCCCGCCGTCAGCCCCTCGGCCTCCGCAATCAACCGCGCCTGGCCCGCGCAGGACCGCGGCACGTCATCCGCTCCACCCATAGCCACCTCCGCCTTGTTGAACGCCTCGCCCACCGCCTCCGGCACCGACCGGCGCGGGGTCATGCCCATTGCCAGCGCCACCGCCCGCTCGGCCGCCAGAACCATCGCCATCGCCTGTCCACCGATCATCCGAGCACCTGTGAAAATTTGGGGGAGAAATCGTGCGCGGGGCACGTAGGAGGGAAGCGCGCGTCGAGTTTTCCCCTGGGGGGGGTCATTTCGGGCCTCGCGTGCGACCGGGGGTGGGGGGGTGCTCGGGGGTGCCGTGCCCGCCCGCTCCCTCCATAGGGGAGTGCTCTATCACCGCAGGCCCCTGGTATTGCTGGCTCTGCGGAGCCTCGCCTAGCCGCTGTGCCAGCAGCGTGCCAGCGTCGCCACCGATGACCAGGTTCAGCACCACTCCAGCCCCCAGCCCGGCCGCCGGTGCCACGGTCATGCCGATGGCGCTGAGGTGCTGGACCGTCGCATCCAGCCTCACGCGCTCGCTGGCGGCCTTCTCCGCGAGGTGTCGTAACGAGGCGTACGCATCGGGTGCGTCAGCCCGCATCCGTTCCTGCAGTGCTTTGTGGAGGGCGTCCTGGACGTGGGGGAGGCCGAGGGCGCGGGAGGCCTGGACGCGGGCGACCTCACCGGAGCCGTATCCGGCGCGGGTTCCGAGGGTTTCGCGGTTGACGCGTTCGCCGTTGGAGGCGGCCTCGACGTAGGCGTCCACGAGGGCCTGCTGGCAGTCGGTGAGGGGCCGGTCCGAGGGTGTTACGGCGGGGGTGCTCACGGGCAGGGTTCCTGCGGGTCGCGAAGCCCTTGGCGGCGGCGCGCGCGAGGGGGCCATATTGGTTGAAAAGCTGTCAACATGTTTCTCAGGTCGTGTGGGTGTTTCACGGGCAGCGGGCCTTATGGGAGAGGGTTGTTCTCATTTGTGAGACTGGCGAGATTTGTCGTTGCGTTCTGGCATATGACTGTGATGCGGGTAATCGGCTCCCAGCCCGGCCACGATCAGGTCATAGCCCTGGATGAGCTGCTGGAGAGGCGCGCGGGGCACCACCACGCGCCCAGCGGCCTCGATGGCGTCGAGGGCGGCGGTGGCATCGGTGATGAAGGCGCCCCATCGCAGATCAGCATATTTGGCTTGGATCTCTGGCGCGAGACCGTGACATGCGATAGCCCGCGCCACAGCCTCCACCAGCTTCGGATCGTGCGGCATCACGCGCCCTCCCTCGACGGCGGCGGCGGGAGGGGGAGCGCGCGGATGGCCTCGGCCGTTTCCTCCCAGTCCTGCATCCATTCGTCACCGTTGCCGGGGTATTCCGTCACGCCGGTTTCTGGGTCGCGGCTGCCAAACTCCGAATGGTATTCGCGCGCCTTCGTATTGAGGACAGCCGCAGCCGCCTCCCGCATCGCTTCCGCCGCAGCCTCCCAACCGCTGCTGGGGGGCAGGGCGGCGAGGGCCAAAAGATTGCGGGCGGCCAGAAGATCAACCACCTGATCGACCACGCTTTCCGGGACTTTGTTCGTCCGCGTGTTGATATCGAAATTGATCTCGTCTTTGAGGTCAGCCTTCAGCCGCCCCACCTCACCCTCCCCCGTGGTGGCGGGGGTGCGAGGGGCGGCGATCTGACCAAGGTAGTGGTCGCCATCCTTGACGAGATCACAGGGCGCACACCAACGACCGCCTGGGTCCTCAAACCATTGATGGCTCGCAGACCATCGGTAGATGTCGCACATGGCTTCACCGTCCATGCGGAGCACATGCCCTTCGCTGTCCTGTTCGGGATGCAGCGGAAAGCCAGGGCGCGACGCATCCGGCCAGCCGCACGCCTCCAAAGCCACAGCCGCGCTGATCTGTTCGTTCTCGCTCATGGTCAGCGCTCCAGGGTTCG
>Ga0182213_1000007_pt1 | contig 46055 bp, 49 predicted proteins | sample G5R1MG_22_FD_128399 | JGI IMG/M metagenome (GOLD analysis project Ga0182213, IMG submission 128399) | Switchgrass phyllosphere microbial communities from Michigan, USA - G5R4_MAIN_03OCT2016_LD1 MG | ecosystem: Host-associated > Plants > Phyllosphere > Phylloplane/Leaf | place: USA: Michigan... | reverse complement strand
GCCGAGGTGATCGTCGCATCGTGGGCCTATGACGACGAGCCCGCGGACGTCGTCGACCTGACGCTCGGCGGCGGGTTGCCGCGGCATCTCGTCGACGCGATCCGCGATCCCGCGGTGACGATCGTCGGCCACAACTTCGGTATGTTCGACCGCACCGTGTTGCGCCACAACGGGCTGGAGATCGCCGCCAGCCGCATCCACGATACGATGGTGCAGGCGCTTGCGCACGGCCTGCCCGGCAGTCTCGCGACGCTTGGCACGATCTTCGGTGTCAGCGAGGAAGACGCGAAGCTGAAGGAGGGCCGCGCACTCATCAACCGTTTTTGCAAGCCGGCGCCCAAGTACAGCAAAATCCGCCGCTTCACGCGGGAGACGCACCCCGACGAGTGGGCGCGGTTCCTCGTCTACGCGAAGCAGGATATCCCGGCGATGCGTCACATCTGGCGCAACATGCCGCGCTGGAACTACCCCGGCGATCCCCGCGCGAACCGCTACCGCGGCGAGTATGAGAACTGGCTGCTCGATCAGGCGATCAACGATCGCGGGATCATGGTAGACCAGGATCTCGCGCGCGCCGCCATCGACGCCGTGAACAAGGCGCAGACCGCCAACGACGAGCGCACCACCGACATGACCGACGGCGAGGTCGACCGCACCTCGCAACGCGACAAGCTGCTGCAGCATCTGCTGTCCGAACACGGCGTCACGCTGCCCGACATGCAGAAGTCGACGCTCGAACGCCGGTTGAACGATCCCGACCTGCCCGACGCCGTGCGCGAACTGATCGCGCTGCGCCTCGAGGGCAGCACGACGTCGAACAGCAAGTACAACGCGCTGCTGCGCAGCGTGTCGGCCGATGGCCGGCTGCGCGGAACGCTCCAGTTCTGCGGCGCCGCGCGCACCGGTCGCGACGCCGGGCGGTTGTTTCAGCCGCAGAACCTGCCCCGACCCGATATGGCGGCAGCGGATATCGCGCTTGGCATCGACGCGATGAAGGCCGGCACGGCGCATCTGCTGTTCGACAGCCCGATCAAGCTGGCGTCGAACGCGATCCGCGGTTGCATCGTCGCCGCGCCCGGGCGCAAGCTAGTGCAGGGCGACTTCGCGCAGATCGAAGCGCGTGTCCTGCCGTGGCTCGCCGGCGAGACGTGGAAGCTGGACGCGTTCCGCGCCTACGACGCCGGCGATGGCCCCGATCTGTACAAGGTATCCGCGGCGCGCGTTCTCGGAAAGCCCGTCGACGAGATCACGAAGCCCGAACGCCAGCGCTACGGCAAGGTGCCCGAGCTCGCTTGCGGTTACGGCGGCGCGAAGGGCGCGTTCAAGTCGATGGCGCGGCTGCTCGGTGGCGGGGATGTCGACGACGCGGAATCGCAGGAGATCGTCAACGGCTGGCGCAAGGCGAACGTCGCGATCGCCGACTGGGATGACGGGCTGTGGGCGAAGCTGAACCGAGCTGCGTGGGACGCGGTGACGAGCGGCGGGATGCACGAGGTCAACGGCAAGGTGTCGTTCGAGAAGTGGCGGTCGTGGCTGCGCTTCACGCTGCCGTCAGGGCGGACGCTGTGCTACGCCGATCCGCAGATCATCGAAGACCCGCGGATGCTGGGCAAGATGACGCTGTCCTACATGGGGCTGAACTCGTACACACGGAAGTGGGAGCGGCTGACGACCTACGGCGGCAAGCTGTCGGCGGACGGCACGCAGGCGACGGCACGCGATATCCTGTGGCACGCGGCGCCGCTGGTCGAGGCGGCGGGGTTCCCGATCATCAGCCGTATCCACGACGAGTTCGTCACGGAACCGCTTGACGACGACAAGTATTCAGTGCAACGCATGGTTGCAGCGATGACGGTCATGCCGCCGTGGGCTGACGCGGATCTCCCGCTCGCCGCCGACGGGTTTCAGGACTACCGCTATCGCAAGGACGGCTAACTGGAGAACGACTGTGGATCAGCAAGACGAAGCAGATCGCATTGACAAGATGATCGACGAGTTCGAGGAAGCCGCTATCGAGTATCGCGAATATGCGTGCGGCGAAACCGGCAAACGCTATGACGCGGCACGCGAGACGATCGCCAATGCGATCTTGTTGGCGTGAGCGACTACGGTTATTGCCCCGACTGCGGCGCGCCAGGCGTTCACCGCAGTCGCCTTAGCGGGCTGACGCGCTGCCTGAACGGGCACCAGCATATGCACTTCGATCAGCCGGTGATGATGGCGCCGGTGCGCGAGCAGCTGATCGAAAGCTACTTCGTGATGCGTGTCAAAGAGACGGGCGGCGAGCAGCGCAAGGTCACCTTCCCGGGGCACCCCGGCGCGCCGGATCGGTGGGCGGGGTGGCCGACCGGTTACAACGCGCTGGTCGAACTGAAGCGCCCCGATGGCAAGCCCGAAGCGCATCAACGTCGTGAGCATGACAAGCTGCGCCGGTGCGGGATGCGCGTCGAGGTGCTGTCCTCGAAGCAGGAAGTCGACGCGTTCATTCGCATCGCGTTGTCGCGGTGACCGCATACTATAACGAGTTCGACCCGTTCGCCGCCGCGTGGCTGCGCAACCTGATCGCCGCCGGTCACATCGCGCCGGGGGATGTCGACGAACGCTCTATTGAGGACGTGTCACCGGATGACCTTCGACCCTATACGCAATGCCACTTCTTCGCAGGGATCGGGGTCTGGAGCCACGCGCTACGCGGAGCCGGATGGCGCGATGACGAGCCGATCTGGACTGGCTCCTGTCCCTGCCAGCCTTTCAGCGCGGCAGGCAAAGGCGGCGGGTTTGATGACGAGCGGCACCTATGGCCCGCCTTCTTCCACCTCATCCGCGAGTGCGACCCTGCAATCGTTATTGGAGAGCAGGTTGCGAGCAAGGACGGACTCGCTTGGCTCGACCTTGTACGCGCTGACATGGAAGGAACGGGCCGGGCCTTCGCAGCAGCCGATCTGTGCGCTGCGGGCGTCGGCGCGCCGCACATCCGACAGCGCAGCTTCTGGCTGGCCGACGCCCAAGGCGCGAGACGAACAGATGGCGCGTCGATCTTCGGAAGCGGCAGATCGTTTTCTAGCGCGGGACAATCCATCGTCGGAACTGGGGATAGACTGCCAACTGACGGGTTGGGCGACGACGACGACGCGCGACTGGAAGGACAGCACCGGTATGGCGACGACGGGGATCAACCCCGACGGATCGGAACGCAGCCGGCTAGATCGGGTCGGGCTGCAGGCGGGGCTGGCGGGGTGGCCGGCACCCGTGGTGTCGGACAGCGCGAAAGCGGAGAACGCGAAATTAAAGCCGGGGGCGGTCGTTCTCGGCAACCGCGCGATGCAAGCGACGCCGCACCGACTAACGGCTTCTGGCGAGATGCTGACTGGCTCTACTGCCGGGATGGAAAGTGGCGGCCAGTTGAACCCGGCACATTCCCGTTGGCTCATGGGTCTGCCAACCGCGTGGGACGACTGCGCGGTTACGGTAATGCTATCGTCGCGCCGGTCGCGCAAACCTTCATTGAAGCCGTTATCGAAGCGCGTCGCAGCGCTGCTCTCCTGACATGACCGTCACCCGCAAGCCCTTCACCCCGCGACCGTGGCAGCCGCAGATGATGGCGCACCTGGCCGAGCATCGGCGTTGCGCGCTGTGGGCGAAGATGGGATCGGGCAAGACGTCCGCCGTGTTGGTCGGGCTGAACGCGCTCGAACTGCTCGACGAGGCGCCCGCGCTGATCGTCGCGCCGAAACGCGTCGCGAAAAACACATGGCCGGCGGAAGTCGAGCGGTGGGATCAGACCGCGCATCTTCGCGTCGAGGCGATCGTCGGCACGCTGACCGAACGTTTCCAGGCGCTCGCGCGGCCGGCGCAGTTCTACACCACGAACTACGAGCAGCTGCCGTGGCTGGTCCGCCACTTCGGCAAGAACTGGCCGTTCCGCACGATCATCGCCGACGAGTCAACGAAGCTGAAGGGGCATCGCCTGCGCAACGGCGGCGCGCGCACCGCGTCGCTCGCCAAGGTGGCGCACCGCTACGAGAACCGCTTTATCGAACTGACCGGCACGCCGTCGCCCAACGGGCTGAAGGATCTGTGGGGGCAGCTATGGTATCTCGACCGCGGCGCGCGGCTCGGCACCTCGTTCGACGCGTTCGCGCAGCGATGGTTCCGGCCGGCGCCGAACGGCTACGGGCTGGAGCCGCTGCGCTACGCGCAGGAGGAGATCCAGAACGCCGTCGCCGACCTGTGCCTGACGGTGGACCCCGCCGACTGGATCAAGCTGGCGCCGGTAATCGAAACGGACATCGTCGTGCCGCTGCCATCGTCCGCGCGCGGGATGTACGAGAAGATGGAACGCGAGATGTTTCTCGAGCTCGAACGCAGCGGCGCGTTACACGAAGTCGAAGCCGTCAACGCGGCGGTGCGAACGAGCAAGTGCCTGCAGATCGCCAGCGGCGCGCTCTACATCGGCGATGCCACTGACGCCGGCCCGCGCGAATGGATCGACATGCACGACGCGAAGCTGGAAGCGCTGGAGAGCATCGTCGAGGAAGCCGCCGGGATGCCGGTGCTGGTCGCCTACCAGTTCAAGAGCGACATGGCGCGGATCATGAAGGCGTTCCCGCAAGCGCGCTACTTCGACGACAGCCGCGAGACGGAGGATGCCTGGAACGCCGGTCGGATACCCATGCTCGTCGCGCATCCCGATAGCGCGGGACACGGATCGAACCTTCAGCACGGCGGCAACATCCTCGTCGATTTCTCGTCGGGCTGGAACCTCGAAAGCGATGACCAGATCATCGAACGGCTAGGGCCGATGCGTCAGTATCAGGCCGGCTACGATCGCCCGGTGTACCGCTACAGAATTCTGGCAGAAGATACGGTTGATGAACTTGTAAAAGTTCGTCGAGAGAGCAAACGATCCGTGCAAAATGTATTATTAGAAGCGATGAAGCGCAAGGAGAACCGCTAATGCCTGAAGGAATTACGCCGCTGACGCGGCAACCGAAGACCGTTCGCGAGTGGCTGGAGAACGTGCGATCGCGCGGCGGCGATGACGCCGAATGGGCGCATCATCTACTGCGCGAAGATCACCATCATCGACGCATTGATCTAGGAGATACGAAGTGACCGAAGAACCCGGCGTCGGCCATAACAGCGAGCAATTCGAAGGCGGGCAGATCGCCGCCGACGAGGTCCGTCTGATCGTCGAGCGCTACGAGCGGCTCGAGGAAGAAAAGAAGGGCATCCTCGACGACATGAAGGACGTCCGCGCAGAAGCGAAGGCGCGCGGCTACAACCCGAAGATGGTCCTGTTTCTGGTCAAGGAACGCGCCAAGGACCGCGAGAAGCGGGCGATTGAGCGCGCCGAGCAGGAAACCTACCTCGCGGCACTAGGGCTGCTCTAGTCGGCGGGATCGGGCGTGCGCGCTGCCGGGCAATCGAACGGCAGCGCGACACCCTGACGCACCAGCGACCGGCAGACGCGGCCACCCGCCGCCGATAGCCGGTCGCCCCACGTCTCGATCTGAATGCTGTAACGTTCCGCGGCGGCAGCGTCGGTCAGGATCTCGGGACCGGGCTTCGGCTTCGCTGCGATCAGTTCCTTAACGAGCGCCGCAGATACGCTTGAAGGCGTCGCTGGTGGTGGCGTTGGCCTGCCGCAAGCGGACGCAGCCAGCGGCGACAGTAGCAGCGCTAGGCGCAGCGCCGGCTGGGATGTCCTTGATCGCATCGGTCAGTTCCTCTTTCGCTTTGTCGATCGCGGTGTCGTCGACCAGCTTCTCCTGCGCCTCGCGCTGCAGATCGGCGACGCGTACCTGGCTACGCGTCAACGCGTCGTTCGTCACCGCGAGCTCGACCGTCACGCGATCGGCGCGTGCGGCTTCGCGCTGCCACAGCAGGAGCAACGACAAGATGGCGATCACCGCGCCGAGCGGCAGCGCGATGCGCAGCCACGTCATCGCCCTTCTCCCGTCGCGCCGTTGTCGAGCATCGCCGGGTTGGGCGGCGGGCCGGCGGGCGGCGTCGTCGGCACAGCGCCGGTCTGCTCGGTCACCTTGGCGTTCGCGACGCCCTGATCCTTCAGCCGGATCGCGCCGGCCGTCGCGCCGATGCACGCCGCCAGCCCTGCGGGAAACGCGAGACTGAACTCGGTCACCGACACGTCCTTGATCGTACCGGCGGCGACGAACACCGGAACCGATACAGCGTAGATCGTGGTGCCGAGCGCGCCGAGAACGCGCTGCACCTCGTACTCGCCGCCGATGCCCTTCAGCATGTTGAAGATGCTCATGTCGCAGCGCCCGCATAGAACTCGGCTTCGGCTGCGCGCCGGATCGTCAGCCCGTTCAGCACCTTGCCTGCCTGTTTGTTCCACCGTGCGAACTGTCCGCGCGCGCCGGCGTAATCACCCTCGAGGTGCAGCCGCCGCAGCGTGCTGTCACGGAACGCCTTGACGCCGATGTTGTAGGCGAGGCTGACCATCGCGTCGAACTGGCCCTGGCTCGTCGGCGCGGCGCCGATCATCCCGTCGACCGCGGACGCGAACTGCGCGAACTGCGCCGCGAAACGTGCTTCGCACTGCTCGACCGTCCAGATCAGCCCCATCGCGATATCAGGACCGGTGCTGCCATAGCCGATCGTCGGCACGTCATCGGCTGTCGGTAGATACGCCTCGACTCGTCCGTCGCCGCGCTTCTTCGCCAGAGCTTCCGTCTTGCGAACGAAGTCGGTGATCGCTGCTGACGGCCGACGTGTGACGCTCATGCCGAGCGCAACCGCGATCGCGTCGAGCGTCTTCGGACCGATCACCCCATCGGCTGCGACGCCGACCCTCGCCTGAATTTCGCGTAACGTGGTCACGGCTTGCCTCCTACGGTGCCTTCAATCTTGCGCTCTTCGGGATGGATCGTCGCCTCGACGCGCGTCGGCGCGACGGGCGGCGCGGGCACCACGCCGGCAGACCGACCGAACAGCCAGAACGCGGCGAGCGCCGAGAAGATGACCGGCCCCCACACGCGCAGCACGCCGAGCATACCAAGCGCGCCGTCGCGGCGATCCTTGTCCTGGAACAGCGCGTCAATGCGAGCCTCGACATCGTCGATACGCGATGTCACCTTGCCGGCTTCCAGTGTCGCCAATCGCTCGAGCATGTTGACCTGCGTTTCCTGCATTTTTTGAATACTGCCGGTCAGTTGGCGAATACTCTCGGCAAGCCCCTTGATGATCTCGAACTGAAACCGGGTATCCGAAGGATCACCGCCTTGGAACATGATAAGAGGATCGCTCATACCATGTACACCCCGGAGAAGCGAATACCCGCTGCGGTGTCCATCGCGGCTGGCGTCAATGCCGCACCGGTCTGCGAAACGAACAGCGAGATGTAATCTACCGCGGCGAACGCGATGCCCTCGAGCTTGCCTGCGAAAGTGAAATTGTCGGGCACCATTGTGAACGGCACGTATAGATCCGCGGCATTTAGAACAGGGAACGGTAGCCCGCCGATTCGCGGCGCTCCCGCCGCCGTGGTCGCGCTCCACGCGATATAGCCCTCCACGAAAACGATATTACCGACGCGAGTAAAGCGGCCGATCTGCTTCGTGTAAGTCGTCGTCCCGTTACCGTCGGTGCCCTGAAGTGCCGGCGAGAACCCGCCCTCCTGGTAATGGTTCAGGGTGCTTTGTCCGAAGCCGATGCTCCCGAACCGCGTAAACCCGGCGACGCGCGACGCTTGTTCCCCGAAGATCGGAAACGCACCCTTCTCGTTCAGGATGGTATTGCGCGCGCCGGCATTGCCGAAAAACTGGTGGTTGGACCCGTTGCTGGAATAATAGTTTCCGTCGGCGTAACCGCAGTCGGCGCCTCCCGCCCATGTGATTGCCGCCAACAGACTTTCGAATCGATTGCCGGTAATGCGGGTCGCTTCGCCGTTGTTGTAGACGCCCGTGCCGCCGCTCGGCGCTTCGATCGCGCTGTCCATCACGGCGATATTCTGCGATCCCTCGCCGATGTAGATGCCGAAGTGTCCGGACTTCGGTTGCGCGCGCAGCCGGGTTACGGTGTTCGAGTTGCACCCCCCGTCGAGCGCGCCGCTGAAATCGTCGAACTGAATCCCGATATGGCTGCTGGCGGTTTCGATGTTGCTGAAGATGTTGTAGTAGGGCGCGACACCGTCGACGCCGGTGCCGTACATCGCGATCGAAATACCGTCTTTGCCGAACAGGAACAGGTTCGAGAACTTCGACCGTGTGAACCGGGTGAAGTCGACGATACGACGTCCGACGACGGTATGCGCCTGCGCGTCAACGAATATGCGATCGAGGCTGAAGAACTGAATACTGTTGAACGCCGAGATCGTCGGATGCGGCTTGTCTTCCATAAAAACGTGATCGCCGATAACGAACACTGCGTTGCGCAGGCCCGAGTGTCGCGACCCGCGCATCACCTTCAGCGATGAAGTGATCTTGTACGTCTGGTTACCGCCGTCGAGCGAACCGTTCAGCCAGTTCGCATCAAGCGCCGCCTGGATCGCCGCGGTGTCGTCGGTGACGCCGTCGCCCTTCGCGCCGTAGTCCTTCAGCGACTTGAAATCGCGCAACTTGTCGGCGGCGGTACGGGACACACCGGCGAATGTCGTCTGGATCTGCGAAGCCGACTGCCGCACCCACGCGCCAACGGTCAATGCGACGCCGTTCGCCTGCACCACGTTGACGTCAATCTGCCCCGCCGGCGTCGCCGCGAAGTTGCCGGGGGTCCACAGCCACAACGCGCCGTCGTAGGTCGATTGCCCGTCGCTGATCGAAGCCGCCTTCAGCGCGGCGAGGTTGGTGCGGAACGCCGCGGCGGGACCGGCGATGCCCGGCACCCCGTCGACGAGTTCCCACTCACCGAGATTGTTGATCTGCGGGAACTTGCCGGCCGCATCCTGAAACCGCCGAGGGATGACGAACGTGCGGTCGAGGCGATCGCGCAGCGCGATATCGCGGATCGCGGCGCGATCGAGCGGCGCGTTGACGGCGTCAGGAAAGTATGGCGCGAACCGCCCAAATTGTGCCGATTGCTGAAAATCGGGGTTGCTTTCGATATAGACTTCAACGTTGGCAGGGAGCGTCGCATTGACCGCGCCCGTACCGTCGCTATTCAAAATGACGGTGAATGTCGTCGGATCGACGACTACCCCGCCTGCGGTAACCTGAACCTCGTCGCGGCTGGCAGCGTTGAAACTGAACGGGAATTGCTGTGCCGTGCCGGTCGAGACATACGGACCGGAGAACGCGTCGGTGCTGTTCACGCTCATTGCTTCTCGTCCTTCGCCATCTTGCCTTTCGACAAGCCGGTGTACCAGTCGCCGATCGATTGTGGTTCTACCTCACCGCGCTGGTATTGCCAAAGAAATTTGGCGCTCGACCCCGGCTGTCCCAGCGGGAGATGGAACAGGGTACCAGCCGTGTTCGCGAGACCGGGGATCGCGTCGGGACCGAACTCCTTTTCGCCTTCCTCGACCTTGTACAGGTTCGCCGCCGACTTCCCCATGTCTTCGAAGATGCGCTGGATCGGCGTGCCGCCGAACGATGCATACTGCCCCGACAGCTTGCGCTCGCCATAGGTTGCCGCGTCACGCGCGAACGGGATACCCGAGAACAGACCGAACCCGACGTTGCGCGCCAGCCACTCGATCGTTGCTTCGGGCCATTCCTTGTCATCGTCATCCGGCCAATCACCGGACAGCAGCGCATCAGCGAGTGTCTGCGCGACGAGGAAGAAGAACGTCATGTTCGCGGCGCGGGCATAGTCGCCTCGCTTCACGCCGCGCGCGGCTTCCCACTGCGCGTTGAAAATGACGTTGAACGGCGTGTAGAACATGACGAACAGCTTCTGCGCCTCGCTCGCCGGCGCCTGCCACGCCGACAGATCCTTCGCGCGCCCGCCGCCCTGACTGGTGACTACCATCTGGTCGGCGTAGCTGGACGCCTGCGCGTCGGTCATGCCCTCGTCGATCGCCTTCTGATAGCCGGTCATCCAGGTCGGGATGCTGACAAGATGGAGATCGACCATGCCGATATGCCACATCGACCACGCCATCACGTTGTCCACATAGCTGTGCTTGCCTGACAGCTTGCGGAACGCGGTCGATACCTCGACGCTGCTCTCGCGTAGACGGCGCTGCATCTGCTCGCTGCGCGAGAACACGAATTCGTGAACGTCGCTGGTCTTGCCGGCCATCATCGCCGGTAGTGCCATAATCGTACGGCGCATGTTGTTGACAAGCCGCGGCGTCTGCGCGGCGCCGAGCCGCCCGAGGCTCGCCGTCAGGCCGCTGATCTGCGCCACGCCGGTTGACCACCGCAGCCCCATGCCGACGACGGTGATGCCCTGCCGGGTGTAGCGTAGCACCTTCTCCATAAACTTTGCGCCGTCCAAGCTGACGTAGGACGTGATCTGCCGCTGCAGCCACGGCGCGACCTGTCGCCGGTATTCTCGCCCTAGCTTCAGGTCGATCATGCCCTTGACGCTTTCCTCGCCCATGACGCGCATCACGTCGCGCGCGTACTCGGCATAGGCGAGACGGGTGATGACCTTCTCGACATGGTTCATCAGGATCTGCTCGACGCTGTATGTCATCGGGCCGGTCGCTTCGGTGCGGGTGATCGTGTGGCCTTTCGGCGTCGCCAGCCCCGATCGCCGCCCGAACATATCGTCGGCCGACTTGTCGGCGTTCTTCTCGGCGTTGCCGCTGCGATCGCTGTCGTAGACGACCGGCCAGTACCCGCCGGCGAAGATGCCGTGCGGCGTGTCGACCGGGGTCGGCGTCACCTTCTCAGGCACGACGCCTGATAGCGCCCGCTCCGTTTCAACGATATGCGGCCACAGCTTGCCGACATTATCCCACATCGCCTGAACGAGCTTCCAGTCCTGCGCCGTCAGTTCACGGTTCAGCACGTCGCGCAGCGTCGCCGGGTTCCAGCGCTCGCCCTGCGTCATCTTGTCGAAGTTCGACGCGTTGCCGGTGTTCAGCGCGACGGCGAGCAGTTCCTTGCGGCTGATCGTGATCGGCTTGCCGAGCCGCGGATCGTCTTCGCCGAGCCCGACGCGCAGCGTCAGTTCCGGGATCGTCACGAGTTCGTTCAATCGCTTCCACTGCTTCGCTGGCATATTGGTATACAGCTTCGCCAGCGGCTCCATCACGAGATCGCGCAGCCGCGCCCGCTTGTTCTCCGCGTCCGTGGCACGGTGAACGAGTAGGTTCATCATCGGCCCGTTCTCGTTCTGGTGATCCATGTCGAGCGCAAGCGTGCTGATCTTCAGCCCGCCGGCGACGACGTCGCGAAGCGACCGGCGTTTCGTGTCCTCGTTGAACGTCTTCTTCGGCAGGAAGCGATCAGGCAGCTGCCGCAAGTTCGTCAGGATGTCCGCCTTCACCGCGGCGAACTCGCGCTCCTTCTGACCGTCGAGCAGCTTCTGCTTGTGCCGCCCCAGCGCGACGAGGCTGTCGACGGTGTCGCGCAGCGCATAGAGTTCGTTCAACTGGATCCGGCTATAGTGGTCGCCGCTCTCGGCGAGCCGCGGCGGGATCGCCACCTCGAACCCTTCGGCGATGCGCTTCGCCGCCCAATCGTTGAACCCTTCCTTTTCGTCGAGAAAGCGCTGCGACTTGGGCCGGAAGTCGAACTTCTCGAGCAGTTCGTGGACACGGTCGAAATAATCCTGGTCGACCGACTTCATCGCCGCGCGATCGGCGAGCCGCCCCATGCGCCGCACGATGACGTCGACCTCGTCACCCGCCGCCTTGCTCTCGACGAACAGCGCGTGGTTCAGCATTTGTGCCTGCTTGTGGCGAAACGCCGCGTCAGCGTCGCCCGCGATGATCGCCGCCTCGAACTCGCGGCCCGCCTTCGCCGCGGCGCGCGCATAGCGCTGCTGCGCCGACTTGCTGGCGACGTCCTTCACCGTACCGGCGTCGATCTTCCGCTTCGCCCAGTCGCGCGCCAGGCGGTACGGGGTCGGCGCCGCCGCGGTGCGCCGGGCGAGGTGGCGCAGTTCGGTCGCCAACACGTCGCCTTGCGTGTCGTTGCTGATCGCCGCGACGGCTTCTTCCTCGATCGTACCGTCGGTCAGCGGATCGGTGATACCGGCGTCGGTCGCTGCCGCCTTCGCCATATCGTCGATCAGGCGATCACGGAACTGCCGCTTGTCGCCGAGCGTCCGCATGTCGGCGGTGTTGTCCGCGATCTCGAACAGCGCCTTGATCGCCTCGTCGCCCGACGCGAAGCCCGTCAGATCGGCGAGTTCGTCACCGTCCATCCCCTCGCCCGCGACGCGAACGTTCGCCGGCAGGCGGCTCTCGGCATCGTCACCGTAACGCTCCTGCAGCCACTCGCGGTCGACGCGCGCCGCGATCTCGCGTTCACCGTTGTTGGCTTTGGCGCTAGCAGGAAGTTCATCTTCAATGACTTTTGCCGCAGCATCTTTTGAAATTTGTACGGGGTTGTCATGACTTCCTGCTGTTTTACTATAGTCAGCTAACCATAATTCTTCGCCATTTTTACGTTCGATTAACGTCTCTACTGAAGTGCCTTGCTCACTGGTTCGAGTACGTATCAATCTTCCGTCAGAGCGGTGTTCATAACTCCACGTTTCTACAGGTCCGCCTTCGCGAAACTGCACAGTATGGCTCCCGAATGCATTGAAAGACGCATTTCCTCTGGCGATCTTGCCGGTACGCAGCAGCCGCAGCAACCGGAAGCGCGGCTGCGCGTCGATCTCGGTGGTCGCGTCAGCGCGATAGCGCCGATACGCTTCGCGCCATTCCTGCGTCTTGCGAACGCGGATACGGTGCATCGTCTTGTAGAGCAGCGCGTCATAGGCGTCGTCCTGTGCCTTGACGAGCGACGCCTGATACGCCGACCACTCGGCGGCGGTCATGCCCGCCTGATCGGCGTCGGTCCACGCGCTGCGCACGTTCTGCTGATCGCGATAGGCGTCGATCGCGTCCTGCGTCGCGAGCAGCCGGTCCATCACCTCGCGCACTTCCGGCGTGATCGGCGCGCGCAGATTGTCGACGACCTGGTAGATGCGCAGCAGCCAGCCGCGGAACGCCGCGAACGCGCGCTGGAGCGCCGACGATGGCGCCTTGCCCTCCATCGCGTAACGCTCGAACCCACGCGCCCATAGTTCATGCGCTTCGCGCGGGATGCCACCGCCGACCGGCGCGCTGTTGTCGCCGCCTTGCCACAAATGGATCGGAGCGACTTCCAATCCTGCCGTGTTCCGCGGCACCATACGAGTGCCTGACGGAAACTTCAGCACCAGATTGCGGTCAGTAGCTGAAACGACCGACCCGACTTCGCCGTTCAGCATCAGCACGTCACCGGCTTGATACATAGCCGAAAGCGGACGGGGATCAGTCAGCACGTTCGTCAGGCTGGTGATCTCGACGGGAACTTCCTCGTCGTCATTCGCTGCCATCTGGTTAAGGGTAGTGGCTCGATCACCGTGCCAGACGCCCTGATCCTTGAACCACTGTTGCACCGTCTGCCAGTCGGCGACGACATCGGCCGGCGCGTTCTCGGCTGTCGCGTTGCGCTGCAATTCGTCGAGGAACAGATGCCCGGTTTCGTGGATCAGCGTCGACAGATCGCTGCGCTCGAACAGCGTGATGACGCTGCGATCGCCGTAGAGCGCGATCTGTCCGCGCGGTCCTTGGTTCAGGATCGACGGGTCATTCGGATCGAACGTGCCGCGGTTGCCGACCGCCGATTTGATCTGTGTCGGTTCGAACGCAACGTAGTGCGTCGCTGGCTCGCCACCCGCTGTCATACTGTCGTCAATATTGCGCAGCACGAGCCCGTCTATTTCCGGCGATAGATAATCCCATCCTGCGTCTTCGAGTTCAGCCCGAAGATCGCCCTCCGAATCTACGTCCTCGCTACCATCGCGGATAGCTGATATCTTTTTAACAAGCTGACTTGGCGTGAGCGTTTCGCCATCAAGACGTATTGTGGATCGCCCGTCAAAGTCAAACGTCAGCGGAACTTCCATTTTAAGAAACGTCTGCATAACGTTATCGCCATAACCAGCGGCAACATTTTGATTATCGGTAAAAAAGAACCCCGGTGCGTCTGTGCCAGTAGATCGTTCTGCGTTTGCATCAAACGCAGTGAATGAAGCATCACTGCCATGGTAAACGCGCAGCGGTGCACCGCTTTCTTCGCGCACCACGCTATCACCGAACCAGTTGTCAAACGCCGCGGTGCCGGGCTGATCCATTACCGCCGCCGCGCCGCTCGTGTCGAACGACGCGCGGGTGAAATCGACCGGGTTCGCCGCGTGATACTGCTCCGCGGTCATGCCGAGCCGCGCGCCCCAGGCTTCGCGGTTGGCAGCGAACACCGCGGCGTTGTGCTCGGCGACGCGCGTCGGCTGGCCGATCGCGAGCAACTTGTTCTTCACGTCGTCGTAGACCGCCTGGCGCGGCTCGTCGGCGGTCGCCTGATCCTGCGCCTGTTGCAGCACCTCTGCGCCGCGCGTATCGATCTGCTCGGCGACGCGCTTGCCCTCGTCCACGGTATCGCGCATCGACAGCCCGCCGGCGTCGAGCCGCGCGTCGTCCTTCAGTGCCTCCCATGCTGGCGTCCCTGCGAGCCGCGCCGCGACATCCGCCACCGGCACCACCACGTCGCCGCCCGTCGCCCGCGCCTCGTCAAGCTGGGGGCGCAGTTCTTCGAAGAACCCATCCGCATCCTTGAACCCTTCCGACTGCATGAACGTGTCGATCGCCGTCGCCGGGATATAAACGTGTTCGGCGTCGGTCCCTTCCGCGGTCTGCGTGACGAACTCGCGGAAGCTGTCGGGATCGCGCGCCTTCAGCTTCGACTTTGCCGCGCTCTCGACGATCCCCGCCAGCGTGGCGCCGTCGCGCCGCGCCGCCTGTATCCGCGCTGCCGTGTTGACGACCTTCTCGCCCGCGGCGATCGCGACGTTCGAGCCGCCTACGGTCGCGGCGACGGCGAGCGCGGTCTGCGCTGCCGCTTCCGGCCGTTCGCGCAGATAGTCGCCGAACGTCTTGCCGTGGTTCGAGTCGATCATCGCCCACTGGCTGAAATCCTGCGCCGCGGTCGCCGTCTGCTCGCCGACCTGCTCCGCGGCGAAGTTCTTCGCGAGACGCTGGAAGAACGGCGTGCCGACCTTCGTGTCCTCGAGGAACTTCATGACCGGAATACGCTCGGTCAGCACCTCGACCCCGCCCTGCGCGACGGCGTAGTTCAGCGACGCGAGCGGATCATAGCCTTCGTCGCGCGCCTGCCCGTAGGACGTACCACCGGTCGTCACGCCGAGCGCGCCGAGCCCCGCCGCGGGGGCGCCCGCCAAGCCCGACGCCAGCGCGATCGCCGTCGACGGCAGGCTCTCGACGCCGCTGTAGAGCGCGCTCGCGACGAAGCCTTGATCCTTCGGGCGTAGCCGCTCGGCGGACGCGCGCTGCGTGGCGATCAGATCGTTCAGTAGATCGGGCGCCTTGCGCCCGGTGCGCCGCTGATACTGCGCCTTCGCGGCATCGAGCCGCGCGCTGGTGCCGGTCGCGTAGTCGAGGACATTGCGGATCGGGTCGACCTTGTCGGCGATCTCGCCCGCCGCGCGCAGCGTCTGCGTCACGCCCTCCGCGGCGCCGTAGATGCCGGCGCCGATCGACCCGGCGATGTTCGACGGCAGATCCTTCGCCCACTGGAGCCACGACTGCTTCGGCTTCGGACGATCCCAGAACGCCCGGAACTGCTGGCTGATCGCCGCCATCGCCGGCGTGTCGTCCGATCCCACGGCGGCGGCGCGCGGGTTGGCGAGGAACCGCCCGATGTTCGGATGCGCGGCCGACGCCGCCGCGACCTGTCGTTGCCGATCCATCGTATCGTAGGTGCCGATGTCGTCCTGCGCGATGCGCGCCGGCACGCCGATCTGTCGCTCGTAGCGGTTGGCGCGCGCCGCGGTGTCGGGGTCCGACGCGTCGAGCGCGTTCAGCTGCGCGCGGTTGCTAGTGTCGTCGTGAATGATCGCCGAGTATTTGTCGCGCAACTGGTCAGCGCGATTGTTACGCGGCTGCGCGGTACGGCCCGAGATGATAGCGTCGTATCGGTTGTCGGTCACTTCAGCCCACCGCCTGCGTCAAGGTAGATACGGGCTATCATACCTTCCGTCAGGCCGGTAGTGGTGCCGTGCGCGCGGTTCCACGCGGCGATGATCTGTGACCGATCCGCCTTCGGAACGCTCGTCGCGACCTTCTGCCCGGGCGCGACCGCGCCACGCGCGATCGGCTGACTAGTGTCGTTGTTCAGATAGACCGGCGCCAACTGGCTGCGCACGATCGCGCGGAGCTCGTCGGGCTGCACCGGTTTGCCCCCAGCTTCGCGCTGCCGTACGATCGCGTCGACGCGCTGCGCGACTTGCGCGCGGCGGACCTTGTTCTCGCGCGCCTGCTTGGCGGGCACCCCCTGCACGTCGAGCCCCGCCGACTGCGGCGCGTAGTAGCTGATCGTCTCGTTGATCGCCGAGAAGTGATCGGCTTCCTTGCTCGTCTTCCCGCCGCCGTTGCGCATGTCGATCTGCATCTTGCGCAGCGAGTTCCACTCGCCCTTCGCCATCGATCCGCGGACCTTGTAGAGATCGGCGTCGATGAACGCGCTTTGCGTCTGCGCATTGCCGGCCATCTCGTAGAGATCGTAGTAGGTGTCGCCGCCCGGCTTCGTCGCGCCGACGTCGTCGCCCTTCTTGTTGGCATCCGCCACGTTGCGCAGCGTCGTCAGCACCCCCGGCGCGAGGCGACTGCGCACGGCGACGGGCACCTGACTGACGTCGGTGAACCCATCGCCCATCTTGTCGATCACCGAATAGGCGTCGTCGCGCGCCTCATCTTCAGCGCGGGCGCGCAGCCGGTCATTGCGCGCCGCGTCGCCGTCGATCCGCGACAGCAGTTCACGCGTCTGTTTCGGCGACAGGTTGTTGCGCTTCGCGGCGACGAGCGCGCGGCTGTACGCGCCCTGCACGTCAGCGCGATCGGTTGACGGCGCGGCGATGCCTTGCTCGCGCCACGTCTGCCCGGCCGGATCGACGCGCTTGCCGCCCTGATCCCGCACCGTGAAGTGCAGATGGTTGCCGTGCGATCCCGCACCGGTGTTGCCGACCCCGCCGAGAACGGTCGACGCATCGACGCTCTGCCCGGCGTCGACGTTCACATTGCGCAGATGCGCGTAGCCAGTGACCCGGCCGTCGGGGTGACGGATCAGCACCGAATTGCCGCCTTTCGGGTCGAACCACACCTTCTCGACCTTACCCGACATCGGCGGATAAACGGCGGTGCCGGGCGGCGCCGCGATATCTTCGGCGGCGTGCATCCGCGAGCCGCCGTCGCGCGTATCTGTGAAGCGCCCCGTCACGCCGCGGCCCTTGCCGCGCAGCGGGTCGGCATTCACCGTCGCGACCTTGTGCCCGTCGGCGTCAGCTTCCTCCGGTGTCGGTTCGCGTTCGACGCCGTGCTGCATCCCCAGCACCTCGCCGTACGCCGCCTCGACCACTGCGTCGTCGACGTCGCTCTGAATCGCGCGGCGCATCTTCGATTCGTCCGACGGCAGGATCTCGCCAGCGTGCGCGTCCAGGTACGACTTCGCCGCCAGCGCGTCGCCCGGCTTGTCGCCCGCGCCATCCGCCAGCTTCTGCGCCACCGACACCCGGAAGCCCGACACCGTCTCGGCGTTGGCGCGGGCGAGCGTCGCCGCGTCGGCGCCTTTGAACAGCGTCCGGTTTTCGACCAGCGCGTCGGCGAGCGACGAGTCGGCGGCTTCGTCGTTGACGCCGGCGAGATCAACGGCGCGCGATAGACTGGTTGCCTGCCGAGCTTTCGACCCGTCGACCGTCGCGACCTCAATCTCTTTCGCCTCATGGCGATCGTACGTCTCGTATTCCTGCTGCCGGATACGCCCGAACGCGTCGCCGAACAGTCGCTGCTGCCGGGGGTTGGCGAGCGCGCCCTGATATCGCTTCTGCAGTTCCTCGAAACTCGCGCGCGCCTGCACCTTGGCGCCAACGGTGTCCATGCCGCGCGCCGACGTCACCGTGTTGCGGATCGGCGCGAGCTCGTCGACGGCTTTCGCCAGCGTCGTCTTCACCGCCGCCTCGTCGTACAGCCCGTTGATCCGGTCCTGCCGATCCACGAACTCGCGGCCCGCGTTGCCCGCGCCTTCCAGCGCGCGGCCGATCGTCTCGCCTGCGCTGCCGAAGTCCGCCGGGCGCAGCCGCTGCTGCGGCAGCGGGTCGGCGGCGACGCGGTTCTGATAGTCGATCGGGACCGAGACGGCCATCAGCCGCCCGCTTTCAGTTTAGCAACTTGCTGCGAGCCCGACAGGATCGTCGAACCCGCCTGAAACAGCGACGCCGTTTTCGCGGCATCGCCACGCGCGCGGGCAGCGCGGCCCTGCATTACTTGGTTCGCTGCACTGACGTCGAAGCCCATCATCTCACGCCGGGTGTTCTCGGCGAGCGTGGCACTATCCTCGTAGCCGATCTGCGTGGTGCCGAGTTGCGTCTCGAGCGCCGAGCCGAAGTTCGCGTCGAGCCCGTTCGCCGCGTAGCCCGCGCGCTGCGCGCCGAGCGATTGCGCGAGAGCGCGGTAGCGCTGAAGCTGCGCGACCTGTCCGCGGTTCGACGCGTCGGTCGCCGCGTTGCGATCGCGCGCCGCGTTGCCTTCGGCGATCTTCTGCTCGTAGCGGCCTTGGTTCTTCGCCGCGTTGCCCGCGTAGATCTGCCCGCCAGCAGCAAGCGCGGTGCTGGCAATCGTGAGGGGAATGAGGGCAGCTGGTCCGCACAAAGCTACGACATCCTCACGAAAAAGCGCATGGGCTGACCTGCGATAACATCAACTGGCCCTACGTGAAAGCCTAGACGTGAAAGCCACCGAATCGCCTTGTCGTTCTTCGCGTGGACATAGTTCTCAAGGATGCGGTAATGCCGCGCCAGCGCCGCGGTGTAGATGCCGCCGAGCCGCACGATCGCCCGGTGCTGCCGGGCGCCGTCCTCCGTCATCAGCAGCCAAATGCGTCCGCGGCCCTCCAGCATCGACGCGTTGACGACGCCGAACATCGCTTCGGGTCGCCCGTTGATCTTCACCGTCCACACGGTTTCGCTATTCGCGAGCCCCATGCGCAGCGTCTCGCGCGGCGACATACCGGCAATCGCGCACTCGGCTGCATCGATTTCGCGCATCCGGGTGGCGAGCGTCCCGATATGGGCAGGGGTTGACGGGACGCATTCGATCACATCATATACTCCTTGCCGGGATTAACGCACCGCGGTGGGGCGGCCATGCTAGACGTGTGGTGGTGGGTCGGTTCGAGTCCGACACCCGGCAATCAATCATCTCCGATATCCGGCTGCATGAACAGACCTGTCACATGCATCGGCATCGGCTGCGTCTGTCGAATGACGAGCGTCGCGCTGTCATCCCAATACGCGGGCAGCTTCACCTCGTAATCGCGCGCCGCGATATCGGGTAGCGCGCCCATCGGTTCCGCCAGTCGCTCGGCGATCGCCTCGAACTCGCCGCCGGCGATCGCCACCTCGACGCCTTTCGTGTCGAGCGAACGGACGACGACCTTGTTGATCGTCTGCCGGTTGACGTGCGCCGAGCCGCCCTGCGTCGCCAGCACCAGCGGCAACGTCTCGATCTCTGCGGTGTAGGGCAGGCCGACACTGACGACCGACGCCGCCGCCTGGAGCGTGACGCTGCCATTTGTGACGACGAGATCCTGCTGCGCATAGCCGTCGTAGAACGCCGACACCGTCTCGCCCTCGAGGTGGTTCAGCCCCGTCACGACCTGGCTCGGCGGATCGTAGACCTGCGTCACCGCGCAATCGAGATGACACGCTGACGTGTAGTCGGTGCCGTGCGGCAGCGCCATGCGCTCGTAGAAACGCACCGTCTGTCCGTCGATCGTGCGACGCACCACCACGTAGACGCGGTCGACACCCTGTTCGGTGATGACTGCCACGTCCTCGAACGCGCCTGCCGTCTCGCAGACCGTCCAGCCCCACACGTCCTGCTCCTGCTCCCATGTAAAGCAGAGCATGACGCCGGATTGCATGACCGCCCATATGCAGGAATAGGGCTCGGTCTGATACGCCCACGAAACGATCGTATCGTTGTCGAACAGATGCGGGCTGAAGATCGATATGTTGTTCGACCGGTAGCCGTCGATGTCGAACGAGAATCCGAGCGCGCGCACCGCGCTGCCCTGGTTCGGCTGGAAGAACGTCGTCTCGTCGATCTCGATCGGCGGCAGGCGCGATGACCCGCGGCCCGACTGCTTCTTCGGGATCGTGCTGTTCGGGCCGATCGCCTTGTCGCCGCCGGTGATGGAGAAGATGCTGTCGGTCGTCAGCGCGAGCAGCGACGTCGTGCTGACCAGCTGGTTGACCGCGTTGACGCGCTTGCCGACGAGCGCGAACGAGTAGGCGTCGTCGTCCTTCGCCGGCCGCGACGTGTCCATGTTCTCGAAATCTGCGGACTGCGTCGCGAACACCGCGTTCGGGCGCTTGCGGGTACGCGCCAGCACCTTGCGCCCCTCGTGGAAGGTGATCGCCGACGGGTAGTTGCCCTCGCCGACGAACGGGTTCGTCGCCTTCGGCGGCGTATCGGACAGGTCCGCGACGATGACCGGCGTGCCATCCCGCAGCGACGTGCCTTCGGTGCCGCCGATGAACCCGAACACGCCGTTGTTGCCCTTGTACACGGCATACCGATCGGCGCCGTCGACCGCCGTCCATGATACCGTGTTGTAGTTCCCGTCGAGCGTCAGATCGTTCGTGACACTGGCGATGTCCGACGCGCGGCTCTCCTGCCCGTTGTCGTCGCTGATCGCGGTGATGACGTACTGATAGGGCGTCGCGACGTAGCCGGTGGTGTTCGGCGATGTCGCCGACGCGCTGACGTCGGTCGGTGCCGCGATCGTTGGCCCGTAGGTGACGGGCGCGAACGTCCAGTCGGTATGCGCGTTGCGCGTCAGCTTCTGTTCGGGGCGATCGATGTGAACGAAATAGGCGACGTTCGCCGTCTGCGCGAACTGCACGCCGGCGAGATCCGCCGCGTTGTAGGGCGTCCCGAACTTGTAGAGCCGCGCGACGCCCATCAGTCGTCCACCTGGTTGATCTGCTTCAGGTTGTGCGAGAGGATGCCGTTCGAGACGTAGGTGTGTGCGTCCGCAACCGTGATTTTCACGATCGGCGCCTCGCCTCCTGCCGTGCCGCCGAGCGATGCCATCGTCCGCCACTTCCCCGCAACGTGTATCCGGTGTTCGGGGGTAGCGTAGAGCATCCGTTCGTTGACGAGCAACCCCATCACTGGTTCGACCGCGCGCTCGATCGCGGTAATCCGATAGTCGCCCCACTCCATCGTCGCTTCGTGACGGGTGCGGACATAGTCACCGACCGACAGCAGCCGGGCTTGCACCTCGCCGACGGTCGTCAGGATCAGTGTGTCTTCGGTAACGCAGCGCCCGCTGCCCGAGCCACCACCGCCACCGGTTTCGGGGGGCGGGGTAGGCGTCGGGGTAGGCGTCGGCGTGGGTGTCGGCGCGGGCGTCGGTGGTGGCGCTGTGTTCGTCGTACCGTCGCTGCTCGCGAACGCACTGAACGACCGCGTGTCGATATCGACAACGAACTGATCGGTGTCGCTGACCGACAGCACGGTGCCCTGCCTGCCGTTGATCTGCGTCATCCCGGAAACGCCCGAGAAGAAGACCCGATCGCCAACGGCGTAGCCGTGGAACGGCGACGTCACGCTGGCGGTGATGTCCTTCGTGATCGCCGATATCTTCGTGTTCTGCTCCAGCACGAAACCGCCGAACGCGAGCAGCCGCGCTTTGGCTTCCTGCATCCCGATGACGTACGCCTGGTCGATCGAGAACTGGAACGGGACCAGCTTCACTGGCTGGCTCTGATCGTCGAGCCGACCGATCAGACGAAACCCGGGACGCGCTGCCGCGCCGCCGTAGCGTTGCCCGATGACGTTGCGCATCCGCTTCGCCGATGCGGCGTACTGGCTGGCGTCGATTCGGCCATACAACTGTGGCCCAAGCTCGCCCTTGCTGAAATTGAGAACGGGTGTCGTGGTCATGTCAGGCAACTGCGAACGTCTGAGGACCAGCGGACCAGAAGTCCACGTTCAACCCTGTCCGCGTCACAAGCACCACGCCCCCAGCCGGCACCGTACCATCGGTCGGGGGCGTGCCGTTGTGGCCGCGTATGATGAAGTCCGCAGGCGAATAGTCGGTGTTGCCATCGAGAGCGAACTGAACGGGGGCCTTTTTACTGCCGAACGCACCGTACCAGACTGAATAAGGCTGGCTGTCAGTATTCATCCCCGAATACCAAAGCGTTGCGGAGTTGTTGTCGGTCAGGTTGGTGAGAGGATAGTTGCCCTGCTGATCGCCGGTGGGCGTATACGCAATCGCTTGACCGTTGGCGTCCAGAGCCTTGCAGCCGCCGAGCGACGCGAAGAACACGCTGCTCGGATCAGAGCCGAGCCGATTGACAGTCCGGGTCGTCTGGAACGAGAAATAATCGTAGCTCGCGATCACGGGAGCCGCCGCAATCGTTAGCGTGACCGGCCGATTGCATTTCTGTCCGTTCGCGTCGGTGGCTTCAAACCCGAGCGTGTATGAGCCGTCCGCGGTAGGAGTGCCGCCGAAAACGCCGTCCACGCAGGTGACGCCGGGCGGGAGTGAGCCGGAGATCAACACCGGCGGGGATGCCGGGACTGCGCCGCCGAAACTCACAACCCTTTGCGTCAGCGGAGTGCCGACCCTGCCCGATGATCCGCCGATTAGGTTCAGTTCGAACAGCAATGGATCGAGCGGATTGGCATTGTACGAGCGGTAGAACGTCCACTGGCGGGTATCCTCCGACAAGACGCTCGGCTTCGTCAACCACGCACCATACTGGTTCGAAGAGCCGTAGTCCGTCAGGATGAAGGTAGCCGTCATTCCGTGGCGACGCAGGATCGCGAACTTGGCTCGCATGTACGAGCCATCTTGCAGGCCGCTCACACGGACGTCCTGCTTCCACGCGTACATCATGTCCTGCGCGCGCTGCCCGAACTCGTTGCCTAGCGCCAATAGCTGCGTGTGCGGATCCTGCCCTTCGTATCCGAGGAGGTGCCGGATACCATAATCACGGCAGAATTGTGCGGCCTGTCCCCAAATAGCGTCCAGATTGTCGAGCGTGAACGTCTCGTCCCATCCGGCAATGGCTCCGCCGTGCCAGATTTCATCTATGAGTTGCTGGCGAACCACCCGCAGCTTCGGATCGGCGTTGGTCGCTTCAAACTTCTCAACCTCATCGAGCAGCTTGGCCTTGTTCTGCGAGAACTCGGGCTCCGGTCGGGCCAAACCAAGCTGCTGCACGGGGTCGCCGGTGTAGAAACCGATCGCCATTCCCGGGAAAAGATCGCCCACGGTGTTGCCTGTATAGGCCACACCTCGCGCCGCCTCGATCATTCCCGTGAGCGACCCCATCTGGCGCTCGAAAACGTCGATCACCCGGTCGCCGTGACTGGCTCCGAATACTTCGCGAGAGAGCAAGGCGAGCTGCGCCGCGAGAATACCGTAGCCTTGCGAATTGCCCCAGTTCGGGTTGGCGTCGTGGCCGACGTCGGCCGCATAACTGTAGCTGGCCAAAAACGGGCCGTCGCTGTTCCAGACCTCGTTGCCGTACCCAAGAAAAAAGCGGATCGAAGGCAGCAGCAAATCGCGGATCGTTGTCAGCATCCAACGACGATATCCGTCGTTTGCGGCATATGGCATCTGGAGCCACGGCGAAGTGCCAGTCTCATTGTGGAACGCGATGATGTTCTCAAGCGGACGACCGAACGTGGTCGCATCGGAATACGAGCAGTATCCGACCGGCGTTCGGTCTGCGACCGTGCGGACCTGGCTACCATTAATCTTCATGACGTCCATCCAGCGCAACCCAAATGATTGCTTGGCTTCCGCAATGGCGTCAGGCCGGAACTCCTTACCGGCGAGATAATCAGCTTCGTGCGCTAGCTCATAGACTGCGATCCCGTCGCGGGTGGCGATAGGATTGTCTGGCTTGTAGTCCGGAAACGTCGTCGCTCCCGCAATGACGAAGAACAAGCTGCAATATTCTTCTTCGTCGCCGACGCCCACATCGAAAATCACGCGATTGGGGTCCGATGGGTCGACGATCGTGATGTTGCTCGCGCCGCTCAACGACCAATCCAGGCCGACGCCGTTGTGCCTGACCACATGACGGATCGTGCCTGACTTCGGGCGGCGAAGGGATATCTTGATGCCCGTCGGAGCGCCGTTGGAGCCGGCAGCGGTCGGGTAGCCGTATTGCGACAACGGCGCGCCGTTATTCCACATGCCGTTGACGCTACCGGACTTCATTCGATTTAGATCAATGAAGCTGGATGTGCCCTGGCCGTTGTCGGCGATGGTGTTGAAGCCGATCTGACCGGGCGTGCCTGTGGTGACAATAGCCGCAACCACCGTCACCCCGGCCGACAACGCCATCACGCCGCCCGTCGCCGTGTTCCGGTACACCAGCGACGCGCCAACGTCCGCCTCGGTCAGCACGTAGCTGATCGGCTTGGGTGCACCGTTGAGCAGGTAGGTGCGGCCGATGACGCTGCCGTTCTCCACGACGCCATCGGTGTAGGTCAGCGAGGACAGCGCCTGCCCGACGGTCGGGATGCCGGCGATCGACGGGTTGGACGTGAACGCGGGATCGGGTGTCGGCAGACCGCCACCGTTTTCGATGATCCCCTCTAGCACGATGATCCGCGCGATCGCCGCGGAGAGATCCGCGCGAAGCGCCGCGATGATAGGGGATTTCGAAAGCGGGATAGCGGCCATCGTCAGCCCTCGTACAGATAATCGCCGGCGGGGCCGACATCAGGAACGATCGGTGCGCCGATCGGCGGAAACGCAGGATCGAACGCCGTTCCTGGAAACTGGTTGTCGATACTCGCGCCGTCATTCCAGCCGATGCCCGCGCCGCGCGCGATCTCCGTCTCGGTCGGCGCGTTGCCGTAGGTCGGCTGGTTCTCGTTCGCGTTGCGCGCCATCGCCATGACGAGCGCGTCAGCCGCGTCTTTCTGATACTTCTCGGCAAGGCTCGGCTTCTTCGTGATCGGCATCGCGAAACGCGACGCCAGGAACAACACGATGATGTTCGAGAATTCCTCGCTGAACGCGGCTTCGGTCGTCTGGTAGCTGGTATGGTCGACCTGCGCCGCCGCGACATTCGAATACAGCACGTCGCCGACACGCTCGAACATCGACCGCCCGTACAGGTTCGCGATCGCGCTGTAATAGCCAGTGCCATTCGTGCCGACGATTCCGAACACGTAGGCAGCGTCGCTCGGCATCGCGTAGGCGAAGCGCCACTGCCCATTACGCGTGTTCGTCGGCAGCGCGGCGAGCGACGATCGCACCGTCGCCAAGTTCCAGTGATGCCGCTCGAGCAACCAGCCGACCGTTGGCTTGTACCAGCGCCGCGCCGTGCGCGCCGACAAACCGCCAACTTGCGGATCCAGATTCGGGATCGGGTCGGCCGGTAGCATGTCGAGCGCGCGGTTGCACAGTTCCGTACCGGTGATCGTGGTCTTGAAACTGGTCATCCTAGCGCGACCTCCGTCTGACTGACGATCGCCACCGCGCCGGTGCCGGTCGTGCTGCTGACGAGCTTCACGTTATGCCCTGCCGGAACGAGATACGTCAACGACGCCGTGTTGTAGGTGGTCAGCGCGATCGTGACCGCCAGCCCCACGGCGCTGCCCGCCTCGACCCGGCAGCGCTCGGTCGTCGGCGTCGCCGCGGCATCGCTCAATAATTGGCAGACCGCCGTCGAATTGCCCGCAATCAGCGGGTTCGTGACTGTCGTCTTGACGGTATAGCTGACGAACGTCGCCTTGGTTGCGCTCGGCTGAAACGTCGTGTTGAGCGGACGCGTCGAAACGATCGGCGTCACCGCGGTGCCGAGTTTCGCGTCGAGCGCGGCCTGCAATCCCGTTACGTCAGCAATGACGTGGCTATGCGCGGACGGCGGGAACGTCGTCGGCTTGCCTGTGACGTCGGACCACGCTGGCGTGCCTGCAACTGCCTTCGCGAACTCGGCATCGAGATACGTCTTGACTGCCGCTGCCGATGCGAACGTCGCGCCGGTCTTCGTCGCATATTCACCGAACAGCAACTGCGACAGCCGCACATCGCTCAACGTCAGGACGTGGACACGATTGCCGTCGACGACCGTCTTCAGCGATCGCGCGGGCAGCGTACCGACGCCATCCATCTGGAGCGCGTCGTTCTCGAACCAGATACGCGTCGTCATGCTTCGTATCCCAGCGGATAGAATTCGGGGCTGAACTCGACGAGTGTCATCGGGACATTCGCCGTCAGGTAGAATCCCGCACCGTTCTGGAAGAAACTGTTGCGCACCGCGAGTTCAGCGAAATCGACGGTGATCTTTTCCTCGACGCCTGGCGGCGCGGTCAGCGGCATGTTCTTTCCGGCGAGCTCGACCGTCGGCGTGTTCATCGACACCCGCACCACCGCGTTGACGCGATCGGGGATCAGCCGAATATCGATCCGCACGCCGATGATGTCGAACAGCGCGCGAGCGCGCACCAGCTTCGCCACGTCATCCCATGGTTGCCACGTCGCGAAGGGGCGGTTCAGCCGATAATTGACCGCGGCGGCGGACAGGTTGCGCACGATCTGCATCGGCGTGCCCGCAGGGACCGGCGTCGTAATGTTGTTGGCGTAGTCGACGTCGCTGTAATCGACGAACCCGCCGCCGTATTCGGAGAACTGACGATCGTTGGCGGCGAACGCCGCGTTGATCTCGGCGGCGACGTTCGCGGGTCCGACCGACTGGATACCGCTCGCGATGCGTTCGAGATACCCCGGCTCGTTGTCGTTGCGGTTGCCGGGATTACCCGGGTCGACGGCGTCGGCGATCACCTTCATCCACCCCCGGCTGCTATCGGCCATTCGCCTGTCTCCGTTACGAAAAAGGCGAGACGCCGCCACGCCTCGCCTTCGTCATAGCCTATGCGACCCGCTTAGGAAAGCGCGTCGTCCGACTTCTTCGTGCGGCGCGAGCGCGTCGTCTCGCCACCTTCCTCGACCTCGATCGCCGCTTCGCTGCCCTCGGCGACGAGCGGCGCACCTTCGGCGTTCGTGTAGCCGTCGAGCTGCTGCATCGCACCAGGCGGCAGCTGCTGCGGCGCCGTCGGGTTCGGGCCGGTCGGGCTGATCGCCGCGATCGCGACCGGCGCCTGGACGCGACCGTGCGCGTGCGTCATCGGGTGCAGCCCGATATCGCGCTTGCCCTTGATCGCCTTGCCGTCGTTGTCGGTCAGCGTAGTGTCGAGGTCGATCTGCTCGTCGTCGACCGATACCGGGGTGTTCGGGGGCACGAGCGCCCCGCCGATGAAAGTCGGCAGGTTACCCGTCACCATATGCTTGACTGCCATGTCCTGTCTCCTTGGACGATTGAACGCGTAGCGCGTGGATTAGAAGCCGGTCTGCGCGGGCAGGTACGGCTGCTGATCCGTGTCGGCGTTGATGTACGACGACACCGCGCCCGCCGTGTAGGTGCCGACGGTCGTGTACTGGAAGCCGATGTACCGCTTCGTGTTGTCGGGCACGACGACGTCGAGCAGCTTGCGGCCGAGCGTCGGCGTGGTGACGACCGACCCCGACGCCAGGATATCGGGCGACGAGAGATCGGGGTTCGCCGACTGGATCAGGTCGACCTTGACCGACGTGCCGCCGACGAACGCAGTGGTCGCGTAGGCACTGGCGCGTCGCGGGCGACCGCGGCCGATGTTGGTCGACGGCGAGAGCAGGTCGATGGTGTTGGTCGAAACGGTGGTGGCCGCGGCGCCCGCAAGGCTCTGTGCCTGCGAGGGACGAAGCTGCGCGTCGGTGTACATATTCAGTCTCCCTATACCCCGATGCGCCGCACCGGGGGCTTCGTTTCAGCCTCGTCGCTTACGCGACCTGCGCCTCGTTGACCTGCAGCGCGTCGGTGCGCAGCACCGGCACCTCGCCGAAGTTGATGACCTTGCGGCCACCGACCTCGTCCATCGACAGGAACGCGTTCTTCTGCTGGAGCAGCTGACGACGCAGGAACGCGCGCGTGTTGCGGTCCATCAGGAAGAACGCTTTGCCGTTGCTGGTGTCCTGCACCCGCTCGAGCGCCTGCGTCATCAGATCCTGCAGATCGGCGCCGGTCGACCCCGACTTCGTCAGCGACGCCGGATCGATGTTGGCAATGCGGACGGCGTAACGCCAGTCCTTGACCATCATACCGCAGCGCCACAGCCAGTGATCGCGGAAGCCGATGAACGGGTTGCCGTTCGGGTCGAGCAGTACCTGACCGCCGCCGTTGGCGTCCGTGCCGTTGGCGTGGCTCGTCGCATCCTCGTGGAGCAGACCGCCCTTCGTGTTCTTCGGGTAGAGGCCGGTGATCGTATCCGGTCCCGAAACGATCAACCACACCGACCGCAGCGCCGAGCCGGTGCCGCCAGCGTTGATGACGTTGTTCGCGGTCTGCGAGACGCCGGTCGACAGCGAGTTGAACCGCGGCGCGAGGCCGGTAAACGACTTCGGATCCGCGGCGGCGTTACCGTAGATCATCGTCTGCGCCATCTTGTGACCCATGCCGATAATATGCGGCTTGCCTTCCTGGAGGCGATAACCGGCGACGTTGCCCGACAGGATCGCGAGCTCGCGGTCGCACTGGCTGAAGTCCTCCAGCATGGCGCACGTCTCTTCGATCTGCGTCGTCGCGCCCTTGGTGACGGGCACGCCTTCGTTGATCGCGCGGAACGACGGCGCCGGCAGCGCGACGCGCGCGGCGTCACGGTGACCGGTCACCATGTTGCCTTCACGCCAGTTGAAGTAGTTCAGGAAGTCGTTGTCCTGCGTCAGGATCTCGGCGATGTCGAGCAGCTTCCCGTTCGGATCTAGGGACGCCAGAACGTCATTGAGCGTATTTACGCCAGTTGCGGTAACGGCCATTGTAATGCCTCCTTGTTACTTGGGTCCGTAGTACTTTTCTTCGCGGGTCAACTCCGCTTTCGGCACGCCCTGCCCGCGTTCGAAACTGTTGTCTTCGCTGATCGCCTTGCCCGCCGCATAGGCGAAGCGCAGCATCTGCGGATGATTGCCGAGCCCGTTCCCGTTGAGGAAGTCGCGGAACCCCTCGCCGCCGAAGCGGTCGAGCGCCTTCGCCGAGATGGTCTGCACCTCCGCGAGCGTGTGGCCGGCATAGACGGGATCGGCTTCGACCGGCTCGCCGGCGGCGTTCGTGCCGCCCGATACCGCGGCACGCGCATCCGTACCCCAGTCCTTGCGCATCTGCGCGGCCTGTGCCCGGATATCGCCCTCGAGCTGCTTCACGACACCCGGCAGCACGCTTTCGGTGTACACGCCGGCGAGCTTCGACAGCCCTTCGTTCGACAGGTTCAGTTCGCGCGCGAGCGGCGTCACCGCGGCGAGCGCATCCCCGTCGATCGCGACGCCGTCGGGCAGTCCGGTGATCTCGTACTGCGCGTCGCCGGCCGGCGCGCCGAACAGCGGCGACGGCTCGGCATCGCCCTTCTCGCCTTCGGCTTCACCGTCTTTCGCCGACTCGCCCTCGGGCTGCGCGGGATCGCCCTGCGCGTCGCCGAGTATGGATTTATCAGCTTCCGGTGCGGGGTTCGGCGGCGTAGTCGGCGAGGACGTATCGCTGGAGGCCGGTGCCGGGGCGCCGTCCTTCGACACCGTCGGGTCCGTCGGGGTCGGCGAGTTCGTCTCGGGGGTCGTAGCGGGCTGGTCGGGCATCGGGATACTCCATCAGGGCTTGGTGTTCGGCTTGCAGCACGGCAAGCTGTGCATCGGGTCGAGCGAGTTCGACCGTTCGCAGCATATCGAACGCCAGGCTCCTGCGTCCCTCGGCAAAGGCGAGGTGATCCTTGGACCCGTACGTGGACTGCCATATGCCAGCCGTGTTCATCACTGTAAAGAGGAATCGCAGGAAGCGCGGATCCTGCGACAGCGCTTCGATGTCGCGCGCGTTCAGCGCTGCGCGTGTCCGGTCGACGCCGTCTTTCATTGTCCAGCCAACTGCTGAAGCATCGACGTGCCGCCACCGACGTCGGTGCGCGACAACAGTTCCGCCGCCTGCGCGCCATCACGCATTGGTTGTGCCATCTGCGCGGCCTGCGCCATCTGCTGCTGCTGTGCCATCTGTTCCTTCATCTGCGCGACGACTTCGTCGGAGCGGATGATCTTCGGCGGCGTGCCGGTGCCGGTCGCGAACTCGTCGATCGCCTGTTCGGCGTCGAACTTGATCGCGGCGTCGGGGAAGATGCCGGCGACGAAGCCGACGAAGCGCGCGGCGCGCTCGATCGCCGAGTTCTGGCTCGCCTTCTGCGCCTGCGCGAGCATGGAGATGAAATCGATCTGTAGCGGCTGGCCTTGCAGTTCCGGCGGCGCGGGCGGAATCTGACCGAGCGACGATAGGATCGAGAAGGCGCGATCGATCGCCACCTCCAGCTTCTCGATGTTCACGCGATCGACCACCGGTCCGAGCTGCGTAAACTTCTCGGCGTCGCGCAGCGTCAACTCGAGATCGTTGCGCGGCTGCACACCTTCCATCTGGCTGATCGCCATGAACAGGTCGACGTGGAAGCAGGCGTCGACATCCTGACGGATCGCCTCGCGCTCGTCGCGGATCGCGGCGAGAGACTGGTAGCCGAGCTCGAACATCGGCGCGACCTTGTCCATGTCCATCGCCGTGCCGAACGTGATGCTGCCGGGGTCGAGGCGCAGCTTGCTGCCGGCCATCCCGATCGGCGCCTTCATCGGCGGCTTGACGAGCAGGTCCATCGCGCGACCGCGGCGGCGCGCGGCGAGTTGCATCTCGCGCAGATCGGGCAGCGCGTAGAACCCCGGTGACGACGACGAGTAGACCTCGTTGCTCGTCGTCTCCCACCGCGGCGCCCAGAACGGCTTGGTGTCGTAGCCGCCTTCGCGCAGCAGGATGTTCTTGTCGGTCTGCCCTTCCTCCCACACGATCGACGCGAACGGCTTGTTCTTCCCGTCGATCTTGTCGGGATCGCGTTCGCGGCGGCGCTCGATCGCGTGAACGACCGGGAACAGCGTCTGGTAGTTGCCGCTGTTATAGGCGTTCTGGCACGTCTTCGACAGCCGGTTCCACTCGAACGACCGCACCATCTGCATCGTCGTCAGCAAGCTGCGACGATAGAGCGTGTCGGTGCGCAAGCCTTCGTCGGTGGCGATCCAGTACTCGCCGGCCGTCAACGTGTGACAGACGGCGCGATACTCGGAATGCTCGAGCATGATGCACGCCTCGACGCCGATCGTGCCGAGCTCGCTGTAGCCCGTCTTCGAGGCATCGTAGAAGTTCGTCGTCGCGAGCAGGTTGTAGATCAGCCGCTCGACCTCGGCCATCCAGATCTTGACCGGCTCGTATTCCATCAGGTCGGTGTCGCCCGCCACGCCGAGCTTGAACCACGGCGTCGCCTGGCTGTTCAGCCCCGACTGCATCCCGTTGGTCAGCGTCCGCGCGGCGCGCGCACCCTTGCTGTCGTGGCTCGCGGTGTTCGCCCGGCGATTGCCGTTGACGGTGTTCGCGTTGCGGTTGCCCATCTGGACAAGTCCGCGCGCCGGCAGCGTATGCTGGAATATCTCCGTCCAGTCCTGCTCCAGCGGCTGACGCACCGCCTGCATCGACGACAGGCGGACCTCGCACTTCTCGCGGATCGTCTTCGGGTCAGCCATTCCGCGTTGCCCTTACCTCTTTCGCGCGCCGCGGTAATTCCGTCATCGCGTCGAGCGCAACCTCGGCGATCGCGTCGGGCGCCGGCGCGTCGCCGCTCCAGTCCATCTCGCGGATCGCCTTCGCCACCGTCTCGACGTCGCGCGGATCAGCCATTGCCCGTCATCCCGAGCGGCGCTGACGTGGACGGCGAGCCGAGCGTCGCCGCCTGCGCGAGAACCGATGACGACCACATGCCGCGGCGCTTGTTGCGATCGCCGGCGCGGATCGACGGGTCACCGCCGTTCGGCAGCACCGATGCCGCGCGCTCGGGTACGGCTTCGACTTTCGGAGGCTTGGGGGCGCACATTGGCGTTACGCCGTTGCGCGCGCCACGCGGGCATTCAACACCGCGAGGTACGCCGACATATACCGAAGCTGCTCATGTAGCAGCCGCTGATCCTCGTCATCGAGTTTGCGGAACTGCTCGCCGCACATGAACGTGTCCAAATCCCCGCGCTTGTTCGCGAGTGCCGCCTGCTCGGTCAACATACGCTGCACATGAGGCGGCACCACACCATCGTTGAAACCCGTCGCCGCGATCGCGTCATCCATGTCGGTCATCAGTTCAACTCCGCGTAGCGGTCCCGCTCGTAATCGCCCGACGTGCTGCCGGTCGCCTCGAAACCGAGATACCCGTCAACCGCATATCGTAGTTTCGGGGTTGACACTAGGGCATAGATGACCGCGTCGCCCTTGTCGGGCGAACGCTTGATCCGTTCCTTGATCTTGTCTTTGCTCTCCACCGTGATGCCCCGCGTCGTCAGCTGCCACGTCGGTGCGGTCAGGTCGGCGAGCAGTTCCGCGTCATCGGGTAGCGCGATCGGATCGGGGTTCTTCGGGTCGAGCGCCTCGCGCAGCCGCCAGTGCAGTTCGCTGCGCAGGTTGGCGAACGTCAGCAGCCCGCTCGCATCCGTGCCGAGCGACTTCGCGGCGCCGTTCACGCCGATCGTGTGGACGTGGTTCTTCTGCAGCACGTCGTAGGGGCTGGTGCCGATGCCGACGACGTCGAGATGCACCGGCGCGTTGTCGCGGCGGTAGTTGATGACCTGGCTGGCGGCGAGGAAGCCATCGTTCACGTCGACGCCCTTGATCGACAGGATGCGGTCGAACCAGTTACCGTGCCGCCGCGCGATCACCATCTTGTCCTTGCCGGTGGCGCCGGTGGTCGAACCCATGTTGCCGCCTCGCGCCGCGTCGACGCCCATGCTGTCCATCACGCCCTTCGCGTCGCGCGGTTGCCAGCGATCCATCGCGGCTTCGATCCACGCGGTCGGGATGACCTGGTCCTGCGGATCCTCGACACCGGCCATGAAGTCACCTCGTAGCATCTGCTCGCGCAGGACAGGGGGAAGCTGCTGCAGCTGCCGCAGATAGTTGCCGTCCTGCGCGAGATGCGGGTTGTCCGACAGCTTGGCGTGAATGAACGTGCGGCTCGTCGGCGTCACAATATCCTCGACCGCGTAATCCGCTGCGTCGAACTCGTAGACGGGATGCCCGCCGACGATGACGAACGGCGCGGCGCCGCGCTCTGGCGGCAACATGTAATCGGGATTGTCGCCGATCGTGGCGAAGTAGCGGAGCTCGCCGTCGCGGGCCGGGTGCGGGTGCTTCGGGTCGAGCCACGGCGCGAAGAAGCGGACGACCCAGCGGCCTTCAGCAGTCGTCGGCGGGTTGAACGTCATCAGCACGCGCGTCCGCTGTCCCGGCTTGTCGGTGCGGACCCAGCCCATCGTGTACCGGACCTGCGTCTCGCGCTGCTGCGTCACCTCGTCGTACGCCTTCAGGTCATAGTCGACGCCCTGCTGCTTTTCCTCGTCGCCCTCGTTCTCCATGCCCGCGAACTCGATAGTGCGGTCGACGCCGTCAGGGCCGGTGAACGCCCACGTCGAGCCCTGGCTGCTGTAGCCGTCGCGGTCGCCCTTCATCTTCGCGATGTCCTGGACGAACTTCTTCGTGCTGACCTTTTCCTGCCGGATGATGAGGCTGCGCGTGTGAGCGGTCGTCGCAAGGCCGCAGATCAGCGCCGACTTGCCACCGCCGGCCGCGCCGCCGTAGCCGGTGATGTCAGCGAGACTGTTGTAGGCGTCGGTCTGCTTGCCCTCGTTCGGCAGGAACAGCGGCTTGTAGCCGCGAATGATCGCGTCGAACTGCATCCCCTCCGCCGGCGTCATCGCGGCGCGCAGTTCGCGAATACGTTCAGGGGTGTAGGACACGGCTAGAGCCGCCAGTCCATCTTCCGCAACCCGTCAACGCAGACCCCGATGACGCCGCAGGCGAGCGCCACGGCGGCGCCGAGCGCGATGTCGATCACGACAGCAAATCCTGCGTCTTCGGGTCGAGACGCTTTTCGACCTGGCGAAGCAGCGCCGCCGCTTTCTCCGCGTCGTCGGCCGGCGGCTTGTTCAGCGCGTTGCCGTCCGTCGTGAGATCGAGCCGCGGCCCGTACTTCTTCGGCTTCAGCATCTGCGCCATCTTGATCCGAGCGTCGTAGCGAAGACGCTGCATCTTCGGGTTGTTGCGCCACAGAGCGCGCGCCAACGCGTCACCGGATAGTCCCTCGAGCGATACCACGTCATCGCCGTCTACGATCGCGTCGACCTGCGCAAGCCGTGCCTCGACGCCGAGTTCGCGCGCGCGGGCGAGACGAGCCTCTACGGTTTCGTCCTCGAATACCCAACGGAAAAAACACGTCTCGCTGCACATGCCCTCGTCATCGCGAAGCACGGTCACGATAGCGCGACCACGCGCCAGCTGATCCAGCACATGCGCGATGATGCGCTCGCGTTCTTCAGGTGGATAGGGGACGCCCATAGCGGCGGAATATGCCTGTTCCCGCGTCACCGCGCAAGGCACTTGACACCGGTTGAGATCGGATGCAGCGTCCTCAAACCGCGCTGGCATGGACGCGGCATAGAAGTTTCCTGCCGCCTCTCGCACCAGCCTCTGCACGGCACCGCGATAAGGCCGAAACGGAGGTGAACACCTTCCCCCGTTTTCGAGGTGTTCACCCAAGGTGTTCACCCTAAAAACTGGCGGAAATCCGCCATTCTGAACACCTAGAACACCTCACAAACGTTTTCCCGACCTTACGCGTATGCGCGTACGCGTGCACGTACGCGCGCGGGCGCGCTACAGTCAACCCTTATTACTACTTCTATTCCTTCCATTACCTCCACCCTAGAAAGTGATTGTGAGGTGTTCAGGTGTTCAAAAGCTAGGAGTTCTGCGGGTTTCAGTCCGAACACCTTGTTTTCGCAGGTGTGCGGACGGCGACAGGTGTGCAGAATTATTTTCGATAGCTACTTGACGCGGTCAAGCGATTGCGCGATATGGCGATCAGCAAATGGAGAACCGACATGGACCGCAAAATCGTTCTGACTGGCGAAATTCGCAGCACCTACGGCAACGAACCGGTGAAGATTGAGCAACTGAAACGCGGTCGGCACGCCGGCCGTTTCGTGACCCGCGGCGCCGGTTTCGCTGGTCGCGTTGCCTATTCATCTTTTGAACGTGCCAAGCAGAGCGTGGAGTCGCACGCACACTTTGACGGTTGGCACGCCTGACACCCCGGGAGCGCGGGCCGCGGCAGCGCCGCCCCGCGCCGACGATGGTATCAGGAGAGGAACCCCGACGATGCGATGCCCTGACTGCGACAGCCCCGCCTCGAACGGCGGTTCGCTCGGCCCCTACTGCCCGCTGTGCGAGAAAATCCTCCGCGACGAGCCCGCCGGCCGTCTCCGCTATTTCGACCCGAACGAATACGAGTGGGCGCGCTTCGGCTTCGACAACGACATGACGCCTGCCGATGTCCACGCCCTCCAGACACGCTTCGACGCCGAGTACGCGCAAGCCGAGCCCGCGCCACGCGATAGCCTATGGACGCTGATCGGCGTACCACTGACGCTGATCGCCGGCATCGCGCTGTGGACGCTGTTCGGGATGTGGCTGGTTCACGCCTTGACGGACTGACCCGACGGCGCCTACACCGTCACCACCCCCATCGTTCTAGCCCCGCTGCCCTCCTCCGGCAGCGGGGTTTTTCTTTGTCAGGGCTTCACGAACCATGTCCGTGTTCGCGCCGTCCCGATTTGCCGCGACGCGAAACCGAGCTTGCGCATGGCGATCCCGATTGATGTCGCGACACCGCGGTCAGGCTTGCCTGACGACGCGCCAATACCGATCGCGATGTCGTGGCTGGTCAGACCGCTGGCGTCGCGTTCCAGCCGCATCCGATGCGCCTTGCCGTCCAGCCCCGCGTCATCAAGCCATCGCGCCACCAGCGGCACGTAGACGTCGTCCGCCTTGAACATTTCCTGCTCGAGCGGCGCCAGACGCTCGGCGTCGCCCCACGCGATACCGTCCACCAGGAACAGCGTCGCGCCTTCCGCCCATAGCTGATCCCTGTCGCGCGTGATCGCGTCGACGTCGATCGGCCCCGCGATCCCTACTTCCGAGGGCAACCACCGGCGCTCGCCGGTCGGATCGTCGAGGATGTCGTCACGGTTGGTCGTGGCGATCAACACCGATCGGCGCAGATAGGTCGTGGCGAATTCCACGTACTTCGGCGTCCACTTGTCGGCGCGTTTCGTGATCCACGCCTTGATACTCTCGGCGTCGCGGGTCTTCAGACCGCGCAGTTCCTCGAGCTCGTTGACGAGCGTGCCGCGCATCAGCCGCGCGGTGTCGTCGTCGCGCACCGACATGTCGATCGTCGCATAGAAGTCGTCGGCCGGTACCAGCGCGCGGATCGCCGACGTCTTGCGGGCACCCTGCAACCCGTAAAGGATCGGCACCATGTCGGCCTGAATCCCGGGCGACATCACCCGACCCGCGAGCGCGGTCCACAGATAGCGCGACACCGCCGCCGCATAGCCCCGATTGTCGTTCCGTGCGCCGAGGTAGTCCACGAAGAACCGTTCGACCCTCGACACCCCGTCCCAGCGAAGCCGGGACAGCCATTCCTGCGCGCTGTCGAACTCGCGATCAGCCGCAGCCTTGCGCACCCATCGGCGCAGCGTGTCATGCCCGACCGGCGGCACCCCGCGGCGATGCAACGCGATCTCCAGCACCACGTAGTCGTTGTCCGCGAACTCGCGCCACTGCGGCACGTCCTGCTGCGCTGGCGCCCACATCACGGCACCGCGGAACGCGTCGTAACCGAGCCGCATCCCGGTAAAGCAGGGCGTCAGCAGCATCTTGTTGAGGTTGTCCGCGTTGACGATCAGCCCGCCGTTGCTGTCCCGGTCGAGCGAGGGCAGTTCGAGGTCTTCCGTCGCCGCCAGAATCAGCGGATCGCGGCTCGCGCCTTCCGCTGGCGCGCGATAGCCGTCATCCGATATGGGGTTTCCCCTATCGCGACGGGCCGGCAGTGCCGAGAACCCGGCGCCGAGATACCCCGCCTTCTCCGCGAAGTCGTGGTCGCTGCGGCCTGCGCAGCTGCCGTGGAGGCAGACCCAGTGCCCGCGCTCGTAGCCGCCGGTGCCCGCGACGAAATACGCCGTCGACGTCTCGCCCGTTTCCGTGCTGTGCCCTTCGGCGAACGGGCAACGCAGGTACAGCTCACCGTCGCGGCCCTGGTCGTAGACCTCCCACTCGGCAACGAGCCATTCGGCGAGGCTATCCGTCGTCGGCCCGATATCGAGGGCCGTGCCGACGCGCTTCTCGCGCGCGATCCGCGGCTCCCCGGTCGCAAACAGCGCGACGAGCGTCGACCAGACGGCGTCGAGCTCGGCGTCGGTCAGCGTCGGGATGGTCTGCGGTAGCCCGCTGCGCGTATCCCATTCGTAGGGCACCCCGCTCTCGTGCATCCCGGATGCGACGAACTGCTGCCCGTCGCCAAGGAACTCGACGATCCCGCCGTCGACCGGGATGACGCGCTTCGGCATGTCCGCGGCATAGCGAAAGGCGAGCAGCCGCTTGCCGCTGTTCTCGCGGCGCCTGGCAGGTAGCAGAACGCCCTGCAACGCGCTGACGACCATCGCCTCGATCGCTTCCGCCTTGTCTGGATCCGGTACGTCGATGTCGATTGCACGGATCGCGCGGCACTGCACGGCGATCGCGTAGTCGGGCTCGCGGCTCCACCGCGCCACGTCATCGGGGCTCGAGGTGCGCTCGGTCCACTTGCCGAGCCCGACGACCTCGCGTCGACTGTCGTAGACGCTCGGCGTCTTGCCGACCGACTTCATCGCCGACCGTTCCGCGATTCGCGCATTCGGGTTCGCGACGATCGGCAGAAGGTGGTCGGTCAGGTCGAGGCGGTCAGCGAAGTGCGACCACGCTTCAGGGGTTGCGCCATACCGCGCCATTCACGTTCTCCAGGTAGCGCGGGTTCAGGCGACGGGCTTGACGAGTTCCGCCAGCGGGACACCGTACATCGCGTTGACGGCGGCAGCGCGATCGCGCGGCAGGAAACCCTGCTTCACGAAATTGTGGATCGCCTGCGTCGTCAGCCCAAGTCGGTTGGCGAGTTCCACGCGATCCGAGACGACGGGAACCCGCGTCTTGGCATCACGACCGGCGAACCACAGCGCCTTGTCGATGCCGGTCATACCGGCAATGATCGTCTTGTCGATATCGGTCATCACGATTCCTTGTTGTTCGCGTCGGTCAGCGCGCGGATGGCGGTGGCTATGGCTTTTCGGGTGGCGTTCTTAGCGCGATCCTGAGGCGCGTAGTACGGATGATCGCTGACGTAGGTGCTGTCGCGTTCCGCGACCATCGCCGCGTCCTCTATCCCTCGCCGGTACTCCGCCCCCGGTTGGCGGAGGGCTAGGATGGCGTCGGCTTTGGCGAGGCTGTCGCGGAACAGCGCAACAGTAACCGGCTCCGTGCTGTCCGCAGTTTCTTGCCACCAAAGACTGGCGTCCTCGGCATTACGGCATCCCGCCAAGTACGCCCTAACGTGCCAGCTTTCGCCCTCATGCGCGCCTCGCCCTTCAACAAAGGGCAACAGCGTTGCGTCGTATGCACGCCATGCATAGGGATCAACGACCCGCGCAATCGCCTCACGCTCGTCCTGCGGGGTCATGGTCGGGGCTCCGGTCGCTGAAGGCTGGCGATGACGCGCGCCCGGCGAGCGTACTGTGGGTGCGTCACCTTGCCGTTGCGGGCGTGATAGGTGAGGCTCCCACGCTCGTGCCAGTCAGTCGGCAGCTCGAACACGCCGAAGCGCAATAGCGGCTCGATGTCGCGGGGGTGGTCGGCGAGGTAGGAGACCAGGTGCCCGGCCGCCTCCATTCCGCCGACCCCAGCCTGATCGCTCATGGCAGCGGCGATTTCGGCTAGCCGGTCAATCACCATCTCCGCTTGGGCAAAGTCGATCTCGCGCACGTCCATCACTGCATCTCCTTCGCAAGCAGATGAGCGCGCCATTTCTCTTCGAGCGCGAGGAAGTACCCCGGCGAGACGCCAAACGCCTTGCCCAGCTTGCCGCCCGTGATGTCGCCCATGTACATCTTCGGCTCACCGGGTCCGATCTCGTCGTAGAAGTCGAGCGCCACGCGACAGACGCCGAAGTCATGGTCGGTGCCATCCGACATGCGCAGGGCGAGATCGTCGGCGGACCAGCCGCGTGCGATCAGTTCTTCGGCGATAAACTCGCTGGGATGAGGGACTGCCACATCCTCCACGCGCTCGGGATCGGTCGTCATGGCTGGTGGCCTTCGTTGAGGGCGGCGTCGATCACAGCCAGAAGATTATCTTCGCGACTGTCGAAAGCGTCCCATGACTTGTCTTCAAGGTACTTCCTGACTTTTGCCAACGCCTCCCGCAGCCGCTCAACCTCACCAGCGGGGCGCGCGGCGAAGGCGGTCGGTTTCCGCCCACAATCACATTCTCGCCCTGCTTGGACTGCGCAGAAATCACCGCAGACCTCATCCGCTCCGCTGGCCGGTGCGGGCGGGGTGTCGTTCAGCCGTATGTCGCCCGTAATCCCAGGCTCTTTCATCCGTTCTGGATGTGCGCGGGCATAGGCGCCGAACTCCGCCATGCGATCCCGAATGGCCTGTCGGTGCTTCTCGTCTGTCGCCATCGTCAGATACCCGCGCAGCACTTCCAACGAGTGCCGATCTCGAGCCCGGAAGATCATAATCGGCTCGTCGTGCGGGATTGGCTCGCCCGACACCCGGTTGACATACTGGCCGTCACGGAAAGCGAACTTGCGGTCCTGTCCGTCCGCCACCTTCAACGAAACCCCCGTTTCGTGGAAAGCCTCCCCGGCAGATTGTACGGGGGTTGAAGGTGTATAGGCGATGATGTCGAACTCTTCGCAACGACAAGATCGGTCGTGATCCCACATGGCTGCGTCATGGGTAACATTCAGATGACGGCCGCCACGCATCCGGACTTTGCCACCATCCCAATCCGCCGGCGCGCTATCGCCACCAGCCCACGAGACCATGCCTTCGGGCACCTCACCCTGTCTAAAGTCGGTCATGCGGATTGCTCCTGCGATGCGAGGCGGGTGGGTGTGCCGTTCTGCCCCTCACCATCAAGCAGCCATTCCAACAACCGCTCTTCTTCTCTTGTCGTCCAACCGCTGTCGTAAGGCTCATCGGTGCAGAGCGGAACGTTGTCCCACATGACCTCTTCAATCGTCACCATGAAGCCAACATTCACGTCGGGTTCGTCAGGCTGAATATGATACCGGACATTTAGGGTAACAGGCTGGTCGAAGCAGGCTGGGCCATCAGAACCATGCGGATTGTACACCCATGGGTAGGCGATTTGATACGCGCTCATGACCCCGCCCCTTCCCCGGGCGCTTCGGTGGTGGAGGCGGAGATATCCGCAGCGTATGCGTCCCATGCCTCTGACATGACCTGATCCTCGACCGCGCCGGAAATGCTGGCGCCGGTCTCGGCTTCCATGGCGCCGACCCCAGAACCAAAGCCCTGCTCAAATGCAGCTTTGACCACCACCGACGTGGCGCGGGCTTCGGCTTGCTGGCGGTGGTTCCAAAGATCATCGCGCCCGCAAGAACCGCACTCGCGACACGTCACAAGACGCAAAGGCAAACCGCCTCGCCAGCGGTTCGTACCGGTGTAAGTCGCCTCCCCGCCGCAAAACGGACACGGCAGTAGCGCCACCTCACTCGACATGATCGGTTGTTCCTGTGGTTGCGCGGGCGCGGATCGCGGCGGCGCAGAGGGCGAGCGCCAGCCCGGCGCACGGAGCCGTGTCCGTCATGATGCACGACGCGATTCCTACGAAGATCGGAACGCCGTCTAAACCGGGGCAGCCGACGCGGGCGAGCGGCAGCCCGTCCGCCCCGATGTCGGAGAGGTGCATCAGGACGCCAAAGTTATCGATCAGCGACATCGCGGCGTCGAGGGAGGCGGTGTAGGCGGGAGCAGGCGTACGCGAATCGCGACAGGAATGGTCGTTTTTGTCGTCGTATTTGTAACGTCGCCAACCAACCATTTCGGCAATCGCCGCGTCCAACTCCCGATCCGCCCCCGTCGCCGCCTCGCAACGACCCGCCAGCGCGGCCAAAGCGTCTGCGGTGGTCATGCTTTCCGTGTTTGTCATGCTCGCGTTCTCCAGTTCGAGATGCGTTGATGACATAAAGAAAAGTTTCGCGCAACCCGTTGACGCGATAAAGCGATGCGCGTATTGCGGTGTCGTTCAATCTGGAGAACGAACATGAAATATGAGGAACAAGAGCGGCGACGTCGCGAACTTCGCGCCGAAGACCCGCACGGTCGGCGGTCAGGTAGCGATATTGATCGTATCGTGTTGGGCGAGCATATCGACGATCAGATCGACAGCATGTCTGATTTCCCTGACGAAGCATATGCGCTCAAAGAATTGCTGCGCGACATGATGTCGTACGTTCGAGGCGCAGCATGACCCGCATCAGCTACCGCCACGCGCTCCGCGCGAAAGGGATCAAGCCCTTGCCTGCCAACTGGCGCCGCGCGGTTCCGCAGCCAGGCGATCGCATTCTTGCGCGCAACGACCGCCCCGCTATCGTGGTGCGCGCCAGCACTTGACGCGACACCGGGTTGCCTGCATGGAGGACAGCGCGTTCTCCAGACGTAAGGCACCCCGGCACCGCCCTGTCGGGGTGCCTTTTTCATTGGAGAACCTATGACCCCGCAACGCGAACCTGTTGAACCCGAAGCCGGCGACTGGATCGTCTACAATCCCGCCAGCACGAGCATTTTCGACGTGAAGTCGCTCGGCGGGCCGTGGCGCTACGCGAAGCTGAAGACGCGCGGCGTGTCGGGGTGGACCGCAGTTCCCGAGAACAACCATCCGATCTTCGTGCTGGATCGCGACATCGTTCGCGTTTGCTTGTCGCGCGGCGAGGCGTACGATCTCGTCGCGAAGCTGACCGCGGCGCAGTCCGATTACACGACCGAGCGCAACGCGCTCAAACCGAGGTTCGAGCAGCGTATTCGCGACCTGCTGAACGCATAACCAGGAGAACGACCATGACAATCGAACTGAAAACGCTTGCCCTATCCACCGCCGCGGGACTGACGGTCGCCGACGAGGTGTTGCCGCTGGCGCAGGACTTCTACGCGTGGCTGACTGCCGAAGTCACCGCCGGCGACGCCCCAAAGGGGACGCGGAAGCGCGCCGCTACGAAAACGGATGGCGCGTCGGAGAGTGGTGCGGCTTCCGAATCCACTACGCCGAACGGGAGCCGTCCGCCGCTGGTCGCTGACGACGTCGATCAGGCGCGCGCCGACCAGCGGACCGAGGAGGCGAACACCGTTGTCGCTGCCGCGGAGCCGACGCAGGCGGACAAGGACGCGCTGCTGAAGGAGGCGACCGAGTTCAGCCAGAATCACGGCCACGACGCGCTGCTCGCTGCGCTCAACGCGGTCGGCGCCGAGCGCTTCTCGGCGATCGCGTTCGACAGGTGGCCGGAATTCCGCGCCGCGATGGCGAAGACCGCGGCCGGCGCTTCCGCGCTGTCGTGATCGAGGGTGCGGCGCTCTCGGGCGCCGCGCTTTCGGTGACCCGCGGTATCGCGCCGCGCGTCATCGAAGGTACTGGAGAACCAAGATGAGCGACAAGACGGTTATCACATTCAGCGGGTTCGGCTGCATTGCGCTGCTCGCTTTTATCGCTGTACTGGTCGGCGGATTCATCGGCACGGTCATCGCTGTTGCGAAGTGGATCGCAGCATGATCCCCGTCACCGAGAAAACGCACGCCGTGCTGTCGCCGAGCGGTTGGTCGCGCTGGTCGGCGTGCCCGGGATCGGTCGAGCTAGAGCGGCCTTTCCCAAACCGCTCTAGCCGCTACGCGCGGGACGGCACCGCGATGCACGAAGTCGCAGAGCAGTGCATCCTGACCGGCAAGGACGCGGAGGAGTTTGTCGGCACGTCGTTCGTCGTCGAAGGCGACGAGATCGCGATCACGATGGCGATGGCGGACATCGTCAACGAGTTCGTATCGTACGTCGGCACGTTCCTCGACAAGGCGCAGGGCGACATCGTGTTCGCCGAGCAGCAGGTTCCGCTCGGGCATCTAACCGGCGAGACGGACGCGACCGGTACGTCGGACGTCGTCGGCTTCCGCAAGCGCCAGGACGGCAGGTGGACGATCGTCGTCGTGGATCTGAAGACAGGTGCCGGAGTGCCGGTGTTCGCCAAGGACAACGGGCAGCTGCGCATGTACGCGCTCGGCGCCTACGAGAAGTTCAAGGCGTTGTACGACGTCGCCGACGTGCAGATGGTCATCATTCAGCCGCCGCTCAACATCGTCGACGACGAGGTGCTGACGCTCGACCAACTGCTCGACTTCGGCGCCGAGGTGTCGGTCGCCGCCGGTCGCACGCAGATCGGCAACGCGGAACTCGTACCCGGCGAGAAGCAGTGCAAGTTCTGCCGGGCGAAGTCGGTGTGTCCCGCGTTGCGCGACGAGGTGCTGGCGACGGTGGCGGTATCGACGCCCGGCGCATTCCGCAATCTCGACAGCGATCCGACGGCGATGCCGAAGATCGTCGCCGCCGAGATCAAGGTAGCGGATGACGGCGAACTGCTGGCCGCGCAGATGCGCAGCCTCGCGCTGGTCGAGGGGTGGATCAAGGGCGTCCGCGCGGAGGTCGAGCGCCGTCTGTTCGAGGGCGTCGCGGTGCCCGGCTTCAAGGTGGTGCAGGGCAAGGCGGGCAACCGGCAGTGGCAGGACGCCGCCGCCGCGCTCGACCTGCTGAAGAAGGTGCCGGGCTTGAAGATCGACGATGTCGCGCCGCGCGCGATCGCGTCGCCGACGGTCGCCGAGAAGCTGCTGCGCGGCAAGGACAAGCAGTGGGCGAAGATCGCGCCGCTCATCACGCAGGCGGCGGGCAAGCCGTCGGTCGCGCCGACGAGCGACCCGCGCCCCGAATACGCGGTCGTCTCGACCGCGGAAAGTTTCGCCGCGCTTCCCGCGCCGGCGGAAAACGCCTTGACGCAGACAAGCGTTCAGGTATCACCCGAGACGCTGGCGCTGCTGTCGTAACGCCAGTTCATACGAGAGAAGGATTATACGATGAAGGTCATGCTGGTAGACACGCCCTCCGATCCCGTCCGGTTCGGTTTCGCGCATCTGTTCACGAAGCGCACGGCGATGAAGAAGGACGACGGCACCCCCGGCGTCGACAAGTTCGAGCTCACTCCCATCCTGAAGCCGGGCGGCGAGAACGTCGCGCGCGTCGAGGCGGCGATCGTTCAGGTCGCGAAGGAGAAGTGGGGCGACAACTGGAAGGACGAGTACCAGGAGTTCGCCGACGATCAGAAGGGGCTGCGCAAGGGCAACCTGAAGAAGTCCGCCGACGGTCAGATATATGACGGGTTCGAGGGCAACCTCTACGTCACCGCGAAGAACGTCAACCGGCCGGGCGTCTTCAATCGCTCGGCGACGCCGGTCGCGGAGGGCGACGAGGGCAAGCCCTATTCCGGCTGCTACGGCAACGTCGAGATCGACGTGTGGGCGCTCGCCAAGCGCGGCGTAAAGAAGCGGATCGTCATCGACCTGCTCGGCGCGCAGTTCACGCGTGACGGTGACGCGTTCTCGGCGGGCTCGGCGCCGTCGAAGGCGAGCAGCTTCGCCAACCTGTCGGCCGCTGACGACAGCGCGCCGAAGTCGGGCGGTCTGCTCGACTGATACGAGGTGCGGCGCCTACGGGCGCCGCGCTTTCGGTGAGGATCGTGACAGGCGATCTGAATGTTGCGCCTTCCGACTATAGCTTCGGACGCACGATTCTCTCCTAAAGCGATCTGGAGATCATATGAAACTCGGCAACGGAGAATTCCACGTCGGCGACTGCTTCGACGTGATGGCGACGCTACCCGACACGTCGGTCGATATGGTGTTGTGTGATCTGCCTTACGGGACGACGCAGAACAAATGGGACAGCGTGTTACCGCTCGACGCGCTGTGGAAAGAATACTGGCGCATCGCGAAGCCGAATGCGGCTATCGTGCTGACTGCGCAAGCGCCGTTCGATAAATTACTTGGCGCTTCCTGTCTTACTTATCTCAAATATGAATGGATTTGGGAAAAGACCGAAGCCACAGGTCATCTTAACGCTAAGAAGCAACCGATGAAATGCCACGAAAACGTACTAGTGTTTTACCGGCAGCAATGCGTTTATAATCCGCAGATGACCAGCGGCCATAAGTTTGTCGTCGCTAAAACCGCTGATAAAAAGAACAGTAGTAATTATGGAAAAGAGACTGGCGCGCAATACTATGCGAGCGACCAGCGTTACCCTAGATCGGTTATCCACATACCGAAGGATATGAAGAACGCGAAGCTACATCCCACGCAGAAGCCCGTCGCCCTGTTCGAGTATCTGATCCGCACCTATACCGACGAGGGTATGGCAGTTTTAGATAACACGGCTGGCAGCGGCACGACAGCGATTGCCGCGGAGCGCGCCAACCGCCGATGGATATGCATCGAACGCGACAAGGGATACGCCACTGCGGCGCAGCGCCGCATCATGTCACACCTGCTCGGCGATCTGGCGTGACCATCCTGTTCTTCGACACCGAGACGTACAGCGACGTGCCGTTGAAAGACGGGACACACCGCTACGCGGAACGCGCCGAGGTGATCGTCGCATCGTGGGCCTATGACGACGAGCCCGCGGACGTCGTCGACCTGACGCTCGGCGGCGGGTTGCCGCGGCATCTCGTCGACGCGATCCGCGATCCCGCGGTGACGATC
>Ga0182213_1000006_pt1 | contig 46322 bp, 61 predicted proteins | sample G5R1MG_22_FD_128399 | JGI IMG/M metagenome (GOLD analysis project Ga0182213, IMG submission 128399) | Switchgrass phyllosphere microbial communities from Michigan, USA - G5R4_MAIN_03OCT2016_LD1 MG | ecosystem: Host-associated > Plants > Phyllosphere > Phylloplane/Leaf | place: USA: Michigan... | reverse complement strand
TTGGGGGCCGACTGCGCCCCAGCGGGCAGCGGCGGATCGTTGCGGACGCGCGCCGGGATCGCGTCGAGCGCCGGAAGCCCGGCCGTCTGTTCGAACAACGGTGCCGTCGTTTCGAGGCGCTGGCGCTCCGCGTCGAGATTGCGGTTCGCGTCGCGGAACACGTCGAAGCCGTCGCCGTGGCGACCGTGCAGCTTGTCGATATTCATTTCGCCGATCGCGTCGAAGTTCGTGTTCAGCCCGCGCAACTGGCGCGCGAGATACCACAGAACGTCGCCGCTTTCTTCGGCCACGTTCACCTTGTCGAACTTGTCGTTGTTCAGACGCCCCAGGAGAACTTCGGCCATTTCACCGGCTTCGGTGATGACGCCGACGATCCCGTGAAGGATGTTCAATTCGTCTTCGCCGACGTGCTGCGGATCGAAAACGACGGCGAGGCTGTTAGCCCGCAACGGCGCTTCCAAATGCAGGTCCGCCGGAAGCTTGCCGCGAAACAGCAGCTTCTTATAGACGTTCATGTCTTCGGCGTAGCCGATGATGTTGTGGAGCGTCCGCTTGAAATCGTCCATCGGGACGTTCTGCGAATTGAAGATCACGGAACACGTCTTATCGGCCGCGCTCATGTAGTCGAACGGGATCAGCGGCCCGCCGTCCTCGCCCTGCGGCCCGTTCGCCATCTTGGCCAGGAAGTCGGCCTTCTCGGGATCGCCCGCGTCGGCGATATGCGTCGGAACCTTCGTGTCGCGATGCACGAACAACACCTGTTTGCCAACGGCTTCATAGGTCATCGGTATTTCCCTTCGTTGTAAAAGTCTTCAGGTTGCGGATTGAACAGGCTCGTCTTATGGAATGTTCGGCGCAAGTGATTGCAACCCTTTTTCCAATAAAACTTTAGCGCGTCTTCGGCTTTTTGTTGGGCGTCAAGTTTATCTTGAATTCGCCGTCCGCGAGCCTTCGACGCGTTGTAATTCATCGATCCTTGGGTTTCATGGCGGTTGCGATACATTGCCCGGTCCTTCCATTTCAAATTCCGAACGCAACGCGAACGATGATGAAAAGAAAGAGTGCAAGCGAAACGATAATATAAATCATCAATCCGCGCGGCTCGCCTTCGATCCCGGTTCCGTTACAAGACGTGCAGTACGGCGAACCGCCTACACTGTAGTTATAGCCGGTTCCGAGACATTGCTTGCATTGCTTCGTCTTCACGGTTTCGCTCCCTTCCGAACAGCTTCGATGTAGGATTGAACTTCGCGTGCGGCTTGATCCCAGGTAAAGCAAACCGACACGGCATAGCCGGAACGGCGAAGGTACGCGATTATTTCGTCCTGCGAACTCGACGTGCTACCCTTCCTTCGACCTTCCGACTTGTCGCGTTTCATTTCAACGTACAAACCGGCGTAGGTGATTGCGTAACCCGAACCGACCAATCCCCACATTGGCAGGGGCAGGAACGTGTCGGGAATTCCCGACTTGACGCCTTCGGCCTTCAGCATGGCCCCGCGAATCCCGCGCGCCTTTGCATCGTCGCCGCGACTGCCACCGTTCGGGATCGCGTGATACCACTTCAGTTCGGGCACCGGCTGATCGTTCGTGCGGCTCGACTTGGCGGCTTCAAGCCCCATGCCGTTCGCCCAATCCCAGGCGACATTGAAGCCGAATTGCTCCGCGACCATGCACCACGCGAACAACGCGCGTTGCTGGCCGTGTTCGCTTCCCGACTTCGCGAGTTCGGCCGGGGTCATCGCGTGCTGAATCCGACAGTGCGACCGTCGATCTTCGAAATAGGGAACGATCGAGCCGCGTTCTTATCCAGACACGTTCCACGAAGGAACCACTGATCTTCGGGATAGAACGCGTTATGGCCGAAGTCTAATCCGATGAACTGCACATGGCGGAGTTCGGCCTTGCCTTCGTCGTTCGTATATTCGAACATGACGACGTTGCCGGGCATTAAAACTTTCATATCGGCTTCGCTCCTAGTTCGGCGCAAACCCTGCGGATATCGCGGGTGTGGCGCTTCGGGCCGTGGATCGCATCGCCCGTGGTGCGTGGGCATACGACGAAGCGGGTTTGACCGCCATAGGCTAAGACGACGTGCCGATGCCGGTGGCAGTCTTCGATGCGCTCGACCGTCACCCCCGGCCAGCGGCGGAGTTCGCGCTCGCGTGCGGCGTCGTGCGCGGTCGTCCTCATGGATAGTACGGCTTCGATGCGCGGAAGAACTTGCCGATCGACCGCATTTCGTCATCGATCGAATTCAGCATTGCCGCCGTTTCGTTTGCAACAGTGAGTTGCATAACAATGATGCGCTGTTCGACCGGAAGTTCGCCGTATGTCAGCCCGCCTTCAGGAACGCCGATCGTTCCGTCGGTTAGCGCCGCCGTCATCGCGTCGAGTTCTTCGCGCGGCGGGACACTCACTTCGCCTTGTCCCGATCGGGAACGTTCAAGCGCGCCTTCTCGGCTTCGGCTTCTTCGATCGTGTCAAACGGGCCGTAGCCGGGCAGCGACTTCATGTTGGCGTCGTACATGAACAAGTTCCACTTGTTCGACTGCATCCTGATCCGGCACCATGCCGGTTGCGCGAGGCTCATAAATTATCCTTTACAAACGCTTCGAGTTCCATCGGAAGTTGCGTTGTCGGCGCGTCGCCCTTGTAGCTTCGAAGCCCGAACTTGCGAAGGTGACTTTCGGGAATCTTATTGCCGCCGTACCAGGGCGGGCGCTCGACTTCCTGCCCCCACTTATTTCGCATCGGGCTTCGGCATCGACGCCCAAATCGACGCGATTGTCGAGCCGGTCATCATTAGCCGTTGGAATCGCGTCAACACGGGTTCGCCGTAAGGCTTGCCGTCGATCGTGATCCGGTTCAGGCTTTTGTCGAAGCCGAGTTGCAGTTTCAAATTCCCCATTTGTTCGGTTCCTTCTTCGGCGCTTGGCCCCAACCCTGCGAAGGGGTTTTCACGCGACCTTCGTTAGCAAGCTTGGCGAGTTCCGCCAATGCTTCGTCCTTCGTAAACTGAAATTCTTTTTTCGGCACGTCTTCATTTGCAACGTTCGGCTCGCACTTGCAAGCCGACTTTGCGAAGTCGCACACGCCACAGAATTCGACCGGCTCGGGCACGGGCTTGCCCCAGGCGTCGCCGACCTTCTGCCGGGCTGCGATCGTGGCCGCTTCCGTCGTCTGCCGGCCCCAGGCCGACCGCCGGGGGCCGCGCTCGGGTTCGGCGGCGGCGCGCTCGGCCGCGAGGGCGACGTAGAAGGACAGCCCGACCGGCTTCCCCCAGCTATCTTCCTTCGGGCGCTCGACTTCGTACCATTCGGCTTCGACTTCGGCGTCTGTCGGCTTCAGGTCGCATTGCGATCGGTTCGGCTCGTCTTCGACGCGATCGACTGGCCAGCATCGCACGAACCCGCGCGAGAACAGGTGTTCGACATAGCCGCCGGGCGGCATCGTGTCGCAACGAACCCTCCCGCCTTCGACAGCGAATGCCAGGGCTTCTTCGTATTTCATTTTAGAACTCCCGAATAAATTTCGTGGAGCGTGCAATTATTCTTTGCATCGCGTCGCCAAACGACGGTGTTGTAAAGAAGAACAACGGACCAAAACGTCACGCCCGGTTCGGCGTCTGTATTGAGTTCGTTGACGTGCCTCAACAACTTATACAAACTGTCGATCTTAGGCGGCGTATGCCGAATTGGGCCAAGTTCCGATGTGTCCAACTCTTTCATTTCGGATGCGCCTCCCATGACGGCCAGCGTGCGCCGCACGAACAGGCCATTTCATCGCCTTCGCGGCGGGTGCGGTGATCGTCCGCGCGCTTCGTGACGCCGTTCAGCGTTGCCTTGCGCGTCCGGTCGCGGCTAGCTTTGAAATACTTGTTCACCGCCCGCCACCGCAAAATTCTTCGGGCGGGGTGTAGTCCGACCATGCGCGTTCTAGGGTGTGGCCCATTAGTAGAGGGCGATCATGTGTCACGACGTTTTGCGCGCAAGCCTCGAACCCCGCCCGGAACGCGTGCTCACCGATTGCAATTTCGCGATCCGATTGCTTATCGGCTTGGTGAACCATTGTGAGATAAGCAAGGATCAGCTTCGGCGTCGTCATTGATAAATTGTCGTCGCTATAGACTTCGTGATCGCAGCCGTTAATTTCGAAATTAGATTGCCCGTCGATCTTAAAATAATGATCGCCGTCGATTTTGAAATTGAACGGCAAACGATCCCATAATTCGAAATCAATACTCATGTCGATTTCCTCTACAGCGTTTTGCACAGTTCGAGGGCTTGCGTTTCGCTGAAGCCTTCGGCGACGTATGCCAGGAAGATCGTCCGCTTGGCGTGCGCGATATCGCCAGCAACCTTCGCAGCCGACGCCCATACTGCGGCAAGATCGCGAACGCCCTGGGGAATGTCATCGCGCGGCATTTCGGTGCGCTTCGGTTCGTCGGCCATCATCAATCCCTCCAAGTTCGAACGTTGCGAAAGCTTTCTATCATTCGAGCGCATTCGACGCAAGTTACAACGCGAATCTTCGTCGGCTTCCATTCGTAACCGGGTTCGTCGCTGTTAAGGTCGAACGCGTCGCCGCAAATCGTGTATTCGCCAGCGATCGGATTAAGAACGCAAATTCCCTTCGGCGTTTCCACGAATTGCGTTTCGCGTGACATATCAGCCGTTCCCCTTGACGAGCGTAAGGGCGAAAGCGCGGGCTTGCTCGGGGAATTCAAAACGGCGAACCGTTTTGTCTTCGTGCGTCACAAGTTTGCCGTCGTTCGCAACGGTGAACGTGCCGAACGTGTCGGCATGAACGAACAAGTTCGAATGTTCGATGTTCTTCCACATGGCCCGCGTCGTCTTAGACAACGCGGGTTTCGTGTAGCGCCATCCTGTTGGATTGGGCATTTCGCGTTCCCCTATGCGCTGCGGATCGAACCGTCTTCGCCTTGGATCATGGTCTTCGCGCCCAAGTCCCGAACGGCTGCGATCATCGCTTCGGCATGGTATTGCGCGCCCGTGGCCAGAAATTGACTGCCCACAATGGCAGCTTGGACGCCGATCATCGGTTTGTCCGCGATTTCGATCCCCAAGCGAAGGCTTTCGATCGCCTTGTTCGCCGCGTTGACTGCGATATCGAATACCATGTCAGCATCGTTGTCGCTGAAGCCGACAGTCTTCAGGCCTTCAACGACGCGAGCCTTGTCGATGATTTCGCGATGATCGAACGCTTCTTCTCGAATGAACATCAGCCGATCCCCAGGATGTACGTCACACCGTCGTCTTCGCTGATCGCGACGACTTGCCACACGCCGTCGATCTGGCGCGGCTCGATCTTGTCGATACCCGCGACCTTCCCCGTGGAATGCGTGATCGTGATGCGGCCCCCTGCGCGCTTGGCGTACCATTTGAGAAGCGTAGGCAATGTTCGTCTCCGGTTGTGTCGATCGGCATTTGGCCAAAAACCGATCGGTTGTCAATAGTTCGACCCGCAATTTTTTGGCCATCAATCGATCGGAAATAGAACAGTTGGAAAACCTTCGGATACCATTTCGGAAGCGTCCGCGACCGGCCGGTTTCCCTATTGGGGGTGTGGTGGGGTCCAATGGTTAATATCGGTTAGGGTTAAGATTTGAATTCGCCTTCAGCTTGATAATATGTATTATGTTAAATTTGAACATTGGGTATGGAATACGAAAAACCCGCCTAGGATCGCTCCTAAGCGGGTTTCGCATTGATGGGCAGGGGAACCCCTGGAATGCTACATCAGGCGTTCCAGGCTTTGCAATGCGCGCTCTATGCGATCGGCATAGCGTCGAGCCTTCCCCTTGTCTTCACCGCTCGGAAGGCTGTCGCGAAGCGATGCCATCGCCTCATGTAACGTAGAGAGTTCGCCATGCAATCGCTTGATGGCATCATCGGCATTCGAAATCGTCATATCGCTAACTCCTAGCATGGAATGCCCACAGTGGAGCGGCGCGCTCGCGCTGTCAACCGTTCGAGACGAATTCGGAATGGAATTCGTGGTAAACGCCGTTTTAAGGGGTTTAAAGGGGAGTTGAGAGGCTAAATCATTAGAAAGTAAGGTGTTTTAAGGTTTAAATGTTTTAAGGGGGACTAGGGGGTATTTGGCCAAAAAGAGATCGGCAGAAATCACCCGCCAGGAGGGGGAGAACCCCTTAAAACGCTTAAACCTTAAACCCCCTTAGTTTTCATACACTTAGCCCTTTAACACCCGCTCAACCCCCTTTAAAAACCGATGTCGAGCGACCAAACCGAAGCCAAATAGCGCAAACGGAAGCAATTCCTTAACTTTTCGGTTTTCCAGTTGCCGAAAGCGTCGAATTCCAATTAGTCGCATTCCAGCGAATTTTGTTGTTGACAGCGGAACCGAACTCAATCAAAGAACGTTCATACAGACAACGCATCTAGGAGTTAGATCGATGGCTTATCAAATCGGCGATATCGTCAAATATGCAATCGGAACCCCTGCCAATCCCGAGTTCGTGGAGGCTAAGGTTTTCGCGAAGTTCGGCAACAAAATCTCAATCGATCATCGCACGTTCGCCAAAGCGCGCACGGTTTCAATCGACAGCGCGAAGCTTTTCGGAAAGGTGTCCTAATGGCGTGGTTTCAGGTTTCCAAGTCGAACAACGGCAAGGCATGGCGCGCGGAAATCCGCCGCCCGAACGTTTCCGCAACCGTATGGGAACTGATCGCGCCCGATGCCGAATTCCGCACGGCTGGCGAAGCGCGTGCCGCAATCGAAGCGCGTTATAATGTGGGCAACTATTGGCAGCGCAACGTCGGGCGAGGCTCGACGCATTGGAATGCCGCTACGAACGGCGCGCGAAGCAATGACGCGTTGCCGGTTCGATTCATCATCGATGGCGCTGGCGAAGTCACCGCGATCTTTCCGACGCTATGGGGTTCGCAAACCGATAACGTAACCTGCTATGCCCACATCGGCCAACATGGCGTGGCAGATTTGGATTACGCGAACTCGCGCAATCATCGCGACGCGACAGCGGACGAGCGCGCCAGCCTGGAACGCGAGTTGCGCGGCATTTACGAAACCGGCCCTTGCGCCGAGTTCCGCACGCTATTCGTCGTCAATAACGCCAATCGCGATTGGATGCGGATCGCTCGCGCGCTCAATTATTCGGGCGGATATTAACAGTTCCTTCATACCTGAAGGCTAACCCGAACACATCAACCCGCTAGGAGATAGCATCATGTCGAATTCTGATCCCATCGCTGTTACGCTCGCCGATATCGAAACCGCGCTTGCGGCCGGTTCCCTATGGGTTGCCATGAACAACGGCAGGTGGTGGAACGCGCGGCGCAATGGTGCGACCAAAACCTGGAAAACTCGCCCGAGCGAATTCCATGTGCCGATCAAGTTCGGGCTGCGCGGAACCGCACGCCTTACCGAAACCGATGCGATGCGTTCGTTCCCATCGCTGTTCCTGATTTCGAAAATCGATCCGAACAACGCAAAAAGGCGTTGACAGGCAACCTTCGCGCGCGTATCGCGTTGATATCGAAACCCGCTAGGAGTTAGCGACATGCCGCACAAATTCACTCAATCGGAATGCGAAAGCGCGTTCCTGGCGAATCCTATCCTATGCGATTTCATATCGTGCGCGCTTCAGGATGCCCAATTGACTGAAGCCGATGAGGCTTGCATGGAACAACGCGACAAGCGCGACAGCGGCACCATCTATACGCTTCCGGCTGAAACGTTCCTGAAGCTTCAGACTATCGCCGCACGCTTCGCTGTCGAATGTTTCGAACACATCGAAAGCGCAACCGATCTAGAGCCGGGCGATGACGGGTTCCGATACGCTAAGGAATACATGACGCATAGTCGGATCGGCTCGACGCTATGGCTAGCGGTCACGGGTTCGGGTGTCACCTTTACCGATGACGGCAGCGCGCCTTGCCTGATCGCAATGGCCGATTGGGCGAACGGGTTGCACGTCGAATCGCTTTATTTCGGCGATGATGGCGAAATGTACCTGATGGGCAATTGACAGCGGAACCGAAACCCGCCACGAACGCTATATTGAAACACGCTAGGAGTTAGCACAATGCCTTATGACGCAACCGCACACGCCCGCGAACTCGCCGCCGATCAGGCGCGGCTCGACGCGATCACTGATTGCGTTAAGGTGGAGTTGCAAAAACTCGGCATCGATTGCGCGCTTGATGTTGCCAAATCGGAAGGCAATCCCGACGCGCGGTTCATCCGTTGCAATGACGCGCGCTTGAACATCCGCGCATCGTTCATTCGCTATGGTGCGAATAAGGGCCGGATCGATTGGCAAGGCTATGCCCACAGGCGCGAGTTCCACAGATCGGACGTTCCGCACCTGGGCGAAACCACAAGCGCGCCCGACGCAACCGCGAAGCGTATCGCTAAGGCTATCGCGTCGCGCATCATCGAACCTGCCAGCGAACCCGTCGCGAAATACAATGCAACTGCCGATACATGGGACGCGCATCGCGCCGAACTCCCTAAGCATGTCGCAACCGTGCGCGCTATGGGTTTCGACGTGCGCGAGCCGCAGCCGGGCGCAACTGAAGCCGATTTCTACCTGTCAGGCTTGCGCGGCATTAGCGGTTCGGTTCGCATCAATTCGAACGGCGGCGCATATCTTGATCGCGTTTCGCTTGATCCCGAAACCGCCCGCGCCGTTCTGGAATTCCTCGCAGTTCGCCCGAAAGGCTGAAGCATGATGCATCTAACGCAAGGCGCGATTGTGACGCGTCGAACCGCCCGCTACATCATCGCGGATTGTTTCAACGGCTCGCATCGAATGCCGTTGAACCACGGCATGAGTAACGCGCACGAACACGCAACCGCCGCCGCGATGCTAGTTCGCAAACTCGCCCTAGCCTGGATCGGAAAGCGTGCGCCCGAGCGCGAGCCGATCAACGCGCCCCAATGTGGGCAATGGATCGCGGGCGATGCGCCAACCGGATCGGGTTACGTGTTCGTCCACGCGGGCGAAACCAATCGCACAAGCGGCCTGGAACCTAGCGGGTTCGTTCAGAATTGCGAAACCATGTTCGGAAAATAATCGCAAAGCGCGGTCGAATGTCTATTGACGTTCGGCCGCATTGCGCTATCTACAACATATCGAAACCGACTAGGAGTTAGTCACATGCTAGACGCCGCAATCATCGCCATTCTACAGGTCGCAATCGCCGCGCTTTTCGTCATGCTCGCGTGCGATGCCGATCGCATTGGCGAAACCTGCCGCAACCTGTTTTCGTACAAGCGAAACGGCGCGATCCGGTTTTTCCGCATCGGCCGCGTTTCGGGTTCCTTTTGCATTCGGAAGGCTTGAACGATGACAACGCAAATTCAGGATCAGAACGGAAACGTTATCGCCCGCTCTAAGAACTTGCGCGGAATTTTAGATCGCGCTCGGCGGTTTACGGTTGATGAAGTTCATTGCCATGAACTTCGCCCGTTCGCTTCCGATCTGCCGGAATATAGCGTCGAGTTCCACTATTCCGATAAATCAATCGGGTTCGCAACGTTCGCCAGTTGGCGCGTTCTGGCGCAATTCATTCGCTCGCGCCGTTCCTGGCGCGTCAACCGAATACTAGGGCATAAACCGTTCCTAGCGGAACTCGCGACCTACATGGCCGGGCAACCGCATTAAGCAATTCGTAACGGGTTCGGGTTAAACCGAACCCGTCAACGCATTAGGAGCGCGCGCCATGAACCCGACTGATTACGTTTCGACGGCTGAAGATATTGCGAACGAAGCAACACGGCTGGCATGGATCGCGAAGCGCAACCGCCGCGACGTGGCGGCGCTATGTCGGCGACGTGGAAGCCGATCGCTTGCCTAGAGCCAATCCAACCCGAACCCGAACCTTGCGCCTCCTAGCAATCCCGCTAGGGGGTTTTGACGTATGAGAGGAACCGACATGGCAACGTCACAGGAAACCGCCGACAAGCTTCTAGCAGCCGATCAGGAAAAGCGCGCTGCCGCTCGACGCGACGCGCTGCCGCACCTGATTGTGACGCGAGGCGATGGCGTCGCGCTGCCGGATCAACCGGCCGCTGTCGCCGCGTTCATCGATCAGGCAACCCGACGCCAGCCCGAACCGGAAACCGCTCCACAGTCGAGCCTAGGGCGGGTTGTTCGCGCGCCAGGATATGACGACGTGCCGCGCATGGTTCGCGAAGCCTTGCGCCGCGCTGCCGACCTAGCGTTCGAACGTCGCGACGCGCCCGGCTCTATCGGGTTGCGGTTGGCGTCCGAGCGCGCGGACGATCAGACGTTGCGCGATCTTCGCGCCTACCTGCGATGAATGGTTAAAATCGGGTTAAGGTTAATTCTTCATGCACGATTAAAGCGAATTAACCTTAATTCGACGTAAATCCTAAACAGGTTCGAAACCGTATGCGGGGGAGGGGCGGCCCCCTATCCGTGTTTAATGTGACGGGGGAGGGCCGGGCCGGTATCCGTGTTTAATGTGACGCGGGTTCGACCAGGGCAGGGCAGGACGCCCATCCGTGTTTAATGTGAGAAGGGGAGGCGACACCCATCCGTGTTTAATGTGAGATTAGACGAAGGTTGACGGTCGGCCGATCGTATAGGCTTTCGCCAGAATTCCGTAACGATCCTTCATCTGTTGCTTCGGGATTTCGCGGAGTTCGTCGCCGTCGAGCAACACGGCCATTGCACGCTTGATCGAGTTCGATGCGCCGAACTTGTCGTTCTTAAACGACGCCATGCCGAACAGCCGCTTCGTCAACGACGATCCCAGGATAACCGCGTCGCGGTGCATTTCGAGGGGCATCCCGTACTTCCCACACACTTCAGCAGGTTCGCGGAGCCATTCGGAAATGACGCGGATCATGTCGGTTAGCTGTTGAGATTCGCCGCCCATGACGCCAGCGCCAACGGCTCCGCTTTCGAACTTTTCGATGATGCGTTCGCAATCGCGCACGATGATATCGCACGCCCATTGCGCGCAATCGGCATCGATCACGGGAGCCGCGAAATTGATTCCGACAGCGACCGTCGCTGCCAGCTTCAACGCCTTCAGGTACGCGCGCGACCAAATGTTCTTTTGCAGTTCGCGCGCGTTGTGGCGGTTCTGAAGATCGTCGCACCACAAGTTGAACCGCTTGAACAAGGCTTCGCCCGCTGGGTCCAACTGAATGTTCAAAACTTGCTTCTGTTGCTCCATGATGGCAAGTTGCGTCATCAACTGCATCATGCCTTGCACAAGGCTATCGGGCGCTTGCGCCGACGAATGGAATTCGTTCAGTTCGGGGCGCGGACCTTCATATTCGATCATCGTGAAGCGCGGCAACAATCCTTCATAGACCATGCCTTCGTCCAACGCCTGATAGAAGCGTTCCGGCGTGCTTTCGCCGATCAGCGTGAAGTTCGGCGACGCCACCGCAGCTTGCGACTTGTCCTTATCCGAATATGCGATTGCGCCTAGCGTCTCGCCCGCTCCCGACTTCGAATACAGGTCAAGCAACACCGACTTCAGCGCGGCTTCGTGCGGCGTTCCGCCATCGTCCTTCATCCGCTTCAGGCGCAAGCCGAACTCGCCCGCGACAGATACGAACGACTGCGACTTGCCAAGCCACTTCAGCAACGCGGCGTCTGAACGGATTTCACCAGGGCCGACGTATTTCGACGCGGGATCGCTGCCGTTCGACATAGAGTTGATGATGGACGTAATCTTCGAAATGCCGCGATTGATCGCTTCTTTGCCGGTTCCGGTCGGCGCTAGCAACATGATGTATTGGTTCAGGCCGGTTCCCGAAACGTTGAACTGTCGTCCCGTCACACCGGCCATATAACCGATTGCGCCCGCGAGTGCGATTTCATGTACGGGCCGGGGTGCGACCGCGTAGAAGTAGTCTGCCAACTCGCCGACAAGTCCAGGCGGATTGATGATAGTCGATTTGCGCTCGACACGCTGCCCAAGTGTGGGCATAGCCTTGCCGTCCGCAGACTGCCCGCCCGGTCGGTCCTGTTGGACCCCCGCGTCGCTCGGCTTGTTCGGCGACGCGGGGACAGGCATCGCCTCTAGTTCGGCTTTCGCCGCGCGTGCCAACTCCAAATTTTCGACAACAGCTTCGATATTCACTTCGGGCAACAGCCGGTCGAAGCTGCGATTAATCATGTGGTCGATCAGGTGCGGGCGCTGCGAATACTTCTCGCGCTTCCCCAACTCACTGTAACCGAACACACGCTTAATCTGCGCGCGGTTCTGCGAATAGTACGCGATGATATCGATCATTCCGAAGTCGGCTTCAGACGCGCCAACTTGGTTCGGATAATACTTCTGCCAATCCCCGTTGAATAGGTCGCGAGCCTTCGTGCCGTTGACGGCTGCGAACATGCGTTCGATGACGGTGTTGTCGTCTTCGCGCTGGGGTTGATCGCTTGCGATTTCGATCAGTTCGGCGTTGCCGCCTAGCTTGTCGTACAGTTCGTCAAGCATTTCCTGCCGTTCGGCAATCTCGACGTTGTTGTACGCTTCGCCGGTCATCGTCATGAACCGGAGTTCGGAATAGACTTCCAACTTGCTCCGCCGACGCCCACGGGCCACGCGGCCTTTCACGATGCAATGCAAACCGCGCCCGCTCGGCGACCATTCCGAATAGGAATTCATTGTGTCGTGGATCGACTTGTGCCAGCCGAACAGTTCTTCGTCGCCTTCGGTGTCATCGAAATCGATGAACGTGAACGGATCGTCGGCGGTTAGAATGAACCCTAGACCGTCGTATCCGCCGCGATCGAACGCGGCCAATGCTTCGTCATACGATCCCCAGGACGCGGCGTTCTGAACGGACGCCTTGCCGTTGAAGATCGGCGAGTACGGAACTTTCGTCGGTTTGATCCCGCCCGCGTCTTCGTATTTCCATACGATCCACTGGCGGTAAAAATGCAACGACTTCGGGATACCTGCGAAGTTGTGTGGCACTGTTTACTGCCCACACTTCTTAGCTAGGAAATCGTGAAGGGCTTGCACGTCATGCACATTGAAGTTCGTGCGCCGCTTAGAAATCATGTCGGAAATCCAACCTTCAGACTTGCCGACAGCTTGGGCCATGTGCTTTTGCTTAACGCTTCGGGGCGCTTTCGCAACAAGTTCTAGTGTCCGCTCGTAAAGCGAACCACAAGCGGTTGTGGTTGACATTGGATCGCCCGGTTACGTGATTTGGGCGACCATACCGCCCGAATTTTCTTCTGCAATAGCGAATTTTTCGACTTGACGACAGGCTCGACGCCGGGCAGGAAAGCGGCTGGCCACGTTGATTGACCGGACAGGCCTTAACCAATAGTCAATCCGAAGGCCGGTTCGCATGTCTTCAACACTTGCGAACCGGCTTTTGAAACCGGGCAAAAGGATTCCAGAATGACATGGGGCAGCGCGCCGATCGCGGCAACTCCCGACGATGAACTGTCGCCGGAACAGTGGACGGACAAGCGCGAGGCGCTTCTCCTGAAATGGGATGCGGACAAGCGCGCACTCGAAACCGCCAAGGCGACCGAAATGGAAAGCCGCAAAGCGGTGGCCGATTTCGCCTTCCCGGTCGATACGCGCCTCGCCGGTCGCACGAACAATCAGGACTTGCCGAACGGCTACACGCTGAAGCTGGGCGACAAGCTGAACCACAAGATCACGGCTGATCCGAAGACGATCCAGCAGGTCGAAGAAAAGGTCGTTCCGACCATTTCGAACGAAGCGACGTTCATCTTCGAACGCATCATCAAAATCAGCTATGACTTCAGCGTCGGCGAGTATAACAAACTCGACATGGCGAACCCGGCGCACGTTCTCTTGAAGGACGAAATCGATAAGCTAATCGAAGTGACGCGCGGCTCGCCATCACTCGAAATCAAGCCGCCGAAGGGATCGTAAGATGGCCGCTGTTTCAGTCGTCCTAGTGGACGAAGCCGACGCCGAAGTTGCGAAGATCGAAACGACGTTCGAAGTGGTCGGCGAAGCTGGCGTGATCGAATACGGCGGCGAGTTCTTCACTTTCCGTTCGACGCGCGGGCAGTTCTATTCCATCCCGGTTTTTCAGCGGGTAAAGAAAGTCGAACTCTAATGTCGAATCCGTTCGGTAACATCCCCTTGGGGCAGTCGAAGCCCCAGGGGCAGAACGCCGCGCCCGCGTCCTATCTCGGGAGCATCACGTCGGGCGCGTCGAACACCGGACAGCGCATTGTCGTGTCAGGTGTCGAGAAGGTCGGCAAAACCACGTTCGCGTGTTCGGCCCCGCGCGTTCTCTTGATCCCGCTCGAAATCGGTTACGCGGCGATGACCGTCGCTAAGGTGCCGATGATCGACACATACGAAGGCGTCATGGGGCTTCTGCGCGAAATCCGCAGCGAATGCCAAGCCGGGCGCTTTATCTATCGCACGCTCGTATTCGACAGCGCGACCGCACTCGAACGCCTGATCCACGACGCGGTTCTGCGCCGCGATCCCGCCTACCACAATAAGAACGCCAAGGCGTTGACGATGGAGGCGGCGCTCGGCGGATACGGCAAGGCGTATCAATTCGCGAACGAACTGTTCGATGACTTCACGAAGCTATGCGACGAACTCGCGATGTACGGCGGGATCAACATCGTCATCACTTGCCATGTTTTCGCGGCGAAGGTGATCGATCCGGCTTACGGTGAATATGACACCTGGGATTTGTTGCTGCACTCGCCGAAGAATCAGAAGAACTACGGCAAGCGCGAAATGATAACCCAATGGGCAGATATGGTCGGCTTCCTTCACGAACCGCTGTTCGTGCAGAAGTCGGATGGCGAACAGCTTCAGCGCGCAACTTCGATGAATCGCGGTCGTGTTCTCGCCGTCGATCGTCAACCGGGATACGTCGCGGGCAACCGCTACGGCGTCCACGGACTGATCCCGATCCCGCCCGTAATGGGATGGAATTCCGTCGCGAACGCTATTTACGAAGCGTCCGGTGGCGTGATAGACGTATTCAATCGCGACTAGGATGCTAACTCCCGAAGACATATCGATCCTGAACACCTATCGCGCAATCGGTGATCGATGGACTTCGACGGGGAAACGTATCCTCGAAACGGTAGAATGGTGCATTTCGCATCGCAGCATGAAGGGACTTGAAGAAATGGATTTCGCATTCGATCCAACCGGCATCACGCCCGGTTTCGGCGGTGGCGCGGGCGGGCTTCCTGTCGGCAAGCATCCGGTGACGATCACGAAGTCGGAAGGCAAGCCGACGCGTGACAATACCGGCGGCTTCCTCGAACTCACCTGCACGGCGTTCGACGGCCCGGCGAAGGGCATGTCACAGGCGCTTCGCCTGAACGTCCACAACACGTCGGAAGTCGCGGTTCGCATCGCGAAGGAACAGCTTGCCGCAATCTGCGCCGTCACCGGCGTCGGCCCGTTCCAGAACACTTCGGCGCTGCACGACAAGCCGTTCGTCGTGGAGGTCACTCCGCAGAAGAACGATCCGAAATACACCGAAATCACGGCGGTGTTCGACATGAACGGCAACGAACCGGCGAACGCGGCCCCCGGTGGCCAGCAGCAGAACGGCGGGTTCCAGGGCGCGAACGGCACCGGCACCATTCCGCCGCAGAACCAGGGCGGCGGCTTCGGCGGTGGCCAGCAGCAGGACCAGCAGCAGGGCCAGCAGCAGGGCGGCGGGTTCGGCCAGCAGCAGCAGGGCCAGGATCAGCAGCAGGGCGGCAACGGCGGCTTCGGCGGTGGCCAGGGCGGCAACGGCGGCTTCGGGCAGCAGCAGCAGCAGGGCGGCGGCGCGGGCTGGCAGCAGGGCGGCGGCGCGGCGAACGGCGGCGGCGGTCCCGGCTGGGGCAAGCGGTAACGCGAACTCGGGCGGGGCTTCGGCCTCGCCCACTTTCCGAACCATTAGGCGGAGCGTGCGAATGATTGTCGTCCTCTCGCTCGCACGTTCCACCTAAGAGTTCAGAAATGTTTGATCTAACTTCCGATGTGATCCGCGCCCAAGTCGCGAACCGCATTCATCATGACGTTGAAGCCGCATCGGTTCGGGACTTCGAAGAAGGTCATCGTTCGCACATGGGCGCGTCCATCATGGGCAAGCCGTGCAAGCGACAGCATTGGTCAACGTTCCGTTGGCTGAAGCAAGAGAAGTTCTCGGGTCGAATGCACCGACTGTTCAAGCGTGGGCATCGCGAAGAACCGCATATCATCGAACGACTGCGCGCGGCCGGGTTCACTGTTTACGAACACGATCCCGAAACCGGCAAGCAATTCCGCATCGTCGGAGCGAAGGGCCATTACGGCGGGTCGGGTGACGGCCTGGGATACTGCCCGCCCGAATACGGCATCAACGAAGCAATCGTCTTCGAATTCAAAACGCACAAAGAAAAATGGTTCGCCAAACTGGCGGGCAAAATTCTGGCAAAGACGCCCGAAATTCGGCGCGGCAAGCCCGAAGGCGTGAAGAAGACGAAGCCGGAACATTACGCGCAAATGTGCCAATATGGCAAAGCGTACAATCTTCGCTACGGCCTCTATGTCGCGATCAACAAAGAAACCGACGAATACTATTTTGAATTCGTGGAACTCGATTGGACGCTAGCCGATCGGCTGTTCCGCGATGCCGAATACCTGATCTTCTCCCAGGTGCCGCCGCCGAAGATCGCGGAAAGCATCGCGTTCTATGATTGCAAGTATTGCGTCTATGGCGGCATTTGCCACGCCGGACAGCAGCCCGAAAAGAACTGCCGAAGCTGCATCAACGCGCGGCCGGTGGACAATGGCGAATGGTGGTGCGATTTACACTCGCCCGAAGCGAACTCGTCAATTCCGAACGATACGATCCTAGTCGGCTGTCCGTCGTGGAAGTCGATCGTATGACGCCTGGGATTGGCCACAACGGCGGTCCCGCGATCAACGATCGTTGGTATCAGGAAGAAGCCGTCGAAGCCCTGTTCGACTTCTTCAACGAACACGGCGGCACTAATCCCGATGGAAGCCCGGTCACGGCGAACCCGCTGATCGCAATGCCCACAGGTACGGGCAAATCGGTTGTGATCGCGAAGTTCCTGAAGCGCGCGTTCGAACTGTATCCCGGCACTCGGGTTATCATGTCAACGCACGTCAAAGAGTTGGTCGCGCAAAACGCGAAGGGAGTTCTCCGCGCGTGGCCCGAAGCGCCGCTTGGCATCTATAGCGCCGGGCTGAAGCGCAAGGAAGCCGACGCGCCGATCGTATTCGGCGGCATTCAATCGATGCGTAAGAACCCGGCAGCGTTTGGCTTTCGGGACTTCGTAATCGTTGACGAAGCGCAACTTGTATCGCCGAACGTGGACACGTCCTATTTGACGTGGTTCCTCGAACTAATGAAGGTCAACCCGTACCTGAAAATCATCGGGTTGTCGGCCACGATCTATCGCATGAAGTTAGGGCTGTTGACCAACGGCAATATCTTCACGCACGTTGCTTTTGACATAACGGACATGGACGGCTTTAACCGTCTGCTCGCCGAAGGTTACTTAGCGCCGCTGATCCCGCAGCGCACCGATTTCCAGCTTGATTATTCCGGCGTCGCCATGAACGCCGATGGCGACTTCGCCGAAGGTCAATTGCAAGCCGCGATCGATCAGACGGCGATTACATATCAAGCGTTGAAGGAACTTGTTAGCGCGGGTTGGGATCGCCGTTCGTGGATGATCTTCGCAGCCGGGATCGAACACGCCGAACACATTAACGACATGCTGAACCATACGTTCGGCGTGACTTCAACCGTGATCCATTCAAAGCTGTCGTCTGAAGAACGCGATCAACGCTTGCTCGATTTCAAGCGCGGCAAGTATCGGTGCGTCGTTAACAAAGACGTTCTGACAACCGGGTTCGATCATCCGCCGCTAGACCTAATCGGAATGCTTCGGCCGACCGCTTCGACGCCGCTATGGGTCCAAATGCTCGGGCGCGGAACTCGGCCGTGGAAGGGCGGTTGGCTTGATATCGGAACCGGCGAAATGGCGTTCTGGCCAGCCGCGAAGATCAATTGCTTGGTTCTCGACTACGCCGGAAACACCGCGCGCCTAGGACCGATCAACGATCCGCTAATCCCAGGACCGCCAGGAAAGAAACGCGCACCCGGCGACGCTCCCGTGAAGATTTGCCCGCAATGCCCGACGTACAATCATTCGAGCGCGCGGAACTGCTCGAATTGTGGGTACGAATTTTCTGCCGGATACAGCATCACGCCGAACATCAATGCGACGGCTTCTAGCGACGAACTTATCAAAGCCGGAACTGCACCGATCGTTGAATACTTCGACGTGCAGCGCGTCGTTTACACTCCGCATCATTCGATGCGCTCGGGTAACACAACGATCAAAGCGGCGTATTACTGCAACGGCGCTCAAACGTTCTTCGAATATCTCGCGTTCGAAGGTGTTAAGTCGTTCGCGATCCACAAGGCGCACGATTGGCTTCGTCAACGTCACTGGAACGCCGAAGCGATGATTGGCCAAATGGAAGCTTATTCCGGTCATAAGAACGCTTGGATATTGAACCATACGAACGAATTCCGCATTCCGACAAGCGTTCGTGTTTGGCTTAATCCGTCGAGCGGCAACCCTGTTATTCAGGAAGCGATTTTCTAATGGTAACTCCCCTGAACAATCCTCGCATAAGCGACGCCGCAATCAGCGATATCGCTCGCGAACTTTCGAACCGGCTTATTCCGTCGATCGGCACGCACTTTCGCACTAGCATCAAATGCTGCCCGAACTGCGAACACTTCGAAGGAAGCCCGATCGAAAAGTGCAAGCTGAACGCGATGCGGCCACCGGCTGCGATCATCGCTTTCGGCTGCGAATGCTTCGTCAACAACGACTGCCCGTTCTAGGAGGAATCATCATGGGTTGGGGAACTGAACCTGCAATCGCGATCGACAGCGACGTGAAGATCGCTGATCCGCCTCGCACGTCGCGCAACCCGCGCAAGGCGAAGGCGAGCAAGGCGTCGGAACTGTTGCTTGAAGCGATAACGTTTGTGAATGTCGCGACGAACGACGCGCAAGAGTTCCAGAAGTACGGCCGGTTCGCCGCCGGTTGGCTTGTCGCGTTCGATGGCTCGATCGCGGCCGGGTTCCCGATCGAGGAAGACTTGGCCATCTGCCCACACTTGGCGCGGCTGAAGGACGCCGTAGCGGGCGCTGGGGCCACGCTGGCGCTTACGGCGCATGAGAACGGCCGGTTGGGCGTCAACGGGGCCAAGGCGCGGTTCACGGTCCCGTGTCTGCCAGGATCGTCGCTGTTCCCCGTCATGCCCGATCCCCAAGTGGCGGTCCTGAACGACGCGCTGAAGATCGGCTTTGCTGCCGTCGTCGCGCTCGCGAAGGAAGACGCCGACACGATCCACGAACAGTCCGTGTTGCTCCGCGCGAATACGATCGTCGGATGCAATGGCCAACTCGCAATGGAATACTATCACGGCATCGATTTGCCGCCGAACCTTGCGATCCCGCACAAGGCGGCGAAAGCTATCGCGAAAATGCAGCGACCGCTAACCGGCTTCGGCTGGGATGAAGGTCGAAGCGTGACGTTCTATTTCGACAACGGCGCGTGGATCAAAACGCAAGTCATGGGCGGCGAGTGGCCCGATATCGATAAGGTGTTGGACAGCCCGGCTTACACGACGCCATGCCCCGAAGACTTGTACGAAGCGTTGAACACAATCGTTTCGTTCAGCGACGACGGCGCGGTTCACTTCCACGACGACAAGCTGAAGACGACGTATGGCAACACCGAAGCCGGTGCGGTCCAGGGCGCGGCCTATGACGTGCCGGGGTTGACGAAGGGCCATAGCTTCAGCGCGAAGTTGTTGAAGCTGGCGCAACCGGCCGCAGTCGAAATCGACTACACGACACACGCCGATCGAATGATCCTCCACAACGTTGCGGGCAACATTCGCGGCGTGCTTATGAAGCGCACTTCTTAATGTCCTTCTTCGACGCGCCCCCTGTCCGGTTCGAACCGAAGCCGATCAAGTCAAAGGTCATGCCGCAAGGCGACCTGAAGCGGCTGAAATACGGGCGCGTCGCTCGGGACATTATCGATGATCCGTTTACGCTGCCGGTCGCGTCGGATGTTGTGTTCGACGTGGAATGCCATCCGAACTATTTCATGGTCGGGTTCAAGCATCTAGACAGCGGGAAGTATTTCTTCGCGCATATGAAGCGTGGGCAAGCATTCCCGATTGAACTCGTCCGTCGCGCATTGTTCACGTTTCGGATCATCGGTTTTAACTCGGCGAATTACGATCTTGCCATGCTCGACGCGGCGTTGCGCGGGCTGAATACGGATGAACTAAAGGCGCTGTCCGATGAAATTATCATCGAACAGAAGCGCACGTTCATGCCGAATATCCCGTACAATCATATCGATCTAATTCAAGTCTGCCCCTTGGAAGGTTCGCTGAAGCTATATGCGGCGCGGCTCCACGCGAAGCGGCTTCAGGAACTTCCGATCGATCCGCACGCGGAGTTGACCGACGAACAGATAGACGACACGATTGAATACAACTTCAACGATCTCGATCTAACCGAACTGATCTTCTGCGAACCGAAGTACGGCCTTCGGGCGCACGTCGAGTTGCGCGAGCGGTTGGGCAAAGAGATTGACGAAGACTTGCGTTCGAAGTCGGATGCCCAAGTTGCAGAAGCGTTCATCAACGCCCGGCTGAAGGCGATCACGGGGCGCTACCCTAAGACGCCTACGTTCCCCGAAGATTTCAAGTTCCATTATAAAGCGCCCGCGTGCGTTCAATACGTGAACCCGCAGTTGCGCGAAGCCCTTCGCATCGTTCAGGAAGTCCCGTTCGAACTCGATAGCGGCGGCTCGCCCATGATGCCGCGCGAAATCGCGAAGTTGAAGATCAAGATCGGTGCGTGCGTCTATAAAATGGGCCTGGGCGGGCTTCATTCCAGCGAAAAGAACATCGCGTTCCGTGCTGATGACGATCACGAACTTATCGACCGCGACGTGGTATCGTTCTATCCGTGGTTGATTATCCGCAACAATTGGTATCCCGAACACCTGGGGCCGGATTTCCTTACCGTTTATCGGGACGAACTTGTTCTTCGTCGCATGGCGCTGAAGAAGGTCAAAGACCCGCTAGAAGCCGGTTTGAAGATTGCAATCAACGGAAGCTTCGGCAAGCTGGGATCGGCTTATTCGACGTTGTATTCCCCACACTTGATGATCCAGACGACAATCAGCGGCCAGCTTTATTTGCTGATGCTTATCGACATGATCGAACAAGCCGGTATCCCGATCATGTCGGCGAACACGGACGGCGTTGTGATCCGCTGCCCGAAGAACCGCAAAGCGGACCTGAACGCGATTATCGCAGCCTGGGAAGCGCGCACGCAACTCGAAACCGAAGAAACGCAATACAAGGCGCTGTTCTGTCGCGATGTGAACAACTATATCGCGTTGAAGCATGACGGCACGACGAAGGTTAAGGGTTACTTCAGCGAACGCGGATCGGCGTTGAACTCGCCGCTGTCGAAGAACCCTGAAACGCTCGTCTGTAGTGAGGCGCTTCAACAGTTCCTAGCGCACGGAACGCCGCTGTCGGAAACGATTCGCAACTGCCGGGATGTGAAGAAGTTCGTCGCCGTGAAGAATGTGCGAGGCGGTGGCCACAAGGACGGCTTCTACCTGGGGAAAGTCGTTCGTTGGTACTACGGGATCGGCGAGCGCGGGACGATCAACTATCTGTCGAGCGGCAACACCGTAGGCCTAACCGAAGGTGCAACACCGTTGATGGAAGTGGACGGCATTCCGCACGATCTAGACTTCGACTTCTACGTTCGCCGCGCCGAAACCCTGTTGCATAAGATCGGCTACTACGGGGTCGCGACGCGGCAAACGCAAATGTTCTAGTTACGGGATCAGGAACGCCGTCTGCCCCGCTGCCCAATTCGTCTTTCCTTCGACGGTTAGAAGGTCGGTCCACGTCAAACCGTCGTCGTTCGATCCCTGGAACTTGAAGTCGCGCGGCATGTAATCGGATTGGAAGAACAGCCCGATTGTGATCCGTTTGACGGCGACCGGCTCCGCCAGCTTAAAGCCGATGAAGTTCGGTGCGGGTTTCGTGTCGAACCATCCGTTGCCGTCGTTGTTGTCGAAGACGTTCGACGCGGTGTTTGATCCCGCCTCGCCCGAGAACTGAATCGATTCGCGAATGTCGGTCACATCGGTGCCACCGTCCGCTGCGTCGTAACAGCGGAGTTCGCCCATGCACACCTGGGTCGGGTTGTTACCCGCCGTGATATAGACGCGGTATTGCTTGAAGCCGACGACAGGCGTGTTGATATCGTTGACGAACCCTAGCGGCATATAGCGAACAACCGAATTGGCGTTCCATCCGGCGGCGGAGAAGAAGGTTGTAGCGATTTCGACACCGGGCAGGATTAGCGACTTTTTGCCGTAAGCGACGAACGTTGCCACCGACTGCGCGAAGCTACCGTCAACCCGGTTCGTAACGGCAATGTCTGCGATTTCGACTAAGCCGCCGAAGTCGAGAACAACCGCTCCGGTCAACTGCCCTTGGTACGTCGAGAAAAAAGAACTGCCGTCGTTGTCGAGCGCGTTCGAAAACGGATAACCGCCGGTCCCTACCCCGTCGTGCAGAATTACCGGGTTGGGCAAATCGCTTCCGTTCGGACGACGAAAACGAATGCGGCTAATGCTTCCGCCGTCCGTGTAGTGACTGAAGTTCGTAAGCGTGACGTAGCGAACGCGACGATCGGCCGCGACCGTTCCACCTTCGCCGCCATCGCCCGCGCCGAAGAACGCGAGCAAAGTCTCGGCCGAAACTCGCATAGCGCCCGGCGTGTCGCCCTTGCGGATCAGAAAGATATCAGCCGGATCAATGTCCAAAGCTTCCGGTGCCGTCGTCAATTCAACCATCGATCGAAACTCCCTCGCCGTCCACTTCGACAACTTCGTCGTCAACAGTGATCGTATTTCCAATTAGAACCGGATACAGTGCCGCAGTCAACGACACAAGGCCGTCGCGCTTTGCCCACACTTCGATCGTCGTGCGCCCTTCTAGTTCCGCCGTGAAAGTCACGTCGAAAGTCGTCCCGGCAACGTCGGGTGAAGTGAACCGAACGATGCCGTCTTCGTCCACAAGCTTCACGACGTAAACGGTGCCGGGTTCGGCCGCTTCGCTCGGATCGGCCTCGAACTTCAGCGTGGCGGGGTTGGCCAGCCGGTTGCGCTCGCGCCACGCCAGGGACGCGGTTTCCCCCACGGGGTAGGTTGTGGCCAGGGAGCGCGGTTCGCCGTCCAGCGCCAGGAAATCGGGCGGATACGGGCGATCGGCGCGGCCGGTCCCGACCAAGGCGTAAGCCGTGCAATCCTGAAGCGGGAAAGACCCGGCTCCGGTCACATCCTGAACCTTCACAGAAGCGGGCATGTCTTCGGGAAGGTAGCCGTCCTGTCCTGCAATGAAGAACAGCACATCGTTAGCAACGCCGCCCGTGTACGTCGTATCGACAAGTGCGCGCTGAACATCGTGCAGCTTGAACGTGCCGTCGCCCATGTCTTCCGAATCGCGGAAGTTCATAAGTTCGCCGTTCAGCGTGAACAGGTTGCGGCCGATTGCCAGTTCGTCGTCGTTCGCGACTGTCAACGCCTCTAGCGACCGGATGTTCTTAATGGTGATCGACGCCGCGACGCCAGTTGCGAACCCCTCGAATGTGGGCATGTCTGCCGCCAACATCGCCGTATCGGTGTAGGGTTCGAGCGACAACAGTTCGGTGATTTCGCCAACATCATCGTTCACGACAACGTTGTACCCTAGAGAACTTGCACCCGGCTCGCGTGCTAGGAAGACGACGCCGAACGTGTCGGGTGCAAGCGAATAACCGCTAGCGGCCTTCAACCAATACGGCATTTCGAGAACGCCGACGTTCAACAGCTTCGGGCCGTAGTCGATCGGCGGAATCGGATTGATCGCGGGCGGCGCGTTCACCACGGCGTCGGCGCTGAATTCGTCCTGAACGACTTGCATCGAAATTTCGCCATCGTCCAACGTTCCCAAGCCGAAGCTTCGAATACGCATGACCATGCTTTCGATGTTGTATTCCGGCCAGTTGAACACGAACACCGAACCGGGTAACAAACCCGGCGTGGTGCGGTCAACGATCAACTCGCACTGATAGAGCGGCACGTTCAACTGCGATAGATCGCGTGCGGCGAGTTCATTCGCCAGCGTCGCGACCTTTACGCCGGGATACGACACTTCGTTCGGCGCGATTTTGTTCTGGAACCGGATGTTCGCGAAGTCGTCGGCTTGGGCGACTGTATCGTCTTTGTAAGCCTGATCGCGATCAGTGAACTTGACGCGCACGCGATTGCTAGTTTCGCTCCATAGCTTCTTCGTGAAGTTCGACACGCGGCTAACTTCAGACGGCCCGAGAACCGGCAAATCAGCGATCACGTAGTCGTTGCGGAGCAACTTCAGTTCGAACAGTCCGGTTGACGGATTTTGGAAGATCGTCGCTGCGACTTGGCGCAAGATTTCCTTCGTTAAATCGCCGCCGTTGTTGGCGTTCGACACGACGATCGACATTCCGTTGCCTTCGTTCCGCACCTTAGCGGCGACCGTGCGCCACTGAACGGTGTTGATCTGCCCGGCGTCGATCCCCAGGTTTCCCCAACCGTTCGTGTAAAGATCGTGAAGAATTTCGATAGGGTTTGCATCAAGTCCGTTTGGCATGATGTGCAAGTCGTCGGGCAAACCCAACGAATTCGTGAAGACTGATCCTTCAACAATGATCGGCTCGATTTGCGGCGAGTTGCCGAACCATACGCCGCGAAGAACCAAATGCGCGACGCCGACGTATGCCGGAACCTTCGGGCCGATCTTCTGAATAAGATAGCTATCCTGGGGCTGATCGTATGCGCCGCAGAACAGGCCGATGTCGCCCGTGAAGCCGCCGTTCTTATCTTTGCCGCCGAACAGTTCGGGTCGATCGATGCGGATTACGGTTGCACATTCGCCATCGAACAAACAGCCGTTCCACAGTTCGTATTTACCTGCCCACAATCGCTTGAATATGAAGCCCGGCCCGAGACAAACCGCAAGGTCCATCCCGACGAAATACTGATAGCCGATGATTTGCTTCTTCGAACTGAACAGTCCGGTTTTTACCTTCTTCTTAATCGGCTTCGCTTTGAAGTCCCCGGCCCAAATCGTATTGACGCCTTTGAACTTGTTCGTGCCGTACCAGCGCGGAACCGGCGCACCCTCGCCAGCGCGCGGGAACGCCAAGTCGTTCAGCGTCGCCGCTCGCGCGTTTTCGATCTTCGTTTTCGGCGAAGCGAACGCGGTTAGCAGGAACCCTACTAGAAACAGTGCGGCAAAGAAGAACATTTAGAATTCCCAATGGTACGTGTACGGGAACCCGCCAGCATAGCCGACATTGACGAAAGTTCCGGCCGGGATGCATCCGCAGTCATTGCCGATGGGTCCGTTCGTACATTGCATTATGTCGAAGCGTCCACCTTCGGGTTTGCCGACGTTACCGCAGCTTCCGGTTTGCCACTGAATGACCAAATCCCATTCGCCGTACTCGCGTGCGAAATTAGCGATGAATACGAATTCGCCGCCGGGTCCGCCTTGCATAGACCAAAGGACTTGACCTTGGAACCGCACGTAATCGGGATGCTGATAACCGACGTGTGCGGGATCGTTATAATAATTGGCTTCGCGAATTTCGCGAATTGGATCGTCCGCGTTGCGTCCAATCTCGAATTTGTTCTGGATCGTGATGCCTTCCGGCCCGCCTGGGAACAAGCGGGGGTTCGGCGTGTAATAGAAATTGGTTTTCGCGCCCGAATACGTTGACGGAACGGGCAAACTGATCCAGCCCGAAGGCTGGCGGTCGTCGCACGGATCGGTTCGAACCAACGAAGTGTACGTCGGGAACGGCGCGCAAACGTTGATCGGCAAACAAGTATTGTCGTCTAGCGGAACCACGCTGGGATCAATGCCGTCTGCGAACGGGTTTTCGAGCGGAATAAACGGGAACCCGCCGAAGTTCACCTGATTGTCGAACGTCGTCGCACAATCGCCAGTGTACGACAGATTGCAGCCCGCCGCGACTTTGACCGTTGCTTCGATCGCAAGCTGCGAGAACGGAAAGTTCACGATGATTTCACGGCCGGTTTGCGCCGTAATCATGCGACGCTCGCCGGATGCCAGGAGGACTTCGCCGCCGATCAGGCGACCGTTCAAATTGCCGACGCTATCGACAATCAACGAACGCCCGTCGATTTCCTGAACCACGGCTTCGGTAGAGAACAAGGCTTCCAAAACTTTGCATCGTTCGTCGTACAGGACGTGATTGCACGGCGATTGAAAGAACACGTTCGGCACGTCGGCTTGAAGTGCAGCCGACAGCGTGGACGGCGAACGAATAGTCGCGACGCCATCCGACACCTGAATGTTTTCGATCGGTCCCTGCCAGTACGGAACCACATCGTCTAGCGAATGGAACCGGAAGATCGTCAAATCCAACGTCGGCGGTGCGGCTTGGAACCCGTACACACGGACGAGTTCGTTCTTCACCGAAAGCTGAAGCGTGATATCAAGCCCGTCGTCCTCTTGCGTACCGGCTTTGATTTCAGAACGCTTGATCGCAATCGGCAGATACAGCGCACCTTCGGGAGTGTTCGGGTAACGAACCGCCTTCGTTCCCGAAGTATAGAAATAGTTCGCGTAAGTCCCTTCGAACCGATAGAGTTCGGTCGGCTTGCCTTTGTGCCGCGATTGATCTTCGGAAGCGTATGTCATTCGTCCACCGTCCGCAGATTGATCGTCAAGCGCGTTTCTAGCGCCGAGTGTTCGCACGAAATGCGGTCATCCGCAATGCGAACCTTCAACAGCATCGATACGCGTTTCAGCGGCCGACCGGCGGGCAGGGCAGGGGCGAACGTGACGATCGAACGCCCGTTAGCAGCGACGCAATCTGCAACCTTCGCGAACTGAACCCCGCCGTCTTCGAAAACGAACGCGAGTTGACGAAACGCTTCGAACGGTGCGTATGCTTCATTGTATTCCGTCCCCTCAAACGAAATCGTACCGTTGCCAGGATTAGCGGCAACCGCGAAATCCTGCCGAAATGTGGGCAAGTAAAACGGGTTCGCCGATCCTTTAGCGTAGTCGGCGAATGCGCGCCACATTGCCCAAGTGTCAGGCTGAAGGACGCGTTGACATAGAAACACGCGAGGCATGACGATTTGCGCGTGAAGCCAAGGATTGCGGCTTTCGACTTTACCGCCGTAGTCCGTGAATTCGACGCCAGTGTCATACGTCTGATCGAACTCCGCACCGATCGAATTGACGTTTAGAACGGGATAACCGTTGAACATCGTAAGCGGATATGCGGCGAACTGATTGGCGAATGGCACCATGAAATCTAGATCGTTCATCTTCAGCGCAATCGAAGCCGCATAATCGGGATTGTTGCGCGTCACGACGGCCTCTCCCGCCGCGTACACGGGCCACACGGGGGCGATGTTGGCGCGACGGCCCCAGGACTGCCCCAGGGGCGCGATCAGGGCCGCACCGGCGGCGGTGACAGCCCCCAGGGCCACGGCCTCGACGCGGCCCGTGTGGTCGAACAGGATGGCCCGCCCGCCGGATCGCACGTCGGTTCGAGCCGAGCGAAACGCGATCGCATTCGAACCCGCCGCCACGCTGGCCGTCAACCGGGTTGCGGCTTGGTAGAACGGAAGCAACACGCCTTCGCCGCCGACCATCATCGTCATCATAACGTGCTGAAGTTCGGCGGCTTGGTCGAAAATCCACTTCATGCTTACGGAACGCTTTGGTTCGTCCCGCAAACTAATCCGCTGTTCGGTGCCGTTAGACGAAACGATGACGTTCGTGTTCCAAGTCCAATCTTCCCCAATCGGAATTTCGGGAACATAGTTGAACGTCTTCATTATCCGGCCGCTCCCATGAGTTGCTTCGCCAGCTTCGGATTGCGGCGAATGATGTTGAACACGACACGTTCGCCTTCAGCGGTGTTCATCGCGGCGAGAATGTCCTTCGGATCAGTGACGTTGACAACCTTCAAGTTCGTGTCGCCGCTTCCGCCGCCGTTGCCGCCCTGATCGTTCGCCCGCTGTTGCGCCGGGGTTTCGATCGTAACACGCTCGCCGCGCGTGACGTTCATGTTGATGTTGTTCGCGTCAACTCCCGAGCGACCGTCCACCATGAATTGCCCGCCAGTTGCGAAGCTGCCCACATTGGTCGAGAGGATGCCCGCGACTTGTGCGCCGGTTGCGACGGCGACGGCACCGGCTGCGATGATGTTGAACGGCGGGGGAGCCGACGCAAGCGCCTTCTGAACGGCGACATAACCGTCCATCGTTGCTTGCGCGACCGCCGCCGCTTTGCCGATCGCGGCCAGCTTCTTATTGCCGTTGCTCGACAGCGACGCCAGCGCACCGAACATCGTGGACGCGCTCTTGATGCGGAGTTCGGCGAACTTAGCGTCCAGGCCGTAGCGGGCCTGTTGCGCTTGGCGTTCGGAAAGAACATCCGCTTGGCGAAGCCGCTCGATTTCCGCGTACATTTGCGTTTTCGCGTCGAGCATTTGTTGATCGGCCAGAAGCGGGTTCACCACTTCGCCGATTTGCGCTTGGATATACTGCTGCTGCAACAGCGCGTTGTTCTTCGCGACAATCGCAGCGGCTTCCGCTTGTTGCGCCGCCGTGGCGTTCGTCAACAGGTCGATGCCTTTGGCCAGGAACGCTTGGCGTACCTGTTCCTTATAGTTGTTCTGATCGACCGCTTGACCGTACAGCTTCGACGCGGTGATTTGGGTATCGAGGGCTTCGTTCATCGCGAACAGCGGGTCGGTTGCTTCCTGATAGGCGCGCTTCGCCTTCAACACCGATTGCGAAGCCTGATCGGCCGAAATCGCCTGTTGCGCGAGCAAGTCCTTCGACGCGGTGATGACAGCGTTGTACGTGCGGAGCGGGCCGACGCTTTCCTCGTAAATTCGATCGCTTTCGGCCTGAACGAACTTGTACGCTTCGATCGCGCGAATCTTCCCCATGATGGAAGTCTTCTCCGCGTCGTTTAGCTTGATCTTCTTCGCCAGAAGGTCCGCTTCGATTTGGTCGAACCGCTGCTGAATTTCGCGTTCCGGCTTCAGCATCTTCATTCGCGCTAGTTCGTCGTCCAGCTTCAGGTTAATGACGGCCAGGGCACGCGCGCGGTTCTCCGCCGTCTTATCGACGGGTTCCTTCTTCGGCGCTTTCGGATTGCGGTTGGCAATGATCGCATCGGCCGCGTTCTTAATGCGACCCTTAGCAGCCTTCAGCGTGTTCGCATCCCAACGCTTCGCGAAGCCCTTCAGCGTCGCGTCGGCTTCGTGCATAGCTTCGACCGCGCTATCGGCGATAATGCCCATTGCGCTCGATCCCGAGCGTTCGAAGCGGCCGAAACCGACCTTGCCGATTTGCCCGAGCGTAATCCCGAACTTCGCGAGAACCGGCGCTGCCCATGACGTAAGCGCGTTCAAACCGTCGATCGCCTTGTTCAGCATGAATTCGACGGCTGCGATCACGCCATTCGCAATCGCCTTCGCCGTCTCCCCTGCCACCGTGGGCAGTCGCATGATGACGCGCGCGATTCCGGTCATGCCGCCGACGACAAGGCCGTAGAATCCGATAAAGGCGTAGCGAAGGAACGAAGTCGTCGCATCCCAGGCCGACTTGAAGTATCCGGTCACGCCTTCGAATGGAGCGGTGATCCCCGACAAGCCTTCTTTCACCGTAGCGACGAAGCCGTTCCAGCTATCGGCCATCGTGATCGTGACGGTATCGAACTTCTTCAGCTTGCCGTTTGCGTCCACGCTTTCGTTGCCAAGCTTCCGCATTTCCTTTTGCGTCAAGCCGAGCGAATTCGCGTACTTATTCAGTTCGGCGTCGTGCTTCGTCGCCATGTCGTTCGTAAACGACTTGAACCCGAGATATGCCGCGCCAAGCGCGATGACGAGCGGAGCGAACGGCGCGATCAATGCCCACACAGCTTTCGTCATGCCGCCTAGACCGATCCCGGCCGACGCTGCGATGCCGCCGATTTGCGAACCCTGCTGAATGAACACCGTAAGCGGGTTCTGCCCGGCTTGCAAAGAAACGACGATATCCTGAAGCTGATACCCCAGGTTCACCATTTGATGGCGTGCAAGTCCGCTTGCGGCCCCGGCTTTGCCGAGTGAGTTCGTAAGCTTATCCGCTCCGGTTGCGGCGTCGTTCAACACCTTCGGCGTATCGGCCGGGATCGGCGACGAATTGCGACGCATCGAGTTCGTGGCGCTCGCCGCTTCCGAGCGCGATCCCGCCGTGCCGCCGAGCGCCCCAGGGGCGGCGGGCTGCACCGTGTTGCGATCGTGGATCACACGCTGCGATGCGGACGCCTCACGGGCGAGTTCGGCCGACAGGCGCTTGGACGCGTTCGCCTCGCGATCCTTAGCCGCAGCGGCGCGGCTGGCGGCGGCTTCGGCCTTCATGGTAGCAGCCGCCGCCTTCGCCTGTTCCGTGGCCAGCTTGCCCGCTGCCAGGGCGGCGCGAGCGTCGATTTCGGCCGCACGCGAGCGCGCAACCGTCAACTTGGCCGTGGCGTTCATTTCGCGGGCCAGCGAATTCGTAACCGCAGCCGAAGCCGCATTCAGCTTCGCAACGCCGGAAACATTTACGTCCTTCAGCGCCGCTTTTAGCTTCTGAACCGAACTGAAGCCTTTGTCGGAAGCTTTCGCAATGCCGAGAATGTTCTTTTCGACATTGGGATCAACCTTGTCGGTGATTTCAATGTCAATCCGTTCATCGGCCACTTTGAAATCCCCTTACATCCGGCCTCGCACCACTAGCCGACCAAGTAGAACACTTCGCTCGACGTAACCGGCTGGCGCTTGCGTGCTTGAACCTTCGTTCAGGCGTCGGATGTAGTCTAGGACGTTGGACAAGTAAATCGCCTGTCCAGGCTTCTTCGCCTGAAGCGTTTCCTTCGCTTCGTCTATCGTCATTGCCGACGACGGGCCGAACGTCGATCCTAGCGAACCTAGGAAATGGGCGCGAATTGGAGTATCGGAAACTGGCGTGTTAAGCTTCACGCGCCAGTTCGAAATAGCCGTGCTTTCATCAACTGGCGTCACGTTCGCCAAGTCGGTTACGATCGCCACCGTGACTTTGATCGCAAGCTTGCTCCCCATTTCGGGAACTTCCTTCGCCTTCGCTCGCATACGCTTTGCAAGATCACGAAGGTTCTTTGCCACGGTGACGATACCTTCCGGTTTTCCCGCCCTTGTCAGGTGTGGGCAGCTTCGACTTGTAGTATTTCAGAAAGGCCGTGTCCATCTTCTGCGCGAAGAACCACAAGTCTTCCGTCTGTTCTTCCGACAAGTCGTAATCGCGTGCAAACTCGAATGCACTCGACCGGCGAATAGGATCAAGTTCGGATCGATCCCGTTCTTTGTCTAGGTCGAACCAAGCGTTAAGCCAAAGTGCCGATCCTAGACGAAGTACCGGCGCGTTTCGCACTCGCGCCGGAAGTTCTTCGCCGGTATTCGCCGCTTCTTCTCTTAGGCGACGCTCTACTTCGGGCGGGTATTCGAACGAGTAGAGTAAAACGTCGATTAGTTTCCCGCCGTTGCGTCCTTGTCCTGTTCGCGGAACGACGCGGCCTTCTTCGCCTTGTCCTCCCAATCGTCGTACAGGTCGGGCAGTTCGGCGAACAGCGCGAGCGCGTTCTCGCGGTTGAAGTCGAGCAGCTTGTGCTTGTCGTCGTCCACGCCGGTCAAGTCGTACTTCGGGATGTTGCCCCAGCCGAGCAAGATCGTATCCACGAAGACGCCCTGAAGCATCTTGTTCGCCAGATCGTTGTCCAGGCTTTCGTTCTGGATCGCCGACTGATGCGGACGCGTGACGGCTTCGAGCCGCTTCGTGTACCGCTTGTTGGACTTCGACATGCGCGAAATGCGAATAGTCATCGGCAGACCATTGAATTCGTTGACGCCGACTTCCAATTCGACACCTTCGACTTCTGCGACCTGATCGGTTTTGAACGTCTTGCGAAACGACATGCCCGGTACTCCATGAAAAAAGGGAGCCGAGTTGCCCCGGCCCCCTTTCCGTAGTCTGTTCGCTCGCCACCGGCAAGCGACGATAATTCAGCGGCCGTTCGCGATGCCCACATTGGGGACATACGGAAGCCAATTCAGAAGCGCCGTGTGGCCGAACGGAGACTGCGCGCCCATGATCGTCAACGGGAGCATGATCGGCGCGTCCATTTCGATGTTCAGCCGCCCGCCGCCGGTCGCGATCAGCGGCACGTCGAGAATGACCGCCGCGTTCTGCTTCGAATAGATCGCGTCGAAGGTCACGTCGAGATTGTCGCGGATCGACAGCGTTCCGGCGTTCGAATTGAAATACGCCGTGAACTCGCCGTCGAAGTCGAACTGCCCCGCCGTCGTGTCGAAGCCGCCGAGCGTGCCCTGCGCCTTGTTCACGGTGACATTGTTGTTGATCGACGCCGACCATTCGGTGACGCGCGCGAAGATCGGCGTCGGGTTCAGCGTGTCTTCGTCCAGAACCGACAGACGAAGCCGGAAGACGTTCGAAGACGTGTTGAACAGATCGTCGCCTTCGGCCTTCACGACGGTCGAACCGGCGTCCTTATGCAGCGGCCCTTCGGCACCGTCGCGCGGCGTGTGCGACATGGCGATGCCCGCGATATCGATGTTCACCTTGTCGGCGAGCGGCGAATTCCAGGTCATTTCGTTGAGAACGAAACCGGCCAGGGATTCCGACATGATCCCGTTGTCGTCGCGGCCGAGTGTGCGCTCGACGGTGTGAGTGTATTTCACGATCAGTTCGGGATCGTCTTCGTTCTTGACGAGATAGCCGAAATACAGGTCGATCGTCTTCCCCGCGCCGTCGTTGGGAGCGCCGATCGCGCGCGTCGTCTTATCGAAGCGAATGTCGTCTTCGTTGACTTCGGCGATACGCGCGTAGAAGCCCGGCAGGTTGTCGAAATGGGTTGCGGCCTGATCGCCGCCGACGAAAACCCATTCGCCGGGGATCAGGTCGAACGTCCGCATATCGAACGAACCCGATGCGAGAACCGCGACGCCGCCGACGACGGAAATCGAGATATCGCCCGCCGGGAACCGATGCCCGACGACTTCGACCCGACCGTTCGTGGCGGCTTCGGTGACGAGCGCCGACGTGGTGGAAACGTGCGTTGCGTCCGCCACGCCGTTGACGACGTGAAGGCCGTTGTTGCGACGGAAGTTCGACGCCAGGATCAGCGAATTCGCGACGAAGCCCGTCGAATCGGCGACCGTGAAGTCATCGGTTCCGGCGTCGGCCATCGTTGCGAGCGTCGTCGGCTTGCGGCGGATCGCAGCGAAGAAGAACGCTTCCATCGTGTCGTTCATGCCGCGCTGCGTGAAGTCTTCGTTCCAGCCGCCATCGGCGTCTAGATCGACGGTTCCGCCCTTCTTCCGCTGGCGCGACGGGCTGAACGGCCGACGCGCGATCGACGTGTATTCGCCGCCCAAGTCATCGAACGAATTCGGCTCGCGCTCGCGGAAGATCGGGGTTGCGCCGAGAACGCCGTTGCTTTCCTCGCGGGCGACGTAAAGCCCGACTAGATTGGAATCCTGCTTATCGCCCGCCATGATTTAGTTCCCTTCGCCTGAAATTTCTTCGTATTCGTATTCGCACTTCACGTTCCAACGAAGCTTTGAACCTTCGGGGTCCAGTTCGTTGAAGCGTGAATTCCGAAACGTCACCCCCGAAGCGGTTTGCGCGTTGCGGAATATATCGCGGGCGAGTGTTGCTAGCAACTCCCCATTGAAGAACCCGTCGCGTTCGCTCGCGGGCACGAACAATTGAACGAAAACCAAACCGCTAGTCGTAAACTGCGCTGGCGAAGCCCCAGGTTCGTCGCTCATAATGTGGGCACTTTGCGGCGACGACACCTGTTGCATCGAAATTCGGCAGTAAGCGCCGGTCGGAACTGCGCCTACTTCTTTGCCCTGATATCGAATCGAAGGCATTGGCGCACGAAGCGTTGAACTCGTCCACCGATCGGTGAACAACGAATACACTTCGTCTCGCGCTTGCGACGGGGTAGCAGTCACCGTTTGATCCAGACGTACCAAAGGATTGCGATATCGTTGGGCGCTAGACGATCCAACTTGACGATTTCCGCATGACCGGACGGAAGAACAACCCAATCGGTCAAAGCCGGTTCGAAGTCCTGTCCGCCCGCCATTAGCAAAATTTCAGCCGAAGTTGGGATTTCGGTCCCGTCGATCATCGAACCGAAGTTGCCCGCACCATAGCCGAGTTCTTTGGGCGAAAAGATCGCGACGCGCACCGGGAATTCGACGGGATCGCCTTCGCCTTCGCGCCAGGGCTTCACGTTCTCGTCGTCGGGCGCGGGCTGAAACCAAACAGCTTCGCAGCCGTCTTCGGCAATAACTTCCTTCGCCGCCTCGATATCGTCGGCGAACGGGTTCATGCTCGATACGTCCGCAGTCGGAATGCTTGCCCACACTTCAGGGGCGCGAGCAATGCGTCCACCATCGGAAGGTCGGGCAAGTAATCCGACGCCTCATAGTATTCGCGTTCGATCGGTCCCGTCTTCCGCTTCTTCAGCTTCGGCGCGGCGGCACGCGACGGGACGAGTTCGATGCCGTTGTAGCTGTCGAGCGAAAGGTGAAGCTGCGCCTTCACGACGTTGATCGGGATCGACAACACCGCGTCGGGTGCGGTGTCGCCTTCGACCAAGCCGCGCCGGGGGTATAGCGTCCACTGTTCGCCGGGATATGCCAGTTCTCCGCGCAAGCATTGCGTGAAGAAATAGTCCATCGCGCGGATCGCCGCCGCTTCGGCCTTCGGAAAGTCCGCTTCAGCGATGACGATCCCGCGTTCTTTGGCGTGCTGAACGATTTGTTCAACAGTGACGTAGGAATTCGCGTTCTCGACGCCAGTTCCATTTTCGACAACTAGCGGCATTGCGAATTCCTTACGCGTTGCGGGACCAGCCCGCGCCGGGGTTGGGAGCCGGGGGCGTGACCGCCGGGCGAGGCTCGCCGTCCGCCTGGGGCTGGCCAGGATCGGCCAGGGGCGGCGTTGGGGCGGCGGCGGGTGTCTTACCCTCCCGAGCGTCCGCGACGGCCTGATATCGAGCGGGCACCAGCCCCGCCACGCGGTCGAACGCTTCGATCGATTCGTCGGGCCGCGTCAACGCCGCATTGCGGAATTGCACGCCCGGTTCGTATTCGAGCGCCGACTTGATTTCGGCTTCGGTAGCCGAAGAACCCGCGATGAAGAACAAAGTCTTCTTCGACTTGAAATGCTTTGCCATGCCCGGTTGTCCTTTCGATACGACAAGGCCGGGCGAGTTCGAAAACCCGCCCGGCCCCGATTAGGTCACTTGACCTGAAGAAGAACGCCGGCGGTGTCCTTCACGCTCGACGCCGTGCGATCCCAATTGTTCGCCGTGCCGAGCGCCGCGTCGTTCGGCGACTTGCCGCCCGTCGCCTTGTCCCAGGTGTAACCCTTGACGCCGACGTTGTACGACCATTCGGACTGAATGGTGCGGACGATGTTCTCGTCCCCGTTCTTCGTCTCGACGTTCTGGATGAAGTCGCCGTTCATTTCGACCGACACCGCACCCTGAACCATGCCCGCGATGAAATGCGTATCCGGCGTCGGCGCGATGTTAATCAGCGACGGCGAATCCGTGACGATGAACGGCCGACCGAAGCCGTCCTGCTTCACGTTCACCGAACCGAACATGAACAGTTGGTTCGTGTTCGTGAGGGCGGTGCCGAAGATATCGAACATCGACTTCGAGTGCATCGCCCATCCGGCGATGTTCGCCGACGCGTCGCCGAACTTCGAAGACGCCTTCAGAAGCGTCTGGAAATCCGTGTCGTTCGCCGACACGTCTTCGTAAACGTCGGCCTCGCCGTTCAGCGCGGCGACATAGACGAGCAGGGCCGTGTTCAGCATGTCGGCGAGGGTGTCCTTCGCCAACTGCTGGCCGTACACCGCGCCCGCGACTTCCTCGTTCTGCTGAATCCAGTGCAGCATACCGGGATCGATGCGGACCGGCGGCGTACCGGCGGCGACCTTGACCATCGTGTCGATCAGGTGTTCGAGATTCTTCTCCGCGACCGTACCGGAGCCGTAGGCGTTACGACGACGAACCAGCCCCTGGATTTTCGCCCAAAAGGCCTTGTCGGAATAGTCGCCGGTGTTCGCCGCCGACCGCAGAATCATCGTGCCGCCGGAAGCCGCGTTGAAAAGATCGACCTGCTGGGCGAGCGTTTCGGTGAACGCGGTGTACGTGTATTCGGAATACACCGCCAGATCGGAAAGTGCCATGTGTTCGTTCCCCAATTCGGCGGTGTCTTCCACGATGGATAGACGAACGCGCCTAGTTCTGCGCTTCAGCTTCGGCCCGCGCCGCCTTATCGGCCCCGATCTTCGCGGCGATATCCGCCGCGTTGGCCGTGGCCCAATTGAAGGGCTTCGTGTCGTCGCCGGGTTCGCCAACCTTCGGGGCACCGCCGCCAAGGGGCTTGACCGAAGGCTTGGGAGCGCCGCCGCCCGATGCCTTCGATCCGACGATGATAGAGGCGTAATCCTTGTTTGCAACAAATTCCTGCTGCAATTTTTCGATCGTCAAGTCGGACGACACCTTGCCGTCCGCGCCCTTGACCTTGACCGTGGGCACATCGCCGTCCAAGTCCACGACTAGGCGCTCGCGGATCGCCTTCGACATGAGTGCGGGCACGGTCGAAATCTTCCCCGCCATCGTGTTCGCGGTGCCGTCGAGAAGCGTGTTCTCCGTGAACTTCTTATACTTTTCGACGGTTGCTTCGTGCGTCTTCTTCAACGCTTCCACATCCGGCGCGGCGTCGATCGTCGCCTGAAGTGCGTCCTTATCGGCCTTCAGGGTTTTGACGGTTTCCTTTTCCTTCGCGAGTGCGCGCTTGATCGGCCCCACGTCTTCGGCAGCGGGCAGTCCTGAAACGTCGGCGACGTATTCGCCATCGGCGTCGCCCGCAACATAGTTGCCCTTCATTTCATCCGACAGCGCATCATACGCGGCCTTATTGATCTTGAACTTGATTGCCATGCCCGGTTCCCTTCTTCGGTTTAACTTAGGATCAGCGACCGTTTGCCCCGGAATTCTTCTAGGGTTAGCGGCTTCGAATTTTCATAGCGCGGCGACACCTTTCCGTCAAAGGCGTCGGCCTTAAATTCTTCAGACTGCGCGTTTGCCCACACTTGGAACGATGGCATGTCGGCGAGCGGCCCCCGGCCGGTGACGGGAACGATCGAGGATCGGCAACCGACGTGCGCGGGCGGCACCGGACCTTTGCCGTATTCGTAAATTAACCAAGCCCGGCTTCGGCAGATTTCAGTCGTTCCGTTGTCGAGAACGGAAATCCATTGATACTTGTCGAACACCTTCGAAGCGATGCCCGCGTTCGTGTTCGCGTTGATGTGCTGAATGACGGTGTTCGAAGCCGCGTTGCCTTGGCGTGCGATCAGCGCGAGCAATCCGTCGTTCAGGCTCGCGTCCTTCGTACCTAGCAGGGCGTCAAGCAATTCCTGTTTCTTCGACTTATTCGCCCAATGTTGCGTGACAAGTTGCGTGATCTTGTTCGTGGCCAGGATGCCGTTCGCCGACAGGAAGATACGCCACAGATAGCCGTTCGCCCCCATCGGCATTGCACCGATCGACGCCCATAGCTTTTCTTCTTCCGGCGCTTCTTCCACGTCTTCGGGATCGACACCTTCCACCATGCCGAACGCGAACTTCCACAGTTCGTAATCAACGTGCATGTATTCTTCAAGCCACGCGATTATGTCGTTCAGGTAGGCGTCGAATATCGTCTTTGCAGTTGCCTTCAGGGTTGCTAGCAGTTCGGTTAGCTGGCGCTTCGTCATGTCCCCCAGGTTGTCGAAATCAGCGAAGGCTAGATCGCGACGAAGCGCGACGTTAAGCCGCGCGATCGTTGCGAAGTATTCGCTGTTCTTCTTCGCCTTCAATCCTTCTAGGTAGAATTGATGACGAAGAATCGAGTTCAACAACGGGTCCACGCTTACGCGCCCGGCTTAGGTGCGGGCTTCGGTTCCGGCTTAGTTCCCGGTCCCGGCTGCGGATTTGCAGCCGCGAGGGCTTCCGCTTCGGCGACCGCGTTGGCAAGCTGATCCGCGACTTGCTTGTCGAGTTCCGTCTTTGCTTCGGCATCGGGCAGAATAGCGATACCGGCCCGCTTCATGTTCATGCGATATTCGCTGAACGTGATCGCGCCCGACTGATATTCCTTCAGAAGTTGCGCGCGTTCGTTCGCGTCCATCGTGGTTAGATCGAATTCAGTGTTCAGCGAATACAGAATGCCTTCTTCCGGCGCACCGACGAACACCGCCGCCCATTCGAGCGCCCACTTGATCGCGCTTGCCGTGTTCTTCGCGACCGACGACAGAATGGACGTTTCCGAAACGTTGTCGATCGCAGCTTCCGTCGCCGTAGCAGCGACGCCGCCCGCTTGCGTTGCTTCGACAAGCTTGGCCCCCAGGGAAAGCATCTGCGCTTCCTTTTGGTCCATCGCTTCTTTCGACATGGTGTTCGGCTGAACCTGAAGGATGCCCGCCGCGCCGTTCTCGGGCAGCATGACACCGCCGCGCGATCCGAGCGCGACGCCGCCGCCCATGACTTTTTCGACCCATTCCTGCGAAAGCCCGGCGAACCACGGCGTCGGCTGGCCGAGCATATAGGTTGCTTCTTCGTAATCGGCGCTGTTTCGATAATGCGCGATGTTCAGCGCGCAAAGATCGTACATCGGCGGCACAGCCGGATTGCTGTCGTTGTTCTGAACGCCGACGAATGAGAACGGGATTTCGGTGATCGGCTGGCCCGCACCGTCCTTCGGATAGTACGTGAAGTCGGCCTTCGTCCCCATCTTGTTCCGGTAAATGTCGATCACGTAATGATCGTTTTCGTCCAGACGAAGAACCCGGTACTGATCGCCGATCGTGGTTTCGAACCCGTCGTCCTTCTTAACGTAATCCTCGCGGAACACGACAAGCGACAGAATGATCTTCGCTCCGCGCTTCTTCACGCGATGATTGATACAATCCCAGGGCGCGACGATTTGGATCACGGGCCGAACGTCGCCAGCTTCGATTTCGGCCTTCGAAGCGATTTGTTCGTCCGCGTCTTCCTTCCCGGTGGCTTCGACCGAAGGATAATCGACGTACACGCCGCACCGGCCATAGGCGACGGTGTAGCTGGCGGCTTCGGCCCCAAGTTGCTCCAAAGGAACGCCCGCGCCCGTCGCATCCTCGATAACAGGCTTCAGAAGATCGGGCACCGTATAGGTCGGCGCTCGCATGAAGATTTGACCGACAAGCCCGCCTTGTGTGCGCTGCGCGACATTATAGAACACCGCTCGCGTAATATACGCGTTGTATCGGCGAGCGTTTTCAGCCGACAAGTCTTCGGGGTTCGGCATCGGCAGATACTTCATCCGCCGGAACTTCACCTTCGTTTCGCCTCCCAGGCAATCGCGGATAAGTTCGTACTGCGGAAGAAGCGCGCGAACGACGGGATGAACGAAAGAAACATTCGGCATTGCTTTGGCCCCTTACGTCGCAAACTTGACTTTGATCTTCTGCGCCATCCGATTAGCGCCCTTCAGAACACGATATCGAACCATGTCGTAAGGGTGATCTTCGGCGTCCGTGTCAACGTCGTCCATATCGGTGTCGTCTCGCGGAAGTGTGGGCAACGTCGTAACCGAAGCCCGGCAATTGTCCATAAAGAACAGCCCGGCGTCTTCTCGATTGTCGCGCGATGCTTCAAGCCGATCGCGCATAAGCTGCAAACCGACCTTGCGCGATCCCGGCGACTTGTCGCTTTCGATCCAACGAACTCCGCGCGAACCCATCTTCTTTTCGATCGTATCAACGTCGCTTTCGCGAACGTCTCGGATTTGATTATCAGCGGGACCGGGCCAAGGCTGTTCCCAAATCCAACCGTCGCGAAGAAGTTCAAGTTCGTATTCAATAATTGCTTCTGCGATCGTGAATGCGCTTTCCATCAAACCGCGATTGCTTCCTAGCTTTTCGGTTCGATAGAGTTCGCCGATTTGGATCAACGTTCCGGCTGGCGGAGCAAACCGCCAAGTCGTTCCGTCCACAAGTTCTAACAGAAGTTCTTCGCCATTTGCTTCGGCCCACCAGCCCACACTTGTCGGATGCGTCGAACCCCAATCGAGCGAACGGTCGATCCGCCAGCCCGCCGGAATCGGGAACCGGGGCAGGATGTGAACCCCCTTGCGCCACACGTCATCGAGCGCGCCGCCCGCGACGATATCCCAATCGCCTTCAAGCCAAGCGGCTCGCTTGTTCGGATCGGTGATCGCGTCGAGTTCGGCAATATAGGCCGGATCGAGATAAGGGTTTTCTTTGTAGCTTCCGAAGATCGCAATCTGTTTGCGAACGATCGTGACTTCCTTCTTCAGCGCCGGGTGAAACACCTTGCTTTCGGTTACATAAATCTTTCCCATCGGAACGGGATCGATGAACCGCGACTTCACCCAATTGTGGCCAGGGCCATACGGGTTAGTCGTGCTGAATACTTCTAGCGGGATCGGCGGAAGGTTATAATCGTTTTCGGCTTCGTTCCAAACGCCGTCCTTCTCTTGCGTCCACGAACTTCGGTTACAACTCATCATCGAATCGTAAGGGTCCGACGACGGGTACTTACAAAGTTCGTTCCAGCCGATAAACGGGAATTCCTGCCCGTGATAGTTCCAATAATCGTCGGGCTTCAAAAACTGGCGGAACATGAGTTCTTCGCCAGTTTTCCAAACCCATTTATAATCCCCCTTGCTTTCGAGGAACTTGCATTCGTCGCCGAAAGCTTTACGAAAAATGCGCTTCGACTTGATAATCAAGTCGTCCAGGTTTTTGTATTTCCGATCGAAGATCACGCCGCGCCAATAGGTTCCGTACCCTTGGCCGACCCATTGCGCGAACCGCATCAACTGACAGTCGGTTTTCCCAGGGCCGCGCGTGCCGTGATAGAGAATGTGCGACGCATTAGTCTTCAGCGCGAACTCTTGCGAAGTTCCCGGTAGAAATGCCCAAACGACTTCTTTTTGCGGTTCAGTCTTTGACGGGCGCGCGAGCATTTTCGACCAACTTCATTTGCTGCTGCTCGAACTGCAAAGCGAACAAGGCTTCTTCAGCCTCGCCCTGAACGCGGCGCGGCGTCTGGATCACGTTCTGAACGTACACGTTGCCGCCACGGCTTCCGCCGTCCTTCTGCATCCCGCGAATTTTCGACATAAGATCGATGCCGGTTATTTTGACTTTCGGATCGGTCGCGGCCAGAACCGTGTTCCACAATTCCTTTTGGATTTCGTCGTCGCTCGGAAGCAATAGCGAAACGTCGTCGCTTCCGACTAGGCGAGCGATTTCAGCCTGAACTATGGGATCAGTAAGCCAAGCTTGCGCTTGCATCGCCCGGCCGTAGTTGTGCGGTCCTTTGAACAGCACATAACCGGCCATCATCGCTTGCGAGGGGTTCCCCGCCACGATGTTCGCGAACTGCATCTTCAGGTCGTATTCGTCTTCGTCTTCACGAAACGAAAAGCCGTTCGATACGATAGGGTTCGGTTGCGCCCAAGTCATGACCGAACCCTATATGACCGCCCTTAACGCTTCAAGTCCCCACATTGGGATCGGCGCGTTTTGCAGCATCGCTTCGCCACTGGCGCATTCCGTCCACCTTTGCGGCGCAACGGTCGCGCTGATCGCGCGCGACGGCCAGTTCGTCGGCCAGGGCGGCGTTCGTGGCGGGATCGGTGTTGCGTTGGTCGCACGGCTCGACCAACTGCGGATCAGGCAAATCAGCGGGGCGCGGCGTCACCTTCACCGGCACGTAGCGCCCGCCGCACGCTGCTAGGGACAGCGACAGCGCCCCAATCACGAACACCCGGTTCATTCGCTTTCGCCTTCTCGATAGTGGTTCGGTATTCGATCAGCCGGGTTTCGCTTCGACCGATCTTCGCTGCGACTGCGGCTGCGATTGCGTCGTTATCGACACGGGCTTTCGCCAGCGTGTCGATCGTGGTTTTCAGACTAGCGTTCGCTTCGGTCACGTCGGCGACGCGAGCCGTAGCGCGGTCGCGCTCCGCCGTGCGATCGGTGATCGTGTTCCGCATGAACAGCACAACGAACGCTAGCGCGATGATGACACCGAACGGCCAGAACTTTCGAACGAATGCCCAAGTCACATTACAATCCGATCTTTCAAATTGCGCTCGATACGAACTAAGATTTCGTTACCGCGAGTAACTTCGTCAACCAAATCGCCAAGGCGCTTGTAGTTTCGATCTAAAGCCCGCTCCACGTCTTCGCCGTCATCAACCGCAACTTGTATCGACCGTTCAATCGCGTGCGACAGTCGTTCGAATACTTTGCTATCGAGAATTTGGGCGGATGCAATCGGCGTTTCAACCGTAGTCGAAGTTGTCATGCTTTGCGCGATCGATCCCGGCAGCTTCGGCTTAATCGCTTTCCAAAGCCAACCGCCGATCGCCAACATGAACGTGCCGAAGAAAAGTCCTAAACCTGCAATAACTTGATATACGAAAGGAAGTTCAGTTAGATGTTTCGGGTCCATCGCGCGACGCTCGCTTCTTATCGAACACTTCGCGAGCATCGGCCGAAGATCGGAACACGTTATACATATCCAAAGCAAGAAGCCACGGAATGACGGCCCAACCCAAGCCGGGAACTCCCGACAGGAATAGACCTATCGCAAGTTGCCACCATACGAAACAGGAAAAGAACGCCAGCGCCATTCGAATGTACGGCGTGATAGGCTTGCGCCCATTTACCCATAAAGCGCCGATGCGGACTGTTCCCACACTCAACAGGATCACGCCCCATTGAACCTGCGATGCGAAGTTCGACAGCCCGACGAAATACTGTTCGTTCGAAGCAAACATCGTGGGAGCGCCGAAGAACAGTACCGCGAGCGTGGCCAGGATGATTGACGCGAGCCATTCGCCTAGACGAATGTTAAAGTGCGTGCCGTAGCGAACTACCAAAGTAGTCATAAACGAACCTTCCGAGTTCATACGCCCCCAGCCTTTTCCGCGCGATCCGCGAAGAACTTGTAAATAACAAGCCCGATGCCGCCGACCATTGCCAGGACGAACACGATCAACGCAACCTGCCCCAGCAGCGTTCCGTTGACGTGGGCCTTGGCGGTCCCTGCGGCCTCTAGGGCGACTTGTCCAGTGACGCCCGCACCGGCCAGGGCAGCGCCGACGCCCTGGGCAGTCTTCAGGATCGACACCTGCGATCCGAGCGCCTTCGCGGGCGCTTCCTCGCCGGGCTTCGATCCGATCGCGGCCGGGAGTTCCTTGCGCGGGATCGGCGTGCCGATATCGGCGCGTGCGATCAGGATGGCGAAATCGCGAACGCCCTTGTCGCCGTCGCGAACGTCATCGAAGTTGCCTTCGACGCGGCGCTTCCATCCCTTGCCGAACGTCTTCCACGTCTTCAGCGACTTCAGGAACTTCATCCGGCGGTCGAGATAGGAATTGATGACGCCTTCCTCGTCCACTTCGGCGATGATGTTCGCGGCTGCGATCGTGTCTTCGCCGCAAATGCCGTCGATCTTCATCGGTGCCAGTGTGGGCACGCGGTTGCCAGCGAACGAATTCAACGCCCGCTGCAAATCCTTGATCGCCTTCGACACGCCCGAGTTCACGGCGTAGTCGAACACCGCGTAATCAAGCCCGGCCGGAAGCCCGTCGCATCCGGCCAAGTTCCAGTATCGATCGCGATAGATATCTTTGGTTTCGGCAGCGGTGATCGATTTGACCGACCGAAGCTTCAACCCCTTCGTGGTTCGATACGCGTCGTAAACGCGTTGCGTGACGCCTTTGTTCGTCGGCCCGCCTGGATCGGTCGGATGATTCACGTAACCGCCTTCGTGCGCGAGTACGAGCGGAAGGACGGCTTCGTATTGCTTGACGGACATTGGCTAGGCTCCCGGTCGATTTCGCCGGGTATGGCACAACAGAAAACCCCCCGCAACGCCTAGCGTCGCGAGGGGTTCCCTAAGCCGCCGATCGTGGGAGGATCGGCCAGGGCAACGCGATCCAGACGCGCGCCCCGGCGGCGGCTAGCCGATTAGGCGGTGCGCCACACGCGGGCACCCGCGCCCTTGGGGTCCGACGCGTCCACGGCCTTCACGCTGAACTTGCGCGTGAATTCGAGAACGGGCACGGTGTTGCCCTTCGGGGTCGTCTTCGTCTTGCCGGTGTCGGTCGCGAACGACTTCGACGCCGCCGACACGGTGGACGCGATCGACTTGGCCGGGTTCGGCTTCTCGGTCGTCGCCGGGATGTGGAACGACTGATTGACTTCCAGCTTCTCGAACGGATAGGCGACCGACGAACGGCCACCGCGCGTCGAAGGCATCGGAACGTCGGTGTCGATCTCGAACGTCTGCGCCGACGCGTTCGAAGCGTTGTTCTGTTCGTTCAGGGCGGCGATACCCTTCTCGGTCGCGCGCGTCGCCACCTTGTCGCCGTCCTTCATTTCGCCGTTGATTTCGACCAGCCCGTCCTTCAGCAGCCCGGCGTGCTGCGCGGGGGTCGTCATCAGGAACGGCGTCGCCTCGACGGCCATCGCGGCGACGATCGAAGTCATCAGCGTGTGGTTCTTCTTATTCATCGGAAATTCCCTTCGCTATGCCCGGTTGATCCGTGCTGCAAACGGCTATCGACCGATGCGGTTTCATCGTCAAGCGATTTTTTCGCCATCCTGCGATTTTTTCGGCATCCCTTCGATTGCGATCTTCTTCGCCGAATTCAACGAAGCCTGAATGGTCATCGCCGACGCCACCGCTTCGTCCAACCCCTTCGATTCGAGATAACCGATTAGGTGTTCAAGATACCCGGCGGTTTCGTGCGCGATCCTATAGAGCAACGCCGATGCGGCCAGGACGTTGACGTATTCGGGGTTCAGGTGTCGAACATCGGTGATCGCGAGGGGGAACTTTGGATAGCGGTTATCGATCGCGAAAAGATAACCTTCCGCGTTGATGACGGATCGCTCCATCATGTCTTCGTGTTTTACCATTGCCCGGTTCCGTTCTTCAATCTTCAGCGCGGAAGAACTTGCGCTTAGGCGTTTCGCCTAGTTCCGTGGTGCGCGTCGGTCCTTTGGGATTGCACACCGGACAACACGGGCATGGTTTCGGCTTCGTTACCTTAGCGTCTTCCATGCCCGTGTCCGTCATCGATCAGTTCTCGCCGAGATACGGCGACTGATAGCCGGTCATCGGCCGCTCGCGTTCCTCATTCGCATCGTCGCGACGATCCTGAACGATTTCGGCGTTGGTCGGCGCGGCCTTCTTCGCGTCCACGCGCGCGGCCATCAGCGACGGATGCTCGCCGACCGTCGATGCCATGTTCGCACGCGACGACGGGCGACGCTGCGGATTGTAGTCGGGACGATCGACCTGGGCGACGGTAACGGGGTTCACCGCGCCCGCCGTGTTGTGATTGGACGAGCCGGTGGCCTGATTCTCGATGTTGTCGAGCGCCATCGCGCGATCCGCTTCGGTCGTGTCCTCGCGAAGCTTCTCGCCCGAAGGTGCGTCCATGCCCTTCACCGACGCGTCGGCCTTCTCGCCCGACTTGACGAACGCCTTCGCGCTGTTGTCGAGCGTGTCCAGCCCCTTCGACGGGCCGGGCTTCGTCGCCGACTTCGCGGAAGGCGTACCGGTGTCCACCGTCGTCGTTGCCTTCGGCGACGTGTCGGCCTTGTCGCCCGCGACGGTGCCTTCGACTTCGACCTTCGCCTTGTCGCCCGGCTGCGCGCCGGAATTCGCATTGGTATCCATGTTCGATCCTTTCGAAAGGAACCTGGGGAAACAGCGCGTCTCCCCAGGCCGACGCGAACCTAGCAGTCCATGCCTTCGCAGTCACCCGCGTTTCGCTTGTCGTGGCGCTCGACAGGAGCCTCGCCGATGTTCTCGCCGCCATTGCCCACATTGGGGGCCGACTGCGCCCCAGCGGGCAGCGGCGGATCGTTGCGGACGCGCGCCGGGATCGCGTCGAGCGCCGGAAGCCCGGCCGTCTGTTCGAACAACGGTGCCGTCGTTTCGAGGCGCTGG
>Ga0182213_1000005_pt1 | contig 48003 bp, 81 predicted proteins | sample G5R1MG_22_FD_128399 | JGI IMG/M metagenome (GOLD analysis project Ga0182213, IMG submission 128399) | Switchgrass phyllosphere microbial communities from Michigan, USA - G5R4_MAIN_03OCT2016_LD1 MG | ecosystem: Host-associated > Plants > Phyllosphere > Phylloplane/Leaf | place: USA: Michigan... | reverse complement strand
GTTCTGGAACGACTTGACCTCCGGGTCGGCGCCGAGATTGCCGACGATGATGACCTTGTTGACGCTGCCTGCCATGTTACGCTGCCTTCTTTCGTTCGTGATAAGTGATGCCGGGGCGCTGCGGTCGAGCGCCCCGGGCATCGCGGTCGGCCAGCTCCTGAATGAGGGCGACAAACGCTTCCGGCTGCTGCGAGAGATAGTGCTTGAGCGCAGCGGTGCGGTCGGTGATCTCCGCCTCCCATGAGGTGCGAAGCCCGGTGGGCGCGCGGTCGATCTTGTTCGCCACCGCAGTGAGTTTCTTGGCGGCTTCAAACTGCTGTTCAGCCTCAAAGCGAGTTTCCAGATCGTCCGCCTGCTTCAGCGCCTCTTGTGCGGCACGCTCCCGTTCTGCCGCTTCCTCGCGGGCCTTACGGGCGGCTTCATCCTTCGCGCGTTGCTTGGCCTGCCGGTATGGCGTCAGGGCCTCGCTGCAGGCCTTCTTGCCACGATCGGCCTTGTCCACGATCGGCTTCCACTTGGCCTGGACAGCCTTGCCTGCATCATCGTGGGGCTTCTTCTCGGCCGCACGGGCGCCATCAGAGTCCTTCCACGCCTTGTGGAAGTCGCCCAGCAGAGCGTCGATCGCCTCTTCCTGCTCATCCGTCTCGATAGGACGTCCCGACAGGGCATCCGAAAGGAGCGTGAACAGCTCGTCGATATGGATCGAGAATGCGGCATCCGCCGGCGGATTGTTGTGCTTCTGATCGGCCATCAGAATTTCACCTCGTCATCAATGTTGAAGTTCTCGCCGTTCTGCGCTGCGCCATTGCTCTGCTGGCGGGCGGCATGGGCGAGACGGTCTTCAAGGTCATCGACAGCCCTGCGGAACTGCGATTCCGGCAACTGGTGAAGCTGGGCCCCCTTGGGCGCGCCAAACTTGCGCAGCCATTCGGTCTCGGTCAGCTTGAGCGCGTCCAGCATGAGCTTGAGCTTGGAGAGTTGGGCGGCGTTGACCGCGCCATTGCCGGGAGCCGAATGATCGGACGCGCTAGCATCGGCTGCAGCACCATCATCATCGTCGGCGTGCAGATCGCCCTTGTGCCAAAGGTCGAGCGCAGCACCGAACCGCATGGCTGCGTTGCGCAGCGCGTCACCGATGGCTTCCTTGACGGCATTACCGCCCTGCTTGCCTTCGGCATCGCCGTAACCGAGGCGAGTGACGCCCAGCACGGTCAGGCGGATCCACAACCCGCCGTTGTTGTCGATCGCGGGGAGGCCGGTAGCGTCGAACGCGACAGGCTCCCAGGACCACTCGGGATCGGTTTCGAGCAGGCGATCAGTAAGAGCGGCGTGACCAACGTAGTCGAGGTGCACTGCATCCTTGTGGTGCGCGCCGCCGCAGACGCCGCACTTCCAGACCATCAGGTCTTTGTTGGTCTTGCGGGCATCGATCTGCGCCCGCGTCTCCTTGGGCAGCTTGCTGATGTGATGGTCGGGGAACGGCTTGCGGAGCAGCGCCAAGCTAGGCGGCTCGATTGTAGAATGGGCGTTCACGGAAGGATCTCCATGCAGGGCACCGCGCCCTGATGGAAATAGTTCTAGGCAGGCCTGCCTAGCTCGTCAAGCGTTATCTATGCAGGCCTGCCTATCCTTGGCAGATTGATTTAGTTTGCGCAGCCAGTTCGACATCGCCGGCGCTTAGGGCCATATCAATCGCCGCTTGGCATCTGCCAGCTCGTATTTCACCCGCCACTCGCTGGCGTAATGCAGTGGTTGCCATTGTCTGTGATTGCGCTTCAAACTGCTGCTGGCGGTCTCTTTGGCTTTCCAACGTGCGCTGATTTTGAGCCTCAATACCCTTGATGTAGTTGTTCCACATCGCCCCTGTTGCTGGAGGCGGCGCGGTAGGAGCGGCGTCACAACGCCATATCGAGCCATACCATTGGCAGCTAGTTTGTGCGTTAGCTGGTGCTGATATCAGCGAGGCAGCGATTAGAGCCGTCTTCCAAACCATACCGGCCTCCCCATGATGCGTACCGATTCCTCTGCGACCTCATAGGCCGAGAAGCGCGTGTTGGCCGAGAACACGCGATAAAAGCCCTTCTTGTGAGGTACGCGCTCGACTAGCTTCACCACATACCCATCACCGTCCCAGAGCGCGAACACGCCAGGTTGCACGGGATCGCGATCCCGCTTGTCGATGAGGATCTGATCTCCGTGGTGGAAGTCTGGCATCATGCTTTCGCCGCGCGCCTCGATCAGGATCAAGTCGCTAGGCTTTGCCCGCAACTCATCTTCGATCAAGGACCGCGAGATAAGAGCTTGGCTCCGATCGCCGTCGCCGGTGCCGCCGCCGCCCATGCCAGCGTAGGAAGGCAAAACCTCAACAAAAAGGTAGGCTTGCGGTGAGACTGCCGCCTCGTCCTCGGCTTCCTCATCACCGCCAAAGCCAGGGAAATCCGGGAACTTGGCCTTGAGCTTCGCAAGTGTGTCGCGGTGCAAGCGGGTGGTAGCTGTTCCTTTGTTGAACCGGTTGAGTGTGGTGTTGTGAACCTCAATGCGCCGCGCCATTTCGGCAACGCTCACATCAGCCCATTTCACCAGCTCGCGCACAAGCTTGATATCGTCTGCTACAGAACCTGCCATGAAGGCGGGATTAGCAAACCTGCCTATTTGAGGCGCTAGGCAACTCTGCACTTGCATTTAGGCAGGCCTGCCTATACTCTGCCTAAGTATGCAGACCACCGACCCTATCGCAGCTTTCTTTGAGCGCGCTCGCACAAGCCGGGTTCCGATGTCGCACATCTGCGACCGGGCTGGTGTTGATCCTACCACGCCTTCACGTTGGAAGCGCAAGAAGAATGGCGCGACCGTTGAGGCAGTGAACAAGCTGGAAACGGCGCTCAACGCGATCCTCAATGAGAGGCGCGCCGCATGACCCCCCTTCCCTCTGACGATCTCACACAGATCAAGGCAGCACTGGACGCAAACCCCTTTGCTGATCCTGTACGCTTTCGCGGAAAGTCCCTCACACGGGCTCATGCCAGGGCGTTGGAGCGGCACCTTCAAAGCGACCGCCGTGGGGTGAAAGCGTGAGCCGGGTCGAGCAGATCGGGCGCGCTACGCTGTACCTGGGCGATTGCCGGGATGTGTTGCCGACGCTGGGTAAGGTGGCCGCGGTAATAGCCGACATCCCTTACGGCACCACGCAATGCAAGTGGGATGCGGTCATTCCCTTCGACGACATGTGGCGCTCGATCGGTCATGTCACCGAGCGCGGCACTCCCGTTGTCCTGTTTGGGGCCGAGCCATTCTCGTCTCTGCTGCGCACCTCCAACCTCCGCCAGTTCAAGCACGATTGGATCTGGAACAAGCCCAAGGGCACCGGCTTCCTGAACGCCAAGCGTCAGCCGTTGCGAAAGCATGAGATCGTCAGCCTCTTCTGCGACGGGCAATCGAACTACTACCCGCAGAAGACGACTGGGCACGAACGCAAGCGGACCTTTCGCGGCAAGCACCTGCAGACCGAAGTCTACGGGCACATGGCTGGCGACTACCACTACGATAGCACCGAGCGCTATCCTGGCACCGTCCTGACGTTCTCGAGCGACACACAGAACAGCAGCTTGCATCGGACTCAGAAGCCCGTCGATCTGATGGAGTATCTGATTAAGACCTACAGCCGTGCAGGCGAGACCATCCTCGACTTCACCATGGGCTCGGGAACGACTGGCATCGCTGCCGCTCGGTGTGGGCGCAATTTCATCGGCGTAGAGAAAGACCCGGCGATCTACGAGATTGCCTGCGAGCGTCTTCGCACCGAGGGTGGCCCTCTGTTCGCGTCGAGGGCCGCTTAGATGCCCCTCACTGACGCACAGATCCTCATCCGCCGTTGTGACCGGTCCAAGGTCCACGAACTGGCGGACTCTGCCCACCACCAGTCGGGCGACATCGCCGAAGTTACGCGCGTCATTCGAACGCGCCTCAAGACCGGACCCCATGCCGGCAACCCTGCGCCGGCTGCTGCCCAACCCTCCCCCCTGCCAGCAGCAGTCGGCGCCTTCATCGTTCCATCCTTCGCTCATGCAGCGACATCTACTTCGCAGGAGCAGCAAAAATCATGAGCGACGCGAATGAGATCGTGCGCCAGCGTCAGTCGGCTATCCGCCGCGAGCTGGACCGCCGTGGTATCGCGCTAAAGGCTATCAGCTTCGACGCTGGCCTGCCCTACCCCACCCTGCTGACCTACTTCCCTCAGGAAGGTGGCCGCGATCCTGTCATGATGCCGATGAGCGCGGTCTATGCCTGCGCCGAGAGTAAGGCCATCCCTGATGATCTGCTTTCGCTTCTGCTGCCGACCGGCTGCGTTCTGGTGCGTGTACCCGAGGGTATCGACCACGATCAGCTTGAGACGGTTTGCCGCGACATCCTCGCTACCAAGGGCAAGGCACACCATCCCGACAGCCCCGCTGGACGCGAGCTTAGCGCCTGCGAGATTGCTGAGCTGAACGGCAAGGTCGCGCACCTGCGGGCGGTGGCGGCATGAACTATGGCCTCACCTCGCGGCAATCCAAGCTGCTTGAGTTCATCGCTGGGTTCATCAGCGAAGAAGGGTTCTGCCCGTCCTATCGCCAAATGATGGCTGCGCTTAACATCCGGTCGAGCGGAGATATCAGCCGCCTCGTCAAGTCGCTGGAAGAGCGCGGCTGCATCCGCCGCATGGCCAACCGTAAGCGCGCGATCGAGGTCTTGGCGCCGGTCAAGATCGAGCATCAGATCACGACTGCGCCCCTCAAGGAGGTCCTTGCCGACTACTCCATGATGGATTTGCGCCGCGAGCTGGTGCGCCGGCAAGAAGGGGCTGCAGCATGACCGAGCAGCAATACCGCCGCATCCGGCGTCTGCCTGAGATGCTAGAGAATGCGCGCCGCAAGGTCGTCATGCTGGAGCGTGAAGCCGAACGGTACGGGTTCCGTGACCTCTTGCAGGAGCGTCGCCCATGAACGTCGCCGCATTCGAACGCGGCCTGACTGCCGCTCCGCTGACGCTTGAGCGCTGCGAGGAGCTGGTGCGCTGTGCTGAACAGCGGCAGCGCCGCGCCACCGCCAAGCTGGATGCAGCCCGCGCCGAGCATATCGCTGCCCTGATCGCCCTGTGCCACGCCAAGGCCGAACGCACCCAGTTCATCGCGAACAATCCTGACCAGCAGTTGGTGATGTTCTGATGCAGGTGGATCTTCCCTACCCGCACAAGCTTCTGTGGCCGAACGGCTCTCGCGGACACCCGCGTGCCGTCGCTGCGCAAAAGAAGGCACATCGCCAATGGGCGCACTACGCCGCCCTAGCCGAACGCAATGCGTTCGTTCGTGGCGACAAGATCGGCCTCCGCATTACCGTGCACGCCAAGCCGCGTGGGCCGCTACCAGACAAGGACAACGTGGTCTCGTCGGTGAAGGCGTATCAGGACGGCATCGCCGCCGCCCTGGGCATTGACGACAAGCACTTCGAGACGCCTGTCGTCGAGTTCGCCTCCCCGCGCACGGGCCGCTTTATTATCGAGATCGGGGGCTAGTACGTGACCGGTTTCGTCTACTTTATTGGCCCAAAGGATTGGCGGCATGGTGTCGTCAAGATCGGCGTCACCTCATCTCATCCAAGTCAGCGCTTGAAGAATTTTCAGACCGGCTCTCCGGCCCCACTGGAAATCTATGGCTATGTTGCGGGCGATGGCGATCTTGAGAAGCTTCTTCACTCCGTCTTCGCCCCGGTAAGGTCGCATGGCGAGTGGTTCCGAACAGATGGCAAGCTGCTCGCATTTATTGGCGACGTCTATGGCCAAGCGTTTGGTGAGCGCCCGCTTACGCAAAGCGAATTCCTAGACGCCATAGATAACATCTCTGGCGATGAGCCGCCCCACCCTGATTTTTGCGGTGAGGACGAATGGCTTGATTCCGCCGATGGCTTCGCGCTCTCAGGATGGCGCGCCGATGTCGCCTGGGCTGACCACCTTGCGCACCAAGGACGCCTCCAATGAGCGTCAAGCTGATGTCGCAGGTCTGGGACCTTGACCTTCCTCCTGGTGAGAAGCTTGTGCTGCTCGCGTTGGCTGATCAGGCGAACGATGAGGGCCGTCAGTGCTGGCCGTCAGTGGACACCATAGGGCGCCGCTCTGGCCAAGGTGAGCGCACTGTTCGCCGCGCCCTAGCAACCCTTGAGGACAAGGGCTTTCTTACCCGACAGCATCGTGACGGCACCAGCACGCAATATCATGTGCACCCCTGCCATAATGGCACCCCTGCCAATCCGGCACCCCTGCCAAAAACGACCAAGACCCCTGCCAATTTGGCACCCAAAACACCAAGAACCACCACTAACGGTTTATCTAACGATAAACCTAAGCGCCCGGACAAAGCCAAGCCTGCAAAGGCTTCGCTTCCTCACTGGCTCCCTGCCGAGCCCTTTGCTGGCTACCTCGAAATGCGTCGCCGTATCGGCAAGCCCGCAACGCCCCGCGCTATCGAACTGATGATTGGCAAGCTGGAGCGCTGGCTCGCAGACGGCCACGACATCGGCGTGATCCTCGACACGTCCACTGAGAACAGTTGGACCGGCCTCTTCGAACCGCGAGTACCCCATGGAACACAATCCCGAAACCTTTCGCAACCTGCCGGATCGCGTGGCGAGCGGCGAAATCGTTGTCTCGACATGCTCTACGAGGCAGAAGCCGAGATCCGTTCCGGCGAGTATCCGGACGCTGATCAGTCGCCTCGGCTTGCGCTTCGAGCCATCTAGCCGCGCTGACCTTGATGCTCACGCTGCACGTGTCGCTCTGCTGGCCGAAGACCTGTTCGACGCCCCGGCTGATGCGCTCGAGCAGGCGATTGCCATCTGGGTCCGCGAACGTCCGTTCCTCCCCAAGGCATCCGATCTGCAAGCTCTGGTCGGCTCGGTTCTCCATCGTCGCCAGCTTCAAGATCGGCCCATGTCCACATCCCAGCGGCAGCGGCTTGATGAGATGAACGCCGGCCTGCAGCGCGACGATATTGAGTGGATACGGGATGGGCAGGGCAACTTGCGCTTGGTGGATCGCCAGGACTGGAGCGAGCGTCGCACAAAGGAGATCGCGGAAGAGCGCGAGCGTGAACGCCAGCGCTACAACTGGCGCCAACAGCACCCGATCACCGAAGAGCGCGAGGCGGCAGAGTGACGGCTCGCGGTACCATCGACCTCACCATAGGCCAGGGCAACGGTCGCTTCCTTGGCGATGTGGCGAACGGGATTACCAGAGCCGTCCTTGAGCAGAACTTCCGCGATGGCCGGTATCCTGACCTGAACGCCGCCCTCGCCACCTTCTCCACCACCCAAGCAGGCATCAAAGGAACCGAACGATGAACAATCTATCTTGGATGATCTATCTCGCTGATGTCGCGGGCAGCGTTTCCACTGTCGCAACGCTGCTTGCGGTCGGCGCTGGCATCGGCGGTATTGTCTCTGTCATCGCCATCACGGCTAAGACAGATTTCGACAACATCGGCGCACGCGACAAACTGCCATGCCTGGCCACTGGTTGGAAGGCCGGCAAAGGCTTCTTCCCTGCCGCTATTGCGGCGGCGTTGGTGGCCTCGTTCATTCCTGGGCGCAACACGATCTATGCGATTGCTGCTGCCGAGATGGGCGAAGATGTCATTAACACACCTACCGCTGGCAAGGCCGTGAAGGCACTGGACGCTTGGCTTGACCGGCAGATCGCTGGTGACACGCCGCCCGCCTCTGACGCCAAGTGACCCAAGCAGGCCTGACCACAAGAGGAGAGACGGCGTGAGTGAGGAAGCCTGGCACGCGATGGACGACTGGTGCCGGAAGCGGTCAGCCGATCTGCTTCAGACCATGGAGCCGTACATCATGGGCGGTGGCTCTACCGATGATGCGCAGTACCGTCAGCAGCTTGGTCAGAGCCAGGCCTATGCCGCCATGCGCTCGTTCATACACGGCGCCCTCACCACCCCCAACGAAAGCACCCCACACCATGGCTGAGTGGCAACCGATCGAGAGCGCGCCGAGGGGCAAGCCAGCACCTTACGGCTCTGGCCCGTCCATTCTCGGTGTAGCAATTGGGGAAGGCTGGACGGCCTACAACATCGTGAATTGGAGCTATCATAAGAACCCGACGAAAGGTTCTTGGAAGGGTCCACACGGCGTTTGGGAGCCCACCCACTGGCAGCCTCTCCCCGAACCACCCACCACCAAAGACCAAGGGGACAAGCGGTGAGCGAGATGCAGTATGTGCGCTTCCGCCTTTCCCCGGGTTATGGGCACGCTGTGCTCCGGGTGCGTGGCCGGATGTACAAGCTCAAGGCACCTTGGTGCCGACCAATCTTCAGCGAGCGGCACAGCCTGCGGGTGAAGGTCATTCCGATAGCCTTTGGATGGCGCATCAACATTGCGGAGCTAAGACTGTGAGCGAGATCGAGATCACCCAAGAGGATCGGGAAGCGGCAGAAGCGCGCTGGGGCATTCCGTTGGACGATACCGACCCCGACGTACAGATGCTCGCCCGCCACCGCCAAGCAGCCCGCGAGAGAGCGCTCGATGAGGCGGCTGAGGTGGCGGAGCTATGTTGGGTCGAGACCAAGCACGGCCTTGGATTCGCACAGAGAGAAGGCACGGCAAAGGACGCCGCCTCACAGATACGCAAGCTGAAGGAGGGATAGCATGGCCCTTCATGTCACCTCACATGCGATCGAAAGAGCCATGGAGCGCATACCCGGCTGCAAGTGCGAGGATGATGCCATACACCTGCTCTCAAGCCGCGCGGTGGCACAGGCGGCAGAGTTCGCACCTGCTGGTTCGATCTACGTGCGCCTTGCCACCGGAAACCGCATCGCGCTCGAGGATGGACATGTGGTTACCGTGCTGCCGTGCCGGGTGAACCCGCGCAAGATGAGTTCCGAGGCGCAACGCTACCGGGCCTGGATGCGGGCCTGGGCCGTCGCATACTGGAGGAGCGGCAAGTCATGAACGCCATGGCCACCATCGAGCCTGCACCGGTCGCTTGGCGTTCCGTGTTTGACGTGCCTGTTCCGATCGACCGCAAAGATGGACGCGACATGCTGCTGTGGGTTCGCGCCGGCTATCCCGTGCTGTGTTCATGGGATGACGCGTGGTATGATGCGGTTGGTCATGAAGTAAAAGGCGCCATGTTGTGGGCCGACGTTACGAGGCCGGAATGACACCGAAGCAAGAGAAGTTCTGCGCTCTGTATATCGAGCTTGGCAATGCATCTGAGGCCTATCGTCAGGCCTACGACGTTGCCGCGATGAGCGCTGCGTCGATCAATCGTAAGGCTAAAGAGCTTCTAGACAACGGCAAGATCACGGCACGAGTAGACGAGATCAAGGCCCAGCACTCTGAACGGCACGACGTCACTGTCGACGGCATTGCGGCTATGCTGCGAGAAGATAGGGAGTTCGCCAAGAGATGTGGCACCCCTGCTGCGGCCGTCAGCGCCACGATGGGCCTAGCCAAGCTTTACGGCCACCTCCGCGACAAGGTGGAGCATACCGGCAAGAATGGCGGGCCGATCCAAACCGAAGACGTCAACGCAGCAACGCTGATCGAGGAGGCGCGACGTCTTGGCATCGACCCAGTCACTCTCGGCCTCTGACCATGCATCACGGATTGCTCTTCTCGCTGGCTTAGTTGCTATACGGAAAAAAGAAGCCCTTGCACCAGAAGGAAAGTTGCTAGACTTCGCGCGCTGGTATTTCCCTGAGCGTGAGGGCATGGACTTTATAGAGGGTCCACATCACCGAGTGATCGGTCACACCTTAGACCGAGTTCTAACGGGCGAGATCACCCGATTGATCATCACTGTGCCACCCGGTTACACCAAGACCGAGGCGGCAGTAGTTAATTTCATTGCCAAGGGCTTCCACGTAAACCCGAAGGCCCGCTTTATTCACTCAACGTTTTCAGATGATCTGGCGCGCGAGAATAGCGACAAGGTGCTGCAGCTAATCGCATTGGAGGGATATCAGGCCGTAAAGCCGGTCACCATTCGCGTCGACAGTAAGGCAAAGGATCGTTGGAAGACCGCAGAGGGCGGCGGCATGCTGGCCAAAGCGGCAGGCGGTCCTATCACCGGTTTTAGAGCTGGGTACATGGATCGCAGCATCTTTACCGGCGCGCTGGTCATTGATGACCCCTTGAAGCCGGATGACGCTTTCTCGGTCACTAAGCGCAAGACGGTGAACCAGCGGGCGACGAACACCTTCCGATCGCGCCTGGCGCATGACGACGTGCCAATCATCGTCATCATGCAGCGCCTGCATTCAGACGACTTCGTGGGGCACCTGCTGACCGGCGGCATGGGCGAGAAGTGGCACCATCTCAATCTGCCCGTCTTAATCAACAATTCGGAGGAATATCCGCCAGAGTGGACGCATGGAATACCGATCGTCCACGGTCTGCCTGATGGGCCGCTGTGGGACGAAAAGCACAGCGCGACAGAGATCGAGGTGCTGAAGGCTGATGCCTACACATTCGCCAGCCAGTACATGCAACGCCCTGTCTCAATCGAAGGTGCTTTGTTCGACATGGGCGGGTTCAAGTGGTGGAGCGAGCTGCCAGCTATTGAGTGGTATTCGATCTACGCGGACACGGCCCAGAAGACCGGAGAGCGGAACGATTTCTCTGTCATCCAGCTCTGGGGCAAGGCCAAGGACGGGATCTATCTGGTGGATCAGGTCCGGGGCAAATGGGAAGCGCCTCAGCTCGACGACACCGCACTGGCTTTCTGGGGCAAGCACAAGGGCAAGTATGTGCGCGGCTTCAACGTCGAGGATAAGGCGTCAGGAACTGGCCTTATCCAGTCGCTGCGCAAGAAGGGCGTCCCTGTGGTCGGCATCCCTCGTGACCGCGACAAGTACACCCGTGGGCTTGATGCCGCGCCTTGGATCGCCACGGGGATGGTGCACCTACCGGCCGACCAGGACTTCACCGTTGCTCTGCGCGCCGAGTTGCAGATGTTCGACGGGCTTGGCACCGGATGGGATGACCAGGTTGACCCGCTAATGGATGCCATCGCAGATATGCTGGCAGAGACTAACGCCCAAGGAGGCTGGCTACTAACACGGTAATAATATTGCGCGCTCGCGCAACTTAACGTAACTATCTACCATGTCTCAGCATGGCTCCATGATCGCAAATGCCTCGGCTGTGGTTCGTAGCCGTCTCAAGCGTGTGTTCCCTTGGGCATACGGTGCAAGCACCAAGCACGACTACGCCAGCGACTATGGCTGGCCTGAGCAGCTTGAGTTCGAACACTTTCACCGCATGTACTCGCGCTCGGGCATCGCGGCGTCTGCGGTTGATAAGACCATCGGCAAGACCTGGCAGACGATGCCGGCGCTTTGGGAGTCGGAGAAGCCGGGGAAGAGCCCTGCAGAAGCTGAAATCGCCAAGCACTTTGCGCGCCGTAAGCTCTGGCGCGCCCTTATGGAGGCAGACCGCCGCAGTCTGGTTGGCTCGTATGCTGGGGCTATCATCCTGCTGCGCGATGGTCAGAAACTTGATCAGCCCGTCACTCGCGTTGCGAGGGGCATCGAGAGTGTTGTTGGCATCATTCCCGCATGGGAAGGCCAGCTATCCGTTGTCGAGTGGGATCAGATCGAGACCAGCGATACGTACGGTGAGCCGCTGTACTTCCAGTTCGACGAACAGGCGGTGGGCGAAACACAGAACGCCGTGAAGAGCCAGGTACGCATTCATCGCGATCGCGTGCTGATTTGGTCCGATGATGGCACGCTGAATTGCCGATCCGCGCTTGAGCCGGGGTTCAACGACCTCACCGACGCCGAGAAGATCAAGGGCGCTGGTGGCGAGGGCTTCTGGAAGTCGTCGCGTGGCGCACCGATCATCGAAGCTCCAAAGGGCGTGACGCAAAATGACGTCCAGCGTGGCATGAATGCCAACACGCCTGCCGAAGTATTGGACAAGCTGAACGAGACCGTCGACGACTTCCAATCAGGGTTCGACAAGGCTCTGATGCTGGGCAGCTTCAGCGTGTCTCCCCTCACGATCTCGCTGCCCCAGCCCAAGGAGTTCTGGGAGCCCTGCGTGCAGGGGTTCGCGGCCTCCATGAGCATCCCGTTCAAGGTGCTTATCGGTAACGTGACCGGCGAGCGCGCCAGCACCGAAGATGCCGCTGAGTGGGCGCAAACGAACATGTCGCGTCGTGAGAACCGCGTACTGCCGATCCTGTACGACTTCATCGAGCGCTTGGTTGCTTGGGGTGTGCTGGAGCGCAAAGACTGGACCATTGGCTGGGATGATCTCAGCGAGGCATCCCCTGACGATAAGCTGGCCCGCGCCGAGAAGATGGCGACGATCAACTCTTCGCTGGGCGCAGAGCCGGCTTTCCTACCCGATGAGATCCGGGAGACCGCTGGCTTTGCCCCATCCGACGAGGTGGAGGGCTTCGACGAGTTCCTAGCCGATCGTGCCGAGCGCTTGCAGCAGATGGCTGAAGATACCGCCACACAGAACATTCCGCCTGATGAGGTGACTCAATGACCAAGCAAGCCCGCGTCCACGTCAGCACTCTGGTCAACGCCAGCAAGATCCGCCGCGAGAAGCGTGATGGTCGCGACGTCATCATCGTGCCCAGCGCCACGCTCCCCGACAACGTGGTGATGAACAAGGTGCGCTATCCCGCGTCTGTCATCGCAGAGAGCTACAAGAGCCTTGAGGGGCGCCCTGCCCCGCTCGGCCACCCTACGGTCAACGGCAAGTACGTGTCGGCATCAAGCCCTGAAGGCATCGTACGTGGCTTCGTCGGCGCTCACAACGAGAACGTGCGCCAAGAGGGCGGACGCGTCCTGCTCGACAAGGTGATTGATGTGGCCTTCGCCAATCAGTCGGAAGGCGGCAAGGCGGTGTTAGCCGCGATCGAGCAGCAGAAGGCCATCCACACGTCGACCGGGCTGCTCGCCACATTCAAGCCGCTCGCCAACGACACCACGGCCTCGTTCGAAGTCGAGAGCATGATCCTCGATCACGATTGCTTCCTGCTCGATCAGCCCGGAGCAGCGACGCCGGAGCAGGGAGTGGGAGTGTTCGTAAACGCGGCCGGCGAAGAACTGGAGGTGATCAACTCCACCTTTGATGATGATATCGAGCGGGAGATAACATGGGCCGCTGAAAGTATCGTGCGCGCCGTTGAAAGAAAAGAACAACAACCATTGATCGAACAGATTAAAAGTTATATGCTGCGACTTGTGAAGGGTGGCCCGACCCTCGATGAACCTCAGGAACCTATCCTGAACACGGAGCATGAGGCGATGGATAAGGCGCAGTTCGACGCACTCTTGGCGAAGGTCGACGACCTCACCAAGGCGGGCCCCGGCCTCACGGAAGAGAAGGTTGGCCAGATCGTTGCCAACGCGCTCAAGCCGCTCACCGACAAGTTCGAGGCTCAGGCCCAGGCCGACAAGGAAAAGGCTGACGCTGAGCATACCGCCCTGGTCAATCAGGCGGTCGAGGCTGGTCTGCTGACGGAAGATCTGGCCAAGGCATCGCCCGCACCGGTTCTCACGGCCCTGCTCGCCAACGCTGCGGCACCCAAGGCCGCATACCGCGTCAACGCCGCCTTCAAGCCGGCTGCGAATTCCGACGAGCGTAAGCCGCTCGCCCTCAAGGCGGAGGCCTGATCCATGGCGCGCTACAACAAGATCTTTCGCGGCCCTGCCGACAAGAACAAGCCCCAGGTGCGCGAGGCCATCTGTGCCGCCGCTGTCCTGCCCGGAACCGTGGTGGTGATCAGCGGCGCGAACTTCGCTCAGGCTGGTGCCAACACGCCTGGCGCGTTCTACCTGGTGCAGGACAACTACTTGGCCATGAAGGGCGTTGATGACGCTTGGCTTGCTGGTGACCGTGTCGTGGCTCTGCACCCGCAGGACGATGAACTTTACGCTGGCCGTGTCCCGACCGGTCAGAGTCTTGTTGCAGGCGACAACCTGACCACCAGCGCCGCCGGCAAGCTGGTCAAGGCCACCACCGGACAGCGTATCCTGTTCTACGCGCTCGAAACCTACAACAACACGAGCGGCGCCGATCAGCTCGTCACCGTGCGGGTTGCCAACACCAACCTGCCAGCGGCGTAAGGGGACCACCGACATGCGTTACTTCGACGAAGCCCTGATCGCCGCCCACCCGCGCCAGCACGGCGCATGGAATGCCGAAATGTGGGGCATCCGCGACCACTTCCAGGTCACGGAGGATGCGCTGGCCGAGTACGAGGGTATCGGCAATGCCGCCTCCGTGCTTCCGCGCGACGCCTGGCTCGACATGGACAACATCACCCGCCGCGTTATGCGTTCGGATGAAGGCGCCGCCTGGATGAATGACCTGATGCCGCTGGCCAAGCCGGTGAACATCGGCAAGATCGTCCACCTGAACCGTGTTGCCTCTGATGCTGGCAGTGTCGTTCGTTCCATCAGCGGACAGAACCCGGTGCCGCTCGACAAGGTGACCTACGACTACCGCGGCACGCTCGTTCCCATGTTCCTGACCGGTTACGGTCGCGAATGGCGCGAGTGGAACACGCTGCAGTCGGAGAACTTCGACGCGCTCGCAGACGATCAGGAGGCCCATGCCGCCAAGATCAAGCGCGACATGGCGCTGTACGTGCTGAACGGCGACGCCACGATGGTCTTCCAGGGCTATCAGGGTTACGGCATCCGCACGCACCCGCTTTCCAAGCCGATCAACGTTGGCGCAAGCGGGTTCAACATCAACATGACGACGGCCACGCCCGACGCCATGGACACGTTCTTCAACGGCCCCTTCGGCGCGTTGCTGGACGGCAGTTACATCACCGGTGGCGTCAACCTCTACATCTCGCCCGAGATCGCGCGGGCATGGGACAAGACCTATTCGGGCTCGGCAGGCTTCAAGGACGGCACAGTCCGCGACTTCCTGCTGAAGAACCGCCGCATCAACAAGATCGAAGTCACGTTCGAGCTGACCGGCAACGAATTCTTCTGGTTCGTGCCCAATGCCGACTACATTCGCCCGATCGTCGGCATGGCCGTCACCACGACCGCCATCCCGCGTGATCGTCCTCGTGCGAACTACCAGTTCGATCTTGCTGGCGCGCTGGGCATCGAGATCCGCGCCGACTTCAATGGCCGCACCGCGGTCGGCTACTCGGTGAACGTCTAATGGGCAAACATCGCATCCGCATCACCGGCTCGGGCATCCATGGCCTCAAGCCAACCGACGACAATCCGTCTGGCGAGTACCCGATCGGTCACGAGTTCGAAACGGACTCGGACCTCCCCGCCGGTTGGGTCGGCCGCGCTGTCATCGTGGGCGAAGAGCCCAAGGAAGGCGCCGAGTTCATCGTTGCCGAGGATGATGGCACTGAGGAAGGCCGCATCCGCAACCAGATCGGCAAGCAGGCTCAGGAGAAGATCGAGCAGGTGACGCACCAGCACGAGCTGGATCTGCGCGCCGTGACTGCCCGTGCCGACAAGGCAGAGGCCGACCTCCAGCACGCCAACGAGCAGATTGAGGCGCTGAACCTCAAGCTGCGGGTGTACGAAGAGGGCGATGGCTCGGGCGCAGCGGCGACGGCGGACGAGATCAAGACCGCTGTGTCCATGCTCGATGCCAAGACCGACGCGCACTGGACCGCCGCTGGCCTGCCCGCAGTTGATGCCGTGGCCGAGATCACCGGTAAGGCCGTGACACGTGCTGCCATCACCGAAGCATCGCCGGACGCCAAGCGCCCCGCCTAACATTTGTGACAAGGAGTAAGGCCGTGGCCCTTCGACGTATCCTACAGGCCGTCGCGGGTGTCGCGGCCTTCTTGTGCCTGCCGGCTCTGGCGCAGGTGGCTGGGCCGACGAACCGCGTCATCACCAAGACCAACTTGGTGGCGAACACCAGCACTGCTATCTGCCCTGCCCCGGCATCGGAGGTCATCCGCACCGAAGTGTTCTTCACAGTGTCGGGCGTCGGCGTCGGCTTCAATGGCGGCACACTTACGCAGGCCACGGTGGGCACGACCGCGAACACCACCCCCGACTGGGCGACTAGCGCTGCCGGCGCATATTACATGTTCCCGGTGCCGCCGGCCAATGCAGTAACCGCTTATGGTGCAGCGGGCATGATCACCTGCGTTCAGACGCTGAGGCAGTGACATGAAGAGGCTCGCAGTCTTCCTCGCGCTGACCGCCAGTCCCGCCTTCGGACAGGTCGTCTATCCGCCCCCTGCGGTGGACTCGGCAACAATCGCCACCAAGGCCGAAGTACAGGCGGTCCAGTCGCAAATTCCGCAGCCGGCTACGAGCGTCCCGCCTGCTGACATGTCTACGGCAGGCGCAGTGGGAAGCTCGCCACAGTATCGCCCGATTGATGCTCAGGCTCCGCGCATCTCGCGGACCGTGTCTGGCGTAACCGCGACAGGCGGGACGGGGGTAGTTACGTGGCCGGAGATGCCCTCTGTGCCCAAGCTGACGGTGACGCCTTATGTTGCCTCGAACGCGCTCCAGGCTCCCATATGCCTTCCCGTGACTGGAACTGTCACCGTGACGGGTGCGACGATCAAGTGCTGGTCGACCCAGGCTGTCACCGTCAGCCTTTTGGGGGCCGTGGTAGCGCCGCTGACCACCGCTGCCGCTGGCGTGCAGTTCGATGTCCTCGCGCTGCCGGGAAGTTGATATGGCCGTGCGCCGTTACGGTCTCATCTCCGCTCTCGCCGTGTCCCTCATCTTTTGGGCCACCATCATTGCCCTCATCAACTGACCGGAGATCGCCATGACCATCCAGCTATCCACTGCCGTTCGCAATGCTCGCCTTGACGCTATCGAAGCAGCAACTGGCACGTCCGCCATCCTCAAGATCAGGACCGGCGCTCCCCCCGCGAGCTGCGGCACTGCCGACTCGGGTACGGTGCTGGCCACCCTTAACCTGCCGGCTGACTGGATGGCCGCCGCATCGGGCGGTACGAAGGCCAAGTCGGGAACTTGGGAGGACACCAGTGCCGACGCGACGGGCACGGCGGCGCACTATCGCATCTACACCAGCGACGGCACGACCTGCCACGTCCAAGGCACTGTGACCGCTACAGGCGGCGGTGGTGACATGACGGTCGATAATACCTCGTTTGCGTTGGGGCAGGCGTTCTCGATCTCGGCGTACTCGCTCACCGACGCGAACGCTTGATCTAGGCCGGCGCGGTGGCGATTTCGTTTACTGGACAAACGGCGGCAGCGGCAGATAACGTCGCTTTGCCTTCGCATGTCGCTGGCGATCTCATTGTCATATTTGCCTACAACGATAGCGCTAGCCTCGCGCCAGCGCTGCCTGCTGGTTACACAACGGCAGGAGGCCAAAACAGCGCCGCCAATACACAAGGCCATCGGCTCGGTTATAAGATTGCCGCATCGTCATCTGAAACATCGGGCTCTTGGACTAACGCAACCGGTGTTATCGCTCACGTCTATCGCGGTGCAGATCAATCGATACCGATCGGTGCCAGCGCAACCGCGACAAATATCGCCGCCGTTACCTATCCCGCGCTGACGCTACAAAACACCGATGGCACGTCATGGGTGGCATCGTTCGTCGGTATTCGCGTTGCCAGCCAACCTGTTGAAACGCCACCATCCGGCTCGGTCAATCGTTCTGACCAGATCATTGGAACCAGCGCCGAAGTAGCTGGCCACGATACAAACGGCGGAGTCACGTCTTGGTCTGCCGTGACGGGCGGTGGCACCGGCTTCCGCTATCGCACCTCCAGCATTGAGATCCGTGCCGCAGTCGCATCTGGCGTAATCGGTCAGGCATCATCCGCGCTTGCCAGCCTGACGGGCTCAGCTGCGGGCGGGATGCTGCTGTCTGCAAGCGCGGCCGCGGTGCTCGGGATACTAGCTGCTTCATCTAGCGGTGCGGTTACGATCGCCGCCGCATCTTACACCGCTTTGCTGGCAGCAAGCGGGGCTGCATCGGGTTCGCTGATTGTTCGAGGGCAAGCTGCGGGCGGTTTGGCGGCTCTCACCGGGTCAGCATCCGGAAGTCTTGCCGCACAAGCCGCCATCGAGGGCACCGCAGCCCTCACGCTCTCACCGCTTTCAAGCAGTGCAAACGGCGCGATCAGGCTGGCCGGTGAATCAGTATCAATCCTGGCTCCGCTCATCGCAACCGCAGGCGGTGAACTTGCTGTTGCTGGTTCGGCTAATGTCTCGCTAATTGGCGTCATCGCCGCCGCATCAGGGATTGGGGCACCGAACGGCCCGCTATATTCGCCCGAGCGCCGAACCGCCCACAGTGCTTACCTGCGACGCGTAAGCGCGAGCTTCGGACGCAGCCGCCTAGCCGTGTCTCTCGGGCGATAGGAGAAATACATGGCTATCAGCTGGGTGCCCAAAGCTCCTCAAGAGATTGATACGCGGCGACACGAATTCGCCGCCTTGTTGGACGCTGGTGAAACCGCCACAGCATATGATGCGACTGTTGCCATTGGCACGGTTGTGATCAATCAATCTACCTTTCCTGCCACAGCTACAAGCGGCTACGTCGATTACCTCCTCGCAGGTGGAGAGGGGGGCGAAACCAATCTAATTAATGTAAAGATACAGACGAGCGCCGGACGCAAGCTGGAGGAAAGCATTCTTCTAGGTATCCGGCCCGCTGATACATTCGGCTCGGCGGCATCGCCGGATTTGTTCCCAGGGTACGGTGACGACATCAGCTTTGGCCTGTGGCTGGCAAGCATGGGTTACACCTTGCCATCGGATAGCCCAGGCCCAGCAGTGCTACGCGCTCGCGGTTCGGCCTATCTCGATAGTCTGTATGAAGAGATGTGGTCGGGCCAACGCACAGATGGGGTTAATCAGGCCAATGGCTGGCCGCGCACCGGCGCATCGCTGAACTGCACTATCGCAATCGCGGATGATGTGATCCCGCTTGCTGTGGTGAATGCCAGCTACCGGGCGGCATGGCTTGAGGCATCATCGCCAGGCATCTTGTTCGGCTCGGCTGTCACCCCTGGCGAACGCGTGCGGCGCGAGAAGGTAGATGGCGCGGTCGAGGTGGAATACTTCGACGATGGCAAGTCAGCCACGGGTGCGGCAGTGAGCTTCGTCGACCCTGCTATAGACGGTGCCCTTCGACAGTTCATCTGCGATCAGTCCGGCGGTGCCTTCATGTGGAGCCTTGGTAGCTGACATGGCCGACATCTACACCAGGATGCGGGCCACCTCTCAGCGGCTACTTGCGCCGACGAACAAGGGCGGCCTGGGTCAGGGCAAGATCGAGCTGGTGCGCTATACGCCTGCCCCACCTCCGCCAAATCTATGGGATGCGCCGCTTGAGCCTGTGCGTCAGGTGACGCCGCTTGACGGTGTAGCGCGCGGCGTCGGCAAGGAGATGGTCGGGGCACCTGTCGAGAACGGCGGCCAGATCGTTGCGACCGATCTGCTTCTTACCGTTGCGCCATGGTCGGGATCATATAAGCCGACCGATACCATCGAGGTGGACGGTTCGCCGGTGACGATCCTGTCATGCAAGAATATTCCAGCGGCAGGTACGGCGTGCGCTATCCAATTTGTGGCTCGCAGGTGAGTCATGGATGACGAGCTTGACCAACTGCTGCAGGATCTTGAGCCTGCACTCCTTGCGGCGTTTCTGACGGCGGTCCTGTTGCTGCGCTCGGGCATCGACTTCGTTGCGCTTGTGGAGGCCCTGCGCCGTAACGACATCGACGCAGCGATCGACGCACTTAACATAGAGCCAGGCGCGTTCTCGCAGTACGCGGTGGAGCGGCAGTCAGCCTTTGCCCAAGCTGGTGCGGTCGTATCTCGCGGCTTGACCGACGATCGCACTGCTGTCCTCAAGCGTGATGGCCCTGATCTGCGATCTAGAGGGCCAGCGGGTCCACGCGCGCCTGTCCCGCTCCCCGCTGCGCTTGATGGTGGCAATCCGACCGTCATCCAGTTTCGTTTCGACATGACCAACCCGCGCGCCGAGGCGAAGATCAGGACTGAGGCGGCTTCGCGTGTTGCAGGCTACGTTGACGAGCAGATCGAGGAAGCGCGCAAGGTCATCGCAGACGGCTTTCAGCGTGGAGAAGGTCCTCAGACGATCGCCACTGACATCGCCGGCCGCATCAACCCTCTCAGCGGCAAGCGCGAGGGAGGTATCATCGGTCTGTCCGATCCGCAGGTGACCTATGTCGACAGCATGCGGAAGCGCCTCCTCTCGGACGACCCTGATGAGATGGCCAAGGTGCTGGGCAGCTTTGATAAGGACGGAAAGTGGAAGGAAGGCACTGGCATGACGCTTCGTGACCGCCGCTTTGATCGATCCATCAAGAAGGCTGTTCGGGACGTCGCCGCTGGCAAGCCGAACCCGCTGACCCGTGATAAGGTCGATGAGATGGCCGCGAAGTACTCCGATCGCCTGCTTGCCCGCCGTGCTGAGGATATCGCTCGCACCGAGACTGCACAGGGGGTGGAGATGGCCCGCGCCGAAGCCACGAAACAATCACTCGACAAGGTCGGGCTCCCCGACGATGCCGTGACCAAGACCTGGATACACCAAGGCGGCATTCGTCACGCGCGCGATTGGCACTTCAGCATGAATGGGCGCTCTGTCGATGGTCTAGGCGGGTACTTCTTCCTGCCTGACGGCTCGGTGATGCTGTACCCGCACGATCCTGCCGGGGGCGTGAAGAACAACGCGAATTGCCGCTGCCGAGGGCAGCAAGACATCAACTGGGCCTTCGGGCTGTAAGGAGGACGTACCATGGCATGCAAAGACTGCTCAGAGCGCCGCAAGACCCTTCGCGATGCGATCATGCACGGGAAGATGGCTGAAGCGATGGACATCACCGTAGAAGGCCTACGGGTCATGATCGGGATCGACGCAGGTGCTGACCACCGCAAGGAAGCCGCTGAGGCTGCCGAGAGCAAGCCCGCTTCCAAGGCCAAGTAAGTGGGCGCGGAGGGCTGGACCGGCATAGACCCGCTTGTGTGGGCCAGTGCCGCCACCGGCAACCTTACGGCCCTCCTGCGCAACAGCGTGCAAGAGCTTGCGAACGAAGCAGGACGCACCTTGCCGAACGGTGGCCGGGTGCCTGTGAAGACAGGTAACCTTGGGCGCTCTGTCATCGTCGACACCAAGCCTCCGACCATCAAGGAAGGGCCGTTCAATGCCGCTCTGACATCCGGCATCGCGGCGATTGAGCCTGGCGATACGGTATATCTGGGTTGGCAGGCCGCTTACTCGCGGCGGCAGAACTTTGGCTTCGTCGGCACGGACAGTTTGGGTCGCACCTACAACCAGGCCGGCTTTGGCTTTGCCGATGCGACGGCAGCAAAGTGGCCGGAGATCGTTATGCGTCAGGCCGCTAAGATGGGAGGCCGATAATGCCCTCGCTCGAAACGACTGACTGGCTTGCCCTCAAGGCTCGTGTCGACACTTTGGTGACTAGCCCCGCGATGCTGCGCTTTGATCCTGGCGAGGTCATCACCCCTCCAGTGCATACCGAAGGCGAAGGGCCTTCGCCCAATGAGGAGGGCCAGGATAACCACGGCCTACCCATGCCGTTCCTGCTGTTAAGCGATGTGACTAATGAACCGCAGCGTATGGGCATCTCGGGGGTTGATCATGTGCGGAGCGGCACGCTGATGATCACGGTGCAGTGGCCGATCACCAGGCCGGTATCTCACGTTCAGCTCAAGGAGATTGGGGGGCAGATCGCCGCGCACTTTCCGGCAGACACCTGCATGAGTTTTGGGCCGTCGCGGCTGCGAGTGACGCAAGATGCGGCGGCCATGTCTGCCTATGTGGACGGGGCCTACCGCGTGTTGCCCGTTCGAGTGCTCTGGTCATCCATGTGATCAACCGTCCGTAGACACGCCACCGCAATGCCTTCAATCTATGATCGTCAGCAACAGAACGGACGCAGAATGATAGAAGGTCATAACTCAGGACTGCCGCCACTGGAGGAGCCCTGCACCGATTGTGGCGGCACCGGCAAGTATCGCAAGACCAACACCTATGAGCTCGCCCCGAGCATCCATTGCCTAACCTGCAAGGGCCATAAGATGGCGCCCACTCTTGCGGGTAAGCAAGTCATCGACTTCATAAGCAAGCGCTTCAACATCAGCGAAAAAGAGGTGTCACACTCCATCTTTGACTAGGTGTGAGAACTAATCATTCGCGGTCACGCACGAATGTTGCGTTACGAGATGCTTATGTGTAATGTTCCGATAGTTCAGGAACCGCCCAGCCATGGCCTGGGCCACGGGAGCGCCTTGTCATGGCATCACTGCAAGCTGTCGCAGGATCAAAGATCTATATCGGAACTCGGGTCGCTCCCAAAGATGAGGTCGCGCTTGCTGACTTCGTAGGGCAGGAAAACCAGTGGACCGAGATCAGCGGGTGGACGCAAAGCGGCTCGCTTGGCGACACTCAACAGATGATCAGCCAAGACTTCATCGACAGCAATCGTACTCGCCAGATCAAGGGCACCCTTGTTGGCGCCTCAATGGAAAACACGTTCGCGCCGCGCCAGAATGATCCCGGCCAGATCAAGTTCAAGCAAGCAATCGAAAGCTGCTCGCCCTACGCCTTCAAGGTCGAGTGGGGTGCCGGGTGCGCTGCCGACGATATCGTGACCGTCAGCGTCGGAGCGCCTGCGGTTGTCACTTGGCAGAATGGCCATGGCTTGGACGCTGGCTCCCCCGTAATCTTCACGCCGACCGGGGGCACGCTGCCGACTGGGCTGGTCGCTGGTACGGTCTACTACGTCCTGTCGGCGGGGCTCACCCCCACAACGTTCAACGTATCGGCAACGCCTGGCGGCTCGGCCGTCGCCACCACTGCCGCTGGGACTGCGACCTCCATCACAGCTACCGCGCAGCCAGCAGGTCAAACCGACCTGTTCTACGGCCTTGCCATGCCCGGTTCGAAGAGCGGCGGCGCAGCCAACACCCCCCTGCTCCGGTCCTGGTCGATCGCGGTCGACTCCAACATCGTCGAAATCTGATTGAGCTAAGAGCGGCAGGGTTCGGGTCCTTTGCCGCTCTTAGACCCGAATGGCCCGAGAGAGAGCAAACATGGACATCGGCAACATCGGCAAGAAGGTTGACCTCAACGAAGGTGAGTGGGTCGACGACATTCCTGAGATGGAGGGTATCCGCTTCAAGGTCCGCAGCACCAATTACAAGCCGTTCAAGGTGGCGACTGCTGGTCTTGCGCGTCGCAGCGGCAAGAAGCTCCGCACCGATCAGGGCATTGTCGCCTTCGGGGTTTCCGCCGGCAGCCCGTTGGCCGAACACATCCTTCTAGACTGGTCCGGTGTGACCGAAAACGGCAAGCCGCTCAAGTTTGACGCGAAGAAGGCGGCTGCGATCCTGACTGCTGATGATGACTTCGGCATTGGCGAGGCATTCCGGCGCGGCGTCGAATGGGCTGGCGACAGTGTCGCTGAACGAATTGCCGAGACCGCCAAGGAGGCGGCGGGAAACTAACAGCGGCCCTGCTTTGGACCCTCGACCACTTGGAAGAGTGGAAAGCGGCCCAGGAGCAGGCCGAGGTTGAAGGACTGGATCTGCCAGATGAACTTGAGCCGCCTGAAATCCTTGAAGGGCTTAGCGGGTGGCTTGAGGACTTCTGGCGGCTATCGACCGAGCGGCAGATCGGAATGGGCATTGGACCAATCCCGGCTAGCGCCATTGACCGGCACACCGCCGGGTGGAGTGATGAGGACGCGGAGACCTTCGAGTTCTGCATTCGCGAGTTGGATGGGGTCTACCTGATGCGAGCGAACAAGACCGAAGACGCCCCGCCAGAGGCATCATCTCCCATGGAGGCGTTTCGCAGCGCATCGTCCCATCGGCGGGCCTCATAAGCCATGGACGTTGCCGCCCTCTCTTTGTCGATCGACAGCAGCACGGTCGTAACCGCTGCCAATGACCTTGATCGCTTTGCAGACTCGGCCAAGCGTGCTGGCGCTGCAGCGAGCCCTACATCAGGGTCGATCGCCAAGCTGGTGGCCAGCGTTCAGTCAATGGACGCTAAGCTAAATGCGATCATCGGCAGTTTGGACAAAGCGACAGCGTCTGAAAAGGCGCTGTCAGCAGCGAATGATAATACGGCACGCTCGTTCGGTAACGCCGATGCTCATGTGACCACCTATCGGCAGCACCTCGAAACGATGGTGATCTCTCAAAAGGCGGCATCAACCGCCTTGGTGGCCTCAGACGCTCATGTGGTCGCCTACACGCAGCATCTAGCGGCAATGGCCTCGGCGCAGCGTGACGCGAACGCCCATGTGCTTGCGTATAGGCAGAGCCTCCAAGGTCAGGCTAGCAGCCAGACAGAGAGCAACGCTCACATCGTCGCATACCGTGAGAGCCTGGGTAAGGTGGCTGAGGGGGCGAACAGTGCCACCACTGCCATCAGGTTCACCGCTCGCGAGGGCCTCAACGCATCACGGCAGCTTGCCGACATTGGTGTGACCGCAGCGTCGGGGATGTCCCCCTTCCTGATAGCCGTGCAGCAGGGCCCTCAGCTCTTTGATATTTTGCAAGAGAAGGCCGTCGCTACTGGCACCAGTGTGAGCGCGGTGTTCCGAGCGGCAGCTGCGTCAATTCTGGCCATGCTGGCGCCGCTTGCCCCCCTGATCGCGGTACTAGCGCTTGCCGCTGCTGGCATCGCTGCACTGGCCGCTCAGGCCAACGATGACAGCGGCTTGAAGAAGTACACCACGGCCATGGGTTACACCAAGGCGGAGGTGGCCAAGCTAAATGCCGTTACGGTCACTTGGGGGGATACAGCAAAGGCTGTGTTCCAAGTAGGCTGGGAGCGCATCGCCAACGCGTTCGGGATCACGACAGATGACCTGAGCAAGAAGTGGAGCAGCTTCACCGATTGGCTGGTGACTGCCGTGCGGTTCTCGCTCGCTGGCGTCTATGCCGCGTTCACTGGCTTGCAGAACGTCATCCCACGCATCCTCGACAACATCAAAACGGGCAAGAAGGAAAGCCTGCTGGAGATTGTCGGCGGGAGCTTCAAGGACCAGTACCGAGAAGCGCAGAAATTCATGGATGATGTCGTCGGCCAGTCGCAGAAGAATGCACGCGATCGGCAGGACAAAATGGCGAAGGCCATGTACGACAAGCCCCGCGAAAAGAAGGCAAAGGACACCTACGGCTTCGACGACCTTCTGAAGGACGCCGCCAAGACCGAGAACGACCTGAACAAGGCGCGCATGCAAATCGGCCTCTATGGCGAAGCGCTGGCCCGGGTCACCTACGAGCAGGATCTGCTCAACAAAGCGTCCGAGCATGGCCTCAAGTTGTCTCCCGCCCAGCGCGCCTCTATCTCGGGCATCGCCGCCGATCTTGCCAAACTATCGGAGGCAAACCGGCTCGCCACCTTCCGCGAAGACACGAAGCAGGCTGCCATTGAGGAATTCGCGGCGCTGCAAGACGCATCGGCACAGATCGGCATCTATAATCGCGATCTATCCGCGCTGCGTCACGAACAAGAGATGTTGAAGGCAGCTCGTGGCAAGAACGCCCTGCCCCTCACTGACAACGATCGGCAGGTGATCAGCAGCGCCGCCAACGCCTTGGCAGACAAGGAATACCAGAACCTGCTCAAGCAAGCGGATGCCGATCGGGACTACTCGCACAACGTCGCCATGCGTCAGCTTGATGCCGAGCGTGGAGCGCTTGGGCTGGGTGAGAAGGCCGCTATCGCTTACGCGTATGCTCAACAGGAGATCAACCGACAGCGCACCGCCGGGGTTGCGGAAGAAGACATCAACTTCACCAGGATCAACCGCCAAGCCGATGCGTATGCCGAGGCCAAGTATGCGATAGACCAGCAGGCAAAGGCCATCGCGGACGCCCGCGAGGTGACGAAGAGTTTCTTCTCTGACTGGATCAACGGCGTGCGCGAGGGCGGCAATGCCTCTAAAGCTTTTGCCGATAGCGCGATCAATAGCCTCAACCGGATCATCGATAAGCTGCTGGACAAGACGCTCAACGGGTTCCTCGACAGCATCTTCGCAGGCGGCGGCGGGGGGCTCAAGGCCGTCGACACATCCGGGTGGAGCGCCGGTAACGTCACGCTCAACGCGTTGGGGGGTGCCTATGGAACCGCCGAGCGCTTCGCCAAGGGCGGAGCGTTCACCAACACAGTGGTAAGCCAGCCCACCTTGTTCCGCTTTGCCAAGGGTGCCCAGCTTGGCGAGATGGGGGAAGCTGGCCCTGAGGCGATCATGCCTCTCACGCGCGGCCCGAACGGTAAGCTGGGGGTGCAGTCGCATGGCGGCGGCGGCAAGCCCGCTATCCGCATGGGTGACGTGCACAACTCCTTCAGCTTCGCAGGGGCGGTAGGCCTCGATGGCATCGCCTCGATGGTGCGCCAGGGCGGCGAGGCGACATACAATCAGGTGAAACGGGATCTGCAGACGCTGCTTCAGCAGCTCGACACGGATGGGTCGTTCGCGTCATGAAGGTCTACCAGTTCCCCACCTTTCGCATTGAGACGCAGCTCTTCCATTCGCCTGGCGCTGGCTACGATGGCGGGCTGACGTCAGGCGGCGCGCAGTTCATCACGCCCGAACCGGGCGGCTTCGGCGTGCTTGAGATCGCTCCGGCCATCATCGATACCGAGTGGGACTTCCCGCTAGCGTCGTGGATCATGTCCAAGATCAGCGGGCAGGTGTTCCGGGTACGTCTCGCGCCGACGCCCCAGATTGCCTACAGCCGCAAGCGTGGCAAAGTGGCCGTGCCGTGGAGCAACCAGCAGGCTTGGTCCAACCAAGAGAACTGGGACGGCGACTTCACAGGCCGGTACGCCGCTGACGCGCTGAAGGGCTCGGTGGTGATGAAGTTCGATCTGACTGGCGTAGGGCCGGTCGTAACGCCGGGTCATGTCGTAGGCCATGACTTCGACACATATCTGATCGATGACGTGACCTATGATGGCGACGTCGCTACCGCGATCGTGACACCGCCCCTGCGCCGGAATATCGTGGCTGGTGACAATTGCTACCTACGGCCTTGGTTCACCGGGCGGATCAGCAATGGCGCCGATATCCGCGCCGCCTACAACAATTTAGGACACGTCAAACCGGGGAACATTGTGTTGCAGGAAGCTGTGGTCTGATCCTGGCCAGCCCTAGGCCACACATCTCCGCTTTACGATCGCAGTGCCCCCAGCATATTGAGAGCTATGAGCCGCGCTGACTTCACCCTGACCTACGACGGTCCTGCGCTCAAGAACCACGAGATGGACGTTCGCGACTTAGCACCCGCCATGCTTGGCGTTGGCGAGTTGTTCGACGCCATGAACCTGCTGCTGAATGGTGAGTCGGCAGAGGTGAAGGTCAATGTTCGAGCGCATGAACCTGGATGCTTCAGCGTAATCTTCGACATTGTTCAGGGCTGGAAAGATGGTGCCATATCGCTCCTCTCCGGCGATATGGTCACAGCCGCCATAAACCTGAAAGAGCTGCTGATTGGCGCCACGGGGTTGGTATGGTGGCTTCGCAGGCATCGCGGCAGAGCGCCTGATCGAGTCGAGCGACTTGCCGGCAACATGTTGCGTGTCACGTACGGCGACGAGAGCTTTGACGTCCCGACTGAACTATTAAGGCTCTATCAAGATTTGGCCGTTCGTTCGGCCCTTGAACGCGTGGTTCACAAGCCGCTGCAAGCGCCGGGCATCCAGTTAGTCGAGTTTGGAGATCGCGCTCTACCTGATCAGCGTGTAACAAAAGAAGAGGCTGAGTCCTTTCGTGCGCCGGAAATACCAGAGCGGGTGTTAGTCAAAGACACGCGAGAAGCCGCCTTTTCTATTTTGTCACTTGCTTTCAAAGAAGATAACAAGTGGCGGCTGCATGACGGTTCTAGCGCAGTGAGCGCAGTCATCAGAGATGAAGAGTTTCTTGCACGTGTGGACCGCAATCAGATCCGGTTCGCAAAGGGCGATGTACTCATTTGCGAGGTTGAGTTTACTCAAAAGCAAACGCCTAAAGGGCTGGTCACGGAAAACGTAGTCACTAAGGTCAAGCGGCACGTCGCCGCGCCCCGCCAACTGAACCTACTCAACGATGATGGGCAAGTGTTATGAAATGGCCAGCCCTCATCCTCGCCGTAGTCGCCACCACCGCGTCAGCACGGTCGGACACTGACTACCCACACCGCGACTGGGGGCAGGTGATGACACTGGATATGACCGTGGCCGATGCGACAGCATGCATAGCGCGGGAGCTTGGCCGGCGCGCAGATGCAATAGTTATCCCAGTTGATAGCGGCAACGATATCGATGTCGCGCCGCATACTTGGCCAAAATCTGGGCCTTGGCAGAGCTACAAAGTCCGGTCAGTTGGCGGCGCCACTCTTCTTCGCAGCTTCTATCGCCATCCCGTCAAGTCAAAGGCGATTGACAAAGAGGTGGCAAAATTGCGCTCGCAATGCCTTCGTGTGTCGCATGTTGATCGTGGCTAGACCCTTCTAGCCTGTTCATAGTTGCAGAAAGTTGCTTACAGGCGTAACAATCGTGCGTGAGCGAGTTTTATTCCCAGCTTGATGAAATACTCGGCTCGTCGGGTGACGTCACCGATATCATCGCCACTGTGCGCAAATGCTGGCTCTATGATTTCAAGAGCGAGCCAGTGCGGCTCTGGGATGGGCAAGGCTCTTTTACGGACAGTGCTGGGAACGAGTGGCTGGGGACGCTCGACGCAAACGGTACTAACTTGCACAAGACCCCCTCGCTGCAGGATGGTCGCGACGGCACTTCAGCCTCGTACGCGTTCTCGTTCAATATCCCAACAATGCCGGGACAAGAAGATGAGATACTTGCCCTATACGAAGGGCTGAAGTCTGAACAGGCACAGGTATTTGGCCGATCACTCACCTGTTACCTTGCACTGTTTATAGAGGGCGAGGGCCTGCGTCCGAATACCCCGCTCTCTTTCTATAAGGAGATGACAATGTTCTCTCCTAAGTTCTCTGAGACAATCGCTCGTATTGCATCAGGCGCGGTTGTAAAAACCTACACTGTTTCAATCACTGCCAAAGACAACAACCATGGCCGGAGCGAAACGCCGGATCGCACTTATGCTGACACAATGCAGAAACGTCGCGCCGCTCAGCTAGGTGTGCCGATTGATCGTGGCGCTGAATTCTTAGCCTTGCTGGCCAACCGGACTTACCAGGTGCCTTGATGGATATCGTCGATCAAACGCTGCAAGAGTGGCGGCGGCATCCTCATCAATACGGCGTGAATGACTGCGTTCTGTCGGCGGCAGCGTACTTTGTCAGCTTGGGCGCTGCACCGGCCATGCCCGATTTCGCGGGCACTTACTGCGATAATGACGAGGCCATGGTCTTGCTTGCCGAGCTGGGCGGCATGGAAGCGACTATGGAAATCGTAGGAGGCACGCCTGTCGATGACGATCCACGGCGAGGCGACGTTGTCGGCTTACTTGCAGACGCAGATTACGTGATCCCGGCTCTTTGCACGGGTGATCGGGTCGTTGTGCGTCTTGAACGCGGCACGATTGAAGTGCCGCTCAAGCTTGTCAAATGGCGGGGTGTTTGGCGTGGGATTTCTTAAGAAGATCGTCGCGCTGGTGGCGGTAGCCGCGCTGATCTACTTTGCGGGGCCGACGAGCCTGTTTGCCGCCAATCTCGCAGCGGCTATTGGATCATCCAGCGCATTTGTTGCGTCCGTAATCGGGACCGTAATTGTCGCCGCTGGTACATACATTATTCAATCCGTTTTGATGGGAGGTGTCCGCTCACCTTCCATGGAAGCCGGCAAAACAAACGTTAAGATATCGGACCCACCCCGCTGGCTGCACGCCGGTCGCGCTAGGTCCGGTGGCGGCGCCATGTTTGGTGAATTCGATGCCCAAGGCCGCTTCTGGTACATTGTCGCCAACAGCGATGAGATCCTGCAACCCTCGTACGGCTATTTCCTAGACGACGAGCCGGTCACAGTCGGAGCAGATCGTTACGTTCAGCAGAAAGAGTTCCGCCTCAAGGAGAACAAGGACAAGGACCCTGCCGACGCTGACGGCCAAGGTAAGGGCTATGTTCGCCTTTGGACCACAACCTACAGCGAGGCCAACCCTGTCCCTCCCGGCATAGCCGAGCTGACCGCCGCTCTCCCCCAGTGGACAGCCACCGAGCATCTACTTGCCGGCACCACCTATACCGTCGTCTGCATGGACGCGCTCAAGATTGAGCATCGCTATAAGATCTATCGCTGGCGCGGGCCATTCGGCCTTGGTGAGCCGGCGATCAGCGTTCTGGGCGACTGGGCGAACGTCTACGATCCGCGCGATCCTAGCCAGGTTCTCGGCAATCGCTCCACCTACAAGCCAAGCCGCAATGCAGCCTTGATCTGGGCATGGTTTCGCACCCACCCATTCGGGCGAGGCAAGCCGGAAAGCTCCATCAACTGGCAGCGCATAGGCGAGCAGGCCACTATCTGCGACCAGGACGTGGAAGGGATCGAGGGTACGCAGAAGCGGTACGAGGCTGGCGTCTCGATCGTTGACAGCAAGCGCCGGGTCGACGCCGAGAAGGAAATCCTGCTGGCCTGCGACGGCCAGATCGTGTTCGACGAGGATGGAAAGTCGTGGGTGCGCGTAGGCTATTGGTACACGCCCACCCTCTCCTTTTCTCGCAACCGCGACATCATGGCCATGTCGAGCGTAGAGGCTCAAGACGGCGAGAGTGAGACGCAGGGTGTCATCGTCAAATATACCGAGCCCGATGCGAACTACACGGTGCAGCCCTCGGCCGCTTGGATCAATCCGCTGTATTATGATCCGCTGACCACGCCCAAGTTCCTCACGGTCGAGATTCAGGCCTGCCAGAACCACAACCAGGCCATGCGCCTCGCCAAGGGCATCGGCATGCGCTCTCAGCCTCGGCATAAGATCGGCCCGACCGTGAACTTGCGCGGCCTGCAGGCGCGGCATGAGCGCATAATCACCATGAACTACGACAACACCTTTGCCGGTGATTATGAGATCGCCACGCCGGTTGAGCTTGATGGCGCAGGCATCTTCACGGGGTTTGGCGCGGTGCCGATCAGCTCTAGCCGATGGACGCTGCTTGCCGGGGAGGAGCAGCCTAAGCCGGTGGTGGATGGATCAACCACAACAGCGGCCTATCCAGCTATCACGGGTGAGAACGTCTACCTGTCAGACGGCGCGATCCGCATAGACTTCCCGGCGCTGGCCCGGGACGATGCGACCTACACCGCCGAGTACATCCTGACGGCGGATATCACGGGCGATGAGTCCGATCCCTGGATGCCCATGTCGATCAACCAGACTACCGCTACCAGCGGGCTTCTGCTGGAAGGGCAGGACTACACCGTCCGATATCGTTACGTCACCACTGCAGGACGCGGGCCGGCGTTCGAGTACGCAGTTCAATCGACAACGGCTGTGCTACCACCTGCCACGAACCTGACAATCGAAGGCGGCACCGGACAGGCAACCGTCACATGGAAGAACCCCAATGATCTGCGGTTCTTCTCGTCCGACGTCTGGCGTAATTCGAGTTCAGACTTCGGCTCGGCAACCAAGGTCGTAGACAGCTTTGGTGGAGGCGTCGGCCAAGTGCAGTCAGTCGAAGATACGGTCGCGGCGGGAACGTGGTATTATTGGGTGGTGGCGACAGACGGGGCCGATCTAGAAGCAGCACCGACCGGCCCAGTGAGCGGCACCGTAACGTGACCGCCAAGGCTAATCCGATCGTTGGAGCGATGATCCACAAGGATGGGAAGCTGCAGCCGGTTGCGGGCCCAGATCCATCGGCGCAATGGACCTATCGTGTCGAGCCCTCAAGCACGGGTTTGCCGCAACAAAAAGTCATCGCCAAAGCAAACTGACTTTCCGATTATTTCAACAAGCTTGTCTAATATGTCACCGCAGAGTATGTGCACGTAACATACTTCTAAAGGCGATGGCGTGAGCGCAATAGACACCCTTCGGGATGCACTTTTCGGCAATCCGCCTTCGCTTACGAAGCAGCCTTCGCGTGAGGGCGTGCTTGCGGCGTTCTCTGAGCTCAATGTGCTTGTTGCGGCCGTCGTCGCAGAGCAAGGCGATCCGACCGAAGCTTTGGCTCTAATCCAGCAAGCTATCGATCAGACGAATGCTGCCGCTGCGACCTTCAACGGTTCTCTTCCTGGAATAGCGCGCTCCGGCAGCATTGCTGATCGTGACGCCATCCCGCTCGACCAACGCAAGCGCGGCCTGACGTTCAAGGTCACGCAAGACGCAAGCGGGCTATTCCAAGAATGGCGCGAATATGAGTGGCGGCTTGCGGGTGATCGTGACGGGCCCACCCGCGAGGGCGGGTTCCTCGCACAAGCACAGTGGTGCTTTTTATGGACCGAGCGGGAGCGGCAGCAGCTTGACATCATTCCGTTCCAAGGCACTTTGCCTGCTGCGAACGTGGAGCAGATGCCCACCGCTCTCGCCAACATCGGTGAGCTATACCAACCTCGCATCTACGGCTTTCGTGCCATAGCGCTGTCCACCACTTCGCCTCTGCGTGCCATGCTTGAGTGGGACGGTGAGGCGGACGGTTTCACGCTGTCGTGGGGCAACTTCACCCTGCCGATTGGGGGCGGCATCCGCGCAATTGACACGCAGGCGTTCGACTACGACGCATTGCGTCCGCTGCTGTTCACTGGCGACAGCATGCTCGACAACACCTGGGCTGCAAGCGCCGCTGCCGACCTGGGCCGCGACGCCGTGGTGGTCGCCAAGTACAGCAGCGGCGCCAAGCAGGTCTATCGCCTGGGCGTACGCAAGCTGCTCTGCACTGCAGCCGGCAATACGATCCCGGCAAGCGGCACAAGCGTGGCTGTCACGTCAATCAACGGTGTTGCGCCTTCTGCTTCGGCGGTGGGGGACAACCCCGCGTCGTTCGACCTGTTCGCGGCTCATGGCTTCCTGAGCACGTTTGCAGGCGACACGATCTCGACGCACTGCTCGGAGGCTGGCACCTGGGGCGGGCGGCATGGCCTCATGTCGGTGCCCAACGGTGGAACGCCGTCCTACAAGTTCACGGCGGATGATGGCTTGGGCGCCACGCCGATCGATCCGCAGTCGCCGTTCGTGCCGGACAACCTCGCGCGCCTGAAGACACATGAGGTCACGGCGCGTCTCAGCCAGAACTACGCCTTTGCCGGTCCTGGCAATCCGGTGTTCCCGAACGACATCAACCCGCGCGTACTGGAGGACCTGCAACTCATCGCGGCTGAGACGGTCGGCCAGCCCATCACGGTCCTTGGCCTCAGCCCGCAGAACAACTGGACCACCGGCACGCCGTTCTACACCGCGCTGCGCTACCTCAACGGCACGCAGGCGAACGGCTACACGGATGGCCAGTTCTACCAGCTGTTCGGCGATCGGTACGCGATCGTCACGGTAGGCGGGCAGAAGTACAACAATTCGGACTACGTGCGCTGGTTCGGCCGCGATGGTTCGAGCAACGACCAGACCGACTACGATGCCGGGATCAATCCCCGCTCGGTCATGGAGACCACCACCTCCAACGACGTGCACTACAACGCCAAGGGTGAGGGGCTGGAGAAGGCCTTTTGGCTGCTCTGGCGTCAGCAGCGCAAGCGCCCGCCTGTGATCACGTCCTCCACACTGTTCACGCTAATGGGCAAGCGGACGCAGCCCGCGATCTACCCGGAGGAGCCTGTTGCGTCGACATCCGAGCCGGTCACCACCGGCGTGGGGTACGGATACGAAGTCGGGTTAAGAAAATTGGCAACGGGTTCTCTCGTCGCGCGTATGCTGTCGGACGCTCCTTCACCTCAGTTGATGCCGGCTACCGATGTAAAGCTTGCATCGAACTGGGCCATCGCTGCATCGAGTGGCACCGGCGCCGTGCAGGCAGGTTCGGTTGTCAACCTCGACAACCAACTATTCCCGATCCCCGGCCTATTCGGCTACCAATTTGAGCTACAGGATCCAGCGAAGCAACAGCGCGTTGAGATCGTGTCTCCGTATTTCACGCCTATTGATTTGAGCGACAGCGGGTTTGCACAAGGCGATGTCGTGACGCTGGCCATCTTCACCCGTGCCCTCACGGTAGACCCGCTGGTGGACCCGACGAAATACGCACAGTTTGGCTTTAACATGGGTGTGAACAGGGCCAACATCCCGATGACCACCTCGGTCGAAGTGGGTAATGGTTGGGCCTGCTATTACGTGCAGCGAACTCTGAGTGCTGCCGATATTGCCGACACTGTATCGTCCGGTTCGATCAATGGCTTCATGCTGCGAACCCAAGCTGCGGCAAGTGATCTGTTCTCCGGGGTTCTGGCCGCGCCGATCATCTTCAAAGGATCATCTCTCGGTTTCCTGCGCTTCCTCCAGGCTGACTTGGCGCTCGCGGTCAACAGCGCGCGAACGCTAGCTATTGAGGATCAGCTACGTGGCCCAGTGGTGGCGTTTGAAGGCGATAGCAGGACTATCCAGGGCCAAATCGGCTCAGGCCTCAAGTACCTGTCGAACCGTTCCTATGTGCATTGGCTGCGGATGCTTTCGCGGCAGAACTTTGACACCACGCCAGCGCTGAATTTCGGTCGCTCCGGTTGGCGAACGGACGAACTGCTTGCGGTTCTTCCTGCCGACATCGCGGCAATGAAGGCGGCGAGCGTCGAGGTGTGCTGCCTGCTCGCGAGCACCAACGATCGCAATGCCACTAACCCCGCGACGGGCGTGAAATACACCTCTGCCGACTCGCTCGCCAATCTGACCGCCATGATCAACATGCTCAAGACGGCGGGCATCCGGGTCGTCATCTCCAACGAAACGCCGCGAACCGATCTAAGCGGCGCGTTGAAGACCGAGCATGTTGCAGTGCGCGACGGCATCAACGCCATGCATAACCCGTTTGGCGGCGTGGCTGTGGCTGACACCTGGAACGCGCTGGCGGACAGCACAGACCCGACCATTGCAGCGTCCTGGGCCACCGTCGATGGCATCCATATGACGGTGCGGGGGACCTTCGTTCAAGGTCGTGCAGTCCGCGCCGCGTTGGCGATGTTCCTGCCGCGCGCTCGGGAGGTTGTTCCGCGCGACGGCGTGCAGATGATTGCCCGAAACGGCAACCTGCTACCGAATGCCCTGATGGCGGGATTAGGCACCGTAGTAGACAACTTTTCCTACACCAACTCGGCCGGCGGGTCCGCTGCCGCAGCCAACAGCATCTATACCGATGCGGTCGGCCGCAAATGGCAGAAAGCTGTGCTGTCTGGTACTCCGAGCGGTTCAGACGCATCTCCGGTCTTTCATCGCTGGACGGTGAACATCGACCTCTACAAAAGCCAGTTCCAAGCTGGTGACGTGATCGATGCCACCCTGGAAGTGATGGTGGAGACACCTTCCGGGATTCGTTCTTTCGACATGATGATCGTAGGTCCGAACATCTTTGACGGCGCATCCGACATTGCTGCTGCTACGGCCGGATACCAGCTCGGCCCTGACAGCTACTCGGGCGTCCTTCGGACTTTGCCCGTGACGCTGACTGGCGAGCCAGCAAACCTGCAGATGCGCGTGCGAGCGGTGGTGGCAAACGCGGTCCCGACATCCGCGACGGTCTACTTCCGCCTGAGCGCAATCCGCCGTTTGAACCGGTGATGAGCCGCCCCACCCGTGGCCCCACCGCCCCATGATCGAGAGAACGAGCTGATGCCTGACAGCCCAGCGCAAAGCCAAGGGGGAGCCCTGTGCGACCTATGAGCGAAGACAACCCTCTGCTCCGATGGCTGTGGCCTCTGCTCGCCAGCTTGGCCGGCGCGGTCACTGCGCTTTCGTTCCGGCCCTACTCGCGCATGTCGCCCGCTGACATTCTCATGGCGCTGTTCGTGGGCACGACCTTCGCGTGGTTCGTGTCGCCTTGGGTCGCTCACTCGGTGTTCGGATACGAGCCGCCCGAGATCCGCGTCGTCGGAGCGATTTACTACCTCATGGCCTCCGGGTCCAACATCCTGATCCCGTTTGCCGTGCGCCGGGTCAAGACCCTTCTCGGAGGCGTACAGCCAGAGGAGGAGGTATGACCGAGACTGTAGCATTCGACGTCCTCAACGTCGTCGCGTCGTTCACGGTGTTCTGCATCGTGAGTTTCAAGCTGGTGTGGAAGCCCAAGGCGTTCACTTGGGTCGAGTCCCTTGGCATGGGCCTGCTCGCCGCTGGTTGCGTGATGACGATCGGGCCCATCACCTTCAAGCCATCGCCCTTTGATGACTGGTCGATCGCCCTCTTTCGCATCGGCTGCGCGGTCTACTTCGTCGGTCGCCTCACGCGCCATAAGCTGAACAACCATCGCCAGAAGCAGGCTGCACTTCGCCGTCTGCAGGAGAGCGCGCGATGACCGATCCCCGCACCCCCGTTTTCGAGGCCGTCCGCAAGATCGCCCCGCCTGGCGTGTTCAACGACCCGGGCAACATGCTCGCCCTACACAACATCTTGGACGCGCTCGGCGCCGAGAGAGAGGCTAAGCCGATGTCTGACATTCCCGACAGCTACTGGCCGTTGCTCGCCAAGATCGAGAGCGGCAACCGTCCCTATGTGAAGGCCAGCACGTCCAGCGCATCGGGCCTATACCAGTTCATCCGCACTACCTGGATCGCTGAAAGCGGCAAGTGGGGCCCAGACATGAGCGAGCCCTTCGGTGGCTTGCGGCCTTCGGAAGCGGAACAGACCCAGCGGGCCAAGTCGTTCACCGAGAAGAACGCCAAGGTGCTGCGTGCCAAGGGCATCCCGATCAACAACGCCTCGCTCTACGCTGCGCACTTCCTCGGCGTTGGCATGGCAGTCAAGATCATCAGCGCTGATGTGGACGCTCGGGCCGATCTGATCGCCGGGGCTGCGGCTACCAGCGCCAACCCGACCATCCTCAAGAACAAGACCGTGGGGCAGTTCCTGAAGTGGCTGCACGGCAAGACGGGAGCTTGGGCACGATGACCCGTTTTGCTTGGCCCGACGCGCGAGGCTGGATCGGCGCCGGCTGCTTCGTCCTGGTCCTGATCGTGCTGGCCATGATCGCGATCGACAAGAGCTTGCTCGACAACAATGCCTTCCTGGTGCTGGCCACCGCGATCGTCATCACTGGTTGGGCGAACGGTCCTGTAGGCTGGGCATACCAAGCAACCAAGAGCGGCGGCGAAATGGCCGAGAGCAGCGCCAGGATAGCCGAGCAGGCTGCTACAGCGGCGGTGGGGGGCGTTGTGCCCAAGAGCGCGGTGGAAGCTGCCGATCAGGTCGCAGACGCTGCTGTAGAGCGAGCAGAGGAGATCAGGCCATGACCGCAGAACAATTCGCCTACTGGATGCAAGGTTTTGCTGAGCTCAACTCGGAACCGCCAACGGCTGCACAATGGCAGTCGATGCGCGAACACCTTGCGACGGTGTTCGTGAAAGTTACGCCTCCCGTTGATCTAAGTCGCCTTCCTGCAGCGGTGCCGTACGTACCCGGGATTGTCAAAGACGGCCCGAACCATCACATGCGGCCTGGCATCGGAAGTCCGCCATTGCAGTGGCCCAACATCGCTATGCAGCCCCTACGCACCGAATGCAGCACGACATGTTGAGGTGATATAGTAATCGGTAATGGACGGTAATGAAGCTGCGGCGGCACTTTGCACAGTGCGCTTTGGTTTTGCGGACCAACAGGGCTGACCACGCCGCAGCTACACAAGCCTGATGCCGAAGCAGCGCAGGGACCTAAACTGGTCGGGATCGCGTGTTGCTCGGTACTCCCCGAACGCGTCCCCCATACGGTGAGCCTATCCACCATCCCGACTGATCCAGCGCTAGATCAGCACCGTCTTTCCGGCTGTATAGCTGCGTGCCGGGGCGCAACTCCCGACTGACAGGGCGGTGTCTCTTTCGAGATCCCTCGCTCGGCTAGGCCGCCGCAGCCCACGCAGAATCTCACATCGCCATCCCCCGCGCAAGCTCGATCAGCACCGCAGCCACCAGCAGCACGCCAAGGAACCGCAGGTAGGCGCGGGGTAGTCTCACTTGGATAAATTTAGATAGCTGTTCCAAGCTAGATCTTCGAAAGGCAAATGGCGCGAGGCATCATATCCATGCTGCACCTTTTCATCCACCGCCGCCTGATAGCCAGCCCTAAAACCTAACTCCAGCACTGCCCGCACATCATCCAGCAAGCCCTGCTGCATCTCGTCATCAAGCGCATCGAAGTCATCGACACCGCTCTGCGATTTCATGAGGGCTCGGGCGGCGCGGTGTAGGGGTGTGTCGGTCATGGCGTAAGTTCACCCTCTACGAGCTTGGCGGCAAGCACTTCAGTATCAAAATCGACCATATCGTCACCGCCGGTCAAGCTTTTGCCTTCAAGCGTCCAGGCTCCAAAGCATCCGCAATTGAACCGAATGCGATACCGGCCACCTAGCCCGCTGTCGTATAGAACGACTTTTTTGATGGCGCCTACTGCGTGATCGTGTGCCATCACTTATCCCTAATCGTCCTTGCCTCACCCGCAAGCTTTCGCTCATACTTGCGGCCCCAGTACCATCCCCACATTGTCAGCAGGGGGCAGGCTATGGTGAAAGCAATTTCCCACGTCATGGCCTCTTATCCTTCCCTTTCACCCGCAACTCCACCCCATTGTAAGCCGCGTGCATGCTCTGCGCTCTACCGATGTCATGGTCTGTACCGGCAGCATCCCAGAAGTACCGCAGCCAATCATCGGGGCAATGTCCACGAAGCACATAGAGAGCGAGGGCAACGCCTTTGGTCTGCATCGGTTCGTCGGCATCACGCGCCTCGGTTAGCACGCTGAGGGCTCGGGTGACTGCCCCTTCGTCGACTCGGTTGCGGGACATTCATGGGGATTAGCTTGTTCCGGTATTGTTCTGCAAGGGCTTGGCGACTGCGGCACAGTCAGGGCAGTCGCTGGGGTGCGCGAGCTGATGGCCCCACTTGCCGACGATCACAGACCTACGTCCGCATGGATGATGGAAGGTAGGCGCAGGCCCCTGCTGGATCTGCGCAGCCAATCTCAGGGCTTCAGCTGATGAGAACGCGGCGTAGGCGATGCGTCGCATGTTGCTCATACCTCCCCCTCACTCTTAGCGGTATCGGAGGATGATTGGGCGCGGGCGGGATTGCACAGTGGGCATCGACGCGTGCAATAGTCGCAGCCATACTCAGGATCGACGCACGCCCATTCCTCGACGCAATCGGACACGAAGCCCTCGCCGCCACACTCATAGCAGCCGTCCTCGTAATCGTCGTAGTCATCCGCCAACTCCACCAGCTTCCCGGCGTCAGGTATGACTTGCTCAACCATGAGGGAGATCCTTGGCTTTGGAGAGGGCGGTGCGGGCGTTGCAGCGAGCTTCGTCCAGCGCCAGGAGATGATCGTGCGCTTTGTCGTGATGGATCATGCTATTGTAGGTCACCTGTGACCTTGTAGCGCATAGATCGTCGTTAGCCTGCTCAAGCTTACGCAACGCCTCGACCAACTCCCCCACGAGGCCTGCTGTGGCTGCCGGCGGGTTGTGCAAGTCCCATCGCGCCTGATCCCGCTGCTGGCGAACACCGGCATACATGTTGTCGATCTGTGAAATCATCCCAGGCAGATCTTCGAGAGGTTTCCAGTTGGGCGCATCCTTTCGGTACTCGGCGCGCCAAATACTCTCCATCAAGCGGCGCAATTCGTCTTTGCCTCGCTCTAGCTCATCGGTGGGGGTATCGTCCTCTATGGGGCAGGGCATGGCCGCGAGGATCGCAACAGCTGCGTTACGAGGCCACTCTACGCCGCAAGGTTTCGGGTTGTGGTCGCGTATGATAGCCGCCACCTTCTCCACCACGCTCTCAGCTACCGGGGATGTCTTTGGGGTGGTCATGGGAGCTTCCTATCGACAAACGGATGGCGCCCTTTGATCGGCGCGGAACGATGCGGCCCAAGCCAGCCAAGCATCATGAAAAAGCGGCGCTGGCCGATCTGGTATGAGAGGTAGAAGGGCCGTTCATTGATCGGGAAGTCGTCAGCCGGCCAATCGTCGTCGCTCTGCTCGCCCTTCCGCATCAGCTTGGTCGCATGCCAAGATGCGAGGGACAGCCGACGTTCGCTTTTGCGAAACAGAATGGCACCGAACCGCTGGTAGATCAGGTTCGCGTATAGCCAGAGCGAGGCGTACATGAGCGCGCCGGTCAGGATCGCCCCGATCGTAACGATGCCGATCCAACGGAACACCTCACCGGCCACGATCTGCGCCCTCCGCGTTCAGGCGGGTGGGGGTGGCATCGGAGATGCACTTCATTTCCGCCAGCATGCACTCCAGTTCGGATGCTAAAAGCTGGTTGTCGTCACCCGGCATCCTGCAGCGCATGGCAAGGCGCTCGCCAACGCGACGAATAAGGGCTTCGATACAGTCAGCCGCGTCGTCCAAAAGATGGCAAAGCGGCAGCGGCACGCCTTCGACTGCCGGCTCTCTAAGCCGCTCAACAATGCCGACCTTGGGCGTGGTCCGCGAATGGTCCGCAGATGCTTCGATGTTCGCCATTGAATCACGCTCCGTTCTTCTGTCCGTGGACAGAGAAGTGCGCGTTTCAGCTACGTTTTATCGGTGTAAACGAGATGCTCTACCAACTGAGCTAACCGCCCGATACGTCCTGAAACGCGCTGTTACCCTATGCTTTCTTACCCGCTTTGACAACCATAATCGGCTTGCCTCTGACAGGTATGGTCCGCAAATGGTCCGCGCGCCACTTGGCCGCTTCACGCTCTACGGATTGGAACAGCTTGGTCAATGCCCGCTTGGCCTGTGGTGCTTGGTGCGGGTTGTAATGGAAGTAGTTCTTGCTCGTAGTGCGCGAGACACCGCGTCCCTTCGGTATGTGCCCGCCAATGCCCGATATCTGGGCTCCGGGCACACCTTGGTCGTCAAGGTAGGTCAGTACGGTGTGCCGGATCGCATACGCGTCAAGGCGACCGAAGCCGAGCGCGCGGGTCATCGTGCCCCACCAGCGCTTGCGGCTCTTTACGGGCGTGTGCGGATTATCCCGCCAGTCCGTCAGGATCGGGATCATAGGCGCTATCACCGGCACCATCGGGTTGCGTTTATCTGTGCGGTCGGCACCGTCTGCATGTAGTTCAAGCACGTCGTCGAGCCATTGTGTCGCGGGGTCGAAGGCCAACGCCGCGCCAGGCCGAGCGCTGGTCGAGAGCATGCAGGTGACGTAGCGATATGCGCCCACATCGTCCTGGCTATACCCTAGAATTGATCCAAGTTCTTGGACGGACAGCACTCGATCTCGCGGCTGCGATCGATTCTTGCGCGGGACTGATGGCACGCTTGGGGCGACGATGCGCTTCTCGGCCTCGGCATGATGCAAAGCGGCGCGCAAGTCCTCGATGTTCCTCTGCACCGTCTCGCCGGTGACGCCCTTGGACTGCTGCCGGTACACCTTGCCGTTCCATTCGACGGCATAGCTATGCTCGCCCATGCGCCAGCGCCGGAAACGCGCGACCATGCTCTTGGTCACGTCGCCTACCTTCGCGTCGGTTCCAAGCTCGTCCTGCATCAGGAAGCCAATCCATGCGCGAAAGCTGCTCTTGATTGTGTCGAGCCGTTTGACGTCTGGGCCATGCTCGCGCAGGTAGTTGAACAGATGCGGCACAAGGTCGGCATGCTGCGCGTCCTGGTCCTTCGACTTGGAGCGCTGCGCCGCCTCATAGGCCCGCAAGGATGCTTGGGCTTCCTCAAGGTCTACAGTCCTGCACTTAGTGCTGCGATAGACAACGGACCGCGACTTGTCCGAGTAGTGGGCGATCTGCCAGATATCCGGTGATTTGCCATCTCGCCGCTTGGTGAGCCAGTAGTCTCCGACCCTGAATTCATCTGTACGTCGGGACACAGTTCTTCGGCTTCCTTTTGAAGGATCATTGGCAGCACGCCATACGAGGACAGCTCGCGCATCTGCTCAAGGGTAAATGTTGCGCCGGTCTCGTTGCGGAGGGCACGGCGGAACTTGGAGGCAAGCGCCTGCGCCGTCATTCCGAGCGCTCCTTATGGGGGGTGGGGGTCATGAACGCGGGCTCTCGAAGGCGTCCAGATCATCACCGTCGAAGTTCTGGATTGCACCATCAGGGCCGACAGTCATGATGATGTAGTCGCCATAGCCATTGTCGCCGGGGCACATGATGCTGGGCACATAGCCATCGATCGACTTAACCTCTTTGCGGTCGGCATCGAGCAACGCGTAACAGCCATCGTCGCACACCTTGTAGTGGATGCTCGCGATCGTGTCGGCGGGCCAATCCTGTATGATGCCGGTGTCGAGGTCGATCACTGGCGCCCAGGTATCGCCATCTCGGCAGGGAATCAGCGAGCCATCTTCGTCCTCGACGCCGTTGACACTGGCATCTTCCCAATAGCGGACACCTGCTTGGACCTTGAGGTATCGCACGGCGGCATTCTCGGCGCGCATGATGCTAACGGTTCTCACCTCCCCGTCTCCTCGGATATAGTGTTGCTGGTGGCTTGGGCGGGCTCATGGTCGGGCGCATCCTGGCGGACCACGCTCTCGTGAACCGAGCCCAAGGTCTCGGCCCTACGGGCTTCGATCGCTTGCGCAGACCATTCTCCATCATCACGAACAGGGAGAGCTGGCAATTCTTGTTCGCTGAGAAGCGCAGGCGGGGTCATAGGCAACCATCCGACAATTGCCGGCTGAAGAGCGAAATCTATATCGTTGTCAGCACAGATCCGCTCGATATCAGCCTTGCGATAGCCCCGGTAGTTGTCGACAGCATGACCAACACGGATAGCAGCCGTGCCCCAGCCTTGTCGAAACCATGTCATGCCAGAGTGGTATTTCTCGCCTTGGAGCCAGACATACTGCCAGATAGGCGTCGAACCGAAATCCGGCATGTCTGTTCGCCATGCGCTAGGGATTGAAGCGGGAACCGGCGAGACCGCAGGGTTCGATGCCGCAGGCACGAAAGCCCGGTCGTCGCCAGAGGAAGCGCCCTCCCCTTCCCCGCTCCTGCCTACGCTAAGAGAGGTGTGTTGATCGGTCATGACGACACCTTCGAAATCAGGACGGCGCGACAGTTCATGTAGAGCTGCTGGCCCTCCCGAGTGAGCGCCCACATCATGCCGCCAGCTTCTATCCCGCGCTCGTATGCAAAGGCGTCGTCTAGCGCCTCATCATCGACAGGGGTGAACTCAGCCAAGCCTGCCTTTTCACATTCCTCGTAGAAAGCCTGCGCGTCGTTCACTAAGCGATATTCGGCCTCGACTACATCGTCCCACCGATCTGCAAACTCATCTTTCATAAACAACCTAGCGGCCCCATCAACACGAATGCTATCCTCTGCGTTATGATCGCTCATGCTGCGCCTCCGGTCTTGGCGAGTTCGATCTGGCGGCGAGCCATTTCAACGTTGATGATAGTGGCGAGTTGATATGCGAGAGGGTCAAGATCAGCCTTGCGATCATCAAGCCCAAGAAGATAGGCTGGCGACACGCCAAACGCATGAGCAAGCTGCCACACGGCGCGAACTGTCGGGTTTTTCGCTTTCCCGCTTTCAAGCTCCCATATGTGCGACTTGGTAAAGCCCGATGCCTTGGCAACATCGGAAAGCGTCATCTTGCGCGTTGCTCGAAGGTCACCAATGCGGCGTTGAAACTGCTGCATGTCGGGCCCACTCATGACAGCACCAGAGCGACAATGCCGACGAACACCAGGAAGGCACTCACCCCACAGCACACGATCAACCCTGTACGGTAGGGCGTAGGGTTCATAGGCTCGACGGGGCCGTAGCGGGCGCGACGTTCGGTCTCGGTCATGGCAAATGACTCCATGTTTTTCCAGTAATGATGTTTGATATTGTGTTTTCAGCAACACCGTATTCTTTCGACAAGTCGATGCCGCTTACGAAAGCTCTACGCGCGCGAATATCGCGTACATCCTTCGAAGTAAGTTTTGCTTTAGGGTTGCCATCACCACTCCGATGACCTTTCCATCTATGATGCCTGCCCTTAGCAATTTCGTCATTTTTGTTATCCTGCGGGGTGCCCTCAAATAAATGAGATGGGTTGCAGCAGGGAGGATTATCGCACTTATGACAGGCGAAGTGGCCGGGCAGAATATCGCGACCCAGTTTGACAGCCAATGCTATTCTGCTCGCTATAAAGGGGCGGTTTGCATTTAAGATCTTACCATAACCCTTAGCGCTTTTCTGACCTTTCCAGAGCCAGCACTCGCCACTGTCACCAACGTCGACCCGTGACCAAAAGCGGTTTAGAAAGTTTTGGTCGAGATGCTCGAAAAGCGGGACGCCTTGCACAGTGTGAGTCCCAGGGCATGAGCAAAGGGCCTCCAAGGCCGGGCTTCCAGTCACAGTTCCCACTCCGAATTGAGTTGTGCCCACCGATCAGCGCCCATCTCTCGACGTGCGCGCGCGATGTGGCGGTCTAAGGTGAAGGTGGGCTCGACAGCCGGCGGCTCAGGCGTGTTTGCAACAGACTGGCGGCAACGGGTGCCGAAGGTGGATATGGGGTGCGGCGCGTTCATGCTGCCCTCCGAAGTTGCAGGTGTTCGCGAAGCTGACCGCCGATCCAACGAGTGTACGCTGGTGGAATGGCCTCGCTCATCTCAGCGAGTGTGCCCCAGTCCATGCCCATCGCTTCTTGCGCGACAGGCTTGTGGCCAGCAGGCCAAGCATCCCGTGTCAATCGCCCGCCATGCTTGGCAGAGCGAATGCGAGCGTGACCGCCGTAGATGCCGACCGTGGGCTTGGACGTGTCATGGGCGCAGGCACGTGGCGCGGTGAGCCGGATGCTGCTTTCAAACAGTCGATGCCGACGCAGAGCCGCACCTTCCGCGCCCAAGCCGAACATCGTCCCGCAAAGCACAATGGGGTCGACCATCTCGCTTGCCGCGCCCTCGACGTTTTCAATTGCCCAAGGCAGACCTGTGGCATCGAGCAAATCGCGCACTTGCTTGATCAGGCGGGGAGAACCTTTTGCTCCAGGCGCGTGTCGAAGCGCAGTGTAGCCTTGGCAAGGTGGGCTCGCGTGAATGGCAGCGAAGTCAGATAAGCCTAGATGCTCGACCGAACCATCGCGCCCCACGAACGCGACCTTCTCACCGCGAAGCAACGCGCGGACCACCTCAAGCGCGTCCCCAACATGATTTCGGAAAGGATACCGAGGCTGTGGCGCGACATCGACCCCCACCACGTCAAATCCGGCCTGGTGGTAGCCCATGGCCGCACCGCCAGCGCAGCAGAACAGGTCGATAAGCCGAGGGCGCGCCATCAGAACGCCATCCTCTCAACCCGCTCATCCCGAAGGAAGTCGGCGTCCAGAGCCCAGGATTGATCGGCAGGAGGGTTGAAGAACTCGTCCACCATGCCGGCGAACTCTCCATCATCCTCTAGGCCATCGTTCAGGGCGTTAAGGTAGTCTCGTGCTGCCCAGGTCCACTCGCGGCTCTCACGGTCGGAGAGGTTGGCGTGAAGGGCACGGCGGGGGCTTTCGTCCACGATCTCATGTGCCAGGGTGGAGAGGTACAGAGCCTCGTTGAATTGGGATTGGTCGTGTCGGGTCATGCGAACGTGACCCAGGTCGGCTGCAGGCTGACACCCACAACGGCACCAGCGACAAAGCCGATAACGATCAGGCTGATGATGAGGAACCAGTCGGTGCGGCCCGTAGGGGCGGCTTCCGGCGTGTCAGAATAAGGATGGGGCATTGAAGCGATCTCCAACGGTGCCCTGGGTCTGCGCTTGTCGGCTCACCGGGGCTTGTTGAGATCGATATAGGCAGGGCTGCATAGGCAGTCAAGCATTATCTATGCAGGCCTGCCTAGTTCCTGCACGCCCCACCCACACACCAAAAGACCGCCCTAGCATTGAGCTGGGGCGGTCTGGACGGGGATTGTTTTTCACGACTCGTGCCGCCGGCAGCCTTAAGCCGGTGTCAAGAATTGACAGCGTACAAGTTTATCCACATTTAGGGATCAGGTAGAAAGGAGCATCGCATGTCATACCATGATCGCTGCCTCCTCGATCGCAAGGTGGCGGGCAAGAAGCTCAAAGCCAAGATGCTTGACGGCGGCTTCAGTTTGACCCTGTTTCCTCGGTCGCCTCGCATCACTCTAGGCTCGTTGGATGACGACTGGAAGGCCGTTGGGCGCGACGTTCGTAAAGCCATGAAGGCCGTCGAATATAGTGGCTAGGCCACCGGCTAAGATCGAAGCAGAGGAACAGGACGAGCGTCTCACGGTTGAGGCGCTCGAACCTCTTTTCCGGCCCGATAAGCGCGACCAGGGCATAGAGATCGTCATGACGATGGTCCGCAAGTCACACAGTGGCCCTCTACCGTCACCTGAAATGTACGCCGAGTATGAATCGGCACATCCTGGCTCTGCAGAACGCATCTTGCAGATGGCCGAGAAAGAGCAAGCGCACCGCCACCTCAACGAAGGTAAGATGGTGACGCATGAGTACGGCGTTCGCTACACTTCTCAGGTCGGTGCCATCCTCGCGCTCGTGTTGCTTTGCGGGACGGTAGCTTACTGCGCTAGCCAAGGGCAGGAACTGTCTGCCGCTCTCATTGGCGCGCTCGGCACAATTGTCATCGCCTTCCTTCGCTATACACAGATCAAGATGGCGGCTGAACCAGAGAAGGCCGCTGCTCCCGCCAAGAAGCCTCCGGCCCGCCGCAAGCGCTAGGCCGCTTTGCGCTCCACTGGGTCCGTCCACTGCACATCATGCTCGGCTCCGAACGCATAGATGCACTCGATCAGGTCCGAGAACTCGGCCTTGGTAAGCCGGCTAGATTTGAAGCCGAGTGGTACGACGCCACGCCCGTCTAGCGTCGGCTCAAACGTGCAGGAGAAGCCCGCTGCGTTCATGAAGAGAGCCTTCCACGTCTCGGTGGTGAGGACGCGTCCTTGCGGCTTGGCTCGCGCAATGTCGGAGAGCATCGCCCACAGCTTGGCATTCTGATCGTTGGTGCGACTGGCGGCGCGGATGTTTACCACCGCACACTCCGGAGCCAATTCTATCAGCTCGTGAGCGCGGCGGCGAATGTGGGCGTTCGCCAGGATGAGGGTTTGTCCTCCATTAGCCATTCTGCCTCTCCCAATCGGCGCGGCCAGGCCAGGCCTGCCAGTACGCAGCGGCCAGCGCGACGGCGGGCTTACCACCAAGACACTCGCGCTCAAACGTGGCCCAGCCTCGTGCGTGCTGCCGTGCGTGATGCCCCGCGCAAAGTGGTATGCAGTGGCGGTCGGCTACCTTGGTGCCTATCCCCTTGTCGCCGGCATGATCGACATGAGCAGACTGAACCTTACCATCGCACAGGCCGTGACCATCGGCGGCGCAAGGACGGCCTCTTAGCCATTTCTTGAATGACTCCGCGACCTTCCATGCTGGCCGGGGTGCGTTGCGGTGACGCGGGCGAGTATCGACCTTGAACATGGTCACCATCCAGCGTCGTCATCGGCGGCAGCGCCGCCCCAGCCATCATCCGACCCCGCTTGCGCCCCTCCGCCGCCACTTTTCGCGCCATCAAGCATGGTCAACACGCCGCCCATGCCGCCGACATTGACCTCTGTGCTGTAACGATCGTTGCCGGCTTGGTCCTGCCACTTGCGGGTGCGAAGCTGCCCCTCGATGTAGAGCTTGCTACCCTTGCGCAGATAGCGCTCTGCAACACCCACCAGACCATCGCTGCTAATGACGACGCTATGCCACTCGGTTCGCTCCTTGCGCTCGCCGCTGGCCTTGTCCTTCCAGCTCTCGGACGTGGCGATACGCAGATTGCAGATGCGGCCGCCGTTCTGGAACGACTTGACCTCCGGGTCGGCGCCGAGATTGCCGACGATGATGACCTTGTTGACGCTGCCTGCCATGTTACGCTGCCTTCTTTCGTTCGTGATAAGTGATGCC
>Ga0182213_1000004_pt1 | contig 50225 bp, 57 predicted proteins | sample G5R1MG_22_FD_128399 | JGI IMG/M metagenome (GOLD analysis project Ga0182213, IMG submission 128399) | Switchgrass phyllosphere microbial communities from Michigan, USA - G5R4_MAIN_03OCT2016_LD1 MG | ecosystem: Host-associated > Plants > Phyllosphere > Phylloplane/Leaf | place: USA: Michigan... | reverse complement strand
TTGAGCAGCGTGAGCAGTCTGAGCAGCTTGAGCAGCGTGAGCAGCGTGAGCAGCTTGAGCAGCGTGAGCAGCTTGAGCAGCGTGAGCAGTCTGAGCAGTCTGAGCAGCTTGAGCAGCGTGAGCAGCGTGAGCAGCTTGAGCAGCTTGAGCAGTCTGAGCAGTCTGAGCAGCTTGAGCAGTCTGAGCAGTTCCAACACGCTGTATTGGTTTCGTTGTCAGATTCCCAGTTTGGGTTGAATTCAACGAACTCAGGCGATACACCGTTCAGGTCTTTGTCTTCGCGTTGCAGGAACGCGACGTAATTGGGGAAGATTTGCGTTTTCATCGCGAAAGTTGGTTATTGGTCGTAAAATCGATTGGCTCTCAGCGTGAACCCCAGCGCTTTACCGCGAACCAGGATTGCTATATGTACTTGCTTAAATCCTTCGTCTACATCGTGCAGCGGGTGCTGCTCCTGCTTGTAGCCGCGCATGTGGCGGAAGCTATCGCGCAAACAGGTCAGGCTTTGCGGGTCGTTGATCACCTGTAGAATCTTGTGCAGGTGATCGAGCGAGATGATGCGGGCAGCGTCGGTGTTGACCTTAGGCGGCTTCCAGACCACCATTGGTATTGGGATGCCCCCGGCTGCGATGATGGGTTTGCCGGGGGCATCCGCAGCCGGGGTGACTAGAAAGGGAGATCTTCCGACTCTACAGGCGCTGGTTGATTCGGCCCGGCGTAGCCTTTGAATTCAGGCTCAGGCTCATTACCAATCAGCTTCTGATATTCAGGGCTTAGTTTGGCCTTGTCCTGAACCCACTTAGGTAGCGTATCGAACGTAGCCGTGTCGAGCGTTTCATCAGTCAGCGAGAAGTCGATAGTTTTATTGATCTGCGGGTCAACGATGGTGCCCGCCATCAGCGGCATTACCGCATCAATTTTGCTGCCCGTGCCACCTGCCCGCTTGTTGTATTCAACTACTGAGATTTGGCAAATCTTGCCGAGCATTTTACCTACGTCGTAGCCTTCGGCCTGCTCAGCGGTCATTTTTTTGCCCGCCCACTTCTCGATGAATAGCCGCAAGCCAGCCGACTCATACATAGAGAAGGTGAATTCTTTGGTCAGCGTGTACGGCTCTTCGCCCTTGCCTTCTTTGAATACCTCTTTCTGTGTGGGGAACTCGAAGAACAGGACAATCTTAAACAACCGTTTGATCTTCTTGTCAAACTCTTCTTCCTGGGTGCCTAGCTGGGCGATACCGTAACAACGGGCGGGGTAAACGCCAGCGGGGAGGGTTTTGTAATTCGACTCGGACTTGGGGGCTACGTGTGCCATGATAGTTGATATGATAAGGTGAAAAGCGTCTTACCAACCGTCAGCGGCTAGTGTGATCTACCTTGCTGCGATTGATAGATCAAAGTTACATTTAAATGAAACACAAATGCAACTAAATGAAACAAAAAATTTCATAAAAATGAATATTTAGATTTCATATTAATGTAATAGTCTCACGTTCAATCAATTATACTTGCATCCCCACCGTCGTTTGCCCATCTTCGGCACCACACAAAAAAGCCCGGCAGAACCGGGCAGGGGGAGAGGATGGAAGAGCTAATACCGTCAATTGGTGAAATAAGCCGCAACTTGATAATAGCAGCCATATCATATGGTATAGTGGTATTGTGGAACCGTTATAAATCACGCATTTTTAATTTCCGCCCGCCGGGGTGGCTTTCTGCGGCTTTACTAGTGTATCTATTTATTACAGTGGGGCTGTTTGGGTGGGGCTATTATCAAAAGCATAAGCCACTGGAAATTATTCAGAATCAAATATTTGATCATCAAACTATAGTTGTTGATGGTAAATCATTTAGAAACTGCACGTTCTTAAGTTGCCTGTTAAAAATAAATGGAGTTCGCACATTTAACATGAGTGGCAGTAGTTTGGTCAACAGTCAGTTTTCATTAGATGGTAGGGCTAGAATCGGAGAGGGCATACTGCTCTCAATGAAAGAGTCGGCTTCTTTAGAGCCAAGCGTGATTGCTTACCTTGAAGAATTAAAAACAAAGCGCATAAATCATAGTCTTCCACCGACTGTCTTGGAGGATCTATGATAGTGATATAAATACGTACAAAAATCTTCCAGCAGATATGAGCAAAAGGACGGCTAAATAGTAAGCGGACTGTCTCGCAGATTCCACTGTTTTCATTTTTCGTACCAATACATAGATGCCTGCTATAATACACAACATGTTCCAGCACAATAATTCCCGTAAATCACCGATAGGCATACGCTTATTTATTTTTTGTAAAGCTAATTACTATTCTCCTTCACCCACTCCCTAAAAGCCCGTTCTAGCCCTTCGTACCCGTCGTAGCATATCACCGTTCCCTCGTGCGAATCAATGAATCGTTCGTAGTGATCCATCGTGTATCCTGCTTTGATTGACTGGGTGGCCGTTTCTCCGTCAATAACGTACGTATTTGAGAGATACACTTTGAGCCGGCTACGGGGGTGTATGGGCGTCAGGCTGCCACAGGCTTTCACTAGTTCGTCTGTGCTCATGGCTCTAAGCAGCGACGTACTGCGTTTAAGGTAGCTATCCGATTCCAGCAAAACGGGGGCTGGGTGTGCTGCGTCCACATCCGGCGCAGCGATTCGGGTATATATGTTGGTGGCGTGGTCATGGCGCTTGCGTTAGGGAGTTGACACCGAGTTTTGAAAACCATTCGTTTTGCCGCGTCCATTCTTTGAACGTGAGCTGCTTGATCTGGGGCACCGCGCCGGGTGGGTTTGGCTCGTCCCATTCTTTGGGGTAGCCGTTGGGCATGGCATCGCTGGTTGGAAACTCCTGTACCACCTGAATCACGGGCTTGCGCTCTATAGGCGCTACAGTGACCGCTACGGGCTTTTCTTCGGGCACCTGGACAATGGGGGCCGCAGCGGGCGCGGGGGCCGTACGGCGACGGGAAACGAGTGTGGGCAGCATATCAGCGAACGGTTAAGGGTGAATAGCCATTATCAGTGTAGTAGCGGCCGTGCGTCCGGTTAAAATTCCAGTACACAGTGCCGGGGATGCCGACGAGTTTCTGCTTCTTGATTTTCTTGACGTGGATATCCACGCGGGTATCCTTCGGGGCAAGGCACTGGTTTGGCCGGTGAATCGAAATAAAGTTGTCGGTCTTGTTGATCCACATAGCCCCGTTGGCCAGGTCATAAGCATCAACCGCGTCGTATTCGCCGTCTTTGTTTTTGCTCATCGCTTTGGGGTGAACGATGGTGACGTAATGCAATCCTTTCTCGACAGCGAACCGTTTCCGGTTGGTGATGAACTTTTGTAGGTACTGGTCATCCCGAAGCGAAAAGTCCTGTTCTAGCTGGTTGAAGGGGTCGACCAGAACGCCGTTGATGCCATACTGCTGGTGCAGATACAGAAAGTTAGCTTCAACTTCTTCGATGGTGTGGGCCGTATCGGGGTAGATGTAGAAAAAGTGCTGCTGAATGAAGTTGGCCGCTTCTTCGTACTGGTCCAGACTCATCTGATTTTCCTGCCAGTGCGGGTCGGGTGATCTGCCGACGTAAGCATGAATGAGCGAATCGTAGAACTCTTCTGCCGGGTATGATTCGGGGCTAAATACACCCCATTTCCAATCGTGCTTCACCGACTTAACCAGCATCATCTGCAATACCCATTCAGATTTGCCAGATCCGGGCCGGCCTGATACGACCGTAAAGTCTCCCGCCTTCCAGGTGAAGCAGGGGTCGAGATCAGGGAAATGGGTTGTTTCGCCCCTGGCCTTGCCGTTATGGTAGCCGTCGTCCATCTTGTCCCACACCTGCGCCAAATACACCACACCGTTACGGCTTTCGGTTTTCTGGCTGGGCTTCTCTTCGGGGATCTGCTCGTAGATAGGCTCGCGCTTGCCGTATTCGATGCCGTCCTGAATCGTCTTCTGAGCTGACTTGAGATCGAGCACGCCCGGCTTCGCCTGAATCTCGGCTTCTAGTATCCGAATAGCAGCCTGCTCATCGATGGTGCCCGATGCGATGTAGCCACCGGCTAACCGGGCGGCCTTCAGGAGTATGTCGTGCTTTGAGCCGTCCGGCGCGTTGCGAATCATATCCGCGCACCGGTTCAGCTTACTATAGTCCGTGCGGGCGGGACCACTAGTGGGGACGGCCTGCACTGGGGCGGGCTCGTCGGGGGCGATGTAGTCGGTGAACTCCGCGTCTTCTTCGCCAACGTATGCTTCAGGATCGTAGCTGTCGAAGCATATCCGGCTTTCGTTGCGGCTGGTGGGGTCCAATACCTCAAAGAATTTGAGGATTGCCGCGTAGTGCCCCCGGTGCTGATTGATGACGGCAGGCACCCGTACGACAACCTTTACACCCGTTCCCGAAGGCGATACAAAGGCCAGCGCCACAAACGGGTACTGCTCCATCGAATCCCGAAACTTTGCCGGATCGATGATACTCAACGCGTGCCAGCCATCGGTAACGCGGGGGCTTAATTTAGTGCCGGGGTGCCGGGCCTGAAAACCGGTCGGGTCGCGAACGAAGTAGTATTTTTCGGGCTTGTGATCGAAGTCCAGCACCATCAGTCCACTATGAGCAACCAATGATGAGTCATTCCTACGCATGAACCGGCCCGAAAAGCAGATGCAGGGCAGCAGTTTCTTTAGTCGGTCAGCTTCTTTGCCGTCGCTAACGCTGCGTAGTTTCTCAATAGCGGCTTTATTGTTGCCGTTTTTGATTCGCCCTACTATCGTTTCCAGATCAGTATAGTAGGGCTGATCGGGCGTAGAAAAGTCTTTGAATACAGTTATGTTCTTCATGTTCAGAATGGGAGTGGGGCGGCTTCGCGTTCGCGCTTTGCTTCCATCGAAGCCTGAGCGCGAGCTTCTTGAAATTCTTTGGTTGCGGGTGTACCAAACGTGGACGGGTTTGGCTCTGGAGGGCGGGGGGGCGTATTTGAACTTGGCGGTCTATTTGATCCATTACGACTTATGCGCTGCGCATCTTCGGCGACGGCATTGACGACCCACATATTAATTGCGCCGTAATCGGACTCGTAGCTTTTGCCCTTTGCCAGCTTGAACGCGCTTAATTTATCCAGGCACTGTTCGGCTGTTAACTGTCCGTGTTTTTCGACCAGCGTTTTGTACTCCGTTTCGGTCAAAAGAACGTTATCCCGATATGCTGTTTTGACAGCTTTTTTTTCTTTAGGCTTGTCAGTATGCGCGCGCTTATCCCTAGCATCTTTAGATGCTTTTACTGTACGTTTAGTACTTTCCTTTTCCTTTTCCTTTTGTGTACTTTTCCGAGAGTTTTCCGAGGGTTTTCCATCGGAAAACTCATCAACCTGTTCAGATTTCCGACTACGGTCCTTATTTCGCATGTCTGATACTTTGCCAAGTCGCTTTTTTACCCCGTTTGAGGTGAGCTTTTGCCCATCTGCATAACATACTTTACAGAACAGACCAACCTCTAAACACAGGTTGATAATGTTTTCCAGTTGTTTTCCATCAATACCGTAGCGTTTTCCTAGAGTTTTCCATCGGAAAACTACCGACATGTCGAGTACACCTTCATCGGTCTGATATATCTCCTGTAGCAGCTTGATATACACGGCGAATCCTTCCAGCCCGTACTCTGCTTCCAGAATCTCGACCTTGTCGTCCATTTTGCAGTCGAGGGGGAAGTACTCCAGCCCGACCTTTTTTGGTCTGGCCATAATTATGCAACTACCGTATCGGCAGCGGTTTCGGTGATGACAATAATACCTTTCGGGGTAGAGAATAGCCGCTGGTTGGGCTTTAGGTCGCCAATGAGTCGGCCCCAATCGGTCATTACGGCTTCGCAGGCTTCCTTAATCAGGATCAGACGGGGGTTGATTTTGACCGCGTCGTTAACAACCCGGCTGATGTCGCCTTTCGGAAACTGTAATCCGTGTTTTTCTAAAAGGTACTCGTTGACCTTTTTTATGTACCAGGACCCCGCTCCCTCATACCGTTCAATCAAAGATTTTAGGCCATTGTTGAACTTTCCCGTTTCATACTGTTTCTTTGTGTTGTGATTACGTTTCATAGGAGACGGCCTTTGATTACATTTAACTGTATCAAAGTTCATAAAAATGAAACACATATACAACAATCTGAAACAAAAAAATTAAGACAGTCTTAAATACGCATATGGAAAGTTCACAAAAGGATACGTTCGTTGATCGGTACGCCCTGTTTCTGGATTATTTCGGACTTACGCCAAATTCGTTGGCTAAAGCATTGGGGGACAGTGGGAAAGTAAAGTACCACAACTATAAGACAGGCGAAGCTGAGCCGAACACTAAGACGCTGGCGTTGATTGCAACGCATTATCCGGTTAATACGGACTGGCTGGTTGCGGGGATAGGTTCGATGCTGAGAGAGGAACGGGATGCCTCGGTAGAAGGTGATGGCATTGATTGGAAAAAGCGGTGCCTGGAGATGGAAAGCAAATTCAATCAGGTGATTGCTGGCATGACCGAACGGTACGACACGCTAATGAGCAAATACGAAAGCTTACTTGAAAAGACGGTCCGCAAGTTGGACCCAACGCTTTTTAAGGAGTCAGATAGCCAATTCACCGCCATTCCGATGACGCGCCGACTGATCAGCATGGGACGCCACGATTCGCCCGTTACTGAGTGCAAGGTTATCCAGCACCCGGCAACGGCTCAACTCGCCAGCGTTCGCGTACTTGATTCGCGGGTTGTTCGTATCGGAGCCTAGGCGGGCTATCTGTCAGGGCTGGCTACGCGCCGGCTCGGTGAGAAATCCACGAAAATCGCATTTTCCCCTACACTATCCCTACACTAAGGGATTGAGGAAAAAGCGAAGACTGACAATCAGGAACTTAACCCCAGGGTTCGATTCCCGTATCGGTCACGAGGACCTTCTTCACCGAGTCCAGCAGAAAGCCCAGCCTTCACCGGTTTGGGCTTTTTTGCGTTCTGCCCCAGCCCCTTAGCCAATCCCGTTCTTGCCGGTTCGATTCCGGTCAGCACCAAATGTGTTTTTGCAACGTAATAGGCTATTTCGAATTTCCCTACACTTATCCTTACACTTATCCTTACACTTTCCCTACACGTAAAAAGTACGCTTTGGTGTAACTACGTAGTTACATTGGTAACAGCCAAAATAAAGTTAATAGTTGTTAAAATACAGCCGGTTAGTAAATCGGTGTACCGTCCACTCAGCATCCGTACCGCTCACTCAGTGTGATAGGTACATACGTATATAGAACAACTGTACTATCTGATAATATGACTGATTTTTCTTAAATCCGTTATAGTATGTTACTCAAAAAAGAATGCCAATCAGTGTTCGCTTCCGCCTGCGCAGCCCAAAAGTCGGGGAGGTCCATCGCAACCCGCACCCGATTCAGTGCATCATCAGCATTGACGGCGTCGAAGACAAAGGGTTTGGGGCCGTCTGGCCCCTCGACGGAACGGGTGAAAAGATTCAGGTCGACCCCGCCCGCTGGAAAGTAAAGATGCAGGCCACCAACCTGCGAACAGACCCCGCCAACGACATGATTCAAGCCCTGAAAGCCCACGTGTTATCAATCTACCGGTCTCAGAAACTGACCGGCAAGCCGGATCTCAAATCGGTTCGCCACGAGTTGACCCACCAAAAGCCGCCCCTCTGGTCTGATACCCTGGGCTGGCAATACGGCGCAGTCGTACCCGCTCCGGCGCTTGCGACCAGTTACTTCGCTTCCCGGCTTACCGAGAACGATTCACTATTGACCGCCTACCAAACTTATGTTGCCGGTTTGCGGGCCAAACAGGCAGGGCCGGGCGGTCAATCATCGATCACCATCGGCCGGTGGGACTACGGCTTACGGCTGCTCGAATTATTTCAGGCGCAGACGGGTGAACCCCTGCCCGCCGTGGGGCGACTCACCGTCGGTTGGGCGAAGCGGTATCACGCCTGGCTACAGGTGATTGGCGAAAACGATCAGAAAATAGTAGCGACTTCGCTGGCTCAGGCGGGTCGGTTCCTCAATAAGATCGGTGAGGTACTATCCTGGATGCTCGAAGAGGGTTGGGTCGTGTCAAATCCGATCGCCCAGATTAAGTGGCCGCGCCCGGCGGAAAAAGAAGTTCAATTCCTTGAACCGCGCCACGTTCACCAGCTGATGTGTACTGAGTGGAAAGATACCGAAGCCGATGCGCTGTGGTGGTTCGTCTTTATGTGCTGCACGGGCCTGGACTATCCCGACGCCATCGCCTACGCCCGCAATCCCGCAGCGTTCAATCAGAAGGGGCCGGGCGGCTGGAAGATCGTGGGCCGGCGTGCCAAGCCACCCCACGTGGGCTTCGACGTGCCGCTACTGGACGAGGTGAAGTTGATGCTTCAATTGCGACCGGGCGGTCCGCACGACATAACCCCCCAGTGCGTGAACCGCAAGACCCGGCTTATCGAGCAGGTACTCGGTATTACCTGGCGCATAACGGCGAAGACGGCGCGTAAAACGTACGGTTGTCTAATGCTGGCGGCGGGATACAGCATGTCGGAGGTGAGTCGAATGCTCGGGCATTCAAACGTAACGACCACGCAGAAATATTACGTGAAGGTGACGGGCAACACCGTCGACCGGGCCATGCTTCGCAATACAGCAATGACGATCGGGCAGCTTGTGCAACTTGATCAGGCAAGGTAGGGTAGAGCAGTAGTCCCCGTTCCGGCAACAGGGTCGGGACGGGGCTACCGCTGCGGGATCGGCGGGCGCAGGGTGGTTAGGGGGTGGTTAGTACTTATCGGCGACGGTCAGGCTGGACAGGTCGACGTTGAGTTGCTTTAGCACCTCGATCGCTTTTAAGGCGTCTTTGCGCGTAAAGGTCCGGTCGTCGGTCTGGTTGAGTTTTGCTGTCAGGTAGTTTTTGGCAGCCGCATTTTTTGGCCACATCAGCCGGGCTACCTCACTCCGGTTAATCAGTTTACTAGTCAGCAGAAACTCCCTTACGTCCATACAGCAAAGATGCGTAAAAAATGTATAGCGAAAGGTACGCATTTGCTTGTTTATGTGTAACAAAAGATATACATTTATGGTATGGAAACGCAAATCAATGCTCAAGCGAAGACGCCTGCCACCGAGCAAAAGGTGAAGACATGGGCGGATATGAAAGCCTTTGTTGATAGCCTTACCGATGAGCAACTGTCAATGAAGCTTTCTTGGTGGGGAGAGGATAGCGCCGGCGTAATCACGGCTTTGTCTGTCCTGCCGGAAGATTACGTTCAGGTTGATGAGTACTGCGAAGCCGTAAGTCGGCTAGAGTTGGACGAAGATGAGTCTATGGAGGACTACCCCGTCTGTTATGCTAAGGGCCAACCAATCATTGACATAGACTAATCATTTGCCTTATGGAAGCGCAAACAGACGAAAGCGTAGACTACAAGTTAGACGATTTGGTGCGCGTATCTGACTATGATTCGCCATTTAAAGTCATAGGCGTTCGCGCAAATGAGATTGAAGTTGAGGGGGATTTTTCTGGGATGGGCATCGCGATCCAAAATGACTGGATTTCTATCGAGCATGTTACCCCATTCATTTACGGAGATGCCGCAAAATGGACATTAAATTCAAAGCCAGGTGCAGATACCGAGGTGTGGGTTTTAGCCTTATACGCCCTACTTGTACGTATTAACAAGCCCAGATATGGAAACGCCGTAATCAATTGTCAATGGCTTAACATATTTAATCACACCTCGCATTGGAATAATATTGACATGGTTAAAATGGAAGCTGTGAATCTCGTTACAGCGAAAATGCAGCACGTTGTTAAGTCCTATGAGATGTTAAAGAAAACCCGGCAAAATCATCTAGCGGGCAAATTTGACTAGCCAACTAACAACCACGCCCCCGTTCCCGCGTCGCAGGGACGGAAAATAGGAGAGATATGGAAGGGAATCCGTTCAGCGAAGGCAGTAAGGTTGTATGCATCAGCACAGCGTTTCCGAGGATCGCCAAATACGGCGGCACTGACCTACCGCAACCTACCCCCAAACTTCATGAGGTATTGGTGGTAGACGAAATACTTGGCGACTTTCTGCACTTCGTTCAGTATGACACTGACAAGTCAACAAACTGGTGGCATCATACTCGATTTGCGCCGGTTGATCCTGTAGATAAGTTGCAGGAAGCATGGGCATCTGCCTTAGAAGAGATCAACTAACCCCCGCGCCGGGGTGATGGCGCATAAGATGATGAAGACGCCGGAGCAGATACGGGAAAAGCTAAAAGAGAATCAGCGGGCACGGGCACATTTCGCTGAGTTGGCAGTAATGGTTGGCGCTACTCAGAAACAGAAAGATGCGTTTAAGATGGCTGATCAAGCCTTTGTTTCAGGTGCGGCTATGCTTAATTGGGTACTAGACGAGAAAACCACCAACCCGACATGACGCATGAGCAGCCCGACTACAACTACCACACTACGCCCGATCTGTTGCAGGCGGTGGTCGACGGACTCGGGGGCTGGTCGGCTGTGCTGACCTTCTGCCAGACTAGCGACGTAACGGTTGATCGCGACGGTACGGGCATGGAGATGCTGCGGGTGATGCGGGAGGGTAAGGCGGAGCACTACAGCACAGAACTCGACGTGCTGTCGGCGATTGTAATCGGGATGAAGCGGTATATGGACTATAACAAGCAGGAACAGGCATGACGCACCAGCAAGCGACGAATAACTAACCAACACCACTATGACAGCAAAGGAGTATTTGTTCGACAAAGGGGTCACGAACGACCCCGCAAAAGGGCTCTATGTGAAACGCGACGACATGGAGTTCGATGTAGCTGAGATGATGGAGGACTTTGTGTCAATCGCCAGAAATAAGGTCAAGACAACGAACATCAATGTCACGCCTTACGAGCAAAAGCATCAAACGGGGTGGATCTGGAACAGTACGTACTATCCGCTGACCGGGCCTGTTCCGCGTGTGATGGGGCGTATTCCTGCCGTGCAAACGGTAAATGGTCCACATCCGGTGAAAGAGACGGACTATTTGGTACATAACGTCAAGGGTGAAGTGTTGCAGGTTATCAGTCAGGAGCTGTTCCTGCGCGATTACAACACTTAACGCGCACGTACGCGGCATATCGTGCGGGGGATTGTCAAGAAGGGGTAGAGCTATGTGTCAGGAATTATACATCGTACCGCAGGAAAAATACATCGAATCAGTCCAGGAGTTGCAGGACGCGTTCGGTCGGTGCATATCGGACTACGTCGACAATCCGGCGAATGTGTGCATGGAATGCTGTTTGTGTCAGGTCGATACCGAACGCTACCTGACCGATTGCGGGGCACTATGGGAGCGATTGGATAATTACTCAGGGGCGGACATTAACGTGTTGGTCATGCCGCCAACAACTAACTAACCACAGGCCGGGCCGCGTTGGCCAGGCCACAACCAGAGAGGGGGAAGGAAGAGATGAATAGTAGATCCGACAACGGAATGCCACTGCAAGGAGACCCATTCGAATTGGTAGAAGTCAAACCAGATGGTACACCTATTTTCCGATTGCGAGAACAGCCTACCGCAATTGATCCACTCTTTGAGGTGGGAGACACAATTGAGTTTGAGACAATTGGACAGTATTCTCATACAGTAAGTGGCCGAATTCAAACGGTTGGTAAGCATGGATATTGGATTGCATCAACTTCTGGCGCGGTTGGTTCGGGTTCAATACGGTGCGATTTTGACCGCGCTAGATTAATCAGAAAAGCACAATGACCCCCACAACCCCACCACCCACGACCATTGACTTCGCCCAGGTCCGCAGCCGCTGCCCTAAGGCGTTTGCCGCGTTAGAGAAGCACCTGCAATTTGATTGGAGCATTACCGATAGCGGCCATCTGCAATACCTGATAGAGGAAGTTGCCGGCGATCCTATCGTGCTGCAATACAACACCCGCGACCTGTTCGACTTCTTCGATCAGCAGGGGGTGTACGTGACGGTGATGGGTGAACACAACCCGTACGAAGAAGAGACCACGTTCGATAGTTGGATTACAACGTTCTCGATCGGTGAACGGAGTAAGGTCATGTTTTGCAGCCACCCCACCCGCGCGGCCGCCGAAGCCGCTGCGTTCACGGCTGGGTTTGAGAAGCTGCAGGAGATGTTGACTAACAAAAGCGAGTAACTTGCAGGTATGGAAAAGTACACGATAAGTGTCAGTAAGCTTTACGAGCTATTCGACCGGCTACCCAGTCCGGTAGACACGTTAGATGGTGAATACATGTTTCAGTTGGCTCATATGCCTAAGCCTGTTTTTAAGGGCCAAAATGGCCTTGACCCGATCGGCGAAGACGTTAAGCTGACCAAGATTGAGATCAAGTTCAAGTTTGACGTAGAGTCGAATCAATGGCAACTGGTGAACGACAACCTAATAATCGTACAATGACTACCCCACCACCACCCCGCCGGCCGCTGTCGTCGCTGAGTGATGATGAAGCGAGAGAGTGTTATCGGTTGGCAATGGGTGTTGATTACGATGTAGAGCGAATTGATCGTTCAGATACCAATTCAAGTATTACAGCTTATGTTGGTAAAGATTATCTATCGCTTGATGAAATAGATGGGCACGTTCGGGCGAGTGCGACTATATTCTTTGATGGGTGGGAATACCCGGCAATGATGCGCATGGCTCCGCTCGTGCGCTACCTCGACGGGCTGGGTATTCAACTGGGATAGCTTATTGCAACAGTAGACAAATGTCCGTAACTTCGGAACAATCTACTGAGAGTCTACTGTGAGAAATGGCTAACGAAGGCAACCTGATCCCATTTGCGAAAGGCGACGACCCGCGCCGTCAATTAGGTCGCAAAGAAGGGTCGCGCAATCGATCAACGATTGCGCGACACTGGCTTGACTCCAGTATTGACACCAACAACCCATTAACGGGAGAAGAGCAGTTAATGAGCGTTGAGGATGCCATTACATTGCAGCAGATCAGCCGGGCGAAAACAGGCGATACCAATGCTTACAAGGCCGTGATGGATTCGGCTTACGGCGCACCGAAACAGGCCATTGAACATACCGGTGAGGATGGCGGACCAATACAAACCGATGATTTAAGTAAACTTTCGACCGATGAACTACGACGTCGAAGAGATGCGATTAGAGGACGAATTGCTGACTCGGCAACTAGCGGTCAATGAGTTTTCCGAGTTCGTTCCTTATGTTCGTGATACGTATTCGATGCAGTGGTTCCACCGCGTCATCGCCGATAAGCTACAACTACTCTACGAGCGTAAGATCAAAAAGCTGATGCTGTTTGTGCCACCTCAGCACGGAAAATCAGAGCTGTCAACCCGTTCTTTCCCTGCCTGGGTGCTCGGCCGCGAACCCAACACGAAGATTGCAATCACGTCATATTCGGCAACCATTGCGGGGCGCTTCAATCGCGACATTAAGCGCCGGATGCAACTACCTGGCTACACCAACCTGTTTCCGGAAACGGTGCTTGGTGATGGGCGCAATGGCTATTTAAACAACAATGATGTTGTTGAAGTGGTCGGCAAGCAGGGGTTCATCTACACCGTCGGCGTGGGCGGTTCGCTGACGTCGGTATCGGTTGACCTGGGTATCATTGATGATCCGATAAAAGACCGCGAAGCCGCTTCATCCGAAACGATACGGGAGAATACCTGGGACTGGTACACTGACGTGTTTGAGACGCGTATGCACAACGACTCGGTGCAGTGCCTGATACAAACCCGCTGGCATCAGCAAGATTTAGGCGGCAAGCTGCTCGAACGAGACGGTGTACACAGTGACACTAACCCCGACGGCTGGGTAGTCGTGTCATTCCCCGGTTTGCGCACGGCCGATGAGAACGATTACGACCCGCGATTGCTGGGCATGGCACTATGGCCCGAAAAGCACAGCCAACACAAACTGGAACGTATTCGAGAAACCAATAAGGTCACCTTCAACAGCCTGTACCAGCAGGACCCGAAGCCGGCACCCGAAGCGTTGGTTTATCCTGATTGGAGCTACGTCGAAGAGTTCCCCGCCAATTGCGAAGTGGTTTTTTACGGGCTGGACTTTGGCTACACCAACGACCCGGCCGCGTGGATCAAGATTGGACGAATGGGTGATCGATTATACTTGGATGAACTATTCTACCAGACCGGCCTTACCAACCCCGACATTGCCCAGCGCATGCGTGGTTATCCGCACTCGGGCGAAACGTACGGTGATAGTGCCGAACCGAAGTCTGTCGAAGAGCTGCAGCGCATGAAGCTGCGGGTACTGTCCAGCGTCAAGGGGCCGGACAGCATCAACGCGGGCATCAGCAAACTAAAGGAGTACAAGCTATTCGTTACCCGCCGATCGGTTAACCTCGTGCGGGAGCTGAATAATTACGAGTGGGTTATGGTGGGCGGTAAACCGACTAATACCCCGATTGACGCCTACAACCACGCGCTTGATGCGGTGCGGGGGGCGGTGTATACCAAATACTTTATTCCTCGTAACGTTCGTCGTCACCGGTAGTATTGCAATTCTGAATTATTTGTTATCTTTACCCGACTACTCGCCCGGACAAAGAGGCTGACCGGCGGTTTAAGCTCCATCATTCATGGGTCAGTTTAATCCGTTCGTTTGCCCCCTGCCGGCAGCGCTCACTACTCCGCCGGACACCACCTGTCCGGTTCGCTTCGACCAGATTATTGGCGTTGCGCTCCACCGCATCGCCGGTGGTAAAGCCTTTTCCGCTTCGACTATTCTTGCGTCCGCTACCTGGACACCGCTACTCGCTGCTACCGACAACACCAAAGTCGTGCTGACGCCCGCGTTTTCGGGTTTCACGCTACCCACCTCGGAAGTTACGATCGAGGGCGAAAACGACAACAGCACTATTGGTGGTCTGGGCATTGTCGAGGGTGGCAACGTTGTACGCCCCACCGGTATGTTCCGCAATAAGTCAGCAGTGGCTATGAAGGCGATCCGCTCGTATACGACAGAATCAGCCAACTCCAGCGCGCCCCGTATCGAAGCTTATTTCATCAACCGCTTCGGGCAGATCATTGCGAATTCGGACGGGTCGGGTATTCCCGTGACCAACATCACCGTATCGGACGTATCGAGCGAAGGTCTGAAAAAGGACAACATGAACACGTTCGGTCTGTCACTGCCCTACGGGTGGTCCGACGACGTAGCCATGTTCACGCCATCCTTCGATATTCTGGCTCTTCAACCTAAATAGTCATGGCAAAGCAAACGCAGCAACCAGAAGAGCAGCCGGAAGAAATGCCGTCAACGATCGATCTAAAAGCGAAGGGCGGCACTAAAGAATTCGGACTGGAACAAGCAGCCGGCATACTGGCCCTCGAAGCCCGCCACGGATTTGGCGATTATTCACTTCCCGATGACTCCAAGTTCGAATTCGTAGATGGTGCTCTCAAACGAAAAGGCGCAGGAACTGCTAACCCAGCCCAGCAACCTAATAGCTAAGGGTGAAGCCCTGCGCTTTCAGGATCGGGTACGGTTTCACGGACTGACGGTTCGGGACAAAGAAGCGTCAGCCTACTGGCCCACCTTCAAACGGTGGGTCAATAGCTTTATCGTGGCCAAGGATAAGCAGGCGGCTTTTGACGCGTACTTTCCCTTCCCCGTGCCGACCACGCAGCTTGTCGCCGATGTGCACGACGCGCTGATGAAAGTGTTCGACGCCATGAACCCGCAAACGTTCATTGATGCAGCGGACGGGGTTGAAGCAGACTTGTTGGCATATTTGGAGAGTATCGGCGAACCCGACTTCTGGCCGGACGAAGCCATTGCCGCCCTGTCGGAGTCGCCCAACGATTTGCTCGTCATTGATGTACGGACGGGCGCGACGGGCAGGCCCGAACCGGTGATGCACCGGGTAGCGCTGGACGTGGTGGTATCGATCGAGCTAAAAAAGGACGGGTCTTGCGAGCACCTGGCCTACCGGGCCGCTGACGGGACGATCGTCGTGGTCGATGACCTGGATTACCGGGTGTATCGTAAAGAGAACGACAACTGGGTATTGGACGGCGATTCGTACAGGCACGGCCTGGGCCGTTGTCCGGCCCGGCTACTTTGGGATGAGCGGGTACCGAACCACGCGGTAGCGGTCGCCAGCTTCTTTGATGAAGCCCTGTCCCGGCTGGACGCCTATGCGTTCTGGCATGTCGCCTACGATCTGGCAAAGCTCATCGGCGCATTTCCAATTACGTGGTCGACGGAGATACAGCCTGAAGGCTTACCTGACCCGCCGAAGCTGTTTACGAACCCCGACGGTACACCCGACGCGGGCTTTGTGGGTGCCTGTGAGCCGGGTAGCGCGCTTAAGGGTAGTTCCAGCGCGGGGCCGGGCGATCACTACGAATTGCCGTTCAACTCGCAGCAGATGGTCGCTCCCGTGGGTATCGTTGAGCCCGACACGACGGGCCTAACCTTCCGCGAAGAGGACCGAAAGGCCATGTATGACGGCATCGTCGCTTACCTGTCAGGTAGCGGGGGCGAAAGCCCGTTTATGACCCAACAGGTCAACGAAAAGCAGGTGACGGCGGGGTTTACGGGCCGTGAAAACGTGCTGCGTTACGTGTCCCGTCACCTATCAGCTGCTCGCAGTTGGGTGATGCTCACAATCGGCCAACTGCGCTACGGCGTAAACCGGGTGAAACGCGCCGAGCACGATTTCGGCACCGAGTTCTACCTGCAGTCCGAAACTGAGCTGTGGACGGGACTGAAAACCGCCCGTGATGCCGGTGCGTCGCAAACGGTACTGCTCGAAAAAACGGAAGCCATTCAGGCGTTCCGGCTCCGCAGTGGTGGCAACCCGACCCGGTCTCAGATATTGATGGACTTGGAGCCGCTTAGGGAGCAGTCGATTACCGGCCTGCAGGCGCTGGTCATGGCAGGCGTCATTGAACAGAAAAAACTAGCCGTCAAGGCCAATTTTACCGACCTGATAGCGCAGTTAGAGCGCGATTTCGGCGCGGATATTACCCAAATCGGCGCGGCCCTGCCGTATTCGACGCGGATTGATCGTTTCACCAATTATCTCTACGACAATGTCAGAACAGAACCAGTCCAACCCGCCCAAACAACTAACGGCGGAGGAACGAATCGCACAACTGGAACAGAAACTAGCGCAGCTCAGCGAGAGCCAGCCGACGCCAACAGCAGCAACTAGCGCCCCTGTTGCGCCAGCAGAGGACGGCGTTTATGTCACGCAGTGGCGCAACGTTGATATTGAAGGCGACGTGGTCAAAAAAGACCTGATCGAGAATCAATACTACGACAAAGCGACGTTTGATCGGCTTAATGAAGAAACGCCTGGCGATGAAGCAAAGCGAACCGGCTTCGAAACATTGGGGATTCAGTACAAAATCACCAAAGACTTGCGAAAGTCTAAAAAATAAGCGTATTTTATTATCATAATTGCAATAATTCAACGCTAAACAAGAGACGTTTGCAATGAGTGACGTTACCGTACCCCCTGTAGCTGAAACTGTACCACCCGCTGCCCCGGTTTTCGATCCACAGGCGGCTATCTCTGCGCTCGCTGAGCGTAACTATCAGGTGTTTTCGAATGACTTCAAGTTTGATCCGGCTCAACAAACGGACAACCCGGTCATTAAAAACATAGTCGGCGCTACAACCAGCCGCTTTTACGAGACTGAAGACGCTGAAATTTTTGCGGCCACTGGTATTCCTAAAAATCAGGGAGAAAAGACCTATGCGTATCGTAATCGGACGTATGCCGAATTACAGGAAAAAATTCAGAAAGCGCCGGACGTTGAAAGCATCAAAACCGAGTACGAAGCCAAGCTATCCAATGCTAACAAAATGGTGGCAGAGGTGGCGTTACGGGGTGCTGTGCGGGGGCTGAAGTTGAACGTTGCGCCCGATGCCACTGATTCAATGCGGGAACTTCTCACGATGCGCGCTATGGCTATGCCGTATCGGATTCAGGACGGGTCTGTAATCTTTCAAAAGGCATCGGACGATGGTAACAGCCTAATTGACATTAACGACCCTACAACGGGCCGTCCTGTCACAATGGATAAGTACGTAGCTGAGCAGTTTAAGACGTTCCTCGCGCCGGTAGAGACGCCAGCGCAGGGTCCGAATAAAACGCCGGCCGCAGCCAACACCAACAAGCCAGTACCAAAAGATGCCACTGAAATTGCTCAACAGCTAATTGACGAGAAATTTCAGATCGGTAGTAAAGCGTACAACGACGAATTGAAGGCCCGCAAAACGGCCTACGCAATCGTCTAATGCCGTTCGGCACGAGACAGCCAGACGTTTTATATCTCATCATTCACCGCTTAATCCCCCATGCTATGAGACGGCTACCGGGTGAGGCTCAACTCACTTACTCTCATGCCCGCAGGATTGCCCGCAACATTGCCAACAACGTATGTTGACGCAATAACTAATTATCAGACTGGACAGTCTGATTTTGAAAACCGCAAAGATCAGTACAAGGCGCTCGAAGCCTTTATTCGGTCGTCGTCTGCTCTGTTATCACAGGGCGATATTGCTAACCAGAAGAAGTCGTTTGAGCGTCCGGTAAAGATTCCCGTCGTTAAACGCATTGCTATCAGCCTGGTCGACGGCCGCGTCTGTAACCTCGACGGTCAAGAGCCATCGACGGACATGCTGGCCATCACGTTTAGCGTAAAGGGCTTCCGCATCAAGGTTTCGCGCAACATGCTCGAAAACAATTACGTCGGCGCTATGCAACTGCTGGCCCAGGCTCGCTATCATGGCTGGCATGCGTGGTACGAATGGATGGAGAACAACTGCGCTAACTACCTAGAGACTAACAAGTCGACGGCGTTAAAGGTAGACGGTGGTGGTTACTTCACCATAACGGGTAACGCGTACGTAGCTGCTCGGGGCGTAGACTATTACGCAGCTGTTCGCTACATCATGCAGCGCAACCTGCTGTCAGCAAACGGCCAACTGCTCGACGTCAATAACTTAGCTTCTGAGATCACGAAAGTCAAAATGGGTATGTATGGTCCGCAAAACAGCGTGAACCAGGCAGCCCTGATTGGTGGCGCTGATCCGTATCCTTCGTTTGCGGTTACGCCCGGCACCGGCTACGGCGAAACGCACTATCTGTTCCCAATTGGCGCAGTAGGTATCTATCACTGGTTGTCCCCAAACGCGGCCAACAACACGGTGCTGGTGCCACAGAACGATATGTGGTGGAGCGAAAAAGATCCAATCTTCAACTACTTCGATACGTCGGTTCACCATCAGGCGAAATGTGAAGAGAAAACGATTGGCTACGGCGGTGCAGTAGAGCCTGTGTATTACGACTACTACGAATACACAATTGATCCGGCCTTCGCCAAGCAGTATTCGTCGGTTGCCGGTGAAACGCCGATCATCAAGTTTAACCTGACCTAGTCAGGGTAGGCCGGGTATGGCACAGCAGCCGCCCGGCCAATACTATTGCGGGGTATTGCAGTTGGTAGAAAGTCAGTCTCATAAGCTGATACGCGTCGGTTCGAGTCCGGCCCCCGCAACGAGAAAAAAGTTGTTTACATGTTCACGGAATCGCCCGCTCTGATAGGGCGGGCTATTTTATGGAACAAGCAGATAAAATAAGACTCAGCCGGGCTATATTCTCGCTAATGCTGGGAGTGGCCTCGATCGTTGCCATTTTTATGTCAATTCATATCGAAGGAGAAGCCGAGTTTGTGTGGCAAAAAAATGGAGTTAACCTATCTGTCCAAAACATAACGGTTAACGGATGGGGTTTGCTGACTTCGACGCTGCTTCATTTCTTAGGATGCTATATAGGTCGCGATACTCCAAATCAATAGCATGTACGACACAGACACCCTGCTTACCGCCCTGACGGGCCTTGTCGGCTTCCGTGATAACGGCGCGACCGGTGACGACGCAGCAATCAGTACCGAGCTGCAAACGTCCCGTTCCGGTCTGTACATCGACGGCGCGCACCCGCTGATAACCGCCGATATACTCGTCAATGCGTTGGTGCTTCCCGTTGTCGACCAGAACAGCGAAGACAGCGCGTTGTCGGTTGAGTTAAAGCAGGTGGTGCGCGACAGTGCCACAGCAGTACTAACGGCCCTGCGCACCCGCAAGCTGCAACGCTACGAAACCGGGCATCTGCTGGCCGAAACGGTATTGTACGACGGGGAAGGCGCGGCCTACGACGTGATTCAACCGGCGGGGCGCTTCAACGGCCTACGTCTGTTCGTAGCCGATTCGACGCTGGCTATCCCCCTGACGGGTATTGGCCTTCAGTTCACCGGAGCGGTAACGGGCTTTCCGATACACGTATTGGAGACGGGGCAGACGGCAACCGTCAGTGTCGACCGGGCCAACCGCATCGCGTGGGCCGATACCGATATTGTGCTACGGGGCCGTAACAGCTACACCGTCGGCTACTACGAAGATGATTTGCCGGATGGTGTCAGGGCAATACGGCGCAGTAAGGACATTATTGTGCCAGGCTGCCAGAGTTGCGACGTCGTTAACTCGCGTATTGCTACTAAGTGGTCGCCGTTCATAACCGTTCAGGCGGTGCGGATTGATAACATCGGGGATGAGCCGGACGTCATGCCAATGACCAATTTCGGTATTAATCTGCGCTTTTCGATCGGCTGCGATCTGACGGGTATACTGCGCGCTAACGCTATGCAGTTCGCATCGGCTCTGCAACAGCAAGCGGTCGTCATGTTGCTTCAGGAACTGGCCTACACCCCAACCATTAGCACCAAAGAGCAGCAGACCAAGCAGAACGCCATGTTCGCTCTGCAAAACGGAGAATTATCGAAGCTTGACGCGGTGTTGAACGCGCTGGACATTGACCTATCGGGCCTGTCACCGCTGTGTCTGCCCGATACCCGCACGAACGGCCGGGTGAAGAAAACAACCGTTTGGGGTAGATAATGGACGCCGGACTCGATCAACTTGACCGCCTGTACAACGCACCGCTCGATCAGTTTACCGAGCAGGCGGTACAGGCGCATGAACGGGACATAGTTGATCTGAACAAGCAACAACTTGATGCCGGTATTAATGCCAACGGGGCCAGCCTGGGCGAATACAGCAGCATTAAGTACAAGGGGCGAAAGAAACCCGTCGATCTGCTGCTGACCGGTGCGTTTCGGGGTGGTTTCAACGTCGATCCCGAAACGGGTGGGTTCGTTGTCAACAGCACCGACCCGAAGGCCGCGTTCCTCGACAAGCGCTATCCGGATAACCGGGGCCTGACCGATGAGAATACCGCCGTAACAGCGCAAATTATTCTGCCCGATATACTAGACGACTTACATCAGTACGTATGATCCTGACCGATAACACCGCTGTCGACAGCGCCTTACGCCCGGTTCTGAACGCACTCAGCGTGCAACGGCCCGTTTTTAGCCAGTTGTACGGGCGTTTAACGGTCGAACCGGTGCGCAACGTCGACGCCTTGCAAAGTGCTGCCAATAAGCCCCGCAGATTGCCACTCTACACCAATCCGAACGGTAAAACGCGGCTCATCGTGCCCGACGAAAAGCTAACGGGTCTGCTGTTTTTCATTGTCACCGGCCCGGCCCGAACACCGGACTGGCAACCGGGCAACACCGACGTAACGGGCGGCACCTACACGGCCGAACTGCCCATCTCGCTCATTGCGTGGTGGAAACGGGCAGGCGAAAACAGCGCGGATGAGGTTAAGCGGGACATTTTGCTCGCCCTCGGCCGCTGCTACGACTGGACAACCGCTGCCGTTGACGATCAGATAGCAACGGGCGTGTTTAAGGGCCTGGATTACGATTTTGACAACCACAGCTACCTGGTGCATCCTTATGCGGGTCTACGCATCGACGGTACGCTGTCCATCACCGAATGCATATGCTGCTAGAAGTTGCCCTGACCGTTGCGGCCGTCGTGTTCTGCCTGAAAAAGTGGGGGGCGCTGGATTGGTATAGTGTGTACCGTCGGCGGTGGATGCCCGCTGCGGACTGTTATTTCTGCATCTCATTCTGGCTATCGCTGCCGGTATGCGTCGCACTACTCGGCAAAGGCTGGTACGGGGCATTAGCGTTCGCAAGTGCGGCATTGTCAGCATTCATTCTTAATACACTGATTTTCCATGCAAACACTGAAAACTGATAACGGTCACACGGTACGGTACTATACCGACTTTGACGAGTTTCCGGCTGAACGGCGGGCGGCTCTAACTCGCTACTCGATCGAAGCGTCGGAGCTGGACACGACTGTTCAGGGGCTGGGTGAGCGCATCGGGTCCATCATGCAGTACTACCGGGACGGGCGCAACGGTGACGGCGAAACGGCTTTGCAGAATCTGTTCTACAGCATCCAATCGGCCAAAGAGGGTTATGCCCCCGACGCGCTGACGTTCGGCTGTCTATTGCACGATGTAGACGGCGTAGCGGTAACGGACTTGTCCGACACAGGACTAAAACAGGTCATTGATAAGTTGGCTGTATCGGTGGGCGAGATGAGCCGCATAGTCGAATCAGTAAAAAAAAACTCTACATCGGCCGTAAGCAGCATTTCGCTCGGCTTGACGAGTCCGCTGGCGTTACGCTGACTGACTACCTCGACGCGGTGCTTGCCGACGCGCTGGACGATACCCCGCAGACGGCTGCGTATATCAATCACCTGGACGAGCAGCTACGTGAACAGTCCAGCCCCGCCGTGTTAAATCCCGACGATCCGCGCAACCCCATCACTGAGGCTAAACGGTCGATGGAGCAGGTATTTGCCAGCTTGGAAGAGCGGGGAGTACAGAACCCCGGCAAACTCTCCGAATACAGCCTGTATAGTCGGCTAGAGTATTACCGGAAACAAAGCAAAGAGTAGTGTTAATAAGCGGGTCCGCTTAAAACTTCATTGAGCAAGTTGCGCAGGTTTTCAACGTCGGTGCGGTTCCATACAACAAACTTGTCCGAATCATCAAAACAGCCATCCCGACCAGCACAGTCAAGGTCAGTAGAAAAGTCTTGGTAGCTTTCGAGTTGTGAGACTACAATCTCATTGGCTTCAAAGCCGTCGACAACTCCATCCGGAAACTTAAGTTGACCAATCAGGTCTTGTTCAATCCAGTCACTGCCCATTTCTGGGCCAGAACACTTTAAGTAGAGTCCCGCGAACGGATCTGCTGTTGTGCCAAACCGACTATAAATAGTCCCTTCTGGCAAAACCAAAAAGTCGTTTCTATTAAACAGGCGCATAGGAAAGGCAATGAGTTAACCTACTGGAATATACGCCTTTTCCGTATATTTACCAACACTGGCAAAGAGGCTGCTGGCGATACGTAACCTACACGCATCATGCGCGTTACTCGTCCCAACCTACTCTGCTGGTACAATTCGGACCCCGACCCCGATAAATTGCCCCGGCCGCTCAACGATTGCCGAACAGGCAGCCTGATCACCTTCCCCGGTGAGGAGTTCTCGTTCTACCTCAACGCGCTCGTTCCGGCTCAGCGTAATAACCTCAGTAGCGTATCGATTGTATCGGTCATTCCCGGCGGGCCTTCGCACACGGTACAGAACGGCGTAACGACTGATGCTGTACGCGACGGCGAAACAACGGTATATGGCAGTCTGACCTGTCCCGATATGCCACCCGGCCTATATCGCTACCGGCTTCAGTTTGGCGCTGACGTGCTGTTTTCGACGGTGATCGAGATTGCCGACGAAGAAACGGCCAGGGCTTGTTCAATCGCCATTAGCTGCCGCCATCCGGTCAGTATGCAGGGTGTACGTTACCCCTGGGTGGACCCCCTGTTTGCCCAGGCTTACCGCATCCGGGCGCTGCTGGTCGATGCGCCACCGCAAGCCGAAATGACGGCTTACCGCGAAGCGACAACCGGTATTACTGTACCCTACAACACCGCTTTCGATCAGATCCTGCGCTTTCAGGTGCCCATGACGGACGCCGATATTTTGCAGGGACTGGCTGTCACGCTATTGCATGAACAGCTATACATCAACAATCGGCCAGTGTCGACCAAAGACATGTTGACCACATCACCGGGACGGGCGGGTCTGGCTACGGGCTCATTCTCAGTGATCGATAACTCAATAGCCGATGCGTTGCAGCCTGCGTAGTGCGTAGCTTGCAGCATGGGAGAATTAGCGTGGCACATCGGTAAGGTACTGGAAAATTGGGGCATACAGTTGCAGGCGTGGGGGTACGATAAGCGGGCACAACGGGCCGACGATATTACGATAATGAATATTGCCTTGCGCAACGTCGACATCGTAAAGCAACAGGTAAAATTAGGCTACATCAGTGAAGCCAGGGGCGAAGAACTGATTGCTGGCTTTCTAAGCAGTTACAACAATATACGGGCACGTACTGACCCACCGTGATATGGCCAAACGGATAGAGACAACCGATTTAATTGATATACCTGGCTACAAAGAAGCCATTATTGATGCGCAGCGCACCTACAAAGCCTTCGCCGATAGTTCAATTCAGCAAACTGACGAACTTAAAAAGGCTATTACGGCTGCCGTCGCCGAGATAACGCAGCTACGCAACCTGAACGCGTCGGGCGGACTTAATTCCGGTCAACAGGCTGAAGCTGTCGAACGGGGCAGGCAGCTAAAGCAGCAGTTAACCGATCAGCGCTCCGCTGTCGAAGCACTGGTAAAAGTTCAGCAGCAGCAGCAGCAAACGACTGAAGCGCTGATTGCAAAACAAAACCAATTAATTGCCCAGCATTACAATCTAACCGGCACCACCGGGCGTGAGACGTCGACCCGTCAGCGACTGACGAAAGAGATTGTCGCTAATCAGATTCAGCTTGACCGGCTGGCTAAATCACAGAAACAAAACACCGACGCGGCCCGCGAAGTAACCGGGCAGTATAATACGCTCCAGCGCGAATTAGCCGACGCACGTAAGGCATTAAAAAACCTCTCAGACGGGTTCGATCAGAACACCGGTAAAATAAACCAGAACAACGCGGAAGCGGTACGGCTAGGCAGGGTCATTCAACAGAATGACGCGCTGCTCAAGAAGTTCGACGCTACGATGGGCAGCTACACCCGTTCGGTTGGTAACTACCCAAAGGTAATGGGCGGATTGGCGGGATCCGTCAACGGTGCCATTGGCTCGTTGACCCGCATGACGGTGGGGTATATCACTTTGAACGAGGTCGTCAGTCAGAGCAAGGCAATGATCACGGCCACCACGCAGGCCGAATCACTCAGCGCGGCCATGCAGGCCGTGCATACCTCAGCGCAACAAGCCGCCGAATCGGAGCAGTTCATCTATCAGCAGTCCGACCGGCTCGGTGCTGAGATTAACTCGGTGTCGCAATCGTTTACGACACTGGCTGGTGCGACGCGCGGCTCCGCACTGGAAGGAGACGGCACCCGTCGTATCTGGAATGCTATCGTGACGGCAGGTACGGGCATGAAGCGGACCAACGAAGAGATTCAACGGGCTGTTGTGGCAACGGGACAGGTCTTTTCCAAGCAGAAAGTACAGGCCGAAGAACTTTCAGGGCAATTGGCCGAAGCGCTGCCCGGAAGTTTGCAGATACTCAGTAAGGAAATGGGCGTTTCGACCCGTCAACTGCTGAAGATGGCTGCCGACGGGGAACTGCTGGCCCTCGATGTGCTCCCCAAATTAGCGGCCGGACTTGAAAAGACGTATTCCAAGTCGGTCGCCGACAATGCCGACAATCTTGCGTCAAACACTAACCGGTTAACCAATGTAATTCAGGCGCTGCGAAAAGTGCTGTTCGAAGAAACGGGGGCAAAAAGCTGGTTCAGTGGGTTTCTCAAAGACGAAATTGCCGAAATAAAGGATTGGATATACCTGTTCAAAAACTTCAAGGCGCTACGAGGTGAGTTCTTCACGGGTGAGCTTGCAGGCAACGCGCTGCGTGAACGCCGGACGGCTGCTGACAATAAGGCTAGTACGTATTCCTCGTTCAGTCAGCTAAGCTCGACCGAAATGCTTCGTACAATCAACCTGCAGGAGCAGTCGGATATGACGGTGGAACAGGCTAATCACGTTGTCAGGTTAAAGGCTATCTATGCGAAACGGATCGCTGACGAGAAAAAACTTGCCGAAGAGACCAGCAAACAACGTTATGAACTAGGCGAACAGCAGCGCGAAAAAGACCGTAAGAAACGTGAAGCAGCCGCCAAAAAAGAAGCCAACGAACGCAAACGCGAAGCAGAAGCCGCTTTACGGGACAATCTGGGCAAAGCCAGCGCTGGTACTGCCGAACAGCTAGGCCAGTCGCAGCAGAATTTTGAATCGGGGCTGATTACCGAGCAGCAGTACATTGTTGAGCGGTTACGAATTACCACCGAAGGGATCACCAAGCGCCGGGCGCTGCTACATAAAGCGGGTAAGGATGAAACCGACGATATGGCTCGGTTGAACGCCGAACAGTCGAAGGCTAATGCCGATTACCTCAAAGCCAAAAACGATCTGCAAGAGCGGGCATTCCGTGATGCGCTGGGCAAAACAAAAGACGCCTTGACCAGCGATCAGCGTCTGATTGAATCGGGTCTACAGGACCGGCTTGTTGTGCTGGAAAACGCCTACAACCAAGCCGAGTCGGCTGTAAAAATTGCCGTTACTCGTCGGCAGATTACCGAAGGCGAAGGCGAAACCCGCATACATGACCTGAAGTTAACCTATCTTGAAGATATTCAGCGGGCCACGTTGTCGGCGGCCGACACCGTTGAACAGCGGGCAAAAGATCGTATTGCTATGCTACGGGCGCAGGGTAAAACCGAAGAGCAGATTGCACAGGCGCTGGCACTGGAAAAAGAAGCGATCGACAAAGCTGACGCTGAACGTAAGGACGCAACAGCAAAACGGGATAAAGATCGCAGTAAAGACGACGCTGATTATCGCATCAAACAGGAAGAGCGCGTTGCCAGAAAGAAACAGGAATTAATCGACCTTTCGGGTCAGGTGGCATTACAGGGCGTACAAACGTTCTCTGAAATCGCTACCGGCTTTCGTGATGCTGAGATTGCGGCTCTCGAAAAACAGAAAGAATACGAACTGACCTTAGTAGGAGATAATGCCGAAGCAAAGGCAGCTATCGAAAAACGCTACGATCAGCAATCGCGCGAAATAAAGCGCCGGCAGGCCATTGCCGATAAAACTGCTGCTGTATTCTCGATCGCTATTAACACCGCCGTGGCTGCCAGTAAGGTATTAGCTGAGCCCTTTCTGTTACCCCTTACGTTGGCGCTCGGGGCGTTGCAACTGGCCGCTGTGATTGCCAAGCCAATTCCGGAGTTTTTCAAAGGCACCAGAGATGCCCCCGAAGGTCCGGCGTGGGTTGGTGAGCGGGGTTATGAGTTAATCGAGTCGAAACAGGGCGGCAAATCGCAGTATCGATTAGCTGCTGAGAAGCAAATTACGTACCTCAACAAGCACGACCGGGTATATACTCACGAAGAAACGAAGCGTATGCTGCGCACAAACTCGGAGATAGTGCAGGACGTACGTTCAGCGCCGGGGGGGAGCCTATACGTGCCACCGATCATTAATTCGGGCATGGACGAGTCGACAATGCTACGGGTGATGCGGCAGGTGTTTAGCGAAATGACTTGGGAAAAGACTTCGTTCGATGAAAACGGCGTTAGACGCTACACGGAAAAGCAAAACAATCGGACTGAATGGCTGAATAACCGAATGAACTATCCCAAACGAAACGGTTAATACGAGTTCTTGTAAATATCCTTTGGCTGGCAACTCACACTGGCACTCGAATACTGACCAGAGGAGCGTTCACCGTCGACAAACTTATCGTTTACGTAGATACGAACTCCAGCGCTGTAGCTATCCGGTTCATTGCTGGCGCTCAGATAAACGAATTCGTCGCCCCTGATCTCAACGGTTTGGCTCCAGGTGCCCTTCACCTCACTTTCTTTATCTGTACCGCCGGACGAATTGGTATAGCTGACATCGCAGTGGGTGCAGTCGACCTCATACCGAACCGAATACATGCCGTTATTCTGTTCATCTTCGTTGATCTCTTGCTTAACGAGCATGAAGAATAGAAAACCACCAAGCAGCATGGCGATCGTGCTGAAAATCTTGTTTCCGTCTCTCATAAAGCCAATAATGACAAATGCAGCGATGGCTATGAAAACCATTGACAGCATAAATCGTGGAGTGACGAAAGCGACAATGCAGGCGACGATGGCAATAATGCCGAATACACTTGATCGTTTTGGTTGATTGTATAAATCTGCCATTCTGAATGTGGAAAGGTTGATGCCGGTGTAAAGCGGCAATGTAGCAAAACCTAACCAATCTGTTTATCTTTACCTGACGTCTAAGAGGCAGACGACACCCATCCCAGCGATTGCATGGCCGGTTCGTTTGCGCTCTCTTCTTACCAGTACGGCACTCAGGCCCCCGACGGGCGGCTGCACGACGCGGCCGTTCAATTCTTTCTTTCCTACGATACATTCCGCATCGCTATCCATGAGCCCGTCAAGTGGGACCAAGCTGAATGGGTGCTCGCCCGCGATAAGACCTGGCACGGCTTTACGTTTGAGTATACCGGCGATAAAGCATCGCTGAGTTTCCGCGAGAAAAAAGCCGTTGACTTCATCGAAAAGGCCTACGTTGACGGGGGGCCCAACGCGTCGGTGTACCTGGACTGGCAACTTGCCTACAACGGAGATGTACTACCCATGCAGCGGCTACGGCTGGTACTCTCTGAGCGGGAGAAAAAGGGCCGTGAGCTGACCGTACCCGCCGAGGGCTTCTCGCTCCAGCCCGACATCCGTGACCGGTGGGATACGGAACTGCCGCTCGATCAGGTGGAGTCCCTGATTAACGACCCCGTAACCGGTGCCCCGATCCATGTCGATCCCGCCGTCTCCGAGCAGCTGGTGCTCCACGCTCAGGCGATCAAACAGCAAACGAAAGTCGAGCAGAAAGAGCCGAAGGTTGATAGTGACTGGCTTAGTTTCCCCAACGTTGAGGGCAACGTCTTCGCCGACTCACATTACTACCGGGATTTTTACCTCTCCTTCCCGCTCAACAATCCTGAGCCCAACGAAGTCACGGGTTTCACCGGGTCAGGTATCGGTGTGTTTCTGACCGGGCCCGACGAAGAAAGCCGCTACGTGCTTAAATCGAAGGCCGGGGGTAGTTACGACACTGCGGTGAAACTTGATTTCATTGTCGACGCCCGTTACCAGCGCCGGACCATTTCGATCGCCCAGGCCCGAATCTCCGAATACAGCCTGGATTGTTACCTACAGGTTGGTACTGAGCGCATCCCCATTGGCCCGCACCTGGAGCGTAAAAACGTACTCAGTGAGCAGATGGGGGCGGTCCGATTCCAGACATCCGTTACCATTACTCGCGAACTAGGCATCGATACACCAGTCTATCTGTACGCAAAACTGGTCATCACCCCCGACCGGCGCATGTGGAAAGGCACGGACGTACGGCTGGCTACGTCTGTATGCAGCTTCAGCATCACAGCCAAAACAACCGCACCCCCGACGACAACCCGTTCGTTTACGGTGCTGTCGGCGCTCAATCACCTGACTAGCCTGCTGACAGGAAAGCCGGGCGTCGTGAACTCGCTGTACTACGGGGCGAAGTCAGCCGAACAACCCGCCGACGGCAACGGCTACCACCGCTTACTCGTTGGCGGCTACGACCTGCGCGGGTTCGCTAACCGGGTGCCGAAACTCTCGCTTCAGAAGCTACTGACGAGTTTGCAGGCCATTGATGCCATCGGCATGAGCTACCAGCCGACGCCCGCGGGGGAACGCCTTATTGTCGAGCACCTATCCAACTGGTACCGGCCGAACGTGATTATGTCGCTGACTTCGTTTACGGTGCTGGACGAGAAAACGGCGACGGACCGGCTCTACACGAAGGCCACGATTGGCTACAGTAAGTACCCCACTGACGGCGGGCAGGTGCTGGACGAGTTCAACACCGAGCAGACCTATCTGTTTCCGATGCGGGCGGGCGGTGAGTACCAGCAGAAATCGGATCTGATCGCATCGGGTTACGCCATTGAGCAGACGCGCCGGGCGCAGTTCGCCGACACCCCGCAGGATTCGACCAGCTACGACGAAGACACGTTCATTATCTGCGCCACTCCCCAGTCAACGGGCACTACCAATCCGACGCAAATAACGGGCCTGTCGGTTCAATTCGGTGTCTACGAAAACAAGCCCGCACTATGGGTCAACAAGGCCGCTGCGCCCGCCTGGCTGGCTGTGGGCGTAACGTTCACCGTCACAGCTGGCAGCGTCAATAACGGCACCTACCGGGTACTTTCGGTGACTGACCGAACCATCAATATGGGGCGTCAGGGTTCTCGGCTTGTTCGGACCTACACGCTATCAAAGCCCGTCAGTAACGAAATCGCGATCGTAACGATCAAACTTGGCACCGGCCAGACCGTGACGGGCAACGTGTGGGTCGCTGAGCGAGACGAAGACTTTGCCCGCGTCGAAGGTGTCGTAGACAGTACCACTGTTTATAATCTGCGCATCAGCCCCCGCTTCAACTACCTGCGTCATGCCGCCTGGTTGTCGGGTTCGCTAGTTTATGCCAGCGCGTCGGAACGCATACGGGTAACGGGCAGTAAGAACAACCCCAACTTACGCACACAGGTAAAAACAAATGCGCCGGGCGATAATAACATCGACGTTCGCCGGTTCATCACCCACAGCGATGCGGTGTACGTCGGCGACATGCGTCAGCCCGTATTGCCCATTTTCAGTCCCGAAACGTTCACGATTGAAACGAAGCTAGGGCTGTCACAGATGCTATATTTACGGGCCTGTTTGCAGGGGTCGCACCCCGATGCCACGCTGCATTACGGCTCGATTGATCTGATCGGCATGACCTATACGTTGACCGTATTTCCCCAGGAGATCCGTTACAATCCAACTACCGGTCGGGTGGAGTTGACAGTACTAAAAAGTTTTGTATCTTTATCGCAATCAGGGCAAAGAGGCTGCTCGTTCTACGCTGCGTACACGTTCGAAGATTTCGAAACGTCACCCCCCGGCACCGTAGACGACTTCATCGAAAAATGCATTTTCGGTGGATTTCAGTAGCAGCCGTTCCCGATGCCCCAGCCCCGCCGGATAGAGCCGAGTGATACACTCGAAAACGGCTTTCGCGTCGCGCACAACGAGACCGTTGATGCCATGCCTGACTATTCTCAATGTCAGGTTACCGATGCAGGGCTACTCCAATTCTACAACGACAGAGGTCAGCTCTTAGGCGAGATTGACCTATCAATCGTCTTTTGCAAGCTATCCGACGCCACTGGGGAGGGAGCAGCTACGCAATTCTACTCTGCTTCTGAAACAGAAGAGGGCGTTGCCAAAATTGCCACCGCCGACGATGTTGAAGCGGGTGAAGATCAATTCAAGTTCATTACCCCGGCGCTGCTTAAATACGCCTTCGAGCTACTAAAACAGGACCTGATCAGTTCGGCCAATAAAACCCTTGATGACTTAGCCCAAGATACCCCTGAACTTCTACAGGATACCTTCAACGCCGACCGGGCAGCCGTAATCGCCGGCGGCAAGGTACGGGGTATGGCCTGGGATCGGCTGGCCCAGTACATCACTGTTTTTATCACCGAATCCACGCTTGGTGGCCTTATGTTACGCATGTTGTCGGTGCTGAGTTGGCAGCGACTTCTGCAGGCTAACCCTGCCAGTTCAGCCGCGCCCTATCTGACGGGTAACGCCAGCTATTTAGGTGTTCGCGAAGTCGACAACCCCAACCCCTTTGGGTTAACACTACTGACAAAAAAGGCTGATGGCTCAATTTCAATCGGCAATTATTTGTCCTGGAATAAAGATCGGCAGCTGGAGATTGCCGCTGGCGATACCATCAACGCCGTACTCTCCTCAGTCCGCAACGAGTGGCGGGTTAGCGAATCGCTGTTTAGCGGCCGCGTCGTTGCCGAAAACGTGCGGGTGACCAATCCCGAACTAGCACAAGGCATTGACTACCTGTTTGTCGGCAACCGACGCGATCAGGATGGCCGTCTGCTCGACGCCGATAATACCATGCACCAGCAGGTTGTCAGCCTGACTACGCTCGTGCGGGCAGTAATCAACCACCCCGTCTTTGTGGCCAGCTTCGGCCAGCCCGCCACGGCAGATCCCATCAGCCGGACAATTCTGTGCGTCGACAAATACGATACGCAGTCCGGGCCGCTATCGCTTTCGCCGAATAAGATCGGCACCGCGCAATCCCACACGCTGCACCTGCCAGCCGGCCAGATATTTGGCCGCGTCAGCTACCCCGACGGGCAGATTGCCAGTGGCTACGCGCTGAGCTACCCCGACAGCGACCATTACCGGGTAGACTACGCTGGGGCTGAAAATGAAACCTCTGATCTAATTATTGAACTCTACAAACGCATCAGCTAATGGCTAAGCAAATCATTATACGCCGTACGTTTCCCGACAGGAAAGGGGGCACCTACGAGGTTGATTACGAAGCGCCCGAGGGAATGAGTGCCGACGACGCCATGAAACTATCTGATGCGGCCGTCGATAAACTGGAACAGTACACCGGCGATCCTGGTAAGCTTTCACCTACCTGCGGGCTTACCGACACGACCCCAACGCCCCCAACCGATCCGGTCGACCCCGCAGACCCGGAGCCTTACTGGAATCCTGCAGTTGCGCCCGGCCCAATGGAAAAAGGCGCGCCGTACTACGTCGAGTTAGGCGCTGACGCCATAGTTGACATGCCCACGGGCGTAACGATCCTGTTCTTTCGAAAGACAGGCGGCAGTTTGTCGTATTTAATCACGGCCGAAAACAAGGTTCCATCTTATATATCAGGAACCCCGCCCACCGACGCAGTGGCGGGTACGGTTGTGATCAGCGCTTTCCTCAGTAATGGGGCGATACTGCCTAAAGAATTCAGCATTGGCGTCAAGGCCACCGTCGATATTTACGGGTTGGCGCAACTAGGCACCGGCAATATCATCTGGCGCGTCGGCGGAGATTCTACGAACGACACGATCATTACGATCACTAGTTTTCCGCAAGGATTCGTCGGCAATGTCGACTACGCGATGGGGCGTAGCACCGACAAATACGACATTCTGGACGGCAAGTCGACGTATTTCTACCACACTTCCAATACAACCACCGCCGGGCGTTATGTCGCCCGTTTTAAGCGAGGGGTGCAAATCGCCTACGCGGCTGTCGATTTTGATCCTAACAAAGCCGGACAAGCAATTGTGCTGTCATTCTCGGCCGACATCCCCGCTGCGGCCGTCAGCCTGGGCGACATGAGGGCAACGGTCAATAATGACCGTACGGTTTCGCTATCGGTCGTGGCCTCGGGTACTGTCGAGATGACTTCGCCCCGATTAACATCGGCCAGCGCCAATACCAGCTTTTCGGACATGTCGGCCGACGGCAGTACGTTTCGGCGTACTACTCAGGCGCTCGCGCCGGGCGACTACGTTGTTGATACCTACCGGATAAAGGGCACTTCGACCAGCAAAAGTAACTTTCGCTTCACGGTCGCCACGGCAAAGATAGTACAGGTTGATTTCGCCTACTTAGCCCCATCGGCCGACTATTCATTGGGACGGTGGGAGATATGGGTTAAAACAAACCGGTCGGGCGGCTATCTGGCCATTGAAACCAGCGAAATAAGTGTTGGGACGAATCCTATAGTTGATCCTAACTTCAATTTCTACTATAGAAACGATCAGATAAAGAAGGGCGACGAGACGTTTACGCTGCGCCTAAAGAGCGCCAGTAATGGCAATACGGAGGATACGGTCGTTATCCCCCTAGCACTGGGCACGGTCAATGTGACCCGAAAAACGGTATACCCCCTCAGTGCGCAGCCCGACGCCCTTCCTTCGGTCGACTACGGTATCATCCTGGGCAACTCGCTACTTAAGTCAGGCCCCATTCAGGGTACACTCTGGCAGGCTACGCGTGGCATGGCCGCTACTGCTGATAACAAAGACTACTACAGCCTGATGCGGGCCGGCTTGCGGGGCGTAAACTCCAACTGTCAGCTATTTGCCGCCAATCAGGGCGCGGGCATGGAGCGTATCTACCAGAATAATAACGATGACGTAACCAATAACATCAACAATATCCTCTCGGACATGACGGCCCAGTTTGGCTCGGCGGCCAAACTCAAATTCGTCTACGTCTCGCTGGGTGAGAACGTAGACGATGGCAACTTCAACGGGACCAAAATGCGGTCCATGCTTGACCGTTTCCTGGGGGCGCTACCACTCAGCACCAATCCGATTCTGCTGTTTCGCAACAGCGTGTGGGGGGGGCATGAGAACTTTAACAGCTTTATTCAAAGCTACGCATCAGAAAAGGGGGCGCTCTTTGTCGACATGAGTCCGCTGCGGGAAAATCCGGCCTACATGAACACAAATGTATGGCAGAACGCGGGCATCGACCACCACCTCAATGACGCGGGCATGCAGCGCTTGGCCGACGACTCGCTGGCGGCTCTTCGCTCGTCTGCCAAGCCGCCGTCGGGCGGAGCGGTGCCCACGCTGGCAGGAGGCTGGGCGGAAGGGACGCTGCAACAGCTCTACGCGCTGGCCCCCTTCGTGCCGACCAACAACCAGCTTAGTTCCTGGGCACCCAATACCGAACAGGTAATTGATAACGAGTATATAGCGGTCGGTATTCGCAACAGCGTCGGGGCTTCAGTTACCCGGCTGGTCGATAAGCGGTGGGGGTTCAACATGATCAACACCAACTCCCATCCCGGTCCGCGTGGCCAGTACGGGACGGAGGACACGGGGCGATCGCAGCGATACAGTGCCTATGCCCATCCCAACGGGGGGGATGCCCCGCCGATTGGTCACCCCTACAAACAGAACGGCAAAACGACCGACATCCGCGTTAGTGGTGACGATACGGGCTATAACCCGGTGCCGGGCGGCTCCCGCTTTCTGGACCGCTCACCCATTCTTTGGTACGAGAAACAGACTATAGCAGGGCGCGACGTGCTGTATTCGCGCGTGCAGCCCTACCACTGGTCACTAACGGGCGAACTCTCGCAGTCCTGCCTTCACGCCTGGGACTGGGTAGAGGGCCGTTTGCACAAATGGGTATATATCTGGGAGAATTTCCGCAGTGACGACCAGATGATCAACGAGGGGAGGCAGCAGGAGGGGCCGTTCAGCTACGCGATCGGCAATCTCTACCGGCAGTTCGTATCCTTTGCGACCAACGGCATTGATGCCACTGAAATCACCGTACCGCCCCCCTACAATAAGAACCAGGCCGACACGGGCAATAAATTGACGAGTGGCTCCTGGATTGGCGCGTATGATAATCAGGATCGGGGGTACGCCCTGATTTCCCCCTATTGCTCCTTGATGGGCGGCAAGCAGTTTGTCTCGCCTTCGGGTGACGAGTTCAGCAATGAGTCGGGCTACATCTGCGTGCGACAAACGCTTGACTTCGACACGCCAACAAATTTCATGGTCTCGGGCTACAGCTTTGTCGGCACACGTTCGGAGTTAGCCGACTACCTGCGCGACAATCCCGTGCAACACCGACAGTTTAAATTCAACTTCGATGGGGGGCTGTTTCAGGGCTGGTATACCATTGATGGGCCGCTAAAACGGGTCAATGGCGAGGTTGTTTTTGGTATCGGCGATGGTAAGGGATATAACCGTTCTGAGCGGGGGGCGGCTAAATTACTTAGTCCGTTCGGCCACTATCCCGCTTCGCAAATTCCAACATTGTATATCAATGCGGCCATATCGGGCAACACACAATTGTTGATTGGCTTTCAAAAGGTCAACCAGGCGGAAGGGGACGTGCCGGCCAACGGCCAGCTAAAAACAGTCAGCGTAACCGGTGACGGGCAGTATCGCACCTACGCCATTGATATGGCCAATGTCAGTAATTATAACGGCATTATCTGCCAGTACTTCATCCAGAACCCGATCGGCTACAGCCCTCAAGGCTACGAAACCATGAAACTGGGTTGGATTTCTTATCAAAATCAAAAACCGTAATATGCTTACCATTCGCACGCTACTTTTCCTTTTCGCGCTACTCCCGGTACTGTCCTGGGCGCAGGGGCCAACAATTGGCCGTACAGCTCGCAGACCATCGGCCGACAACGTGCGTAACCTTTACGTCGATCAGACCACTGGCGTACTGATGTCAATTGGTCGCACAGGTCCCGCCACGGCAGTTCCGATTGATTCTGGCGCGGTCATTGGCCTGCGGGACAAGTTTCAGACCACGACGACCGAACTGGCCCGCCGGGCCACGGCAGCCACGGCGGCTCAGATACGCACGTGGTCGGGTACGCTGCCTGCCACGTTCTACGTCGTCACTAAGGGCCGGACGGGTAACTTCACCCGCGACGATACAGATAATAGTTCGGCCGACAACGAAGGCACGGTGATCGTGGCACCGGGCGGGGTGCGTTACAAGCGTGACCGCCGGGCGGGGGAACTCAGAGCATCCTGGTTCGGCATGGCCGGCGACGGGGTGACGCTAGACGATAACGCGTATAATCAGTTGAAGGCTGCTATTAACGCAGAACCCAGCGGGAAAGTCGACGTGCTCTTCGAAAGCGGGGCTAACTACCGCTTTCAGTCGGGCATCGAAATTGACCTTTCGAAAGTCATGCTTCACGCCAGCGGTAGCCGGCTATCCTTCCCCACGCTCGGTAGTGGTATCGCGGTCAAAGTGATCGGTGCTCCTACCGACGTATTAGCGCAGGAACAGAGCACGCGCGGTCTGGAAGCGCTGATGATTACCGGACCGGGGCAGTCGAACACCGCCACGGTCGGACTAAGCTTCGGCCGTACCGGCAGTGAGGGCGGTAGTTCGCACCTCAGCGTACGGGCCATCATCATCATGGGCTTTGGCACGGGCGTTCAAATCGGCGATAACAGCTATATCCTCAAATTCGCCAACTGCGGTTTTCACCAGAACGCGCGGGGGCTGTACATGCCGCTCGGCGTCAGCAACGCGGGTGAGGGTATTGGCTTTGTGCAGTGCTCGTTCTACAATTCAGCGCTGGCTATTCAGCAGTCAAGCCCCGACGCGGACATCTACCTCACCGACTGTTCGATCGATTACAACGGCCGGCAGGTGCTGATCGACAACGGCCTTGTCGAAGCGACGGGCTGCCACTTCGAGGGCAAGCGTTTCTCGCTCCGGCCCTTTTCGGTCAGCGGCTCGGGGGGGCGATTGGTCATTCGGGGTGGGCGAATCTTGTCGACCGACTCGACTAACAACACCGTTAAGCCCGACTACCTCTTCGAAGTCAACACGGCCCCGAACACAAACCTGGGCGTAACGCTCCGCGACGTGTTCATCAACAACATCCAGACGAGCAGCAATTTCTACGCCACGGGGCCGGGCCGGTTTACCAATGACAGTTGGGCCAGCTACGAAACGCACCTGAACCCGCTGTTCTCGTCTACCATCAACAACACGCTGATCGACGGCAGCTTTGAGCAAAGTGTCGTGGCCGACAACTGGTGGGTGACCGCCAGTGGTCGGCAGACGTCCCGGCTCTCGGTGATGGCGGGCGACAACACCGCCGAAGTGTCGGCTAGTATAGCCACTACCTCACCCCGCACGGGCAGCCAGTCGCTAAAGTGGACCAAGAAGTTTGGGGCTTCGGGGCCCGCCACGCTGAATCTGGTGCAGCGAATCGTGCCGGGCCGGCCTTTCGCGGCTCAGTTCTACTACTCAAAGCCCGGCAGTAGCTCGGGACCCCTGTTCATTACTTACAGCTACGCAGCAGGGGTCAGCGCGGATGTCAACGGCTTTCCCACGGCTACCCGCACACAAACCATCGGCTCAATTACTGAGACGCTGCCCAGCTCCGCTGTGACTAACAAGCAGGTCGTGTTCTTTGGTCAGCTATCGACGCTGCCGCCTAGTTGGGCAACGGACGTGATTCTTAGTATCAACGGGGTAAGCTGGACGGGGTCTGGCGAGAGCATCTACATCGATGACGTTCACTTTGATCAGGGCGGGTATTTCCCGGCCGGTGGCTTTCAGTTCACGCCCCTGCAATACGTTCTGAAGGGTGATGCGGCCCGGTCGCTAACCCGCTATACCAGCAACCCCGACCAGGAACTGGCATCGGGTTTTTACAGCGCCAATTCTTTTTTGCTCACGGGGGGTAGTCTGCCCGCCGACCCTACGGGCGTTGGTTGGTGGAACATTACCGTCGTTCACCACGAGACCGCGCAGGGCGACGGGGGCTTTGGGGTAACCCAGACAGCAACGGCGATTCGGGGTGGCATTACCTATAAGCGGTGGCGCTCAGACGCTAATGGCTGGTCAGTCTGGACCCGCGTCCACGATAACGAGTACTTCAACGTGGATGCGATGAGCCCCGCCACGGGGGATCTGTTGTATTACGATGGCACCAAGTGGACCCGGCTGCCAGCGGGCAGTAATGGGCAATTCCTAAAGATGGTAAATGGCAAACCGGCCTGGTCAAATTAAGCTACTCATGCGCACACTACTCACCGTAACACTACTTGCCCATGCCGAATAACCCGCCAGCTACCGTCATTGACAAGCCGTCTGCGCTGAATATGCAAGGCTTCATCGGCAACGATCTGACCGTTCGGCTCAACGTGCTGGGTGATGCGGCCATGCCCGATACAGTGGACTGTGCCGCATATTATTCCAGCGGGGGCAGACCCTTGCCGGACACGCAGCAACCCGCTGTTAGCATCGACGGGCGGCAGGTCGTGATTCACTTCACCGGTAGTGACCGCTATCCCTACACGGCCTGGCACAAAATTACCTGGAACGGTCGGGCGGTGCTGAGTGGCGATCTAACCTTTAGCCGCGAAGCCAGTCGGACGGGGCCTACGACCAACAGCCTGAATATTACCGTCGCCGACGGGCAGGTCGTCAACGTCTCGGTACTGGTCGGTGCGTCAGCAGGGGGTGGTTCGCTACTGCCAGACCTGCCACTTACCGTCGTCAACAATGGTCAAACGCGCTGGAACATCGGCGGGGGTGAACAGCGCACCGGACTGTTCTACAATGGCGTCAAAGCGACCCGCAATGTCGATTACCGAATCACATTACCCTACCTGGACTGGATCAGTGCGGTACCGATTGAAACGAGCGATGAACTAGCACTTACCAACTAAACATACAATCAATGGCACAGCCAAAGTTTTCACAGATTCGGGGTAAAATAGTAGCCTCGCAAACCGATTTTTCCGGCGCTGCATCAGCGACCGATCCAGCGACACGGCAATACGTGATTGATCAAATCACGTCAACGTTTGCAAACCGGGACTTTAAAGACTCTGTGCGGGCAGCATCAACAGCGAACGTATCGCTTTCTTCCCCAGGCGCTAACATTGATGGGGTTGCCCTGAACGCGGGCGACCGGTTACTGCTCAAAAATCAGACGACGGCTAGCCAGAATGGCATTTACGTCTGGACGGCATCCGGCTCGGCACTCACTCGCTCAACCGATGCCGACACCAATGCAAAGGTAACGTCTCAGTTAGCTGTTGCCGTCGAAGAGGGCACAACCAACGCCAACACCGTCTGGAAACTCAACACGTCAGGCACGATCACGCTGGGCACAACTTCGCTGACCTTCGGACTGCTGTCGACCAGTTATTTCGCAAGCCCCACCATCTCCAATAAGGACATGGTTTGCGTGGTGACGGTCAATGACGGTGACGTGGCCACAAACACCGCCATGGCTGCAACCCCCGCAAATGGCTCTTACGTGGCGGTACTTGCCAATGGGGTAGGAATAAGTGTCGGCAACGGCGTAAAGACGAAAGCGGCCTATTTCTCATCTGACAGCGGAACGACGGCGAAGGCTCTGAATGCAATCGCGTCGGGTGATAAGCTGTACTGGAATGGTTCGATTGCGGGCTACCAGCTTGATGCGAACGATACGATTGATTTTAACTACGTAGTCTAATCGGCTTATTATGCCCGCTGCACATTTAAAACAAATAAGGGGGGTGCCGCCCGGTATGGGCGCGTTTTCCGGTAAGGCACTGGTGATTGTTGATTTCAACAGCATCGGTGCCGGCCGGGGGTCGTCGCATGAGATCACCAGCCCCGACGACTATGCGCCGGGGCCGTTCGCCTATACGATGATGAACAGTCTGTACGCGACGTTTCCTAATGCCACGTTCGGAAAGAAAAACTTCTCGGTAAGTGGCAGGCAGACCCCTACCATGATTAGCCAGTCGGGGCAGGTCGACGCCATGTTCGACCCGGCTACTTACGACCGGCAAATCATCGTAGCCGGCGAGATAACCAATCACATCGCCGATGGTGGAGCCAGCGCGACCGATGCCTATAATAGCTACGTATCGTATTGTAAGGCTAGGAAAGCGAAGGGGTTTACGGTCGTTGCGACCACCGTTATCAACCGGACAACCAACTTCGCGTCGGGTATGTCGGCGTCCGAGTTTGCCACCCGGCAATCCGCCGTAAACGCCCTGCTACGGGCTAACTACTTACAGTTCGCCGACGCGCTGGCTGACATCGCTACACTTAACCTGACGCTGCCCGATGGGACGCACCCAGGCGATGCCGGCTACGTGACGATGGGCAATTTCATCGCGGGCAAGGTTGCCCCGCTGGTTCAGGTTGGCTTCAACTCGCAAAGCATCGCCTACCTGCAGTCAGGTTCAACGGTGCCGACGCCGGGCACGACAACGCCCGTTCTGCTCCTACGTGGACAAGGCGCCAACAACAGCACGAGCATCATCGACGAAGGTACGCCGGTCCACACGATGACGGCCAATAATACCGCCAAAATCAGCACCACCCAGTTTAAGTTTGGAAGCAGCTCGATCTACCTTGACGGCGGGACCAATACCCACGTCAGTACGCCTTCATCAACCGACTTCGACTTCGGAAGTGGCGACTTTACGATGGAAGCGTGGATTTACAAAACCTCTGCGGGCACTGGATTTCCAGGCCTGTTCGCTCGTGGTGACAACACGCAAAATCAGTGGGTACTATGTTGGCCTAATGCGGGTGCAAGGTTGGAATTCTACGTCAGTAGCGTCAATGGCTCGTCGTCGTCCTACACCGCTCAGGGCCTGAACACAACCACCGATACCCCCTTGAATCAGTGGGTACATATTGCGCTGGTGCGTTCAGCGGGAGCCACGAAACTGTATCAAAACGGTGCGCTCATCGGTACTGCCACGACAAACACGGCCCTCGAAACGGTACCAACCGGCAAGCCGTTACGGATCGGCTTTTTACCCGCCGTTGGGCAGGCCCAAGACACGGGCGATCGATTCGTTGGCTACCTGCATGCGCGCATAACGAAGTCCGCCCTATATACGTCCACGTTTACTCCTCCCGATTCCTTTCCGCAAGGTAGTGCCAGCACGTCGGTAACAAGCACGACCTCCCAGTACACCCGCCACGTGCAAACCCTGCGCGGCATCGGCAGCACTATTCAATACGAGACAGAGTCGGGCACGTATATGCAGATCAATAACACGAACTCGGGCATTACTTCGGGTCTGTTATCGCTGTATCCTATTGCCATTCCGACGCAATCGGTGCTGACTGGTGCCATGATGTTCGTAACCAATGCGCCCAATTTCACTGCATCGACTGGCAGCACATTTAGCTTGTATAGCTACAACACGTCGACAGCAACGTACACGCTGGTTGGTCGCACCGCGCCGAACACATCGCTGTTCAAGCCAACAAAGGCCAGCTTCGTGACGGCCAATTTTGAGTCGCCAATAACGACCCAGGCGGGGGGTATCTACTTTCTGGGCTATATCTACAATCAGGACACCCAGAGCGCGGCCCCTCAAATCGCCGGCTACACCGCCATTGTTGGTGGCAACAACGAAGACCGCGCCCGCCTACCCGGCACGTCGACCTATCTAAGCGCGACTCTGTTTGCCAGCCTGCCGCCCGCAACCATCACCTTTTCGCAAATAGCCGGGGCAGCGGCCCCCCGGCCCTGGATGGCTGTGTACTGATATGAAAACGCTACTTATCATTCTATTCAGCACCTCACTGGTCGTCGCTCAGAAGCCTACGCGTTATCTGCTTGACCAGACCGCGACGGTAAACGACACGTTGCAGGATGCCCGAATTGATGCAATGGTTGTCAAGATGAAGGCGATGGAAGTCATGACCAAAACCGTCAATGCAGCTGACAGTCTGCTCAATATCAAAGTGACGCGCATGGCTAGCGTCAACCGGTCGGGCACGCTGTCCGTAACAGTAGCGGCCGGGGCAACCAAGATCTACATCCCGCACGGGCTGGGTTACAAGCCAGCTTCGTTCTTCGCTCACGTCCTGAAGCCGGGCGGGACGGGTAATGCTGAGGTTGACGCCGACGCGATCAATATGGTCGTGACGCTACCCACGGCTCCGCTGCTGCCGACAGCTTATCTAATCTACTGGACATTCTCAAACACCCCGTAACACAATGAAATTCACGAACGAAATCAAAGTCGTCGCCGTCGTGCTCGGCGTTTTCCTGCTGAGCCACTTCGCCCACTGGTATTTTCTGAGCCGGCCCACGGTGCGCGCCAACCGTACGATTGCGCAGCTGACAACCGAGCGCGACTACCTGAAAGACCTGCTCCGGCCTAAGTGCCCCGGCGATTCGGTAGGGCGGTAAACATGGAAACTAAAAACACGACATACGATCTTGACTGGGACGACCCAGCCCCGCGCACTGGACAATACCTAGTTGGTATTGGAAAGCGAGGTTTGTTATCGGTTAATCTAATAAAGTCAGTTCGGGAAATTAAGGCGCGAGTCGCCAGAGATTATGCACGTTATGCCATTACGATGACGCCCATTCCTGACCTTAAGCCCTATACAGAGTTTGAGCTTGTCCAATATGGCGATGCTTCGGACAACTTCACGGCTAACGTGTGGGTAAGGGGAATTGAAGCGTTGCCGTTTTTCTGGCATCCCCGAAGCGCCAAATAAAAAGGCCCGCAACGATTCGCAGTCGTTACGGGCAGGTACTCCGAGTGAGAAATTTTGAGGTAAGTAAAGATGCTCATAATCTATGAGTTGTCCTACTCTTCCACTCAAAAAATCTTACAATGGATAACCCCGAAATAGTCGTCAAACAGGCCGCATCCGGCGTCGGCTGGCGAACGGCCGCTATCGTTATACTGGTAGCCGCTGGCGTGGCCGTCGGTGTCAGAGAATGCGAACACAAAACCGACCTGGCTAAAAAGCAAACCGCGCTCGACAGCACCGGTAAGGTGGCAGCGGCCGAACTAGCGGGTCGTCTGCAAGCAGAAAAGGCGAACGAAACAGTCGCCAAGGAACGGGCCCAACGCGACCAGAAGTTTACCGAGGCTCTTGCTAAGACACAGGCCGACGTAAACCGAATTGCCGAATGGGCCGAATCGTTAGATATCAGTCGGCAAATCGGCGAAATAGCCAAGAAGTTACCTAAGCCGTTACAGGGCGATTCGCTTCGTATACAGCGCAACTATACGCCTAATGATGTGGCAATCATCAAAGAGCTATACAAACAAATCGAAGAGGGTAAACTATACAAAGGCAAATACGAAACGGCCGAGAAGCAGGTCACTGACTACCGAGCAGACAATGATAGCCTGAAGCAGAATATAGCTGACTACAAACGCGGTTACACTGTGATTCGCCAACGACTATTGACCGTGTATCAGGAACGCGCCTTTCTCAATATCGGACTAGGCAAAGAAGTGTTAAAGGTTGCCGAAGATGTCGGTCGCATCAGTGTCGACCCCAGTGTGACCAGCGAACTGGAAAAAGAACTCAATAAAGATGCTCGACACCGATAGTGAACGCGAATTGCAAGCCCGCTTCGACCGCCTACGCGCCGAACTAGCCGTGCCCGCCTGCAATCGTTGCAAGGGGTGCAAGCGGGTCAAGAGTTGCCACAAAGCCACACCACCACGCCCACACTAGGATTCACTACTCACTCACGAAAATGAATGAAACCACCGAACGACTTAAGCCTGTATATGTTCCAGCACATTCAGTACCTGTTCATCGTCCTGATGGTGCTGATTGGCGCGCTGCTGACCAACTTCCTGCTGGTTAGCAACCTGCCGACCGGCAAACGATTGGCGGTTCAGCTGGTCGCAGTACTCATCTTTAGCCTATTAATGAGCTACGTCTACGAACACTTCACGATCGACTTTAAGCTGCTTTTGCTGGCCAGTTTAGGCGCAGGAGGTGGCGGGGAGCAGCTGACTTACTGGGGGTTCTACAGCATCTGGTGGAAGAACAAGGACATGGACGAATCCATCAACGCTTTAGCCGGCATGGCCAGCAAGATCGGTAAGATCATTAGCATCATCAGGGGCACCGACAACAACACACCGACTAACCCGCCCGGCACGGCTTCGCCGGACTCGCAGTAATGGAATACCTACTGGATTTCTTGGACGGGCTGGATCAGCGCCTGTTAATCTTCGCCCTGACGGGTATCATCGCAGCCCTATTGGCGGGCATCATCTACCAGGACCGGCATATGCCCAAGTGGATGCTGGCGACGTATATCGTCAGTATGGGCCTGATGGCAGCTGCCGGATTGTCCCTGTTTTATCCGCCCCTGATGCGCTACACGCAGTACATGCGCCTTACCAGTTTTGTGCTGGTGGCGCTTACGGTGCTGATTGAAGTGCGCCAGAGCGTACCGGCCAAAGATGCCACGCCCGAACAGATCGAAGCGGCCCGCCGGCAGAAACGCTATGGGCTGCTGGTCATCATGGGCGTGTTCATCGTCGGCATGGTGGCCTTCCCCTACATCCGCCTGCTCGATAAGCAGGAACAGGCGCAGGGGGCGCAGGTTCGGGCCGACCGGACACTAAATAAGAACACGGGCATTCTCTACGAGATAAAGGATTCCTTCGACGCCTTTCGGGCCTACGTGATGCACCGGGATTCGCTCATCGATGCGCAGATGCGCGATATGCGGCAGGATATAGAGCAGATGAAGCAATCAGAGGGCAAACCACGACGCAACGCCAGACGAGTCAGCTACAGCGCCGAGACGATACCGCCCCGTACCCCTGCCGATACCACGCAGCCGGTTGATCTATCAACGCGCATCGCTGTTCGTAGGCCGTATTAATTTGTATCCTACGGCTCTGTTTTTCAGCGGATTAGCTTGGAATTGTCGGGCGGATGTGGTAATTTTCTGATATGGAAATCGTTGCAAAATTGACGTCAGCAATACCAAAGGGTAGGGCTTTTACGGTGCGCGATATAGCGGATAAAATATACCCAAATTGTGTAAAGCCAGATGTTGAAGGGAGAACATTCAACAGAGCCTCGTCAACAGTAGCGCGCCTGTTAAGGACGTATCGCAAAGAACTTGGAGTTGTTGAAGTTGATCACCTACAGTTTTACGCCCACTAACCCCGCCCGCCCATGACCGTACCGCACTGGCTATTCTGGGCCCCGCTGGTTCTCGCCCTGCCAGCTATCTACGCGCTGGGTCGGTGGGTGATCGTCAACGTGATTAACCTGTTTGAGAAAGATGATGAGTACTAATATGCAAATGCACGGCGACTTTGGTGCTTTGTTTCGCCGTCGCCCTGACTGCCCTAGAAGTGTGCCAATGTCGCTACTGAGCGAACAGCAGGCGCAGTGGAATCACTCGCAATCACTTGCTCGATTGAATGAACGGGGTGGGCTATGTCCGATGGAGATGCTGTGCAATATAGAGCGTCGATCACTTGACCTTAGAATGAATGAGGATTACGCAATAGACCGCATCAAAGACATTCTAAAACGTCAAAGCCACAGCAATGCCGTGGCCTGAGCTTATAAAGTATGGTACGATGCTTATACATAATGGATAAGGAAAGTCGATGAACCTGATACTAGCCGTTCCCGACCTTAACGATACACAGCTTGTCGAAGCTGTCCGCGCCCAGGTTGGTCCTGATGTTATCATACTGGCGGCAAATGACCCACGCATCTGTGGGCTTCGTTCGATTGGCGATGTCGAGCCGCTGCCGCCAAAAGAGTTAACAGAGGAATTTCTGATTGACACTGGATACAACCCCGTCAAGCCCATTCCGTCACGCCGGGGTCGCCGGTTTGCCGACTACAAGTACCACGAGAAGAACTTTAACCGGTTACGCCGATGCTGACGCTCGCTGCTCTATTACTGTTCTGTCACTTTGCTGCTGACTACACCCACCTATCAACACCGTGGATGCTGTCAGCCAAACGATTTGGCACACCCGTAACGCCAATCATTGCCCATGCCGGCGTTCATGCGCTGTTGATGTTCATCGTTGTGGCGATCGGCTACGGCGTTTACGCGGGGGCGCTGGTAGGCGTGTTTCAGTTTCTAACCCACGCTTTGATTGATACAGCAAAGGGCCGCATTAACGCAACGTTCCCGGCTGTTCAGACGCCCGCCAACCCGGCACATTGGTACGTATTCGGCATCGACCAGACCCTACACGTACTGGTGATTCTGTTCAGCGTTCATCTAGTCTACACCGTGTAACCTCTCAGTAACATGACCCCACCGACCCCGCCCGAGTTGACCGCGATAAAGCCGCGTTTATCCGAAGCCGACTACCAACGCGCTGCCAAGTTGCTGAACGTGCCTGTCGCTACGATCAAGGCAGTTACCGCTGTTGAGAGTGGCGGGACTGGCTTCGATAAAAACGGTCACTGTATCATCCGGTTTGAGCCGCACATCTTCAGCCGGCGCACGAATCAACGTTACGATAAAACGCATATTGACATATCGTTTCCGGTGCGTAAGCAAGGCTACCCCGTTAGTGTCAACCAGTCGTGGCAACTGTTTAAGAAGGCGGCTGCGCTGAATCCATTGGCAGCCGTACAGTCGACTAGTTGGGGCTTATTCCAGATTATGGGTTTTCACGCACAGACCTGCGGATGCGAGACGACGTCGGAGTTTGTGGCGAAGATGGAAGCGTCGGAAGGCGAGCAGCTGGCGCTGTTCTGCGAGTTTATTCGGTCGATGGGATTGGCTGACGAGTTGCAGCGCAAAGACTGGGCGTCGTTTGCTCGGTCTTACAATGGGGCAGGATACGCCAGCAATAAGTACGATACGAAGCTTGCCGCAGCGTACAAGCGCTTCGGGGGCGTATAGACAATGTAGTTTAGTTTTTTCATGTAGAAAGGTTAAGGGTTTAGGAATAGTACGGAAACGCCCGGCGCAGTGCATCGGGCGTTTTTTGTGCAACAGGGCGGGGGCGTTCGGCGTTGACTAGCCATATGTTCACGTCTGAGAAAAAGTTGCTGGCAGAACTGATGCGCTGCAAGGCCGAATGCGCCTTCGTCAAGAACGCGTTTACTATGAGCCCGTACGACCCGTTTTGCTATCTGGAATTGGTTGACGAGTTGCACCCGTACCTACCCGCCGACCGCTGGACACTGACGATCGAGAAGAGCCGGTTCAGTACCGAACTGGCGCGAGAGATATTCGAAACAAATGTTGCCGAATTTTTGCAGAACGGGTACGAACTTGCTGTTAGATTGGCGCACCGGAAATAACTATCTTGCATCTCTCGTCCCGGTATGGACGGGTGGATAGAGAACGAGTCGAAGCCCGGTCGGTTGAGCCGGGCTTCACTGGTTTAGGCGGTGGCTAATCTTCGTCGCGTTGTCCCATACCGTAGTGTAGTGAATAGAAAGTACCCCAATTTGGGTCGCCTTGCGCTTCTACGGGTCCGGCGTAGAAGCCAAGCTGCGCTAATCGGGTAATGTCATCAAGACTTACAATCGCCGGGTTAACTATTACCTGAAACGTTTGGTACTCGCAACGGGTCGGCTGGTCTGCTGTAGTGTATTTTGCCAGTATTTGCAGGGCTTCAATTAAGTCTTTCATCGTACTTTCGCGCTTATGGAAGGCAATTTAGTGTACAACGACGGGAAGGAAATACTTATGAAATTGGACGGGCGATACCACAAGCGGGTGATCGGGAAAGGTTGGCTGCCAATCAATGAATCCGCCCTGCCCGCTGACATCCCTTGGAGCCCTATGCCGGAAGTCATGCGCCTGGTTTACGCGGCTCAGCTGCCGGGCCGGGAGTAGGCTTCCTCGTGCCTGAACACTCTTGCCCCGAACAGGTGGGCACAGACCGAAACACCATAGCCAGCATCCCATAGCATTGGGTCTGGCGTTCCGTGTCGGGAGACTTCTAGGTAACTACTGCCGTCTGGCTTGCCAATCATGTAGCGACGGCGGGTAAATGTTGTTAGGGCCGCAGCGCCAAACATCCACCAGAACTGCCAGCGCAGCAGGTGCGCCCATTGAAAACCGTTGATTCGTATCATCACTTCGGGTGCGCCGTACGCCGACGCGGGCGGGGTTAGTGAACTAGAATCGCAACAGGCGTACGGGCATCTCCAAGTGGCCAATAACCCTACCTGGCTCGATTATACCATCGACGCTGTTACGCGCGAAGAGAGCGATATATTCATTAGGCGTAACAGGCGTCAGTTCATACCGGGCCGTCTCTTCCGCCGTCAGTTCACGCTGATACGTCAGAATACCGTAGTAGCCGGTCTGAGATTTCGACGTTGACCTATAGTCGAAATGTCCTGCTGGCTGGCAGCCGATGCCAATTTCACGCAATCGCATACCGTAATAGTAATTAGTCGGTGGCGCAGGTACTTCACTCAGTAGTTCATCAATTAAGTTGCTCATCTCTCTCTATCTGTTTTGGTTGAACGCTATTGCCATCTGCCCGCCCTGGGCCTGCTTCCACTGCTGAACTTCCTTATGCGTCGCGTGCCTGACCGCCCCCGCTGGCGTCTGGCGAACCTCGCCGGGTTGGATGCGGATGAACCGGCGACGCGACAGATGAACAGCCGCAATCAGGTCACCAACCGTCCTGTACACCGTACCCGTATCCACTAGAATTAACGGCTTGCTCATGGCTGGGCTACCACTGACTAGCCTTGGCAGGTGAACATCTTTGGCCGATCGCAGGCAGGCACACGCGGCTTTCTCTTCGTCGGTGGCGTAGGCGTAGATCTTACCCCGGTAGCGCGTAATGCCCCCTTTCTGGGTCAGGCTCTGTGCCAGCGATCGATTGTTGGCACCGACTGGTACGGACGATTGAGCCTTGGACAGGGTCGGGTAGTACTTGCCCGTACTCAGACAGACCACCGCAACAGCCGTCGGCGCCGGCGCTTTGCGAACGTAGGCACGTTTGGTTGGTTTACGCTTTCTGGTCTTTGGCTTCGGGGCGGCTACCAACGTTGGCTGTGGCGCGGGTTTCGCGGTCTTTTCTACTTTCGGAGCAACTACCACTGCCTTTGCCGTCCGCTTCGCCTTCACCGCTTCCCGCTTGGTGCCCCGCTGCTGGTTAACGCTGGCGAGTTTGGCCGCTGCCTTCTCAGCGCGTTCCTGCTGAATCGATTTGGCCGTCGACTGCGGGATTTCGCCGGGCATAGCATCGCGCGGGTCGCCAACGCGTAGCACCTTGTCGCCGGCCCGTTCGGCGCGCTCTCGGGCGGCTTTGATCTTGTCGGGATCGTCGGGTACCGTGCGGGGGTAGGTGCGCTCGGTGATGCGGTCAACGCAGTACAGCGTAACGACCTTGCCGGAATAGACGGGGGTGGGTGCTGTGGTCATGGCTTAATCGCGTTGTAGTCCTGGAGTCTGATATATATTGGTGATGACAACCATTGTAGCAATAGAGCTAGTACCCATGCCACCCAAGCCTGTCACAAAAGGCATTACAAACGCGGCTTCTTCGTCTGACCACTCCACGCGCACCGTATTCGAATAGTCGTTTTCGCTGTGTTGGAAGTTGAGTATATCTCCTTCGTACACCTCTGTGCCATTGGCGTCAAACAACCCGGTTGACTGCATTAATTCTAGGTTTGGCGCCATCAATGCGTCTCCACAAACCATTTCGCCTGACTCGATCCCGTCGAAGGGAAAGAAGTGTGTCTTGTTTCCGGGCTGGGCTACTGGCATTGACGGAAACTGCGTGAACTGAATCGCTCCGTCGTAGTGCATGGTATTGCCGTCCCATGCTCTGAATCGTATTCTTTTCTCTCTCATCTTTCCTATGGTTTATGCGTCCTTACGTTGCCGGCCAGAACCGTGTTGGTGTATCGCCAGATGCCGTCGAATCGCTTATGAACGTACGTAGTGCGGTTGGTGTCGCGACAGTAGTAGCGCGAGACGAATATGTGTGAGGTTGTCATGGGTGGGCGGGGA
>Ga0182213_1000003_pt1 | contig 52813 bp, 86 predicted proteins | sample G5R1MG_22_FD_128399 | JGI IMG/M metagenome (GOLD analysis project Ga0182213, IMG submission 128399) | Switchgrass phyllosphere microbial communities from Michigan, USA - G5R4_MAIN_03OCT2016_LD1 MG | ecosystem: Host-associated > Plants > Phyllosphere > Phylloplane/Leaf | place: USA: Michigan... | reverse complement strand
TTAGGTAATTTTACAATAACTGTTGGGAGTGATAATAATGGAAGGTACATATCTTATTATGATAAATGGGATTTATCTCCTCCGAAAATGAAAGAAAAATTTGGGATAGATGTTAATAAAGTAAACAACCCATATGAGATTTATGGACGCATATACGAAAAAGATTTTAAATAATGAAACAATCAATACTAGGATATAAAGATTCATCACCAGACAATAGAGAAAATTCACTGTATATAGACGGTAATTTAATCACTATGAAAGGTGTAAGTAGGCCGTTAACACTTATTCCAATTATGAATGGCAAGCCACAGTACGGTAAAAGAAGAATTGCTCATCCAGGCGATGATGATATTGATTTCGGTGAAGGGGTTACTGGTGTTATAGAAATGCCATATGCTCAAACGGGAAGCTATGTGGGAGGCATGCAATATGCTCCTCAAAACTTGATGGCTTCTTTAAACTATGCGCAAGGATTAAGCGGTAATTCCTATATGGAAAATGCAAATACGAACTTAAGTAATCCATATGCAAGGCAAATACCAACACAGCAAATAAATCAACCTTATAGTTTAGGAACCCCGCCTGTACCTAATTTTAATGCTCCTTCAAGTTATAGCGAGAATTTATCGCCAATAAATACAAGTTTGAATGGAGTAATAATGCCCAACATGCAAACTGAATTAGATAGTAATCTAAGACAACAACAAGAGGCTTTAAATATTACAACTCAACAAAAAGAACGTAAGAGGAGAACTCCATTTGTTGGCGCCATAAATCCGTACGGAAGTTTTGATTTGAACAGTTCTGCAACAATGCTAGGGGCTTCAATAGAGGATGGAAACACCCTCGGAATTATAAGTAGTGCAGGTAAGATATTAACTTCTGGTCTTAGAAACGGATTAAGTGGTGCAGCAGCAGTGAGAAGGTATAATGAAAGTTATAATGATTATTTAGAAGCAGATGCTGAGCAAAGAAGAAAAGAAGGAGAGTATTATACTTATCAGACAGGAGGTTCAGTTACAGAAAAAAGACCAGGACTTTTATTAACGGGAAATTTTTTAGAAGGAAATGATGAACACCCGAATCCAAATTCAGAATTGGAAGCCAAAGAGTATATACAAACACCTGATGGCAATACAATGAAAATTGTTGGAGATAGGCATTCAGAAGGAGGTGAATTGCTAAATTTACCAGAAGGTACAAAAGTAGTATCAGATTACTTAAAAATAGGAGGTAAACTTGCAACATACTTTAAGAAAAATTATGGTATAAACGTAGTAGCGGGTTCAACTTTTGCTTCTGTTCTAGAAAAGTACAAGAAAAAAATTGGACTTACAAAAATACTTGAAGAAGAGGCGAGTATTATGGATAAAATTGTAGATCAAGATGATGTAGAAATGGATGCTACAAGAGACATAAACTTACAAGTTCTTTCAAAAAGAGTAAACGATATCCAGCCTGAGAAAAAACCACTCGAAGAAGATTTCAGTATGTTTACAAACCTTGTATTCCAAAAACAAGAAGAACAAAAAAAAACTGAAGAGAATAAGTTTGAAAAGCAGGAAGGAGGTGCAGTAGACCAAGATCAAGCTATGTTAGCACAAGCTATTTCTCAATATGCAGAAATGAATGGACAGTCACCAGAAGACTTGATAAATCAATTACAAGCATTGCCAGAAGACCAACAGCAACAAGCAATAACTCAAATAATGAGTGCTGTAAATGGAGGTCAAGATCAAATGCAAGATCAATCTCAACAAGGAGGTATTGAAGAGTTAATAACTCAATACGCTCAATTAGTTGGTCAAGATACAGCTGCAATTGTACAACAGCTTCAACAGATGAGTGAAGATGAAGCAATGCAAACAATTCAACAGATGACGCAGGCAGTTGAAGGCACAGAACAACAACCTGAACTAGAATCCGAAGTAGTTCCTGATACAAATTCTGCTCCGTCAGAAGAGATGCAAACAATGCAACAAGGCGGTATAACAAGAGCCGTTAGAAATGCAGAGTTACCAAGAAGTTACGATACACTGCCATTTACAGTAACAAACGCAGAGGGCGTATTAGATTATGATTTACAAAGATTAAACCCAGCAACAGGCACTTATGATAATTTTGATCCTAATGTAAGAATAGCAAACTATTTAAATTATATTCCTGTAAAGGCAGATGAATATTTTGAGAGAAAAGCAGATAACACGTATGGATTGAAAGATGGAGTAACTTATGGTCAGTTTCAAAGAGGTTATAATAAAACTATGGGTAATAATTATCAGTTTTTTAAAGATCAGGCTGAAAGTCTTCCAGCTGATAAAAGAAAAGAATATCTTACCAATTTAGATAACTATAATAAGGACATCATCTTCACTACTGACAAAGAAAGCGAGTATAAAGGAAAGACCGCTAGAGGTATTGATGGAAAATTCGGACAGTTCACATCAACGAGAAGTGGATATCAGAGACCAATTGTAACGCCGGATCAGAAAGCCCAATTGAACAATATGGGGGTGTATACTTTAAATCAACTTCTTAAAAATGACAAAGCTCAAGAGATTATAGGTAAAGACTTAGCAGATAAGCTAAAGTCCGAGGATAAGAAGTACGGTGGTTTAGATTACTCTCTTGAAGCTGTACCAAGTACGCAGCCTGAGGCACCAGCTGAAAAAACAAGTAGTACCAGTGATATATCAAGACCTAATATAGGAACAAGGAATTCACCAAGTCTACCAATAGCAACTCCTGATCAGTCTAATTTACCTCCTAATTATCTTGCAACCTCAATGAGGCAAACAGGAACCAATTTAGCAGATAAAGTATTTTTATCACCAGAGGAAAATCTAAAAGAACTTTCAAGACAGGCTAATACAGCAGCGAATCAAATAGTTTCAAATAATCCATATACAGCCGGAGCAGCGCTTTCATCATTACAAGTAAATCAAAATAACGCAATAAATCAGGCAATGATGCAAACTATGCTTGCGAATCAACAAGATGAACGAAATGTGAATAACATTAATGAGGAGAGAATAATGCAACGGGACAGAACTAATCTTGGACTAGCTGACAAATACGAAAGGGAAGCAATAACTGGAAACGATGCTTTTTATGCTGAATGGAGAAATTTCATAGACAATAGGAATAGGCAAAACTTGAGTAACTATAACCTTCAACAACAAGTAAATGCATTTAATGCGATTAACCCAAATTACCAGATAGGGCCTAACGGAGAGATTTACCAAACAGACGAACCTTTAACAATCCAATTAGGTAATGGGCAAACAATAAAAGTTGATCCAAGAACTAAGAAGCAGATTATAGAGAAAACTACAAGCGCGGATGGTAAAACTCAAACCACTACTAAAACTACACAAAAAAAGAAAGGGGGTTTTATTACAACTGACCTGTCTAAAATGTTAAAATCTAAAAAATAGTTGTATAATTATTTTTAAACACATTGAAGATAATGATAGTAAAAGAGGGATTCATTTTAAAAATGTTGTAAAAGATAAAATAATACAAGTATAATTCTAAATAAATTTATAGTGTAAAAAGAGTTACTTTTAATTAAGTAGCTCTTTTATTATATATTTAATTTAAATATCAATGAATTTGCTAAATCAAATTAATTTTAATAAGTTTGTAAATAAGTTTAAATAACAAAATGGCAACGAGTTACGGTCAAATATATCAATATCGAGATCCAGGTCAAGTAGATCTGTCCTCTACTTTTAAAGCACAGACATATAAACAAGAGAATTATAATCAAAATGTTGCAGACTATCAGAGATTAGTAAATCAGTATGTTGGAACTGATTTACTACGTGATGTAGATAAACAATATTTAGGTGAGAGATTATCAACTCTGGTTAACTATGTGAAGGATAGTGGAACTTTAGACTGGTCTCGTAAAAGTATTGCAGATGAAGTTTCAAATTACGTAGGGCAAGCATTAGATTCTAATGTTCAGGCTGCTATTGCATCTACTCAAAGATATAGAAACCATCAGATGCAGATGGAAGAGTTAAAGGCTAAAAAACCCGAATTATATGCAACGCAAAATGATTGGGCTGCTACAAGAGATCTAAACAGATACCTATCCTCTGATAAATTAGGTGATATGTATCAACAAGGCTCTTATACTCCTTATACGGATCTCAATAAACTTATCGAAGCAGGACTTCCCTTACTTAAGGAGTATGGAGTTCAAGTAACATATTCAAATGATGGCAATCCTCTTTTAACAAGGATAGATAAGCACGAAGTATTAACTGAGCAAGAGAGCTCCCAGTTTCTTAATATGATTTTAGGAGAGAAAGGTAATACTCAGTTAGCAATTGATGGGCTTTATAAGTACAGAAACGCTTCTGATGTTGATGTAAAATCAGAATATAAAGGTATTATTGGAGATCAACTAGATTCGTTAAGAACTCAGGCTAAGAATTATAATATTCTTAAAACAGGGATGACTGATGCTCAAAAATCGTATAATAATCAACAATACCAAGCATTAAATGAAAAAGCAAATCAGCTTAAAGATTATTACAATAAGGTAGATAATTTAGACAAGGATCAAATAGCAGCTTCAATGTACACAGATAGGTACAAACAAAACTGGAGCAAACTTTTAGCTTTTGATAGAGTAACTGATTGGAAGATTGATGATAGGAATTTTCAAGTTGCAAAGGAAAACGCAGACCAAGCTCAAAAACAATGGGAAAGAAACTTTCAAGAAAATAAGTTTTTAACGGAGCAAACATGGAAGCAAAAAAACTATGATTTAGATTTAGCTAAAGCAATGGGAAGTGGTAAGGTATCTTTAGATTCTAATGGTAATCCAAACCCCTATTCAGGTTCAGGTAACTCCAATGAAGGGATTACTACATCCTCAAACGGGACAGCCTTAAACGAGGAAAAAACAGTATTAGCAGAAGATGTTTACGACACATACTCTCAAGCCTGGACAGATGCAAGAGATAACACAAGAGCTTATATAAACCAGTTAAGACAAACTGATAAAGGACAGAATATCTTAAGAGAGCACTATGGCAATCTTGCAGATGGTGATGTGGATAAATTAGTGTTTGCAATGATGAGAGGGGATAAGGATTCTCAACTTAGACTATCAGGTATTAGAGATGTAATGAATAAGGATGAATCAGGTAGAATAGCTCTTAAATCTATTGAAAACTCTATATCCGCCTATAGACAAAAAGAAAGAATGACACCTCTCCTGAATGAAGCTTTAAAAGGAGTCAATGATATTACAAAAACTGTAATGAAGGCGGATAATATAAAAGGAGAGTTTTTTGGCCTCTCTGAAAAAGTTGTGGGTAAAGATGGAAAATTGTATAATGGAACTTATATAGGTCAGGATTTCGACAAACTCAACTCTCAACAAAAACTAGGAGCTCAGATTGGCTCTATAAGTAATAGACTGCTTGCGGGCGATATTCCTGAGTCAGAGAGAAGTGCTTTAAATGTACTTAGGAAAAATCTTGTGGCGCAATTAAGAGATAAAACAGCAAGAGAATATTATAATAATTTTGAAGCAGAGGATAAATCAGGTGCTTGGGATTCACTCACAAGTCAGTTATCAGCAGCGGGTCAAAAAGCAAGAATGGGTTGGAATTCACTGATGAAAGGTATTTTTAATGATGATGAAGACAGACAAGCATATGACGATGCAAAAAAAACTTACGATGCAAATACAGCAAATGCTAGAAGATATTGGACAAGAGCAGGGCAGCAGATAGGGGATATCTTTAACAGAAACTATACATATAGTGATCTAGCATCAAATGATTTAAAAAGGAATGGTAAGACTATTGCAATAGGAAAAACCTCTGATGGGTATAATCAATCAGCCGATCAAGCATATGAAGGTAAGATAGCATCATCATTAAAAATACTGAATGAGAGATTACAAGATAATAATGTATTTAAATTAAGTAATAAGACAATCAATCTGGATACTGAAAATAAAAACGTTAAAAAGGAATATGAATCTTGGATTAAAACTCAATTTGATGGTGAAATTCAAAAAGACGCTAATGTAAGGTTAAATGTGAATAGTAAGGACGGCACAGTTACTTTAACAGCTCCTATTAAAGATGGAAAAGAGTATGAATTAATGACAACATCTCCTATTTCATTTAATGACCTTCCAAACAATTTAAGGAGTAGGGTAACAACTAATTCTAATTTTGAGTATGATGCCGCAAACAACAGAAATGCAGGTACTATTTATGCAAGAGGTCAAGTTTATTCATCAGACAACAGGATAAATGAATTGTATGGAGACTTAGAGGTAAACCCAACTGAAAAAAGAGCTTCAGTTCAAACAATGACGCAGAATGTTCAAAGTACAATCGGTCAAGAAAATTACAATAAGTACAAGACTGAAATCGATGCTTTAATACAAACTCCGGTAGATTTAGTAGCTCATCCGGTTGATGGGGTATATGTAATGGATATTAAGTCAGGTAATAAAGTTTTAAGCAGACAAGTAGTAGGGCCTACAATAACAAACGAACAGAAAGATTTAATTGCTGAGCAAAGGGATAAAATAGCAGTTGACAAAATATTAGAACACATTAGAAAAACATACAATAAGTAACAATGAACGAAGAATATAATCCGGTTGGTAACTTGCCATCAACTATAGAATTACCTTCTGTAGAGACAAGTCAGTTACCTAGCAATCTTTCTAATACGCCTGATACAAACGTAAAATCTTTAGGGTTATATCAGCCTAACTATGGTAATAAAACAGATGCTTTTGTAGAAGGACTTCGTGCAGACACACTAAATAACCTATATAATAAAAATAACGATACACTATCTTCAATCATAAACACTAATAAAAATAAAATTGATATCAGTGGAGGATATGTTAGGGCAAATGAAGCGTATGACAGGTTAAATGATGGAGGTCTTTTACCTAAATACAATATGTATAAACCAGGTGTTAATAATGAAGATTATAATGCTTCTTTACAGTCTAATACCGAGAAAATATTAAATCCAGTAGGTAAGTTCGTTGAAAAGGTTAGCAGGGGTATTTTTGTAGATATCGGCTCTTTTGTTTACGGTGTAGGAGAAGCTGCATTAACGGGAAGAGCAGAATCTTTATTTGATAATAGTATGTCCAGATATGTTGATGACTTAGATAAAAGGACAGATTCAGCATACAAAAATTACTATACAGAAGCTCAGAATGGATTAGGGGCAAACATCTATACATGGGATAAAGTTCTTGGGGGGGCAGAATTTACGGCCAGAATGATTGGTGCTGAAGCTTTAATTGCAGCAGCATCAGGTGGAACCAGTCTACCAGCTTCTTTCGCAAGAGTGGGGGCTAGATTAGGACTTACAGCAGGGACTCGAATAGCAGAAGGCGCAAGAGCATTAAGAATAGCAGAAACTTTAGAAGATGTAGCTCAAATAGGAAGAAGGGCTAGTGAAGTTACCAGAATAGCTACAGAACCAATCACAGCAGTTGCAAGACAAGGAGGTGGGATATTCTCAGCAGAAAGATATGCAAGAGGACTGGAGCAATCCATAAAGGCAGGAAAACTTGTTGATAATTTGAAACAAGCAAGGTTTGCTGTTACCGGAAGTGCATATGAAGCAGGTTTTGAAGCAAGGCATTATCAGGAAGAGGCAGAAAATGCTTTTTGGGTATACCACAGAGCCAACGGTACTGAACCAACTCAACAAGAAGTAGCAGATTTTCAAGAGAAACTAGATAAAACCGCTTGGGGAGTCTTTGGGGCAAATATGGGTATTTTATCAGTATCTAATCTTGCTTTATTTGGCAATATGTTAAATGTAAAAAACCCATTTACTAAGCTAGCGACAAATTCATTTTTTGATAAATTAGTTTTTAAGATAGGAACTGAAAAAGTAGTGGAAGGAATATGGAAGCCTCTTAAATCTAATTTTTTTAATAAAGCACTTGCTTATTCAGCGCCAGTTGCAAAAGGAGTTTTTACAGAGGGTATTTTTGAAGAAGGGGGTCAGGGAATAGCAAGCGGAATGATGAAAAATTACATGGCAAGCACGTACGATCCAAAGGCTATGAAAGAAACTGCTAATTATGCGTCAGCTTTTACAAAGGCTTTTAAAGATCAGTATTCAACTAAAGAAGGACTGGAAGAGGTCATTATAGGTGGTATTATTGGAGGCTTATTTGGTGGTGTAGGTGGGGTTAGAGGTGTAAATGCTCAATATAGGAATCAACAGTTTGTAGCTGATGTTCAGAATGCAATGCCTCAGGTAGCTGATAGTATTGTAAGAAATTTATATACAAATGAGAATTTATCAAATGTACTGGGCCATTCAAATAGACTTCAAAATATTAATGAAAGAGTTGAACAGGCAAAAAACAGTGGAGATGTAACAGCAACGGCGCTTCATTCAGCAGAGTCCTTTATATCGATGCTTCAAGCTTCTACCTCAGTAGGCAAGACAGATCAGTTCATGGATGTTTTAAAAGACTCTTTAAGAGGGATGAATGCTGAGGAATTGGCGCAAGGTCAAAACATATCTTTAGACAGTGTAGAAGATTTCAAGAATGATAAGATTAAAGGTGTCGAAACCTTATCTGAAAATTATACAAAAGCAAGGGATGCAGCAGAGTATATTTTTGGAAGAGGGAGTATTGGAGGGTTCTATGAAGTAGAGGGCAATAAAGTTAACAGGCAGAATCTTATTGATGCTTTTGCTTATACATCTGCAATGGGAGGCGTATCTCAGCAAATTGCAGGTGATTCGTTTAATGCTTTTCAAAATAAACTGGCAGAGATAGGCACATCCAGAGAATTAACGGAACAGTTCGGATCTATAGCGGCTTTACAATCAGCCGGACAACTTGAATTAACAAGATATACACAAGCGACGCAGGAAGAAAAAAGGCTTCAGTCACAAAAGCAAAAGTTAACTGATAGAATTGTAAGAACTCAAAGAGAAGAACAGACTCCCCAAACAGCAGAACAACTTGAAAAAATAGCAAGCCAACTTCAACAGTTAAATAACGAGATTACTCAAGCATCTGCTAATAAAGATTTGTATTGGAAGTCTATTGCAGATAATTTTTACAGAAACTTAAATAAAACAGAGGGGGGCTTTCTACCTCAAATAGATTTTGATAATTTCAATAACCAGACAAAAGACCTTCAGGATTATTTAAATAAAAGTTCAGCGACGGAATTTGATAAATTAGAATTAAATAAATTATTAGAGGAGTTCAATAAATCAAACACTGCTTTCAAATCATTTACTAATTTAGCAAATGCTTTATCCGATAAAAGATTTACTTTTAAAACTTATAATAGTGTTTTTTATGGGTTAAGAGCTAAGAATGACAGGTCTTTAAATGAAGTTACTAAGGAAACTCTAATCAATCTTTACAATACAGATACTAAAGTTGGTCAAACATTATCAACATTTCAACCAACACCCTCTATTGTTACTGATGAACTGATTAATGAGTTGGATAATGAAGATTTTCAGTTATCGCCGGAAGTTGTTAGTGTACTATCAGATAAGATTAAAAATAAAAACACCTTAACTGAAAATGAACAAAAAGTTTATGATAGATTTAAGGATAGTATAGATCAGGTAGCTAACAGAGTAGTAGAAGACCCGATCAATGAGACAGGAGAGCAGACAGAGGTTTCAGCAACAACGGCTGAGATATCTGCACGAAGAAATGAATTAAGACAGTTGAAGAGGGGAATTATTGCACCTGAAATACAATCTGAAATTAATAGAATTGATAATGAAATTGCAGACTTAAAAAAAGCATTAATTCCAAACACAACCGTTAATCAGGCTGAAAGCCAAACTGTAGAACAGATTAATCAAATAAGACAACAAGAAATTGACAAAATTAATTCTGAAAAATCTCAAAAAATTACCAAACTTAATAACAAACGTAATGAGGAAATAGAAAAAGAAAATACTAAAACAGGCGAAACTGCCAAGTCTTTAGGGGATATAGGAGAGGGAAATATAAATATAGCAGTTACAGGAGGGGTAGGATTAGGTCATTTTAGTATTAAGGAAAATGAGAATAATGATTATGATATTAGGAGTAAAGCTGAAATAAAAGGTTTTAACTACGTCACTCATTCCGATGGCACAATTAGTTTCCACATTCCCTTCAATCATTTAGATAATAGAAGGGGCTCTACTTTAGTTGTAGCAGTTAGTGGCAGTACTTTAGAACAAATAAATACTAATGAAGTCAGAGACTTACTGAGAGTTTTAGAAACCAATATTACTGAACAAGTAGATAATAAGCTGTACGGGGAGGAAAAAAGAAATACTACGACTGAGGTAATAAAAAATACTTTATCTGAATTTCTAAGTAAATCTGAAAGTACTTCAAAAACCAGTAATCAATCCGAAATTGCTTCAAATATAGAGGCGATTAATAATCGTTATAATGAAGAGACAAGTAAGGTAGAAGAGAGGTACTCGGAAAAAATAAATAACTTACCTACACCTGAACCAACTGAGCAGGCAGAACAAATCCAAGAACCAGAGGCACAAACTGAAAATAATCAAGAAGCTTTAGATAAAATACAAGAACTTGAAGATTCAAAAGATTTTATTGTTCAAGACAGAATTGATACATTAGAGTCAGAGATAGAGGAGTTAAAACTAAACGATAATGCAGATAAGGTTTTAAATAAGAGAAAAGAAAATTTATCTTTAAAAATATCTAAGTTAAAGTCACAAATTATATTGGATATTACAAATGAAGGTGAATCTATTGACATTAATGCAGTAAAAGCCGATAGAACAAAAGCTTATTATCCAAAAGTAAGAAGATTACGAAAATTAGAAGGACAATTAAGAGATTTAAACAATATCAGAGAAGACTTCAATCCTGATGCAAGTTACAATGAGCAATTAGAGTGGGTAGTTAATAATTCAAATATTTTAGATTATGAGAATATAGATACTTTAACATCAGTCTTACCACCATCTGATGAAAAAGTAAGAAGGTTTCAAGATTTAGATAGCAAGCCTCGTAAAAACAAAGTTGAAAAAAATGAATTAAATACTTTGAAAGAAGACTTGTTACCTTATAGATTAGTAGAGGGAAGCTTCTTCGGAGGAATACCGTTGATCGATATTATAAGCGTCTACAATCAGTCTAAGAACAATAGTATATCAGACGAAAACCAAATTACAAGACTTAGAGAACCACAAGTAAAAGATACAATTAAAAAGGTTCAAACTCCTGAAATAGACCCAGAGTTTAGAGCACCCGATGTTTCTTTAGTTTATGATGGAGCCTATGTAAAAGGAGCACCTGGAAATCAAAGCATCCATCACATAAAATTAGGAACTATTTTAAATAAAGGCTTAGAACAAGGATTAGATGTAACTGTTACAGAATACACAGTTGATAGTGATGGAAAAGAAACTTATGCTGAAACACAAACTGTGGATAATTCAAATGTTGATGCAATGGCAAGTATTTATGATAATTTTCAAGGGGTAATTATAAATATAGGAGAAGATATAGTTTTAGATAAATCACCAAGAGGTTCATATTTTGTATCCAGACGAGCTGATATCATTCCATTTTTAGGATATGAAGCATATGCAATTACGGGACAACCAAATGCTTATAATCTTTTATATGATCAAAAGTCAGATGGTACTTGGTCACCAAAAGAATCTGAGTATGAGGTTACGAGAGACGGATATCCGGTTCCATTTGATAAGGAAACATTGAACTCAATTAAATCAGGGGATAGTGTTACTTTATTTTATGATCCAAATGATGATTATAACAAAACATTGAATAAAAAAGAATTAGCTGAAAAAGCCAACATCTATGTAATGAAAAATGGTAATTTAGTTAACATATTAAAATCATCTCCTCAGTATAGAGATAAGAATGCAACATGGGCTGAATTATCAAATCTAAGAAAGAAAGTTGTTAATAATGGATCTGTGAATATTAGAGTTAAGAACTCCTATATGGGTCTTCCTAATATTCAAATAGATGAGAATGGAAAAGCAATAGAGCTTCCAATAGAGAGCTCAATGGTTGAAAGTTATGGCTATGTCGACAGAGAGGGTAATTACAAATTTTTTAATAATGTGAATCCGACTAATACCCAGTATACAGATCCGTATTTAGAGATGGGTAAGAATATTCCAATTGTGGCTTTTAGATATAACGGTAAGATTTATACATTCCCTATTCAGATAGATTCAGTTTCTAATGATGCAACAGGCGAATTAGATGATATTTTAAATAATGAAAATTTAAATGAGTATCAGAAAATATTCCAAGTTAATAATTTATTAGATAAATATTCTATTTTGACAGATGCTCTTAGGCTAACAAATCAAAATGATACTTTACCAGCCATTAGAGAGGCCTTAAATTCAGTAGGTGGAAGAGTAGATATAACTAATAGAGAAGAGGTCCAGAATGCTTTAAAAACAATACTTATTGATATGAATGATCCTTTCATGAGCGCTAAATTAGTACTCGACCTAAAAAGTTCGGGGGAAATACTTGATGAAATGGAAGAAAAGACTAAAGATGAAGTAATCGAGCCTTCTTCCGATATCGGAAGTGATTTAGCAGATGAAAATATGTGTTAAAGTTTAGAGAGCAGTTTTTACTGCTCTTTTTAATTTAAAACTCAATATATTTGTTCAATTGAAAAAACTTAGATATATTTGCCTATGAATTCATGTGAAATCAGAACTCTGCCTACTGGTGAGATAAGAGTAGAAACATACCCACAGCTATTTAGAGAAATACAAAATTATACCAAGAATAAAAATAAATCTTTGGCTTTATATGGTATGACTATAACCCAAGAGTTTAGAGATTTAAATATTAAAAATCCCAAATTAGAGGATTTGCTTCAATTTATAGACAGTTATAATTCTTTTGAAAGTAGAGACTTATCTAAAAAAGACAGGCAAATGTTTATAGATTTAACCTTAAGTAACGACACTTTTGAAAATGTTAAAGACTCATTTATAGATTCTTTCACAGTTAATGGCATGTTTGGTATTAATTTAGATCAGATGCGAAGAGCAGGTTTTTTTGACGAAAATACCATTTTAAGCATAATGGATATGGAAAACACCGCTGATATCCAAAAACTATATTACAAACTGAAAGAAAATAATGAAAAGTTTAATAGTATTATAACGCCATTTATAATATCTGATAATACTCAATTTGGAAAATTAAATCCAGATAAAGTCTTAACAGGAATTTATGAAAATTACATAGGTCTTGAAACAAATGACCAAATTCTAGACAAAGCTAATGAAATAGAAGATGAAGTAGTTCTTAATAATCCAAATATAATTCCTGTAATACTTCAACAAGTTCAAGGTAAACAATTATTAGTTTCTTATGAAACAGATGCTGATTTTTCTGAAGTAGTAAAAAAGACTGTAAATGATACTAAAATTACTTTAGAGAATACGCTTGATTTTGAACAAAACTTTCAACCGCTCCTTTCTCAAACAGAATTACTACTTAATCTGGATTTGGAGCAATTTGCATATGATTACTCGGATATTCAAGCTTATATATTAAATATAGAAAAACAAGCATCAAAATTAGGACTTGATTTAAATAATCTCTCTTCAGTTATGGAGAATAGGAATTATAATGAAGTTCAGGACTATTTTGCAAGTTTATATAATTTTCTATCGGATATAGTTACTCAGGATGCAGATTTAATAACAGAATCTTTCGACGACTTTGTTTCAGCCCATAATGCCTTCTTTAGAATGGAGCCAATATTTAAAAATAAAGTAGTGGATCAAATAGAAGGGGAGGGTGTTTATTTAGATTTAGAAACTAACAGGAACGAGCAAGAACTGTTTACTGAAAAGTCAATTATCAAGATAGCGGAAAACACCTACCAAAAAATATTAGATAACAGATCTCAACAAGAACTGAATCAAATGATTTTGGATTCAAAACTATTACCTAATCAAAATGAAATGTCTCTGGAAGATATAGATGATTATGTATCAGAAAAATCTAAAGAACTACTAAATACGAACTCTGATATAGACTTATTGAAAAAAATAACTGCGTATAAAATTTTATTAGGGGTTAATGAGAGTGTAGATATAATTTATCCGGACAATTCATATTTACGAGGTAATAATATAAATCCAGAAATTTTCGCAATTGACTTTAATAAAGAAATACTTAAAAATCCCATATTAAAAGACATTTTTTATTTTTCAAACAGAGGACTTGAAGCAAAGCAAGAGATTGGAGACTACACGTTAACGCAACTTCAAAACGAACTCTCAGAATCAATGTTTGATAAATTACAACAATACGCTTTAATTTCAAATAATAGTTCATTAGCCAATCTTAAACCTAATTACGAGTTAATAGAAACAGATGATGTAAATGTTCTTAGAAATTTTTATGCAAATAATCTCAACCAATTGTCTGAATTATCAGTACCTTACCAAGTAATTGGAACTGGCGCAATAGTTGAAAACATTACAGATCCATTTGTAAAAATAAGAGGCGAGTTATATGAACAAGTAAGTCCAAATGTATACGAAAAGATAGGTATTGATACAAGGTTTAAAAATTATAATCTAGAAAAACCTTCTTCATCAATACAAAATCCTGAGAGGTATTTACTACCTCAACAAAAAGAAACAAAAATAAAAGTTAAAACAACAAATATCGATAACTCAGAAATTGAGTTTTGTTAATATGGCAAAAACCTGCATAGTAAACCGAGACGAAAACAATAAGATAACCTCAGTATTAGTTAGAAATCCGCATTTACAAAACAATTCCGACCCTATCCAAATAGCAACTGAAAGAAATAATGGACACGATTTAAGTCTAACCCCTAATGGAAAACCTTCTCTATTATATCAAACATATATAAATGAGATGGGTATGACCGAAGATGAAGCTAAACAAGAGGTTTCAAAAGTTTATAGCGATGAGTTTTTTTCGCTTTTCGGAGATTGGATTAAAAATCCCAATAATTCAAGTAAAGTTGTCGATGAAAATGGCCAGCCAAAGCTAGTTTGGAGCGGGCATCCTGAAAAAGTTGAAAACTACAAAGCATACACGAATAGAGAGGAAGAAGACAGGATAGATAACGATGCATTCTTTCCAGAAGATAAGGCAGTAGCGGATTCCTATGCAAATGCAGGATTCCAAATGACAAGAGAACAAGCAGCTAAGTACAAACTTCCCTATAGAGATGCTCAGCCTGTATTTCTAAATATCAGAAATCCTCAAAATGTAGAAGAGAATAGCGGACTTTTAATTACACCTCTAATTGAAGAGGCAATCAGTAATGGAAATGATGGTTTTTATGGAAATACTATTCATAGAACAGATAGTAAAACATGGTCTATATTGGATGGAAAGCAAGTGATACCTATTGATACTTTATCTTATCCTACCCTAAACATAAATTCAACTAAAGATTATCTAGTTGAAAATGACTCTGTTTTAAATTATCTTAAAAATGATTTAAATCTTCCAGAAAATCTCTTAAAAGCTTTACCTAAAGATTTAACTATTACTTATAAATTACTTATGGGTGATAATACAATGACTTTAGGAGAAAGACTGAGTCAGACGAAAAGTGCAGCAGCAGCTACTCAGATGTCTAATATTGAGATAAATAAAAATGGAAAGATTACTGCTGACCGTTTGGGAGATATTCAAGTAAATACTCTATCTAACTTAATATACAGATTAAAAGGATCGTCACGACAAAAAAGTGATATTTTTCATGAAACTGTTCATGCAGGAACTCTTTTAACAATGAAAGATTTAGAAATATATTATAAGAGTAACCTTTACAAAAAAACAAATAAGTATACAGAAGAACAAGTAGAGGCATATGAAAATATAAAATTTAATGCAGATTATTATAAAGGATTATATGCTCAGGGAAGAAAAAGAAAACCTTTCGGTACATCAGTGTATGGTTTGGAAAATGAGTATGAATTTGTGGCTGAGTTTATGTCGAATCCTAAATTTAAAAAATGGCTTTTAGATAATTCAAACAATACCTCCGAAAGGGATAAAATACAAAAGAAAAAAGGAATATTAGCTAGAATATGGGATGATATTAAAGTATTGCTAGGTTTTAGAAAATCATCTATAGATAAAGAGCTTGAAGATGAGATAACAAAAGATATAAACACTGTATTAGAACTACAAAGAAATAATTTCAATAATTATGTAGAGTATAATAATGACGTTAAAGAAGAATTTATACCATCAAAGCTCTATAATCAAATCAGAGAAATACCTTTTATTAATGAGGAGCAATCATTAGATTTCTATAAAAATATTTACAGACCTGAAATGTCTTTTTGGCAAGAAGTAGACAGTGAAAATTTAGATGAAGAAACTAAAGAACCTAAACTCTATTTTAAAGGAGATAATGATAATGTTTATACAAACTTATCGGAAACATTAAAAAACTCTTCAAATAGTTTCTCAGTAGGGTTTTTAAATGCGGAGGGTGAATTTACTTCTTACTTAGAATCCCCTATTTATTCCGAGGCAGATATAAAAGGTAAGACTCAAAGCCTGGTCAAAAACGATTATCTAAAACCAACTGAAAAAGAAGAAAATACTTTTGAGGCTCAGGATTCATTATCTGCCGAAATGATTGAAGAAGATTTAGCTATTACAAACCCATTTTCATACGAGAGAAATGGTAACAACTTTACAGTAGAAGAAGTGGCCTCTTCAAAGACCTATAATCAATTAATAAAGGAAATAGGGGTTATAGGTGCAACACGTCTGAGTCTTGTTAATAAATTCTTTGATTTAAAAAACAAAACTATTAAACCTAAAGAAGTTTTATATAATGAGAATCAGCTTTACAACGCTATTCAAAGTTTTATGAAAAGATTGGGTATCTCAGAAACGACAATTGACAACTACAAAGAAAGATATGAAGCTAAATTTGGTATAGAGCCTGATGCTAATGCTTTTATAGATATTAACAATAAAATAATTGCAACTGTAAATGGTAAAGCAACTTTAGATGAACTTTCCGAAGAGGTTTCTCACTTTATTATTGAAGCATGGAATCAAGATGAAATAGCAAGATTATTACCTTATGTAAAAAACGCTTCTTATTATGCTCAGTTTGCAGAAAATTATAGAGAAATATACTCTAAACAAATAAGTGATGCGAATGAGGTAGAAAATTATGTCAATAAAGAGATTCTTGGCAAGATGCTTGCCGAGTCTATGAAGAATAATTTTTCTTTAGATAATAAAACAGAAGTAGAGAGAAATTTATTTGAAAGACTAGGAGACATTTTAAGAAATTTTATTAATTATATTCAAAATAAAATTACGCCAAAAGAAGTTAATGATATAGACTTTTTCACAAAACAAGTTTCAAACTTACTTTACAATCAGGAGTTAGAGGCTAATTTGGAGAGATTAAACCCGCAATCAACGACGCAAATAATGTACTCCATATCTCCGAGAATGGACAGTATACTTAAAAGATTTGGTAAGCAAATAAGTAGGACAATTAATTCAGGGGATTTAACAGAGGAAGCATTAGCAATCAGAGGAGCAACAACTATTTTTAACGATAATCTTATAAAAGCTGACTCTTTATTAGATGAAGTTAGAAAGTATGTAGATAGTGATACGGTTATTCCGTCAACTATTGATATTTTAGTTAGCGATTTACTTGGAAAAAGAGAGGATTTAGAACTACTTAGAACAGAGGCAATAAGAGAAATAAACAGAAAACCTGAACTTAAAGACCTTCTTTCAAGTACAAGGCAACTTGCTGATATGACGCTTCAAAAAATAGCAGAGTTATCAGGAGAAGTTCAATTAATTTCCAGTCGCGAACCTGAAATTGTCGCAGAAGAGCTTCTAAAAGAGATTGGAGAGAACAGAAGAGTTGTTGTAGATAGTGTAATTGACTCTGTTAGAGGAGCACAGAGAGATACCAACTGGTTAGGGATGAATTTCGCTCATGTAGGAAAAATGTCTAATGCTTTTATCAGTCTTATGAATCAGATTGTTAAGAGGATGCTTAATAAATCGGAAATTGATACAAATGCTGACTTTGATACTTATGCCCAAAAACTCCTACCATACCAACAAAAACTGAAAAACTTTTTTAAAGGTGGTAGTTTTATTTCAAATGTTGATAATGATAAAATAACGGAAGATAAAATAAAGTTTGAATACAGTTTAAGAAAAGAAGCAGGGGATGAGACATTGGACGAAACAACAGAAGAGGATTTCATAAAAGATTATAGTAATGTTGATAAGTTAGATAAAAATAGCAAAGCTTATTATATTTATGATGCGTTATATAAAGAAAGATATTCAAGCCAGGATTGGGCAGACACCACGCTAATTCCTTATTATGATAATTTCATTAAAAACATGAAACAGATTATCGGGGAAGAAGGTCTAAGAGAAGGAAACAGTGCGTTATACGTTACGCTTAAAAATTACTCGGATAGAAGAAGTCAATATAAAGAAGGAGATCCGCTTAGGAAAAGTGAAAATGAGCAGATAGCAATTGATAGGAAATCTGCTTCAAATATATTCAATAAAGATGGGAGTATTAAAGAGGGCCTTTCATACATTAGATATTCCGAGGCAAAAGCTCAGGGTATTTCAGATTCGGATATTGTTTCCACTAATCCAAGATTAGAATCAACTGATAATGACTTTGTAGTGGTTATTGATAGGGACATAGCAACACCTACAGTTGGTAAACTAGCTTTTGATATGCTTAAATGGAATAGTCTTAATTTAAGTGAAAAAGGGGATAAAAACTTACTGAAAGAAAACTTTAAAAATGAGTACAATAAGAAATTAAGATCTTTACAAAACTTAAATTATCATGATAGAAATACACAACTAAGAGAATGGGTTAAAGAAAACATTCAATTCGATATGTCTGATGAATATTGGAATAACTTAGATTTTGAAGGGATTAATTTTGAAGGACTTAGAAATGTAGTTTCAAGTGTAGTAGGAGATGACATTAACAGGAAAGAGGCAGAGTTAAATACGTTAAAGCTTCAAAGAGCAAACATACTTAAACTCTATAAAGTGGCGGGGGACTATAAAGAAATCGCTGCTGATAAAATACCTTCTGATGACAAACTTGCCATTGAAAAACTGGAAATAGGGATTTTAAATTTAAAGAATGACCTGAGTAAAGTGTTTGATGAGTATGGTATCAAAATGTATTCCCAGGAATCATCACCTATTGTTGAATTGAATCAGTCTTTTTACGAAATATTTGAAAAGGAGATAGGTATTAGATATGAAGATTCTACTTTCAATCAAAAAAGAACTTTCTTCTCAGGACAATATGGAATGTCTTCTGAGAGATACGCAATGTTTTTAAATTTTCAAAGACTTTTAAATCAAGACAACACTCTAAGTTCGAGGGCGGAGAGACAAATAAACAAATATCGAAATCTGGCGAAAGATCCGAGTAGTAATGAAAGCATCTCAGAGGCCTATTTAAGAGCCAATGCTCCTTCTTGGTATAAAAGATATGATGCTAACACAGAATATGGTAATTTTGTCAGGGATTTTAACATTGGAGCTATTTCAGTTGAAGATTTAGTTAAGAATTATTTAGAAACAGATAGTTTTAATTATAATGGTGTACCACTGGATATGATGCAGATTAATCCGGCTTTTAAGTTTACATTAGCTAAAAATGCAACTACATCTGAATTATACGAAGAGTATAAAAATATGCCTGATAATACCCTTACTGATTTAAGAGATAAATTCAATCAGTTAATGGTAATGGGAGGCAACATGAATCTAAAAAATATTACCAAACAAGACCTGTCCTTTATAACTGATAATGAGGAGAATTTGAGGGCATATGTATATATGATGGACTATCACCTAAGAAGTTTAGATGTAAGTAATTCACTCACTCAAAATAATGTGTTTACAAGGCCACAGAAAAGAAAAGGAGGCCTAGAAAGATATCAGACAATTGTTACGAAAGGAGATAAGGTAAATCAGTTAAAAGACGCTTTAAAAGAAAAGTTTCAATATAGGGAAGATGATTTTGAAGATGCTTATAAGTCACAACAGTTACCTAAGTACGGGCTTTATAGGGTCGATCCGTCTGAGCTTACTGATGATATATTAGGAAGTCTTATTTGGTTCAATGCTCAGTCTAACAATTATAATAGTAGGATGAAAAGTTATGGACTTGCATTAAAAGCAATGTCAGCTCTAAGTAACCAATCATTCGATAAAGGAAAACAAGGCGTAGAAACAAACTACTATAAAGTAGCTAAAGGTATGCTGGATTACAATTTTTATGGTAAGACAACAACCATGAAAATTGAAACTAATATTTTAGGCCAGAAAATTGATTTAGCTAAGGTATTGATGGGCTTTAAAGGCTTTGCAATTACGCAGGCATTAGCCTTCTCACCTATTGTAGCATTAACTAACGTTATTTCAGGGGTAACTCAGAATCAGTTTTTAAAATGGACTGGAAAAAATATCTATTCACCTGCTGACGATAGGGCACAACTTATTCTTGCGCCGCTAACAGCAAACTCTACTTCTGATATCGGCAAACTCGCCCCAACATCAAAACTGAATAAACTTATGTATCAGTTTGGAGTTTATAATATCGAAGAAAGGTTTAAAAATGCTGATTTTAACAGAACAGCAAGATTAATACCAGAAGCAGGATTTGGTATGATGGCAGTTGGTAATTATCTACTTCAGTCAAGAGTTGTATTATCTAAACTAATGGAAGTAAGACTTATAGATGGTAAATTTCAGTCATGGAGAGATTACACATTAGAGCAAAAACGCCTTAATCCAAACATTACAAATTCAGAACTGAAAAGTAAATTTAATGAGAGCAAGGAGAAATCTATGTATGATTATTTAGATGACAATGGTAAGTTCCAAACAGATAAATTAGAAGCAGACGGATATGATGGAAACATTGAAAATGATAAATTAAGAGTAGTTTCAAGAATTCAGGATATAGGAGAGCAGGTAACAATGGAGATTAGAAAACATAATGAGGGGGAAGCAGCAAGAAGTCCATTTTGGTCATTTGCATTATCACTTAAAAAATGGCTTATTTTGGCAAATACTCAAATGTTCTCAAGAAGAAGATTAGATTTAGAATCCGGAGGTGAGGAAGAGGGGTTAATATTTTCTTATAAAAATATGTTTGATCTAGTGAATAGGGCCAGAAAAGAAAATATTTCAATGGCTCAGGCGTATAGAGAACTAGATGAAGTACAGCAGAAAAATATAAGAACCACAGGAATCATTACTGCTTCAATGACTGTTTTATTGGCTCTTGCATTTATGCTTAAAAAACTGGCAGATGACGATGATGAAAAGGATAATTATGCCTTGCAGTTGGGTAACTATATGTTGCTCAGAAACCTCAATGAGGTTAGTAGCTCTAATCTGGGAATTGCTAATAGTCTATATGAATCGGTTCAAACCCCTGTTTCTACAATTTCAGTTTTTAAAAATTTAGGTAAAATATTAGATGTAAGAGATATAGGGCAGGAAACTACTAGGGGTAAATACAAAGGAATGGATAAATATCTTACCTCATGGGTGAAGCTGACAGCGGCTAAGAACGTTTTTACTTTAAAAGATGCGGAGACGATAAAGACCACCAGAACTGGTTATGAATTTTTCAATACAAATCAGTCACTTTATAGCATTTTTTCACTATTACCAGCTAAAGAAGAATAATAACGAATTTTCTTTTGTAAATTAATTTAAGTTTTATATATTTGCATAACAAGAGAACTGACTAAATTATACAAGTGTTCTTCTCTTGTTGTCTAACTTAAAATAAATAATATGAGAGAAATTAAATTCAGAGGACAGAATATAAAAGGTGAACGGCATTATGGGCTGTTATGCCACGATAATCCAGAACTTTTAAAATACCTATAACCCATGAACAAACATGAAGAAATCTTTTTCGAATCTGTTGACGAGGCAATTCAGGCTCTGAAACTTGACAAGAGGCATAAATGGGAGGAATTTAACGGAGAAATTGTGTATTCGTTTTGGTACTCCTCAACATGTACAGGATGTGACGGTGGAGGTTGTCGAGAATGTGGATATAAAGGCAATACACGTAAGGTAGTTCCTATTCCAGCGTTAATGCCAGATGGTTCAATAGCTAAAATATTTCAACAGAATACAAATTTAAAACCTTAACCCATGAAGCTTATCCCCCTATCAGAGTACGTGCTCCTGCAAGTAGAAAAACGCGAAAAAATGGAGATCACTCAGGATGATCTTTTGCGTCTCATTGTGAATTACACCAAATTCCTCAGGCAGCCTTTGACGCTTTCAATGTTTGTTCCTGCTGATGAAGATGGGAATGTTTTAAAAAAGCCAGACAGATCAAATTTTGGTGTTTGGACAAAAGAATTTTGGAAAAGAAAATCAGAATTTGAAAAAGCAAAAGAAAAGGTTTTGTTTAAAGGATTTCATATTGAGTGGCATAGTGAGATAATCATAGGCATAAAAAACGACTCTGAAGTAAGTATTGCATTCGATAAGAAAACAGGATTACATGGTGTTAAACAAAATGTTGAATGGCTGTGTAGTTATGGCTTACCCCTTACGCCCTCGGCCTTAAAAATGATAATATCTCAAATAACTAATTTATAAAAACGTACATGTTAAATTTAATAATAATTATAGGTTATTTCTTGTTATTTATAGTTGTTTTGGTAATGTGTGGTATTTATAAAAATGACAGTGATAACTTAGCGGAAGAGAATTATGAACTTCAAGAAGAAAATAAGTATTTGAAAAAATTGTTAAAAAACCGCAATGAACAAAAACTGTAAAACAACTTGCAATAATTGGCAAGAAGAGTACGAAAAATATCTACAAGAAGAGAAATGTAGATTAGAAAAAGATGAGGAGCTTGAAATGTGTAAACTAGACAACACATATGGAATCAACCCAGAAGCTTGCAGAGTATCCAGAAACAGAGTGTATCTAAATTGGACTGGACCAGATAGGCTTAATTGGGGTAAGCCTAAAGAAGAATAAATTAGAAGACTTGTAATTATTTGCAAGTCTTTTTTGTTTATTAAATAAAAATGCTTATATTTGCTGTATATAATCCTTAAAACTTATAAAAATGAGTAGATTACAAGAGCTAAAAGAAGAGTGCGCAAAGAATTTTGAATTTAAAGATTGGAATGATTTAAGGTCTTTTCATATCTTAGAAGATGTACCGGGACTTGAAGAAATAGAATCATGACAAGCAAAGAAAAATATTTAAAAAGAATTGCTGGACAAGAGTCCGAAGCAATTAAAGAAGCGAAAACAAGAGTAGAAAATAGAAGCTGGTTGATAGAATCCCAAAAATTAGCTTTAAAAATTCTTATTAGATTAGATGAACTGGGGTGGAAACAAGCTACTTTGGCTAATGAATTGGGAGTAACTGCTCAATATGTTAATAAATTGGTTAAAGGAAATGAAAAATTTGGTTTTGACATTCTTGTAAAATTACAAGACATTCTTGATATTCCAATTCTTGACGGATACAAAATAAAAGGAAGCGGAAAAGAGAATAAAAGTAACTATGAGTTCAAAAGACAGATTGATACAGCACAAACTGCTGTTGATGCCTTGAAAAAGTTTAATGTTGAAGTCAGTGTTAGAAATAGAGTTTATAATGCTCTCAACTTACCAGATCAAAAAGTTGAAACTTGGAGTAAAAAATATTTACCTTAAAATAATCAATATGAATAAAGTTTACAAAGAAATTCAGTTTGGATTTGGAAATCTTGAATCAGCTGTTAAAGAATTAGAAAAACACAAAGAAAATTGCCGATTAGTTTTTGGTGTATTCAATGGTGTTAAATTATATTCAGATGTTGATGATATGGATTCTGCTTATAAAAAAGTCACAGGTATGACAAAAGAAGAGTTTGACAGAGAAAGGCAGACCGAGATTGATAGATATAGCCAAACAGAAAAAAAGCACAGAGAAAGTATTCCTGAGCTAACAAAAGGTTTTATTGAAAAAGGCAAACAAATTCTGGATGAAAAGTATCATAAAAACTGGAACGAGGTGGTGCCTATCAGATTAAATGATCTGTATCATGGATTAGAGTTGGTAAGTTGTTTAGATATCGTAGAGAAATTAAATAACGGATATACCTTAAAAGAAACTAAAGAGATTATTGACAATCAAGGTCATTCAGGTATGTCATTTAGTCTTGTATGTTCTATGGTAAGTACATTTTGTGACAGAGGTCCAGATTTTGTAGAATATGTTAAATAAATTTTATGGAAGAAGTAAGAAAATTAAAAGAATTAAAATCCAGACTCGCTGTACATAAAGCTGAAAGAGAGGGTATTTTAGAAGATCTTAGATTGAGGCAAAGAGAATTAAGCGCGAAAGACAAAACAATAAAGCATCTACAAGAAGAGATTTCTAAAATAGATGGATCATCAGGAATTAAAGTATCTGAACATGCAATTATAAGATATCTAGAAAGAGTTGAAGGTTTAAATGTTGAGGAGGTAGAAAACAAAATCTTAACAGAAGATCTAGTAAGCCTTACTGAAAAACTAGGGAGTACAGGAACGTATCCAATCGGTGAAGTACAAGCAGTTTTAAAGAATAATACAATTGTAACGATTAAATAAAAATATATGAAAATAGAAATAGATTACAAAGATATAGGTAAAATTTTATATAAGGATTTAAAACAGTTACAAAGTGCGTATACACTTGTTATATCAAATATACCGGAAGGGGATATTGATAAAGTTTCTAACAGGATCTTGAAATTTGTTAATAAAGTTGGAATAAATCGAATAATAGGAAATATTCGATTTAATAAGACAGACTGCAACATCTGATCAATCCTTTAATAAATCAAAGTTGACTTATTTTGTAGGTAATTATGATGAATTAAGTGATGATCAAAAAAACAGATTAGTTGAATTAGGGTATAGTGTTACGTTTGATTTGAATGAAGATTTTTCAGAAGGACCTTATTATGAAGTATCATGGGAATAAAAATAACATTTGGCCTCCAAGAAAAACATATTAAAAGAATCAAGGAGTATTCTAAGTATTATGATAATATGATTGAAGATGGGGATAATTTAGAGCCGGGTTGGTTTGAGTATGACAAATATTTTTGGGAGAAACTTGGAGATGAGTTTGGGTGGGAGTCATTTACTCTATCACTATATTGGTTTAGATATAAAAATAAGAATAATGGAAACATCGGTTGATTACTATAGAATACAGTTATTTAAATTCGGAATAATAACACTCATAAATGTTTTAGAGTATTTTGAGTTTGATGAAAATTATGAGGAATGCTACAAAATAATTTCAGCGATAAAAAAGCAAGAAAAACGGCTAGACATAAAATTACCAACTGTAATAAACAATGAAGTTGTTAAAGATATTATAAACGAATATAAAAAATTTGGATTAACAGGTGAATTTGCTTTAAGCAGTAGTAAATATTATGCAACATTAGTTTTAAAAGAAATAGAAAATAGATAATATGAAAAACGACTATGATGATTTTAAACACTCTTTTACGGCTTTGTTTGGAGGTAGACAGGGTACAACTGTCTTTTTAGATCGAAACTATACTATAAGCAGTTTTGAAGATGGGAGTGTGGGTTTTAGATATTACAAGAAAGGATGTATGATAAGATCAAATTGCCCGCCACCTATAGTATATCAAAGTCTGATAAAAAATGAAGACGTGTATGAACTGTTAAAACAATATTAATGAGTGATAAAGTAATAAGAATATCTGATTATACAAATCTGGATGCCGAGTTCATTAAGAAATGCAGAGAAGCTGTAATACGATTAGAAGGATTTGTAGATAGATATGTAAAGGCACACGAATTAGATCCTATAGAACAATTATTGGAACTTGAGAATATTAAGAGACAGCATGGAGCCGAGCTCTCATACTTCATGCGTTTCTATTCACCAGTAAGCTCCTTTAGGGAAAATCATGAGTTCATGTCGAATGAAAGAAAAGGTCTCAAAAGCAGGTGCATAGATGAATTGACAAAATCCGGCAATAATTCAACAACTGCCGAACGATTAGTTTATGATTCAAATACTTATAAAGAAGGTATTTCTTCTATTCAAGATATAAAGAAGTTCTTCATATATGTGTGGGAAACTTATCAGTTACATTCGCAAGTAATTAGTAGAAGCATACACCAATCCATATCAACATTACAAAAAGAATTAGAAAATTTAAAAAGAAGTTAATATGAAAGATAAAGAAAAATGTTTTCAGTGTAGTAACGACATAGATAAGAAGACTATTAGATTGACAGATGAGCATGGCATTAATATTTATAATTTTTGTTCTAATAAATGTGTGGATGAATTTATAGAAGAGCAAAATAATTATCATGTGGGCAAATATTTGGAACCATTAATATTTAAAAGTTTATAACTATGAAACTGTTTAGACACACAAATGGGTTTTTATATACGATAGAGCGGATTGGTAGAGGTAAAAATATAACACCGCCAAAAGATTATAAATCCTTTCAAGCCATACCTTACAAAACAAATAAGGAAGCGCCAATTTATAAACTAAACGAAGAACTTGATTTAACAAATTTTATATTAATATCAGAATTATGAAATATTGTAAAGATTCTTATGAAATACTTTGCCAAGGTTATCCGCCAGAAGATGATGAAAGTTTTTCCGCAATGATGAAACAACAACTGAAAAACAGTAGAATGCAAGCATTTGCACAAGTAATAGACTACCTAGAAGATCAAGGCATTTCTTATGGACAAATTAAAGGAGGTTTTGACATTAAAGTAAAAGACATGATACTAAAACCAAATATGAAAGTTATGTTTGATGGAAGTAAGAAGTTATATCAATACAACTATGACAAAGTAATAAAAAGAGTAAACAAATAATATGGAAAAAATGAAAGCGTATTTTGCCAGGTGCCTAGATTGTGATTGGCAAGGAGATGTAGATAAGTGTAGGAAAGATTACGAGTTCTCAGACTTAGACCTAAAAACGCTGGAGTATAAAAGTTGCCCTGAATGTAATGGTGCTGTTGAATTTATAAACAGACAATCATTGGAAAAGTATTTAAAATCAGAAGAGTATAATGTTAATGAAGGGCTAGAGGAATATTTTAAAGATCAATATTGGAAAGCCATGAAGGAGTTGGGAGAAAACCATAAACCGGGATTATAGTTTAGAAAATATAATTAAAGATATTATGAAAGAAAAGTTGATTGATTTTGATACAGCAAAATTGACTAAAGATAAAGGACTGTGTAAATATTTTGAACATGGTATGAATTACGTTACTGCATTTAATATGAAAAAATGGCTTTTAGGCAGAGAATGGTTATGGCGGCTCGTAATGGAAAAAGAAGAGAGAGACGAACTAGATGGATGGTTTCCCGAAAGCAAGGTTTATAAACATTTAATATATAAGGCCACTATACATTATCAAAAAGGGATTTCCACTATATCCAAAAAAGAACAAATAATCAAATATATAAATTGGTATGAAAAAAGAAAATACAATAACACCCTAGGATAAGTTGAGTGTACAGGAATTAAAAGATATGAAAAATTAAATAGGAATATGAATAAATTAACAGTAAAACAAGCATTAGAACAAGGATACGAGACATACCTGTATCCAGCAGACGGCTTTCAAAGAGCAAGTGTATTAGGAGAAGATGAGCCGGATTTTACAAAAGAGCCAATGTTAACCGAAAAAGAACCACAGCACCCAAATTTTGATGGAGACTCGATAAAAGATATAGTTGCTAATCAATGTGATGAGTGGTGGTATGATGAAACTAGAGATGATGATAGTGGTATTTACGATTTGATTATGGAGCTAGATTTTTCCGATATAACGAGTCAAATCAATGAAAAGTTAAAAGAAGTACTACATTATAAACAATCGAATGTTAAATTAATTGAGGGATAGGATGGACAACAATTGGAAAACAGTAAATTTTAATATTTTAGTATCTAAACCCCCAAAGCCTGTATTAGATGAAGATTTAAAAGCCCTATTTAATTATTTCAGTACCCAGCGAGCATGTCTATGGGATGAAGTGGGTCATAGAGATGTTAGACCTGAAGAGTTTGAAAAATTGGAGATATATCTTAAGGCAATAGAGAATATAAATAGTAAGTTGATAGAAAATGAGAATAAGAATTTATAAAAAAGAAAATGGCTGGCACTCAAAACTACTAAGAGGCAAAGGAGGCGCTAACTCTCTTGTGATAGGGATGATTAGTAAAAACTTCTTTCAATGCTTGAAAATATTTACTTTAGGAAATTTAATAAAGGCTAAAATTTAGAATATGAACAATAAATTAAAATTAGTAGATATAGAGAAAGTACTCTTCTACGATGTGGAATGTGTAAGGAGAAGCAAAAATTTAGATGTAAACACTAAAGAATTTGAGCTATATCAAAAAAAAATAAGGAACAAAGAAACTGACGAGTTACCCACAGAGCAGGAGACAATTGATGATTACAATAAAAGAGCAGCGCTTAAAATGGGGTATAATAGAGTTGTCTCAATCGGAGTAGGTTTTGTTAAAGGAGGGGAAGTACACATTAAAGCCATTGACCAAGGAAGCGAGGAGGATATTATTAAAGAGTTTTTCAAAATAACTCAATCATTTGAATTTATATCAGGTTTCAATGTGATTCAATTTGACACTCCTTTATTAGTTATGAACGGATCTAAATACTTTGATATTACAGAAGTATTTCCAGATAAATTTAATACGTCAGGCAAGAAAATCTGGGAATTAAAGCATACCTACGATCTTTTTCAAACATTCAAAGGCACACATTATGCTAATAACAGTTTAGACGAAGTATGTTATCACTTTAATATTCCATCTCCTAAAACTGATTTAGATGGATCTAAGGTAAGTGAAGAATTTTGGACCAATGGAGTTGCGAAAATTTCAGAATATGTTAAACAAGATGTATTTGCTAATATTAATATTTTTAGAAAAATGCGCTTTGAATCAATATTTGAATCGTTTAAAGATAAAAATAGTTTCAAGGTTGAAAAACTCCCACTACTCCAAAGAATTTTTAACAATAAAAATATAAGCGGAGATGATAGAACAGAAGTACTTACTTTACTGAAAAAGAAAAAGCTACCAAAAAAAGATAAAGACGTTATTATGGATATTATCAGAGCATCACTTTGTGCCATAGAACCACACTTCGGAAAAATAGTTAACTCTAAACAAGTGGATGAAATAATTGAATTATTAAAGCAAGATTTGTAAATGAAGTTAACAAAAGTAGAGTTACCTAGAAAATACGAGTATAAAGAAAGAATTACGAATCCGCTATACGAAAGATTTTCAGGGTGGAATAAAATTTCGTACTCACAATACACCAGCTTTAAAGATTATAAGGAGGGGTACATTCAGGATTATATTATTAAGTGTGGAAATAATGAGAGTGGAATTTTTGCAAAATTAGGATTAGCTGTAGGCCAACTATACGAGGATGGCACTAGAGATCCATATCTTTCAGACGAAGATGTTGCTACGGTAACAAAAATACCAAAATACGAAACATCTAAATGTGAATCTGAGATAGTAATAGATTTAGAACCGTTCGGACTTGAAAAAACTTGTCTTCAAGGATTCTCGGATCATGAGTGGAATTGTCCAGAAAATAATTGGCTTAATATAGACGACCTTAAAACGGGTAACTCAGATAATATGATGTCTAAGTACGGAGATATGAAGAAATACTACCAAACACGCTTATATATGTATCAGAGAGAGCTTGAAGGACATTCAGTAGGTAACTGTCAGGTAATACACTTAGGTAGAAAAGGAAATACAATGGATAAGTCGGCAGTCAATAAAAAAGGAGAACCTTTATACCTTAGATTATCAGGACAAATCGATTATATTCCTACTCCATATAAAAAGAATGATGTAGAATATTATTTAAAGAATAAAGTAGTACCTACATGCATTGAAATTTCAGATTATTTTAAAGTTTATAATAGATATTTCAATGTGTGAGAGTTTTTGTAGAGGTTGTGGTGAATATAAAGAAGAGGCTTCTTTTGGAGTAAATAGAGCTTATAAGTCAGGAAAAGACAGTATCTGTCTTGAATGTAAGAGAAAAGGCAATAAGTCTACTTATAAAGAGCTTACAGGTCAAAGTCAAACTTGCCCAATATGTAAGGAAGAAAAAGATTTGGTTTATTTTTACAAACGAAAAGATAGATCATACTCTCATAACCCTGTATGCATGTCATGTAAGAAGAAAGGTTTGAAAATAGTCGATCTGATTTACGTAGATGGAAAAAAGAAGTGTAGCTCGTGCGGAGAGTATAAAGAAACGACTGAATTCAATAAGAATAGTAGCAATAAATTAGGAATAAGTTGCTATTGTAAAAGTTGCGAGCGTATTAATAAGAAAATATATAGAGACTCACTGCCAACTGATATAAAAAGAGAGAGGAAGAGGTTAGAGTATGAGAAAAACAGAGATAAGTATATAAAAAGAAGTAAAGAGTGGTTTTTAAATAACAAACAAAGGGTCAGAGAAACTAACCGCAAATTAGAGCTAAATTACAAATATACTAATCCCCTAAAATACTTCAGTAGAAATATCAGCTCTACTATTAGAATGTCTTTTAATAGAAAATCCGATATAGGTTGGAAGAAAGAAAAAAGATCTGAAGAAATCCTAGGATGCGATATGCAAGATTTTAGAAATTACATCGAAAGTCAATTTCTAAATTGGATGAGTTGGGAGAATATGGGTAATGTCTGTGATAAATTGGAATACAATTGTTCATGGGATTTAGACCATATTATTCCAGTTTCATACGCAACAACTGAGGAAGAGTTATATAAACTGAATCATTGGAGTAACTATCAACCTTTATGCTCAAAAGTAAATAGATATGAGAAAAGAGGTACAATCCCTTCAGTTTGTAATATTGAACTAAAAATAACAACTTAAAATTTAAGACATCTGTTGAGGATAAACTATTTAATGATTTTTCTTGCAGGTGTCTTTTTTATTTTATATATTTGCTTATAAATAAAATATTATGAAAAATAATTTTATCACTAGAAAAGAAGACATTCAAGAAAAAGGAATATACAGATTTGTATTTTCAGAAGAATACAAGCAACAAAATAGCAATAAGAATTTATATCATTGTTTCGATGGTATATTGATTCCGTCTAGTAAAACATACACTTATGGTTTTAATGAAAAAAATGAGTTGATTGAGAACAATAACAAAACTTTTACTTTTTCTGACACATATTGGGGTAACGGAGAAGTAAAATTTAGATCATTTGAAGAGTTATTATCTAAAGGTAATATTTCATTAATTTGCAATATGGATGAGGTTGAACCAATTGAAGAAAAAGAGATTAAGTATTATAAAGATAAAGACATAGTTAACTTATCGAGGCATCATGGACATTATAAAAGATTTTTTAAACATAAAAATGCAATTAGGGATAAGCAAACAATTATAAATTTAATTGACGAAAAACAGACAGAAAATACAAGAAAATTAAAGTCTTTACAAGAGGAGAGTAGTAGATTATCCACTTTAAAAAATAGTATTTCAATTTTGGAAAACTTAGATGGAGTATATCTGTAGAAAAGAAAGAATTAATATGAAAGAACAATTTGTATCTTATAAACTAGCTCGAAAATTATTTAATATTGGTTTTGATGAGCCTGTATTCGCATATTATATGAATAGCGAGTCGTATAAAATAGATTTAGATGAAGGTTCGCTTTATTTAAAAGATAAGTTTGAAAATAATGGGTCTAATGAGTACTCTATACCTGCTTCTACATGGGATCAAGCGTTTGATTTTTTAAAAGACAAAACTGTTGTTCAAGGATTTATAAAAAAGACTTGCTTGTTAAGTTTGAATAAGGTTGTTTATATACCTTATTGTTATAAAGCAGTTACTAATCGAGTGAAAATTCATAATGGTTTGGATAATATATATGAAGCGAAATCACAACTTTTAAACTATTTAATCAAAATTGTCCAGAATGAAAAAACTGAATGAAACTAAAATAGAGTATCAAATCGTACATGATTATGCAAGTTTGTTTAAAATAGGTCAAAAGGTATTCTTAAAAAGCAATCCAAAACTAATTTTAACTGTAATAAATATTATAGATGATTTAGTAGAAGCAAGATGGCAGAAAGAAGGCAATACGTATAAAAACTATTTTCCTCCACAATCGCTTCTACAATACAAATATGCCGGACTTGTTTATGACCAAACTAAAGAGAATACCGACGTACTTTAGTCGTTGGATGAATCTTAATTTTAAAATCAATACCTTTGCACAATTAAAATATAATCCGTAATTTAGCCGTATGAAAACAGAAAGACTAGAAATAAAGCTTTCGAAAGAATTGAAAGATAAAATAAAATTAGAAGCAGATAAACTTGAAATAAGTATTTCCGCATATATTAGGATGAAATTAAATTCATGATAAGAACTTACTCTTTTAAAATAAGACATTCTGAAAAACATGCTCAGTGGATTGAATCTACTTTAGGTGCGACTCGCTTTATCTATAATTTAGCTAAAGAGACAAAAGAAGAAGCTTATAAAAAAGGAGTAAAATTATCTGGATATGATTTGTCAAATCAGTTTACTCAATGTAAAAAAGAACAAGGGTTTGAATGGTTAAAAGACGTTCCTGCTCAAACCTCTCAAGGTATTATTGAGAGAATGGATAACGCTTTTAAATCTTTCTTCAAAGGAGCTGGTTATCCAAAATGGGCTTCTAAAAAGAAGTGGAAATCGATACCTTTTAAAGATGTAAAACAAGTCTCACACAATACTTTTAAATTACCCAAGATAGGAGAGATTAAGGTATTCAATCCTAAAACTATCAAAGGTAAACTAAAAACTGCTAAAATAATAAAAGAGTGTGACGGTTATTACTTGCAAGTTCAATTTGAAACTGAAGTACAACACACAGAAAAACCTCATAAAGATTTAGGCATCGATAGAGGTTTGGTTTATTTGGCAGTTACATCTGATGGTGAATATATTTATAATCCTAAAATAAACGAAAAGGCAGAGAAACAACTTAGAATATTAAATAGGAAACTTTCGAGAACCAAGAAAGGATCTAAAAATAGAGAAAAAATTGTTAAACAATTACAGAAAATTTATCTTAAAAGTAAGAGACAAAGATTAGACTTCTTACATAAACTAACAACCAAATTAGGAAACAGTTATGAGATAATATTTTTAGAAGATTTGAAAACTTCTAAAATGGTTAAAGATAAAAAGTTTTCAAAATGTATTTCTGATGTAGGTTGGTATAAGTTCGAAGAACTTTTAAATTATAAAACTTTTGTACATAAAGTAAATCCAGTTTATACCTCACAGGAATGTAGTAATTGTGGGCATACACATAAAGATAACAGACCCTCACAGTCTAAATTTAATTGTATGTCATGTGGACATGAAGAAAATGCAGATTCAAATGCATCAAAAGTAATATTAAAAAGAGGTCGGGCAGACCTCTATAACGCTAAAGTAAGTCATTAGACTACGCTTTGTTATAAGAATCCCACTATTCGTTAGTTGTGGGAGTATGTCAATGGAATAATAATGAAATGTGTTTAAATTAGAAATTATGAAAAAATTTAATCCAATCAATATTTTAAATGGTAATATCCCGTTTCCTAATCTACTTGAAGAATTATTAGATTATGGAAATAGTATGAGTAATAAGCTTTTTGAACAAAAAGTTTTTAGAGTTTGGATGAAATGTAAAAGAGCTGGAAAACATGGGTTAGCAGATAAAATTAAAGACAAATATCCAAGATGCTTTGAAATAAAATCTGATGATGTACAAGCTTTTGCATTGTCAATCGCGGCAAATAACAAACTGAAAAATGAACAAACTAATAGAAATTTATAATAATAGACCAATTAGACTCTACTTAATTGAAGCCGATACTTTAAAGAAAACAGGTAAGAAAAGAGATTATGCAACCGTAGAGTTATTTTTAAAATACAGCATCGAGACATTTAAAAGGTATAATAGAGAAACTTATTATGATAATTCACCTACAAATACGAGAGCATTAGTATGCTTTATGAGCGAAATAGGAAAATGGCAGGAAATACCTAATGAATTAATTTTAAAACATATTGGTGATGAATATTTACGAAAACATATTTAATTTACAAAAAGCAGTTGATAATTTAAAATTTTCAGTTAAGGCTTGGAAGTGTAAAAAAGATTTATATTCTTTAGATAACCCTTATGTAAGGGACTTTATCAAAGATAGAATTTATAGCAGAACAGAATCTTGTACTTATTTATCCTTAATAGATGAGCATAACCGACCTCATATATTAGGAGATTGGGAGAAATATTTTACAAATGTAAGTGAACATATTAGATAGCACAATAACAATGGAGTATAATATTTACGGAACAATAGAATTTAGAGTGGACTTTGACATACAAGCTGATACTGAAGAACAAGCTTTAGAACTAGCTAAAAAACAAATACTAGGATATTATCACTTAAATGTGACAGGAGCTCAACACGATAAAAAATCTGTTAAACTCGATATAAATGCAAGTGAATATGAAGAATAATAAATATCTGCAAACACCAGACAATATAACTGAATTAAAAGAGGATGAAGTCTTTGTATTTGGTTCAAACGAAACAGGATTTCATGGTGCAGGAGGGGCTGGAATGGCTTTTAGATATGATAATTCTTGTAATTGGAGACAGGATTCATTCTTTTTGAATGCTATGAATAATAAGGATGATCCGGATGCAGTGAGAGGTAAGTGGGCTGTATTTGGTAAAGCAAGTGGATTCCACAATGGAAAGGAAGGTAAAAGTTATAGTATTATAACTATTAAAAAGCCTGGTTTAAAAAGATCGAGACCTTTGAATATAATTGGTTATAATATCGGCCAATTTTTAAGCTTTGCGAGTTTTTACAGTCACTTAAAATTTTATGTTACCCCTATTGCTTGCGGGTTAGCAGGATATAAGCCAGAGGAAATTGCGCCGCTTTTTAAAGATTCAAACGAGATACAAAACGTCTATCTACCAAAAGAATTTATTAAAGTATTGGAAAATGAATAATTTAGAAATAAAGCTCTGTCCACAATGTGAAGGACATGGGGCTATAGAAGTAGATGATAAACACTCTAATATAGATTCAGTAATGTGTAGAAATTGCGAAGGTTTAGGTAGGGTTTATTACAGACACTATGAAGTAAATATTCCGCTTTCTCAAAAGAACAGAATGTACCAGATTGATGAAGAAATAGTGAATCTTTTAAGAAAAACAAAAAATCAAACTTAATGTATGTCCATCCTAAATACAGAATTTCAGTATTACCCGTCCAGAGTCAACGTAACCAAACCACTTGGTAAAATAACTCTAAGACAACTTATTGAATCGATTAAGAACCCAAAACCGCATATTGAAAAAGTATTTAAAGATATCCAAGTAGCAACTGAAAAAAACGATTTGCAATTAAAGGATAAATTAAAACAGGAGAGTCTTTACTACTTTACACCTTCAGTTATGTTTGATGGAAAGAACAGAAGTTACGAGAATGTTACTGAATATAATGAACTAATGGTAGTAGAATTTGATAAGATAAAATTTAGTAAAGAATTAAAGGAGTATTTATTTTATAAAATGGACTCTATTGTGTGCGCATTTATATCTCCTTCAGGCAGAGGTCTCAAAATGATAGTTAAAATACCAAAACCAAAAGACGAAATTGAGTATAAAGAATACTTTTGCGGACTTGCTTACTATCTAGATCAAATTGAAGGTTTTGATATTGCAAATTATAATCCACTGCTTCCTTTATTCCTATCAATGGATAGAGATATTTTATGGCGAGACAATCCAAAAACGTGGAGAGTAAAAGGAGAGAAGATTCACAGTTTCAAACCAATTAATTTAAAAGAAATCAAACCAATTGAAAACGTAACTGAAGAAGATAGAAATTATGTCATAAACATAATAAAAAAGAAATTCAATAGTATAACTGAAGATGGTCACACGCAAGTTCGTTCAAATTCACTCTTACTAGGAGGATACATTGCTAGTTCATATATAAGTTTAAGTGAGGGTGAAAGCTTGTTAGAGGGCTTGATAAAAGACAATGCATACTTGGCCAAAGGAACCAAAAATTACCTTAAGAGTGGGCGTAAATTCTTACAAGACGGGATGTACAGCCCGTTAATTTTAAAAAGATAAAAATGACAGTTTATATTTTATGGGTATTAGTATTTACAATACTACTCTACTCGCAATACGAAAGAAATAATTTAAAATAAAATTATGAAAATTAAAAATCGAATTTACAAGTTTACAAAAACCTTCATGTTTCCTTACAATTTAATTATTGAAGGGGGCGAGGGGCATGGTAAGAAAAGATTAGGAGGAACTTATAGTTTTGTAGGAACTTATCTTAATCACAGACAAAAGGAGGGTCGAGATATGAAATCATTAGATATTTGGTGCGACGATAATGCATTACCTTATGTGACCGCAGATACATTTGAAGAATTATTACCTAAATTAGTAGAATTAAGCTCAGAACTATCGAAATCACTTAATGGAGACAAAGAAAACAATCTATAAAATTATGACAAGAACAGCCGGAAATGTAATAGTAGCGGACATTAAAATAGGAGATATTCATTATGAGTATTTCTATGGTATTGAATTAAAAACAACTGTAATAAGTGTGCCACAAAAAGAAGTAAGAGAAGATGATAATTATTGGACTTGGTAATCAAGTATAGATGATGGACAGATAATCTAAAATAATAAAAATGAGTATATTTAGTAAAGATAAGGTAAAATTACAAGCATTAGAATACGCTGAGAAAAACAAAATAGTTAATCAAAAAAGTATAAATGCTTATATTGATGGTTTTAATATGAGAGATAATGCAGAGTCAGAAATAAACCTTAAATCAGTTGAAAAAGTTTTTCAGTCTAACTACGATTCTTGTGAGGATGATTGCCGGTTATTGCCGAATAACCGGCAATCAGTATAATTTTAGAAAGTTAGAAGGACATGAAGCTTTACAAATAGCTGAAAATATAAGAAAACTAATGTTGGATATAAAAGACTTCAATAGAAAATACAAAAAACACTACTGATGAAACAAGAATGGTTTAAGAAAGAGTACAAGCCAAGATTCAGATTATTTTGCAAAACATGCAATATTTTTGAAAATGGTTTGCTGAAATTAAAATAATTTGATTATATTTGCAATAACAATTAAATTAAAAATATGAAAAAACTACAACAAGAACTAGAAATCTTAAATAAAAGAAGAATGGAGGTTCAAAACCAAATCCGTGAAGAGGTTTCTAAAATAGCGTTACCAAAGTTTGAAAAATTAATAGGCAAATATTTTAAATTCGAAAATAGTTATAGTGGTGATAATGAGTGGTTCGAATATCTACATATTACAGGAATTGTAGAAGACTCAGTAAGGTTAGCTTATGATGACGAACCAATGTGTGAATTAGAATGTATTCGATTCGCCAAAGATAGTTATGGTAAAATAAATTTTGATATGAAAGATACTATCTATAAACATAGTTTAGGTGAGGAAATTTCAGAAGAAGAGTTCAGACACGCTTACGAAGATTTGAAGAAGGAGATATTTATCTAAAATGAAATATACATTGAAACAAGTAACTGAGGCTGTCAATCATTGGTCTAATAAAAAGTTAACAGAAGCAGAGGTAAACTACTTTCTAAAAAGTCTAGAAGAGGTGCCACCATTTACGCACGATATGAAAACAAAAACAATCATCTTTACTGAAAAAGAACTTACAGAGAATACAGTAGAGTTGAAACAATGGAAAGAAAAAGGTTGGTTATTAGTAAAAGCAATTGAATTTAAAGATTAAATATGAAAAGAACATATAAGAGGTTAGGTGCTGATAGAACTTTTTTAAATCAGCCAGGCTTGGTTTCACTGAATTCAAATATTAGTTATAGAATTACTCTTGAAGGAGGTAATGATCTGATTAAAGAAGAGGGTTTATTTGATTATGCAGATATTCAGTTTGGTATTTCCGATTGTAATAAGACTATATTTTTAGACTTTAGAATTGAAGATAAAGAAAACTATGATAATTGCTGTTATAAATTAGATAGAATTATAGAAACTTGCCAAACCATGAAAAAAGACCTAGAAAAAGCATATACTGAACTACAAATAGGTTTGAATAGAGTTAAAGAGTTAGAAGAGAATGACAAAAAAGATTAGCGTAACTAGAAATATGCATTAATTATGAGAATGTCAGGTCAAACAACAAGAATAATAGATTGCGCTGTTCAAAAACTATTCAGTGGTGATAAACTATTAATACCTACATATAGAGATAAGATATCAGATGATAGACATCAGGGTATTATAAGCATTTTTGATAAAGATTTTGAAAACAAGTACAAACTAAAAGTTATTTTAGATCCAGATTGGAGAGAAGGACGCGCGCAAGTGGATATGTTTGAGAGACTAGTAAGAAGGCTTGAAATTGAACATGGACTAATTTTGAAAGTGAAGCATAACCATTATTATGGTTTTACAATATCATTAGAAGATTTTATTAAACAATAAATAAACAAATATAAAATTATGGGAGTAAATTATAAAGCAAAATATGGTGCTGGCTTTAAAGTTATTAAGCCAAGCAGTGAAGTTTTAGAGGAATATGATTCTTATTTTTCTAGTTATTTAGAAGGTATTCTGGATGATACAGGATATAGATTTTTCAAAGTAGGTAGTGATTTATATGATGATCCTAACGAAGAGTTTTATGTAGTTTTAGACAACAGTTGTATAGATGATAGTTTAATTGATAAATGTAAGAGGTTAAAATCGTTTTTGGAAAGGCGCGGTTTAATATCTGAAGATAACAAACCCTCTGTAGTTGGAGGCGTATATGAATATTAATGCAATACTTTTGTGATAATCAAAGACACTTGGTCTGCGTGCCGTATTCAGTTGAAAATTTGCACAAAATGGCTAAAGACCTTAAAATAAATCTGGTTTGGTATCACGGTGGAAGTAAGTCACATTATGATATACCAAAAAACCGCATAAAAGAAATACAAGAAAGATGTATAGTAGTAAGACCCAGAGAAATTTTAAAAATAATTAAAAATGGAGGATAGTAAATTTGAAAAACCCTTAAGGTTATTGTTGAAAGGCTTAAAACAAAAAATCGGTACTGGAAATTCTCCAGGTTTTAAAGCTTTTTTGGATGGGATCACAATAAGTATAAATAATGAAATAGATATGTGGGATTATTATCAGAGACTATTTCATCAAGAGGAAAGCCGAATCAAAAAGAACTGGAAAAGTACTCTAAACAGGATATAGAAATAATTAAAAAAATACTGAATGAAACTAACTAATGGAAAAGTAACAGTAGTAGAGAACGATAGCAAAAACTTTAAGTATAAAGTAAAAGTTGATGGGAGTTATAATGGAACAAGTTTTATATTAAACATTAATTGGAATCCAGGTTACAATACACCTGAACAAGTTTTAGAATTAGCAAATAAAATAATCGGATAATGATAAAAAATAAAGAAGGGTTGTTAATTGGATTAAGAATTCTAAAAAATACTGATAACACATCGAAAGCTTACTTAGGCATGGATGGTATTCTAAGAGACCAACTCATTAAGCATTGGTCACAGGGTGTTCATATTTATTTGTTATCAAATGAAAAGCCTAAACTAGGTGATTGGGTGTTTGATGATGAGTTCTTTTTAAACAGTAAGATGGAAGAAAATTGGGACGCAGTTTTAGTTTATCAAACAGATGTAGAATATTACAGAATAGGCAAAGAAGAACGTAAGATAATTAACACCACCGACCCAGATGTTAAAAAGCCAATGTCCAAGCAACAACTGAAAGAGCTAATTGAAATATTCAACAGACAATGAGCACAATTTTATTATTAGTACTGTTTTATCTAATTCCTACACTTATTTGCTGGGTATATTTATTTGTATTTTGGAAAAGATTAGATTTAAACGATAATAGAGAAGTGACGTTTTTTATAATTTGTCTGATATTATCAATACTTCCAATTACCGATATTATCATGGCATTTTTTATTTCAGTAGTTTTTATTTTGAGTAGAAAAGAATAATCAGTATATTTGTAAAAATAGTTATGACAGTAAAACAATTTAAAGAAAAATATCCAGAACACTCTCACTTAGAAGGTGATTCATTGTGGAACATGATGGAAGATAAGAAACTTATTGAAAATGCAAAAAGGCCTAAAAGATACCAACTAAGGTGGCTATTTTATAGAGGTAAGCCTAACTTAGTCTTTGGTAAAAATAACTATACATCTAATCAAATGTGTGACAAGTGTAGAAAAGGTGTGAGTAATTGGTTAGGATTTATGAATTTTGGAAGTGATAATAAAACTGTCAAAATATGCCCGCATTGTTCCAAAGAAATGGATGTTATCCCTAATACAAACCTAAACCATAAAGTTTGGAATGTTTATAAGAAATTTGAAGATGCTTTTTGGAGAATACTAGATTTTATTCACATTGTAAGAGATACGACATGTAGAAGCAGATATGAGATGTTTAGCGATGAGCACTATTTAGTTAAGTTTGACCATTATGATAATGACTGGAACTATAAGGGCAGAACAATGAGAGCTAGAAAATGGTGGGAATATATTATAATAGAGAAAAGATGACAGCAGAACAATTACTAAAACCAAGATTTAAAGTTATTTCAGACTATCCTGAGTCACCATTTGAAATAGATGAGATAATAGATGGAAATATTCTGGATAAAATGAATGGGCGGAGTGCTTTAATTTCAGGTAAGGCTCTTATTAAATTAGATCACGTAATACCGACAAACAAAAGACCATGACAAAATCAAAGCACGCATTTAAAATTATTTCAGTGATGAAAGCACTACTTGAAGGTAAAACTGTAGAGTTGGGAAATGTAAGTTATAAACTTTTTTATAATGAAGATAGTTTTGAGTTTCAATATATTAAGAAAGATAATGCTCGAAGAACATATATAGATTTTGAGTTTTTTACAAAATTGTGCGGTCATATAACTGATGAAGAAATAATGGAAATAAATATAAGATAATGAAATCAAAAGTTTATAAAATTTTAAAGAGATATCCCAGTTTAAATGAATGTTTTTAGGTAGGCGATTTTATTTATTATGCACCTATTGAGGGTGAGTATGAAAAAGGATTTATTCCAAGTATAGCTTATGTTTATAAGAAAATATTACATCAACAAAAAGACCCTTTCATTTGGCAGGATGAAGTTGAAAATAATCCTGAATTTTTTGAATATTTACCTAACGGAGTTAGAGTATATGATGATGAAACTGTATTTCCATTAACACCAGAGGATTGCTATCTACCACCTTACAAACAAGCAGATCTAAGAGCTTCTATGGAGTCTTGGGCAAATAAATTAGTAGGAAATACAAAAACTGATTGAGTGGAAGATAAATGTGTTTGGAATAACAAACGAAAGATATGTTAACTATGGAGACAATTAATTTAAAACAAGAAGACAGATTAAATTTAAAAAATATTAAATATTTATTTACCGATAAGTCCTCTAAAGCGTGTTTCGTATATGAAACAAATCAGTTTTATAGATATCCTTCTAACAATAATATAATTGATAATATATGTTTTCACGTAGAACTATATATTGTTTCAAACGATGATATTAAATTAGACGACTATTATATTACACCGGATATCACAAACGTAAAGTATGGTGTTCATAGAGCAAATACAGAAAGGTTAGTTCAGATTGCCAATGAATACAAAGCACTAAAAGTTTTATGTAGTACTCAGGAGTTGGATGGAATCCCTAAATTTTCAGATAGATTGGCTGACTTAGCAATTAAACAGTTGAATAGTGTAAGACCAAAAAAATAAGTAATGCAAGATTTTAGCAAACCGATATTGATAAAAGGAATTAATACTATCCCTACAGTTGAGTTCACAGAAGACAATTGGCAGACTGTGTGGGAAGGTCACTGTATTGAAAGCAGCAAATATTCATATTTAATAAGAAGTCAAAGATATGGGAGGCGGTGGATACCTAAATCTAATGTGAGGTTAAAAGCACCAATAAAAAACTAAAAAGAAATAAAATTTAATGAATAAAGAGAAGATAGATAAGTTATTAGAGCACTCTGTTGAAAATGTAAACTCAACTGTTCGGTTTTTAACTAGTTTACAAAAGAAAGAGATAGTTCCAATTAGTTCAGGTATTGATCATTTAGATAAGATTTGTTTGGGGGGACTTTTGCCGGATTTGTGTATAAGCGTGGTGAGTCGTAGCGGTTCCGGGAAGACATATACTATCAATAGAATCAGAAAAGCTATAATGCAAAATCAAGGTGATGACATAGGTGTTTTATTATGGAATCTTGAAATGCCATTTTTTACTCTACTTTTAGTTGAACTTAAAAAAGCCCTCAAAAAACCTTTAAAATGGATTGTTAGCAACTTGCCTACTGACGATGAAAAACCTTTATACAGAAAGGTTGCTGATGAATTCAGAGATAAAAGGTTAACTAAGATAGATGAAGCGGTAACGCCTGACGAATTTTATGAAGTAACTAAAGCTTACATAGAAAAAAATAAAGATAAAAGACAGCTTTTTATAATGTTAGACCACATTGGTATCATCAAAGGTAAAAATAAGACAGAGAGTGTAGGGGAAACTGTGGAGCATACCAATAGACTTAAATTAGAATATCCAGGCCTTTTAACTTTTATTATATTGGGACAGTTAAATAGGGAGATAGAATCACGATGGAAGCAAGAAAAGACAGATCCAAAATCTCTAAGTCCTTTAACATCAGACGTTTTTTCTTCGGATCAGCTATTGTTCTTCTCGGACGTAGTTATGGCACAAGTTATTCCTCAAAATGTAAATATGGAGCAATATGTACCAGTCAATAAAGAAAGGTATAGTTATCTCAATAAACATTTTATTGATGGTAATAATCCCACATCTGAGTATGTTCGATTAAAAGGTGTAAATAGAATATATTACCATTATTTGAAAGTAAGACTACAAGATGGAGAACCAACTATATATTGTGATATCTTAGATACAGAAGCTGAAGAGCAAATAGATATACAGTCTAAGTATGAAAAAAATATTCACGAAGAAACAATTAATGTAGATTTTTAATCTAAAAATCAACGCTTTTGCATGTTAAAGAAACGTTACTTACATTTGTATAAGTAAGTTACGTTCTCAAAAACATAGGTAGCTTTAAAGAAATATTATTAACCCTTCACATGAAGTCGTACTTGAGAACTGCGATAGATTGTGAGGGGTTTTTGATTTTATTTATATGTGTAAAACTAAAAAAGAATTAGATTTAGAAAGAAGAAAAAATGAGTTCATTGAAAAGGCAAATTTGAAGCATAATTTTGAATTTGATTATTCTAAAATTAACTATTTAAATAATAGTACACCTGTTGCAATAGGATGTGAAAAATGCGGAAGTTTTTGTACAACCCCTCAACAACATTTGAAAGGAACTACTTGTAAAGAGTGCGGTGAAAAAAGAAAACGTGATAAGTTATCTATGACTACAGAGAAATATATTAAAGATTGTATTAAGGAACACAACGGATATTTTTCATACCCAAATACTATTTATAAAGATAATGAGAGTGTAGTTTTAATTGAATGTCCTGTTCATGGAGAAATAGGGATAAAAGCAGGAAATCATAGGAGAGGGGCTGTATGTAGGAAATGTTCAGATGAAAATAACGGTATAAGAAATAAAAAAGGAAAAGATAAGTTTGTAGAAGAAGCTAGATTAAAGCATACAGAAGCTGATTACAATTACGATAAATTCATCTATGTAAATAATAAAGTTCATGGTACTATAACTTGTAAACATCATGGTGATTTTGAGTGTAGACCAGATATGCATCTACATAGAAATCAAGGTTGTCCCTCATGTTGGGAGGAGAGAAGGAATAAAGACAAAGGCCAGACAACAGAGGAATTTTTGGAAAAGCTTTTTAAAAAGAGGGATTGTAACAATTATAAATTTGATAGATTTGAATACGTAAATGCTGACACCAAAGTTATAATAACTGATATTAAATATGGAGATTTCAATGTTATACCTCATAACTTCTTAAACGGCTCTGACCATCCGTTAAGAGCTTTAAGTAATACATCGAGACCAGAGCAAGAACTTTTCGAGTATGTTAAAACCTTATATCCAGACGCTTTAAATAATAAATATGGTATAATAGGTAGAAAAGAACTAGATATTTTCATACCAGAACTAAATAAAGCGATTGAATTTAATGGACATTTCTGGCACTACGATCAACGAAACAAAAGATGTAAACCTAAGGGATACCACGCAGAAAAATCAAACCTCTGCCGTCAAAAAGGTATTAAACTTTTACACGTCCGAGAAGATCTGTGGTTGAGAGATAAAGATTTTATGAAGAGTGTTATTAAAAAATTTCTATTACCGTAATACTAGGATATCAAATAAGATATCCTTTTTTGTTATATTTTATTTTGTAGAGTCAGAGAATTGTTCTATATTTGCTATGTAACCTGACAGATTGATTTACAGTATGCTTTTGTCAGGCGGTTTTTAACTTAAAATTAATTAAATTAACAAACGAAATATATAACAATGAACAGAGAAATTAAATACAAGGCTTGGAACGGAGAGGAAATAAGCAAACCATGTACTATTTTTTCTGATAACAGTTTTATATTCAATAATTCAGAAAACATCTTCGTCAATGACGCAGACTATAATCAACTGAAAATATTAGAATATATAGGATTACAAGATAAATGGGGACAAGAAATATATACCGATTATATTGTCATTTATAAAGAAGCTAGAGGTTTTGTTTTTTATAGTAGAGATGATGCAATGTACATGGTTCGTTTTCCTCTATTGAGGATTAATTATAGTTTTGACTCTATGGAGGAAAAAGTTGAGATAATTGGCAATATCCATGAAGACCCCTACTTCTTAGAGTAATAAAAATAAATTTAATATGAAGGCATTAACAACAAAAGAAATTGTATGACAGATGAATTTTTTATAGATGATAATTTCTATTACGATATAGAGTCATTAATGGAAGACATCTTAGAGTGGGATGAAATTGAAGATATCAAAGATTTGAGAGAAGACTACGCTTTGACTGCAAACGAGGCGGTTCTGGAACCTATGTTTAAGTTTGATTTACATCATGTTTTAAATACCTTAGATGATGATAGGTACCCTGAAGACAATGAACGAATAGAAAATAAGTTGGTTGATTTATTAAAAGAAAATATTAATTTTGATAAAATCAGAGAGGGTATGCCTGAACTCTATTATCAAAGTAGGAAAAAATTCACAATTACTAAAGACAACTTATTATGAGCAGAACAAAAGAGTTATTATATGAACAATTTGCCGAGGGCGAGTGGGATGAAATAATGGAAAATCTAAACACAGATATATCTCCGTCAATCTGTAAAGCAATGGAGAAATATGCAAGAGAGTGTTGTGAAGCAAGTTTGAAACAAGCTTTTGAAAAATCATTATTTGACTGGAACACGGTTTCAAAAAACTATGCAGAGCAGTATAAAAATTCAATTATCAATCACAAAAATATCATATTATTATGAAAGAAGGTATCTATTTAACAGATTTTCAATTGCAAACAGAGGGGAAAATCATTGAAAATTATTCAGGTTTAATTTCTGAAAATAACTTAGCTACACTGATGGAGCATTTAACTGATGAAAATATTAACAGAAATGTAAGATTATTTACTGAAATAGATGGTATGTTATACTACAGTAATCGTTTGGAGGGAGGCTTAGTTCCGGCACAATTTCACCATTTATTGTTATGAACATCCAAAACATAATTAAAACAACAACTGAAAACTTATCGATAGAAGAGATTTCAGAGTTATTGAAAATGCAGATAGATGATTTAATAGACTTACATCATACATTAGGACAAGATATCAGAAACAATTATGATTTGTGGTTCGATGAATCTCTTTGTTTAGAGTTTGAAAAACACATTGGTTATAGTCATCCGGATGATATTTCAATGTACATTATTGAACAAGTGTGGACTAAATTACAAGAAGAATATAAAACAGAATAATATGACAGCAATAGAATATTTTTACGAAATATATTTAGGCAGAAGTTTAAGAGATAATGAGAAAAGCTACCTTAATGATGTTTTAAATAATGAAATATATAAATATGGAATTATGAGGGTTAAGTATAGAAGACATGGCACTAAACCTCAACAAGTTATTAAAATTGATTTGAAATGACAGAAATATTAGATATAATTCAAGACGGAGGTGGTTATTATTACTTCAAAACATCAGAAGAGCTAGATAATATTCAGTCTTTACGGTATTTCTTTGATAATGTTCTTGTAGATTTTGCAGTATTGGAAGAATATGACACAAGCGCTGAAGTACTTTTTGAAGGACATTGGATTTACTTAAACTCTTTTGGAAATGGCGATTTTTACTCGCACGTAATTGAAATAGAATTAAAGGATTAATATGGCAACAATATACAACGTAGAAATAACATCTCATTGGTTAAGCTACTCTAAAGAGGAATTAGAGATGATTTTAAAAAACGCCTCAAATCAAACTGAAAAACAAAAAGGTAATACAATAACAATACAAGTAAAAACAAAAGACTAAATAATGGATAAAAATACTAAAATTAATGGTAAGAATATTTACAAGCCTTATCAAAAACTAAATGAATTTTACTCTGAAAAAGAACAACAGACAGATAATAGGTCAGAAAAGTTGATAGATATCCAAGCACCTAAAAACAGTTTAATATTAACACCATCAATGGGTAGTCAGAGAGCTTTGGAAGTTTTCTATGAGTGGTTTCATAATACCTACGGAGAAAAATTATGGTCTTCTGACAAAGCTAAAATAAATTGGAGTGACCTTGAGATAACCCCTCAACCTATCACAAAAGACACAGATAAGATAGAAATCATTAACCTTAAAAGAGATAAAAATGTATAAATTTTCGTTTATTGACTTTGGTCTAAAAGATTTTCTTAGAGATGAATATGATGAAGTGTTAATCATAAAGTTGAATTCATTTTACGAAGCTGAAGAGTGGCTTTTATCTAATGGAGAAGAATACGATTGGACTAATCAAGGTGTAAAGTATCTTTGTTGGGATATTGAGGAAGGAGAGGTGAATATTGATGACGTTCCGGCACATTAAACATAGATTATGGATATAGAACTAACAAATCCGAGACCTTTAACAGATGCTGAAATCAAACTTATCCTTGAGGCTGAGGGAGATTTAACAATTAATACATACTATTTAACACCTAAAGAAGTTCTCGAAAGATTCGGAGATTTTATAACCGAAGAAGAATTTAAAAAATTAGATTAATGGAAAACGAATTTATTTATTACGATACAACAGAAGAAGTTATAGAATCTGTTAAAAGTATGATAAGGTGTAATGAGTGTAAGTTTTGTTACACATGGAAAAACGATGGTAGGTGGTACAGATGTGAAAATGAAGATGCTAAATCAAATGGAATTGATCAGATCAACAACCCGATAGAGTTTGGATGTGTCTATTTCGATAAAATATAAAGATGATGAGCGATTCACTTAAAAATAACAGTATAACACCATCGGACCTAGGACTCCTGAGTTTTCTAAAACTGAACATAGCACCAACTGAATATATTACTAATATACTTCAAACTTATGTATTTGATTCATTATACGAGAATACAGAATATACAGTTGCAGACATGTTTGAAAAAAGGGGTTGGATAAAGTATATTAAAACAGGAAAGAAAGATTTGGTTTACAGAATAAGACTTTCAGATAAAGGTGAAGAAATTATAAAATCGCTATCTCAAAAACCACTTCACGGCATAGCTGAGAATTGTTGGGGTATACTGGAAGAAGAATATAAAAGATTTGAAATAGATAAAAGTAAGATTCATAATAAATCCAAAACTACTTTTTACATAAGTGAATTTTTATATAGTAAAGAAGAGGAAGGTAAGATGTATAATGAGAAAATGTTCAGAGCTTTGATTGTGGCTTATTTAGGTACATTTGAGTATGAAAAGAAAATGTATGTGCCTAAGACACTAAACTTACTTTTTAAGAGCGAGAATGTGTACGCAACGAAGTTTACTAAAGATGCTTCACCTTTATACCAGTTTTCTAATCTATCTTCGGATTTAGTTAGAAAAACTTATAATAAAATTGCTCAGTTAAGTTAAAAGAGTTATATTTGTAAAAATAAAAATTATGAACACACAACAAAGAATAGAAGTTATTGAAAAAGAGCTTCAAGAATTAAAGATGCAACTTAAAGTTGAAGAAGATATATCACCGAAGCAATTTCTATTGGATATCTTAGGAAATGAATTGACAATTAAAGTTGATCGTGAAAAATACCCAAATTCTGTGTTTTATTTCCAAGGCGAAACCTACCTTTTAGAATTTGAAAAATCAGAAAATGAGACCTTACTATGGTGTAATTACTATAAAATTTGGAATCCTATTTCTAATAAATTTTCTCTGAATTACGCATCAATACAGAATTTAATCCAGGAGACGGTGGAAGAGCACTTTAAAATGAGAGGAGTAACACCTCCGTTTGTGCGCGGTAGACTCCGTAACCGGGTGGAAGAGCACTTTAAAATGAGAGGAGTAACACCAGCAACTAAAAATCTATGATTATACAAGAATTAATTGATAAATATTTTGCTCCAGCATATTCGGAATTAGGAGAACAAAACTATCTTATAAGTAAGAACTCAAAATTCATTTTAGATTTCAATAACGATAAAACATTTTCATTAAAACCAAACAGTGAAAATATAAATAACAGTAAAATAAGAAAATATTATGCATTAGATAGAAATAAGTTTGGAGGAAGTTTTCAAAAATTGACTGAGAGTAATCTTAAGAAAATTATTGAAGAAATTTATAGTTAACTACTAAACCTGCAATTAATTTTGTAGGTTTTTGTTTGTAATTAAAATAATAGTTGTATATTTGCTTAAGGATTAACAAATGAAAGCATTTAACATTATACACACTTACAAGCATCGGGAAGGCCACTTAGTAACTGAAACTATCAATAAGGCAACTATATTTACAGAAGACTCAGATACTGCAATTGAGTTGTTTAAAGATTTGAATTCTACACTTGAAAAGTATATTCAAAAAGATGAAGATGGTTTTTGGAGGTATGCGCAGAATTTTAAATCAATAAAAGCAATAGAAATTAATTTATAGGAAAGATTAAATAATGATAGATTATAAATTAATATCCGATGCCTTAACTTATTATAAAGAATTAGGGTATCAACAAATAGAAGTTCCTTGGTTAGTAACGGAAGCGGTGGATAGTATTACTAGACCTCCTGATATAAGTCCTTTAGAGGTTGTACAAAAGAGTAAGAACTTAATAGCATCAGGAGAACAAGGTTTTTTATATTTAATGTTAAAAGGTTATTTACCAAAAGGTAAATATCAAACTGTAACTCCATGTTTTAGAAATGATCAATATGATTTTACACACTCTAAGGTCTTTGTAAAACTAGAATTGATTAATACGCAAGACTTAGAGGACGGTTTGGAAAAAACAATTCAAGATTCTCAGATATTTTTCGAAACCCTTTTTAATAAAAAACATATAAATAAGACTTATGAGGAAGGTGTTTACGACTTAAATTATAAAGATATTGAATTAGGGAGCTATGGCGTCAGAAAACATAAACATTTAGAATGGATTTTTGGTACGGGGCTTGCGGAACCTAGAACAAGTAGAATATTAAAACAATTATAATGGGATATCATTTAAAAGAAATTATTAAAGGGGAAATAGGTTCTTTCTCCAAAATAAAAGAAGAGTTTATGGAGTTAGAGGATGCTGTAGAACAAAAAGACGTTGTACTAATTTTATGTGAACTGAGTGATCTATTAGGGGCTGTAGAGTCATACACTGAACGTTGGAATATTTCGATTAAAGATTTGAAAAATTTCTCAGACAAGACAAAGTCAGCTTTTAAAGAAGGTAAAAGATGATACTAATATTAGGCATTTTCATCAATATAATATTATTAGCTCTTTTACTTAACTTTGAACCTTCTATTAACAGATTAAAAACGGGTGAATGGGTTATTTGGTATAATAGTGACAGACGAAGAAAGTTTACTAAATTTAAAAAACTGTTTTAATATGAAAAGTTTAGAAATAACAACAAACAAAAAGCTGCTCATTGTGGAAGCAGAAACAGATTGTGAGCCTAAAGAAGGTGTCAAATATTATGTAACAGAAGATACAGAACATCTTTTTATTCTTCCAAAGGGATTGTTTAAATTCATCTGCCGGGGCTCTAATCTTACGGAAGAGATAGCGGACGGGTTCGTGGATAAAGGGAAAAATAGTTACGGCGAAATCGTTTATGCCAATCATTACGAAGACATAGGTGCTTTCATGGGGTACGAAGAAGCATTGCCTTCGCTCATATCGATGATCGAATCCTTAGGCTGGTATTGGAATAATCCATTAGGTAGCGAGCCTTTAATGGATGAGGATAAATATAAATCTGAACGTGAATTTATCGATAATAATCCAAGCGAGTTTGTTTTCGGTGATCATTATGCAGATTGGTCAATGTGGAAAGAAGCAGAATCTCTTACCTTTCATCCTGAGAAGTGTTTAATCTTTGAAATTGTGGAAAATGAAATATAGTTGTCAAATACCTGATTGCAACAATAAAGTAGTAATCAGGAGTAAAATTAAAAACAGAGGTTCTGAGTATTATGGAAAAATGGCTTGTGATAAATGTGCCAAAGAACATAATATCCAAAAAGAAAAGAAAACATACAGAATAAAGAACCGTACTGAAAAAACAACTGAGAAGCGAAGAGAAGAAAGAAGTGATTATCCAGAGTTTTTTAAACGTCATATAGAGTATATAAAAGAGAATAATACTTGTTGTGCCGAATGTGGAGATAAGTTGAGAGGCGAGAGTTCAAATATAGCTCATGTCGTATCTAAAAGTTTAAATCCAGAAGTAGCTACCCACCAAGAGAATTTTTTATTCCTCTGCGGTCTTTTTAGTAAGAATAATTGTCACGCCTTTTTTGATAGTAATTTTTCTAATAGAGAGAAAATGAAAGTATTCTCTTTAGCAGTTGAAAAATATAAACTATTCAAAGACCAAGTAAAAAACATAACAAAAGAAGTATTATTATACGAAAAGAACTTAAAATAAAAATTATGGGATATTATACAAAACATTCATTAACTGTTATTGATGGTGATGAACACAATATAGATTATGAACAAGAGATTGCTGATATTACGGATGGATATGATAAACATTGGTTGTGGGGTGATGAAACCAAATGGTATGATTGTGATCAGGATATGCTAAAATACTCATTAAGGTATCCTAATACAACTTTTTTAATTGATGGAAAGGGAGAATCTGGAGATGATATCTGGAAAGCCTGGTTTAAAAACGGTAAGATGTTTAAGACGCAGGGTCAATTAGTATTTGAAGAGTATAACGAAAACAAATTAACATAATTATGGGATACTACACAGAATTTATATTTAAGGCTACACTTAAAAAAGATACACCTGAAAATATCATAAGCCTTTTAAACAGAGTTATAAATGAACGTGACTTAGGGCATGATAAAGTTTTATTTGATACAGAAGATGTTTTTAAACCGGATTTAAACCATGAGTTTTTCAAATGTGAAAGATGGTATATGCTTTTTCTATGTACTAATTGGGATGAGACTATGCAAGGAAGTCTCTTCTACAAAGAAAAAGATTATTGGATACTGGATATTCACACAGAGTTTAAAAATTATAATGGTGAAATAGATCACTTTATCGATTGGATTACACCTTTTATTGTTGGTAGAAAGAAAAAACAATTTGTTGGATCATGGCAAGGAGAGCAAATGGACTCACCAATTAATATTTACATTGAAAGATGATGGGTTTAAATCTAAGTATTGAAAAAATAATACGTATTGGAAGTGGATGTGCATACGTAACACAAGACCAAGACTGGTTCGATTACATAAGGCATTCAGGTGATAGGGAGTTCGCAGTTCAGTATATATTTAAATATTGTGAAGAACTTGACGGAGACTCAGAGCTATACAGACCAAAAGATTTTGATAAAGCTATTGAGTGGGTGAATGACAATATTGATCCGGAAGGCAATAGAAATAGGCTTATTGAAGCCTTAGAAAGAATGAGACTAGAAGATAATTTATATTTTACAGTTAGTTTATGAATCACAAAGAACAGATGGCTTTTTTAAAAGAAAATGATCCAATCACTTATTACGAATTAAATTCTGATCCAACTAATAGTGATTCAGACACCTCTATTGATTGGTTAGGCTTTGTTGTAACAGGAATTATTATAATCAGTTTAACTTTATATTTTACAATTAATTGGTAATATGAAAACACCATTAGATATGCTTTATTCGGATATTCTTTCAAAATATGA